>Ga0116164_10000681_pt1 | contig 28131 bp, 33 predicted proteins | sample AD_UKC109_MetaG_FD_89888 | JGI IMG/M metagenome (GOLD analysis project Ga0116164, IMG submission 89888) | Active sludge microbial communities of municipal wastewater-treating anaerobic digesters from Hong Kong - AD_UKC109_MetaG | ecosystem: Engineered > Bioreactor > Anaerobic > Digestate... | reverse complement strand
TGATCCAACCTCTATTTTTTCTTTTAATTAAAGCCTCTTTATAGCAAAGCTTAAAAAACAACCATTATCGATTTATAGAGAGGTGAATTCATGAGGACTTTTATTGCTACCTTGGGCAAGGGAAAAGGCACTTGGGGAAAGGTCAAGCGCATAAGCGGTGAAGACTGGGATAAGATAGTATTGCTTGGCAATTCCTGGGCAAAGGACACATTCAAGTCTGATTTAGCTTATGAATGGATTTTACTAGAGGATGAGAAGGACGTCTGCCAACAGGTCATGGACATTATCGAAAATCTTCCGGAAGACCTAGGGGATGTCTTTGTCAACGTGACATCAGGAAGCGGATCGGAACATCTGGCGCTGATATCGGCTCTTATCAGCAATAACAAACCTTTTAAGACTGTCTGCGTCTGTGATGATGGTATTACATATTATGGTGAGTGATCGTTATGATGAAGGGGCTTAAACACAAATCGAGGACCCAGTTGAGAAGAGAGAAACAAACCAACAAAAGGTCGATGAAGGGACTTGCCAGCTCTGTCAAGAGCGACAAGAAAAAGAAGGCCAACGATAGTACAGTGTGATGATCCAAGTGACCGATTTCAAGGTTACACCTTGGGAAGTCGAAGGCGACATCGACTATAACAAACTTATTGAGCAGTTCGGCACACAACCCATTACCGAGGACATAGTCGACAAGGTAGAGCGGTTGGTCGGGGAAGTCCACCCATTTCTTAGGAGAAAGGTGTTCTTCTCGCACAGGGACTTTGACTGGATACTGTCCCAATACGAGAAGGGGATCCCCTTTGCGCTATACACGGGCAGGGGACCTTCCGGACAGACCCATCTTGGTCACGTCCTCCCGTGGATATTCACAAAGTACCTGCAGGACAGGTTCGGTTGTGAGCTGTGGTTCCAGCTGACCGACGATGAGAAGTTCGTTCTCTCTCCGAACCTCAGCATAGAGGACGTCGATCAGTTCACTTATGATAACACGCTAGATATCATTGCAATGGGTTTCGACCCCGAGAGGACGAAGATAATATCAGACCTCCAGAACGCAAAGACCCTCTATAGGCACGCCATAAGGGTGGCGAAGAAGGTCACGTTCTCAACGGCCAAGGCGGTGTTCGGATTTGACAACTCAACGAACATTGGATTGATATTCTTCACTTCAATGCAATCCGTCCCTGCGTTCCTCCCATCGATCAAATCCGGCAAGAACATCCCCGTCCTGATCCCATGCGCCATTGACCAGGATCCCCACTTCAGGATCACCAGGGATGTGGCGGAAAAACTAGGCTATTACAAACCTGCCCTGATTCAGAGCATGTTCCTTCCCTCGCTGGAAGGGCCTGATTCAAAGATGTCGGCCTCAAAGCAGAACACCGCTATATTTACCGTGGATTCCCCCAAGACGGCCAAGAAGAAGGTCATGAACGCATTCACTGGCGGTTGTCAAAGCCTTGCCGAACAAAGGGAAAAGGGCGGAAATCCTAACATATGCACCATCTTCCAGTATCTTTACATACTGTTCGAGGAAAACGACGAGGATCTGGAGAAAAGGAGGCAAAGGTGCATCAGCGGAGAGGAGATGTGCGGCAATTGCAAAAAATACCTTGCGGAGAAGGTTGCAGAGTTCCTGCGGGGCCATCAGGAGAGAAGAGAAAAGGCAAAGGATATGATAGACCAGTTTGTCATCTCTGACTGAGCATCCATTTTTTTCTTATGTAGTATATCAGGGGATTCGTGATCTTCCTTCTGCCTATCAGCTGGTTCTTTGACAGCGTGGTGAGAAGGCCTGTAAGCTCTTTTTTGTCTATCCCGGTCTCCTCCTGCAGGGAGTCGAAGGGCCTTGCGCCCTTGGAGAGCGTCTCCAGGACCATCTCGCCCTCTGCCATTCTTCCCCCCTCCCTTGCCTTGTTCAAGAGCTCATCAACGGTCTTCCGGTCCTTGATGCCCCATGTGACCTTCTTGCAGAACTCGTCGGGCTGGCAGAGGTAAGGGGCGTTCTCTGCGACCTTGGCGCATGATGGCGGCAGATACCACTTGGACCTTCCGAAATCCTGGGGGTTTGGCTTTTCGGTCATCCCGAACCCCAGATGGTAGAATATGTTCATCCGTTCCAAAGGCTGTTCCTTGAAGAATGGCGGCTCGCAGCTGTCACCGGCCTCGAATATGGCGGGGACCACCTCGTCAAGAAGGACACCGATATCCTCTTGATTCAGGTCGAACGACGTATCCCTGTCGAATATCTTCGTTGAGGGCATCAGACGGGCATACGAGAGGAATGATGTCAGGAGTATCGTGATCGAGTAGTTTCTCTGTCCGGAGGAAACACCCATCAAGGAAAGCTTTATGCATGGGGGAAAGGCGTCCTCCGTAAGGGTACCCGAGACCTTTTCCACCCGTTTTGAGACCCGCAGGACCGACTTGACCATGTTTGTGATCTTATCATATACTTGATGCGGATGTTCTTGTATCCTGGATGAGATCCTCTGCATATAATCGTAGCAGATCTTCCTGACGAACTTGGAATAGAACTCCACAAGTTCCGCCCTGGTGATGAACATGTATTTTCCCATGATGTACTGTTTCGTGATATCCACTACGCCATATGCCTCGTCCCAGGCCAGTGTATACTCTATCTCGCCCCCCTTGGCTCCCTTGAGCCTGAAGAGGTCCTCCTTGGAGACGAGCAGTCCAAGTTCTTCAAGTTCGATGAATCTCTTCATGCGATTCTTGGGGTCTTTGAGTTCGGGCAGGTCGTGTATCTCCAGGAGTCCGGACATCTCCGCTATCCCGTCCTCATCAAGGTTCCTCGATGTCCTCAGTATCAGTAATTTTTCCAATGTCGCAAGCGCGCCTTGGACCTCCGGAGCATGGGGCGTCCTCGACAGGCTCTGCAACAGGAGAAAGAGAGAGATGATATCCTCCTTTTCATCAAGATCGACGTATTTTTCATTGTTTGCCTCATTTGACCTGGCTATTGCCAGCCTTATCATCTTCGGGTCGATCTTGTTCAGATCTATATTCAGATAGCGTTTGTATTTTTCATCGAACGGATTGAGGACGACCATCCATACACTTCTTTCGTTCACATTAATAATAGTTTTTAAATGTAGTATGTCATCACGGGCACCATCAGGAATCCCATCAGCGTCGACCTGTTGACGTTCACGGATGGAGGGATCATGCCCATGGCGGTCGAGATGGAACAGAGCAATAGTCCGGTGCCGCCGCATAGGACAAACACCACGATAACTTGGAACACGACCCCGAAGACGCAGAGCTGAGTGTAATTTATCCTGGATATGTTGTCAAGGGCCAGCCTGCCGAAGAATATGAGGCTCACATATGCCATGAAGGCCGTCACTATCGACACGGAAAGGATGACGATGAACTCTTGGCGCAGGAACGGGTCCAGTATACCCTGAACGCAGACCAACGCACCGTTCCTTGCCTTGCCGAACAGGTATAGGACGATAATGGCGAAGAAGGCATTGGACGTATTGATGGAGCAGCAGGAGGCTATGAACTCCCTCTTGCCCCGCTCTCCGCCGCTTCTTGAGAACACGTTTGAGAGGGTCGTAGCCTGGCTGGCGCCTATGCCTGGCACCGTGGACACCAGGATGCCCGAAAGGGTTCCCTTCAGGGTCGAGGAGAGTATCCCTATCCTGTCCAGCAACATCACATTATCTATCTGTTGAGGGGGGATCTGGTTTCCCCCCATCATGCCCATGAGAAGCGAACTGAGGCCGAACATGCCTGAAAACACAGGCATCAGAGGATTGTCGAAGACGGTACTCGCCCCCAGGACGACATATCCGAAAAAGCCGCTGAGGCCGAACACAAAGGCGGCCATGGCAGTTCTTTTGATCCCTCTGTGAATGAATATCGTGACCCCCGAGAAGAGGACGAGTATCGGCAGGGTCGAGGAGGATATCATCGGGTAGAGGACCTCGATAGCGGGCATAAGGACCGGCAGGCACAACGCTATGAACACCACAGCCACCAGGCTGGCGACGCCTGAGAGCGATATGGCCTCCCATCCCCTGCCAGACAGCACCATGCTGTGCGCCGGCAGCACCGCCAATGACATATCTGGGTCTGGGACGCCAAGAACCGTGGCCGGTATAAAGTCAATGAATGTATGGGTTATTGACATCGAGCATATGAACACGGAAGCGAACAACGGGTCGAGATACGCCTTTTGGGACATTCCGAGGGCGATCGGGGCCGCGGTGTTGACATGTATGCCCGGCACAAGCCCTGTGAACGTTCCGCATGCCACGCCCAATACACAGTACAGCACTATCTCTAAGGACACAAAAAAAAGAAGGATGGGATTGGATTAATAGGATACCAATCAGTGATCATATAACATTGAAGGTTTACTTCTTTTCCAGATTCAAGACAACATAGTCGACTGCAGGGCCTGAGTATAGTTCATCAACTATATCTTTCAGTGTCTTTTTGAAAATATCGATCTCTTCAAGGTTGTCGTAGGACATCTTATTTTTCGTCATCAGTTCGTAGATGAGAAACATAAGGCTCTCGTCAATGTCAAGTTCATCTTTGTTATCAATGACGCTGACAGGACTCTTTGAAAGGGGAATAGAAAGTTTTCTAAAGTCCTCAAATACCGAAGAATCGACACTTCTTTGTATGTAACTGCCGTTCAAACAAAGACCTCCTTATCTATCTTACATCAAATATTTATAAATCTTATTATAATCCTGATTATATCCAAAATAGTCCCTTAAAAATCATATTGTTTATAAAATGTCATATATAACATAAATTAATGAATTAATGACAGATAAAACAATGAACAATGAATAAATAATACTTATATAATATAAAAAATATCAAAAGGGAAACTAAGCATTCTTTTCAAGCATCTTAAGCTTTATCTTATACTTTTCCTTGACATAGGTCCCTTCAGAGATCTGTCCCTTCTCATACATCCTTTCCAAGTCCAGGAGCAAGGCGTTCAGGTCTGTGGATGGTTTCGATCTGCTGGTGTATCCCAAGAACACTATTATCATCAGTAGGGGCACAGTGAACGTATACCAAGGATATGGCAGGAAGGAGCTTTCCTTGGGGTTGGCGTCCTCCTCCGGTTCGTTGAGCGATATTATCTGGTCAAAACAGAGATTTATCTTTTCCAGGTCTCCAAGTTCCGTGTATATGGTCTCTGCCGCACGGAGTTTTTCCTTTGCAAGTGCAATGTCGCCCGCCTCCATGGCATCGATGCCCTCGTTGTAGAGATTATGGGCCTCAAGGTACTTGCTGGAGATGTCGAGATAGCTCTGCACGGTGGTCACCTTGTTGTCCTCTCCATCCTCCTGGAACTCGACTATGGCAAGATTGAACATGTCTATCGCCTCCTGCCATTTCTTGGACTCGAAGTAGACCAGTCCTTCTGAGAAGTATTCCTCCCCAAGATCGACGGGCATGAACGCCGGGCCCACCTTCATTGAAAGGAAGTAATAGTTGTTTGCGGTGATCTTCTCATTTGCGGGGGACGAGATGAACACCCTGAAGCTGTAGGCGCCCTCGACGGCGGTCCAGTTCACATCGAACTCCGTTGTCTCGTTCGCGGACAGCGATACCACCTCGGAGGCCATCCTCTCGTTGGTGTCCTTGTTGTAGATGGCGCATGTGACCTCGCCGGTCGGAGACTCGCCCATGTTCGTGACGGATACCGTAAACACCACGTTGTCCCCCCCGTCGGGGAGGGTGTCGCTCACCGTCACCTCATTGATTATTATGTCTATGTATGGGAGCACTGTCACACCGACCTCTATCGTGTCGTAATGTCCGGAGTTTGACCTTACTTTGATAGGTATAGTGTAGTCACCAGGCTCTATGTCCTCCGACGCCTCGATTTTTACAGACACCTCGACATTCGTGTTGTATTCCACATAGAATGCCGTTTTCTCGAACTCGATCTCAAGCCCTTCGGGCGGTTCCGCGGAAAGGGTCAGCTGGGGGGTCAGCATCAGCGAGGAGAGAGACATTGAGCTCTGCTGCATCGAAAACGATGCGGCGGATCCTGCCAAGGTCGAATCGACCGCTCCGGGTGGGGGAGGTGGCCCTGGTGTGGTTGGAGAACTCGTGGTCGGCGGACTGGTGGTTGGAGAACTCGTGGTCGACGGATTTGTGGTGGTGCTCGTGGTCCCGCTGTCCTCCTGTCCTATGGACCTCACGATGATGGTGAACGTTTCCGAGCATCCGGGGTATAGCTCTATTGTAGTGGTCCCTGAGGATATGTATACGTCGTTCTCATCGGCCATTGCAGCGCCCATGGACACCAGGAACATTATGAGCAGAGCTACCGGAGCTATACGTTTCATTATACAAAAGTGATGAGCAATAAATAAAAAGTTTTCTGGACCCCATGCCATTATTTTATAGGAAGTTTGCGAAAGATGCCCTTCTTCTCTTCTTCCAGCATATGTTTCTTGGCATGTTTCATAAGCACTGGAATGAACTCCTCGGGCAGTTTCTTTTCCTTTTTTTTGGGAGAGGTACCAGTCATTGCTTTTTAATAGTCTTCCTTTTCATATTTATATCTATTTATAATAAGGCAGAAAGTCGATTAGTTTCGACTCTATCAATCCATTTTTTTCTATAATCTCCAGATACGCGACAATAACACTCCCTTTCTCTAGAAGGCCCAGGTCCCTTCCCATTTTTTCCATATCTTCAAGCTCGTCGCAGTACAGATGGCAGTTGATGGCCTGTCCGGATACCGAAAGTTGGACCACCCTATGCTTGCCTACCATGTCCTCGCCGATCACGTTGGCGACCACCAGCGATCTCTGTCCCGCCGACATGGCCAAGACCGGGTCCTCAATACCTCTTTCCTCGACCACAATGTCAAGCGATGAACCGACATAGAGCAGTTCGCGTCCCCTGAACTCCTTGAATATCCCCCTGGCACATATCACGTCCCTGAAGAATATTGGGGCCATGTTCCTTGCATAGACCTCAAGCGAACGACCATCTTCTACAAGCGTGATAAGGAGCCCGGAGTAGTACGGTCTCATCTCTTCGACGGTGCCCCTTGTCCGGTAGGATTCCCCCTGCAAGACAACATTGCCCAATGGCACCACATCGGCGGGTAGCAGGTCCATCTCTATGGGTATGTTCTCCAGTTTGTGGTCGTTCTCGACCACGAGCACCTTGCCGGTGATCCTATCCGCGATACTCATCTCCTCTGACGCCGGGACCCCCACTCCGTTCACATAGGCGGTACCGTCCTCGATAAGTTCTATCTTCCCCTCCAAGCACAGCACGAGCCCCGCCCTCGAAAGGCTATAGTCATACGTCTTGTCGAGGAACGCCTGATGTATCTCTCCCACCTCTATCTCATATGCCTCATTGACGGACAGGGAGAATTTGGGCCAGTACTCCCTGAGGTATTCCTGTGGCACTTCCTCCAGGACACCCTGGACATTTACCCAGTCCCCCAGGTCAGGCACCCTTCCAAGACTTTCCTTCAACCCATAGAAAATCGGTACCTCCACCTCATAGTCTCCCCTTATCACAATGAACAGATTGCCCTTTGACTCGAACTTCCTGCACACAACGCCTTCGAGCGAGACGTATGACCCCATGAACGATTCAAGGGGCCCCTGCGGCACAATCGGCGTGAGGGCGCCAGACTCGAAAAAAAGGAACCCTACCCCGACAATGGAAAAGAAGAGGCTTAGAATGACCATTTTTGTTTTCTGCATATGTTGATTCATGTGCCGGTTGGCAGATAAACAATATCGATTGAAAAAAGTATAAAAGAGCAAAAACTTTTTATTGGATTTGTTTTTTCTTCTCTTTATGGGGAAGTTCAAAGACCATTTCTTTGTCATTTTGAAGGACCTGAGGGAATTCTTCTCATACAGAAGGAATTGCGTCTATGCCGCATTCGTGGTACTGTTCCTCATATTCTACCAATCCCTCCAGTTCCTCATAGAGCACCCATCGTGGTATATCACGTTCTCGCCCAATCTGACGATATGGATACAAGAGCACCTATCCACGCCGTCATTGGACCTCATACTGTCAATCTATTATCCGATAGGTTTCATAATATGCCTCATACTGCTTCAATACCTTATGATCAAGCAGGGGAAGGATGGATGGAAATGGGGAATCGCAGTGGTCGCATGCTGGCTGGCGCACTTCGGCCTTGAGATGATATTCCCCGTGGCACCGCCCCTGAGATGGGACTCTGGCGCCAGGGCCATAAGGCTTGAGGCGCTGCCAATATCCGATATCCTTGTAAGTGTAAAGTACGGTGGCATGCCATCGGGGCACTTCGGTTACATCTTCCTTGGATTTCTCATAGCCAGATACAACCACATCAAGACAAAACTGAGCGTCTATAACAAGTACATGTGGTTCCTCTTGCTGAACCTGATACTTACAACGTTCACCGTGCTATACCTTGGCGAACACACCTGGGAGGACCTGGCCGGGTCTGTGCTGGTGTTCGGCGGGATATACCTGATAGTGTCAAGGTTTGTCAGCGTCGATGACGCGAAAAGAATGAAGGGCGCCATCGTTCCTGAAAGCGCGGACGACCAGTCCTAATGGCCCGAGACCTGCCTTGCATACGGCCTGGCGAACGACCTTTTCTTGTCTATCGCCGTCTTTTCCGCCTTTATGTAGCTCAAGGCGCCGCTGGGACAGATATCGCAGCATTTCGGGTCCCCTCCGCAGAGGTCGCACTTGAAGACCTTGTGTCTGTCCTTGTCATATCCCATGCAACCGTATGGGCAGGCGACCATGCACATCTTGCAGCCTATGCAGTTTTCCTCCATCACCAGGATCGCGCCGGTCGACGGGTCCCTCCACAGGGCATCGTACTTACATGCGCCTACACATGGCGCCTCATCGCATTGGATGCATACCACAGGCACGCTCACACCTTCCTCCTCCCACAGTATCGCATGTATCCTTGAGTACGCGGGCCTTATCGCATTCTCGTGATGCAGAGAGCACATCTGCTCGCATAGCCTGCATCCAATGCATTTCTCAAGGTCTATCATTATGAGCTTGTCCATTCTGCACCCTCTTGATCTCCTGGGAACGGACTATGAGGTCCATATCAATCTTGTCGTCGGCCTTTATAAAACCACGTTGGATGGCATCATCGAACAACATCTGCGCCTTCTCGTTCCTTATCAACACGGTCGTATATCCGTCATCGCTTCCCAGGGACCCGAAGGCTATGTCCCCATTGAAACAGCAGAGGTCCTGGCACGTCCTGCATCCGTCCAGGACACAGTTGTCGAATCTTGATAGGGGAAATGTCGTCCTCTCGCCGTTTTTCATAGACACTATCAGCTTGCCCCTGATCTCTATCTTGTCCACATCGCCGGTGTCGACCCCTTCTCTTTCCAACGTCTTCTCGAGCTCCCTGTGATGGAAGTTCCTTGTGCAGAAGAGTCCGATCCTGAGCTTTATGGAATCCAACAGGCCATGTCTCTGCGACAATTCAATGCCTGTCAGCTGACATGGCAACCCGACGAACGCCACATCCCTTGTCTTCCTTGACAGGAAGGAGAGCGAGGCGGTGGCTCCGTACTTTGTGCCCATGCATTCCATCGGAGCCCCCATGACAGGAAGGGGCATCCCCTCCTTGGATGATATTCCCAGCGGCACCATGCCGTTCAACGACCTCAAGAAGGCTGTGCATGCCCCGCCGTCCTGGCACCTTGACAATATGTCCGGGTCGGTGGCCCTTGCCCTCCAGGCCGAGACAACGGGCCCGATGCCCTCTCCAAGGGCCCTGTTCCTCATGGGGCACACCTCAAGGCACCTTTCGCATACCTCATCCCCATCCGCTTCGGCAGTGCCTAGCAGATGACGTGGCATGAGGGGATTGTACTTCCTGATATCGCCCACCTTTGGGCATATCGCGGCACACGTTCCGCATCCGCAGCACAGCCCGCTGTCCACGATGTCGGTCCCTAGTCCGGTCTCATATGTGCAATGCCCCATTCTGTACATCATCTTTTCAGCCTTATCTCCAGTCGTTTCCTGTCTCTTCCCTTGTTGATGGTATTGAATATCTCTATGCCCGCTATCTCCGAGGTGTTGTGCACATGGGTGCCGCCGCATGCGTCTATGTCCTTGTCACCGATAACTATCAATCTTATCTTTCTCACCGAGGGAGGGATCATGTCAAGGCGGGTCTTCTTTGGATCCACCATCGACTCGGCTTCAGAACGCTCCACGTTCCTGACATCAACAGGAATGGCCCGCGATATCAGATCGTTTGTCCCTTTCTCTATGTCCCTTACTACGTCCTCCGACAGCCCTTCCAGGTTTAGGTCTATCCTGGCCTTTTCGGTGCCTATGTTGTTCCCGGTGATCTGGGCCCCGAAATCCTTGTAAGCGACTGAGGAGAGGAGATGGAGGGCCGTATGGTACCTCATCATGGTATACCTCCTGTCCCAGTCCAGCGTCATCCTTGCGACATCCCCCGGCCCTGCGCCCACGAATGGGACGCTTGACATGTGCAGTATCTTGCCGGAGGCCCTTTTGACCTCGTCGATGGGATGGACGATGCCGTTCAGCATCATATGCCCCCTGTCGGTATCCTGTCCCCCTCCTTGGGGGTAGAAGATCGTCCTGTCAAGGACCAGGCTGCCATCGACCATCTCCAACACCTCCGCATCCGCCTCCTTGAGGTAGGAATCCTCTTGAAATAGCAATCTTGTCATAGGATTAATTGTTGTTTGGCCAATATAAGATTTCTTGGCAATTTTTACAGGAGGATGGGGATCCGGGTCTTATTTGTCACTTGTTCCTTGCCCGATATCAGAAAAATTTATTAATTTCTATCCTTTCTTCACTACGATGACCATCACTGTCGAATTCGTAGCTCATTTCAGGCTTGCCACCGGCGTGCAGAAGGTGAGCATGGACCTTGACAACATTTCCATAAAGGACCTGATAGACCAACTGGGACTGAAGTATGGGAGCAAGTTCCTGGATGAGATACTAGAGAATGGTGGGATTATGGAGGACATCCTATTTCTTAAGAATGGCACCTTGATAAACGATGTAGAAGAAAAAATAAGGGATGGGGACACGTTGTCCCTGATACCTCCGGCATTTGGAGGTTAGTCCTATCTCTCCCTTTCGCCCTTGATGAACTCTTCCACCATGCGCTTGCAGACATCGTCTGGGAACTGCTGCGGCGGGTGCTTGAAGGAGTACGATGAGATTGAGATCAACTGTCCAGAGATGTTCCTGTCCAGGGCGATCTTTGTTGCCCTTATCGCATCTATCATGACACCTGCGGAGTTTGGAGAGTCCTCGACGGACAGCTTGAGGTCGAGCTCGAACGGGATGTCACCGAACTTCTTTCCGGTCATCTTGATGTAACAGACCTTGTTGTCCTTGAGGAACGGAACGTAGTCCGACGGGCCTATCCTGAGCGGGACCTTGTATGGTACCAGAGATTGCACCGCCTGTGTCTTTGATATTCTCTTGGACTTTAGCCTCTCCTCCTCGAGCATGTTGTAGAAGTCGGTGTTTCCGCCGATGTTGAGCTGGTACGATTCGACTATCTCCGCCCCACGGTCCAAAAACAGCCTCGAGAGGACCCTGTGCAATATGGTAGCCCCCACTTGGGACTTTATGTCGTCACCTGCGCAGGGGATGCCGGCTTCCTCGAATCTCTTTGCCCATCCCTCATCAGAGCATATGAATTCCGGCATGCCGTTCACGAACGCGGTCCCCGACTTCAGGCATTCCTCCGCATAGTACCTGGCGGCCTTCTCAGAACCGACAGGCATGTAAGACACGAGCATGTCCGCCTTTGTGTCCTCCAACACCTGTGCGACATCGACGGTCGGAGCGTTCTTGTCAACAGGTATGACCTCGGAGAGCTTCTTCCCGATCCCGTCAAGGACAGGCGCCCTTTGCACCACGACATCGGTCCTTAGTCCTTCTGAGAACTTCTTTGTACAGTTCTCGCCCGCGAATATGGCCTCTTCAAGCTTTAGGCCTATCTTCCTGTTATCAACGTCAAATGCTGCCACCGGTTCGATGTCCGATATCTTGTAGTCACCGAACACGTTGTGCATGAGACCTGGCACAAGGTCGTCCTTCTCTGTGACGTCCTTGTAATATTCAAGTCCCTGTATAAGAGATGAAGCGCAATTGCCTACTCCTGCTATAGCAAGTCTGATCTTACCCATACTATCACCTTTCCCTCATTGATAAGAGATTATTTATATATTTTATGGTCGTAAAACACTATTTCATAGAGATAAAATACCACTTATAAATTTTTACATCTATTTATACAAAATAAAGTATAAAAAATGAAGTAAATTAAAGTGTTCTTGTGTTTTCTGTCGGCCTTGGCGTCTTTATGACCAGCACTCTGAACGTTTCCTTGCCATCGTTGTACCAGGTATGAACGATCCCCTTTGGGCTTTCGACCACGGAGTCCGGACCAACTTTCTGTTTTTCCTCGCCGATAAGCACCGTGCCCTCTCCCTCAAGGACATAGAATGCCACATCGACCGGCGTGATGTGCTTCTTGAGGCTCTCCCCCGGCCTGAGCTCTATGTGCACCAGTTGAACATGTTCGCTATCGAACAGTTTTCTGACATCGACCTTATGTGGGGTCTGTGCCGTTTGGACATCTGACACCTTTATGATGTTCATGGTATTAATATGGCGATGAACTATAAAAAAGTAAGGAACCCAATGGCAGTTACTCCATAAATGAGTCAAGCGTGGCGCCGTTCTTGTTGGACTCTGGTTTTGGCCTTACGGACCGCATGGACGTGAGAGTCATGTTCTGGTGGAAATATTTCAGATTCCTCCTCTCGGGACGGTATTGGCTCTTGTAATATACATCCCACACACCTTCGATATCCGTTTTTTCCCCGGAAGTCTTTGTGAGCTGTCCAAGTTTTTCAACTACCTTCTCCAATGGACCATCGGACATGTACGATATGCCCTCGGACGTATAGAGCGATATCCAGCTCTTGTTGGAGTTTCCAAGCACTATTATCATGTTGGGGTACCTGTGCGCCATTATGTTGGAGACCATCTCTCCTATGTTGTGTTTGGGTCTCATATATCCGTACAGTGTCTTGTCCCCCAATGGGGAAAGCCTTACATAGCCCCTCATCTTGTGCACCTCGAGCCTGACGGCAGATATCATGGATCTTATCCGTGAGGTCTTTTGGTCCCTGGCGTTCTCTATATCCGATGCCGTTGTCCTCATCGCCTGATTGTATATGGCCTCAGTGCATGCACAGTGGCATGATAGGTATTTCATGATGTTCTTCTTGTTCAATTGATCCACCTTTCCAATAGCGAGTCTTGCCAACCGCCCAGCTTGATGAACGGGGCCGCCCTCTTCGTCCTTACGCCGAGATAGTGGAGCTCTTTTCTGGTCCTGATCCTCCCTGACCTCCTTGTAGATATTATCCGTCTGGCGCTTATGGGTCCTATCCCCGGCACCCTGAGCAGTTCGCCGTAAGAGGCCAGATTTGGATCTATAGGGGAATCCATGGTCTCTCTGGCTATCGTGACCTTGGGGTCGGTGTTGGGCAGATTGTCGTTTTCATTGAACGCCAGCGATATCTCCCGGTCCTCCAGTTTATAAACTCTATACAACCAATCTATCTGGTAAAGTCTATGTTCCCTCCATGTGGGCTGTGCGGCGTTTTCCTCCAGTGCGGTGCCCTCGACAGGCAGGAACGAGGAATAATAGACCCTCTTAAGCTTCATGTCGTCGTATTCCTTTAGGACAGAATCGAAGACCTCACGGTCGCTCTCGCTGGCCCCCCCGATGACGAACTGTGTGGTCTGGCCTGCCGGCAGCCCCCTTCTTTTCTCAAGCCCCTTGATATATCTCTGTCTTCTCAATATGTCAAGGTCGTAGTCCTTTGTGGGGCTCAGGACATCCATATATCCGGCATCTGGCACCTCTATGTTCACACTCACCCTGTCTGCCAGCTCAACTGCCTGGGCGATATGTTCCTTGTCCGCGCCGGGCAGTATCTTAAGGTGCACATACCCTGCGAACTTGTGCCTCTCCCTCAATATCCTGGTGGATTCGATCATCTGTTCCATGGTGCGATGCTCATCATCGCCTATCCCTGAGGACAGGAACAGGCCCTCCACGTAATTTCCCAGATATAGCTTCATGAACAGGTTAGCGAGTTCATGTGGTTCGTATGAGAACTTGGCGTGATGTTTCTTGCATGTGGTCGAGTTGGAGCAATATGCGCATTGATGTTTGCACTCGTTCGTGAACAATGTCTTGAACATGCTCACACATCTCCCGTCATGGGAGAAGGAGTGACATATGCCCCCCTTTGCGACATCCCCTATCCTGTCAAGGCCGGTGACCTTTCGGGAACTGGCGCTTGAGACGCAGATGTCGTGTTTTGTCGCATCCCCTAAGGCGTATATCTTTTCAAGATCGGGGGCACTGTTTTTTTCAGGCCCCGTGGAGTCGAATCTGCTGCCTTTGGCAAGTGATAACATCTTATCGAGAGTGACCATTGATAGAGATTTGTTAAAATTAAATATAAGCCTATAGAGAGAGCGGCGGTAAAGTGAAAATTGTCTCCCTGACAGATTTTTCCAAGAAAAATGAAACCAAAAGATTTAAATGTGTATCAATACCTTTTGGAATTGCTTTAGTGGCCGGGGTAGGGTAGTTTGGTCTATCCTAAAGGACTGTGGATCCTTTGACTCGGGTTCAAATCTCGGCCCTGGCCCCATAATTACAAACAGATCGATTTTTGATGTTGGAGAATTACCGGCATTCAATAGCGCGCATCTGTGTATATTCTCCATTCAACGATAAGGCCGTCCCGAATCTCGGCGGTCCAAATAACGGTTTCTTTCTCTTCGATCTCAGGAGGCACATGCGAACCCGTGGTTTTGCCGATAATTGCCACTCCGTTGCCACCTGTCAATACTTTTAGTATATGGATTTTGTATTTGGGATAGGCTGAAAAATATCCTTTCCAGTTTATTTTGCCCTGTGACAGGACTCCGTCCACATCGATGAACGTGAAGTCTTCTGCCTGAAGTGCAACGAGAGACTCTGAGTCGCCATTGTTGATGGCCTCAACATACTTCAAGGCCACGGATTCCAATGCCTTGATATCTTCTTTCCCAGGATTCTTCATATTTGCAACAATTCCAGAGGTTGTTTCTTCATCTCGTAATGCCTATACAATTCCGGAAGTTATCTATTAATAAGTATGGCGAATTACCATTTCTAGAAATAAAATTTGAACATAAACTTTAAAAAGGGATATATTCTTTTTACTATGGGCCGTTGGCTTAGTCTGGTAGAGCAATGGACTCTTAATCCATCGGTCGGGGGTTCGAATCCCTCACGGCCCGCTACTATTTTTATAGTATTTTCCATAATTTTATATGGATAAACTATCTTCCTTTTTTATGGAAGATGAACATGTAATGGAGACCCTCGGCATGTCCAGAGTGGTAGTCAAGAACGGGACTGTGGTCTCGGTATCTGAACCAAAGTTATCCTTCTGTCCGCTGTTCTACAAACACAAGGGAATTGAGAAGATCACAAAGGAGATCATCAAGGAGAACATAGAGGGGAGAATACGGGAATTCGGGCTGTTCACTGAGAGGAGGAATCTTCTCCAGAACGTTTTCGTCGGATTCGGCACTTCCGAGATCTTCATGTCCGCCCTCAAGAGAAATAGGTTAGATGCCATAATATGCGTATGCGAAGGCGCCGGGACCGTGATATCCGCCAATCCGGAGCTGGTCCAGGGTATCGGCGCCAGGCTCTCAGGCCTGGTCAGCACCACGCCAATAAGAGGGATTATAGATAGGATATCCCAACTTGAAGGTGTTGTTCTGGACCCGGAAGACGCCGGCATTGACCAGTTCCTTGGCGTCAAACGAGCCATGGAACTTGGATATTCGAAGGTCGGCGTTACCGTTGCGGACCCTAAGGAGGCCAAACGTATCAAGGAGACATTCGGCGACGATGCCGTTACTTTTTTGGTTCACACTACTGGTCTTTGCTTCAGCCAGGATATATTGGACGGGTGCGACCTTGTGACCTCTTGCGCCTCGAGACAGTTGAGGGAGAATCTGAAAGGGCATATAATGGCCCAAGCAGGCTCTTCCATACCCATCTTCGCTCTGAGCCAGATCGGGAAAGAGCTCTTGCTCGACAGGGCGAAGGACATCGACAGGCCTCTCTACCTGTCAGCAATGGAACTGCCGTTCCTTGATGGAAGGCAACCTGAGAAAATGTTCTAGAAAAAAAGTAAGGGCAAGGAACTAAAGTCCCTTGGCTTTCTCTATTATTTCCTTGGCGGACTTCTCGGAGATCCCCTTGATCTCGGCAAGTTGTTCGGCCGTGGCATTCATGATATCGTCCACCGTCGAGTAACCCGCCTCGACCAACCTCTCTGCGGTCTTGGGACCGACACCAGGTATCATTTCCAAGGGAATCGATTCCTCGGATTCCTCTTCCACAGGCTCCTCCTCAACAACCTCTTCGACCTCTGCAGGTTTCTCCTTCTTTGGCTTCTTCTCCGGCTTGGCCTTCTTTTTCTTCTTGGAATCCTTTTCCTTCTCGGTCCTTACCTCTTCCTGCCTTGCCAGTTCTGCCTTCTTTTGTTCCTCGTACTCTTCCTGCAGCACTTTGAGCTGTTCGAGAAGCGATGATATGGTCTCCACATTCTCCTCATAGAGAGTTCTTCTCTTCACGTCGACGGGTATGCCCATCCAAAGGGCGTCATCAACGGTCAATCCCGCCTCTTCTAGTTCTTTTTTTGAAAAACCCCTACCATTTCTCATCTTATGCATGTTGTTATAGTTAATTCTCACCTTAGATTCAAACATAAACATCACCTGAATATCAGTTGTAAACTACCATTGTTTAAAAAGATTTGTGTTTATGGGGCCGTTGAGGCGATGAAGAATACAAAAGAGAAATTTAATCGTGGGGACAACCAGCACAATATAGGTTCTTGCATACAATATGAGTCATGAGTGCAATTATCTATCCAATGCCCTGCCCACCACCTGCGTGTATACAACCTTCTCATTCCCTCCCAGGCCCATAATATCATGAAGTCTGTCCCTGTCGACCAGGCTGAGAATCACCGTGCTAAGTTTCGTAGCCGCGCAGTAGAGATAGACGTTCTGGCTGACAAATGCGGCATCAGTCCCGGATATGAACCACCTTCGGTCGTCATCCTTGAAGACAGGGGACCTCATTTTGGAGTAATCAGAGACATAGATAAGTCCGATCGGGGCAGAATGCATCATTTTTTGGGTGCCAATACTCTCCCTAATGTCCTTTGAGAGGATCTTAATCAATTGATGGTCCCTCTCATCATAGAGGTAAAGCCCTTCCTTCATTGCAACATATATCTTTATAGCCTGCGAATTACAGGCGGACGGGGAGGTCCTTTTGCTCTTGATCCTCTTCGTTCCTTCCTTGGTGATTCCACAGGCCGCCCAGAGAAGGTTTGAGAGTTCTTGGCATGAAGGGGGTTCATCATCCCACCTTCTGATGGATCTGCGTTTTTCCAAGGCTTTCATCAGAGGGAAATCAAGGTCCTTCTGAGGTGAGGGGAGCCTTATCGTTTCGGGCATGGTCACATATCGGCACGAGAACAAGATAAATATACCCTTTTTATTTCTGCGACCTTGCCAGCTTCACGCATCACATTATTAAATGGCGTTCCACACCTATTACCATATGCGGATGAGGACCGTCTACCTGCTGGCCCTGGGCGCGGAGATAGTCTGGCTCATGGGCATAATATCCGCCCCGCTCTTGAAGTCGTGGGGGCTGGATGCCACTTCGGACAACCTTTATTCGGTCTATCGCACCGTCTGCCACCAGAGGGTGGAGCGATCGTTGTTCATCTTTGGCGAGAAGATGGCGGTATGTTCCAGATGTTTTGGCATATATCTGGGGCTGCTCATAGGCACGTTCCTGATGCCTATATACAATAAAATAGAAAATCCAAGAATCCCTGACTTCAAGGTCGTCCTGCTTTCCCTCGTCCCACTTGCTGTCGACGGGGTCACCCAGCTTGCGGGGTTTCGGGAGAGCACCAATGAGTTGAGACTTGTCACGGGATTCTTGTTTGGCATTATCTTTATCAGTTACTTCCTTCCGTTGGTCATAGTTCGGTTGGGGCAGAGCGAGTGATCCCGAGGTAGTATATCGTGAACGCCACAGTGAAGAATCCAGTGACGAGTTCGCCGAGGAAGCTGCCCAAATATGGGATCAATGCCAATACAACTGTCGCGATCAGGGCGATTATGTAGAGGATCAATATGTCTGGCCATACTTTCTTGGCCAGATTGAACGAATGGCTGAAAGACTCTGTCATTCCGAGGTCGTCCAATATCAGTCCCTGATAGACGAATACCGTTACTATGACAACGACCACATACCCTATGCAACAGGCCAGAACGCCGATGAACTGAAGCACCGCCAGCACGATGGCCGCGACGATGAGCAGGAGCCACTTGTCCTTGATGGCATCCAGCCCGCGGGACAGATCCGTTTCCCTTCCTTCCAAAGCATCTGCGGTCATTGCTATGGCTATGCCTCCCACAAGTATGGATATAACACTCACTATGATCGATACGAGTGCTGCAACACCTATGAATGTGCCAAGACTGAAAGTGTCACCTATATCGAAGCTTCCGTCTTCCGCCTGGAAATCTTCCAGGTTACCAAAGATTCCAGAACCACCGGTGATGGCCGCACCGCCCAGAACGGAGATCAGGGCGGGTATCAGGAAGATCAATATTATCATTGGATGTTTGCTAACAACGGAGAGCGCTTCGTTGATGACATTGCTTACAGAAATTTTATCGTTGTTCATTAGTGAGGTATTGATTCTAACTGACTTTTATATTTTGTGTTAAGCTCTTTTATATTTCTTAAAAATATATAATACAGTTATATGATAATTTATCTTAGTGTCACTTTTTTCACATGACAGTCAGTTCAAGGCAAGAAGTTCAGAACAGCATTCCTTTTGTCCCGATTACCTCTGGCCCCGAGGGGACACGATGAAGATCACTCTTTCTAAGATTGTATATAAAAACAAGAGAAAGGGATTGAATAATAAATAAAGAAGGAATTATGGTTTTATACCCATTTTTTCCTCTTTTTCAGCTACAAGCAGCTTCGTCTTCACGACAGTGTCCGGGTTGAGCGACATCGAGTCTATGCCGCACTCGACCAGGAATTCCGCGAACTCTGGGAAGTCCGATGGCGCCTGACCGCATATGCCTATCTTCCTGCCCCGCTCCTTCGCGACCTTTATGACGCTTGCGACCATCCTCTTGACGGCGATGTTCCTCTCGTCGTATATATGGGCCACGAGTTCCGAGTCCCTGTCCAACCCTAGCGTGAGCTGCGTGAGGTCGTTTGATCCTATGGAGAATCCGTCGAAGACATCGCAGAACTCATCGGCGGCAATGACGTTGGACGGTATCTCGGCCATTACATAGACCTCGAGACCGTTGTCGCCCTGCCTGAGACCGTATTCGTTCATGACCTCGATGACCTTTCTTCCCTCCTCCGGGGTCCTGCAGAACGGGACCATCGTCTTAACGTTAGAGAGGCCCATCTCGTTCCTGACCCTCTTTATGGCCTCGCATTCCAGACCGAAGGCGGGCTTGTAGTCCTCATCGTAATATCTGGAGGCGCCCCTCCAACCGATCATGGGATTGTGTTCCTCCGGCTCGTACAGGTACCCTCCGATCAGGTTGGCATATTCATTTGTCTTGAAGTCGGAAAGCCTCACTATCACGTCGTTGGGGTAGAATCCGGCAGCTATCCTTGCAACGCCGTGGCTGAGCTTCTCGATGAAGAATTCCTCCTTGTCATCATACCCCACGCTCTTCTCCTCTATCTTCCTCACGACCTCGGCAAGCTTGGCGTCGTCCTTCGCCTTCCCCTTGAGCTCATCGAAGTTGATGAGGGCGAGGGGGTGTATCCCGATGTAGGAGTTTATGACGAACTCTTCCCTGGCCAGGCCGACACCGTCGTTGGGTATCTGCCCTTGGGTGAATGCCTGCTCAGGTATGGCGGCGTTCATCATTATCTTGGTCCTTGTGGTGGGCAGCGATTCCAGGTTGGTTTCCTCGATCTCGAACTTAAGCAACCCTTCATATACAGTGCCGGTCTCGCCAGCACAGGAAACGGTGACATCGTCGCCGGTCTTCAGCACCTTTGTCGCGTTCTCCGTGCCTATGACGGCAGGTATGCCCAGTTCTCTGGACACTATCGCCGCATGACAGGTCCTGCCTCCCCTGTTCGTCACTATTGCGGAGGCGATCTTCATTATCGGTTCCCAGTCCGGGTCCGTCATGTCCGTGACAAGCACCGCACCCTTCTCAAAGTGCTCGATGTCGCTTGCCGACTCTATGACGTGAACAGTGCCCTGGCCTATCTTCTCGCCGACCGCCTGCCCGGTCACGAGAGCCTTGCTATTCTCCTTTAGGATATATGTCCTGAGGACCTTCATGTCCTTTCTGGAGTGGACGGTCTCGGGCCTGGCCTGGACTATGAAGAGGTTCCCGGTACCGACTTCCTTGCCGTCCCCGTCCTTGGCCCATTCGATGTCCATGGGCTTCTTGTAGTGATTCTCTATTATCACAGCCCATTTGGCCAGCTGCAGTATCTCATCATCGTTCACGACATACTTGACCCTGTCCTCGTCGGGGACGGGGATGTTCTTCACTGGCCCATCATCTTCGTTGCCATACACCATCTTGATCTTCTTGCCGCCAACCTTCTTGGACACTATCGGCCTGAAGTTTTCCAAAGTTGGCTTGAACACATAATATTCATCAGGGTTCACAGCACCTTGAACCACATTCTCTCCAAGTCCATATGCCCCTGTTATGAAAACTGCGTCTTTGAATCCGCTCTCCGTATCAATTGAGAACATGACACCGGAGGAGGCCGCATCCGACCTCACCATCTTCTGGATACCTATTGAAAGATAAACGTCGAAATGTCCAAATCCCTTGTCCTCTCTGTAGGATATGGCCCTGTCCGTGAATAATGAAGCAAAACATTTCTTACAGGCGTGTATGAGATTCTTCTCTCCTCTGATGTTCAGATATGTCTCTTGCTGACCGGCGAAAGAGGCATCCGGGAGATCCTCCGCGGTTGCCGAAGACCTCACTGCCACATCCGGGTTTTTTTCGTATCCAAACTTCTTTGCCATGAGATGATAGTGTGATATTATATCCTCTTCTAGGTCCTTAGGGAGCTCAGCATTGAATATCAGTTCTCTTACCTTCTCACCCCTCTTTTGAAGGTTTCTGATATTATGGGTATCAAGGTCCTTGAGCGCCTCTTTGATCTTATCCATCGTCCCTGAGGCTTCCATTAGATATTTATAGCCTTCAGCGGTTATTGCAAAACCATTGGGGACATTGACGCCCTTTGACGTGAGATTCTGAATCATCTCACCCAAGGAGGCGTTCTTACCACCGACCAGAGGAACATCACCGATACCAAGATCTTCAAACCATTCTACATATTTTGCGCACACAAAATACCCTCCTCGATACGTATAAAGTAGGTTTAAGGGTTTTGTTTTAAAAATGTTTTGTAGTCATATATTACAATTTTTTGTAATTGCTGTTTTTTTATAACAATAAATCAATTTTATGAAATATTATAGTCTTTTAGACGTATAAATACTCATTTTTTCGTAGATTTTTGAATAGAATTATTAATTTTATGTATTAATATATTATTTATTATTAATATTGGTATAAATGACGCCTTGGGACAAGACTCATCCTTCCCTGGTCCATATCGAAAGAGACATGTAAAGGTCCCATCTCCTAATCTGTCCATTTTACGACTATTGGTATAAATCCCATATCTTGCTATTCCTATCAGACTAAATAGATTCTTTATTATTGTAATAAAATCATACGCCGAGGCAATTGTCATTTTTGGGAAAGGCCTAATATGGTTTGATGTAACTTCATCAAATACTTCATTTATCTTGAGGTGGAAAAATGCATCCAGTAAGATTTATCAACGATGGACACCATTATATTAAACACATAATACTGTGGCATCGTCATACCTATATTCGTTGAAACCTATCCTAGGTGTAATGAAGAAAAATACCTCTTTCATTGCATTTCGTTGAATCACTTGTAATCAACCGGATACGTTCTACTATCAACGAATCAATGAAATGACATTACATAGTAGGTGATTGGTTTGACACACAAGAACGCTAGCATTAGAACAAAAAGGAGGCAGATGCTGCTCACTGAAGAATATATAAAGCATCATCCGATGATCGATCAACTACCTTTGGTAAGAACGATAAACCAGGACCTGGAAAAGTTCGACCCGGCAAAGATCGTAAAGATATTCATGGAAGAGGCGGACCTTCCAATCGAGGAAGCCGAAAGGTACACGGAAAGCATATTGTTCCTATTGGAGTCCCTTTATCTGAAAGGCAAGTTAAAGTATATCACGACTAGGATGATCAGAGAGTTGATGTGTGTCATAGCGGTTATGGACGGCGATTTTGCCACCAGGGACAAGTTGACGGTTGTCGGGATGCCCGTCAGCGATGTGGAAAAACTATTCTTTGGATTCGATTTTGACAATTCAAACCAGATACCTTGTGAGGAGTTCATACACAAGATCAAGGGCGACTGCATAGACGAGCAATATTCGCTCCTGAAGCTGTATAACATCGAAACGCCCATTGGAAATCCGGCATACGCCCATATGAACAAGGATATCTATATACATGACAGGGACTACCCTGCCCGCCCCTTCTGTTACCAACACTCTGGAAGGTTCATATTCAGGTCAGGGCTGAGGGTCGACGGCAACGGGAAATACTCAAATGTTTCAAAACCTGCGAAGAGACTGGATGTCGCCGTGAGACATACGTGCGAGTTCCTCGGTGCCGCGAGCAGGAACTGGAACGGGGGACAGGGATTCCGAAATCTCTTCTGGGAGCTTGGCCCCTTCCTGGAGGATGAGGCAAAAAGGTCCATGGAGACGGTTGACATAGATGGGTACAACATCCCTGCCGGCATCGTTCAGAGCGCCCAGATGCTAAGGTATGAACCGAATCACGTCTTTGTAGGCAGGGGCAGCCAGGCCGCTTTCTCCTCACTTGTAAACTTTGCCGAGCCCCCGAAGTACCTTACCGAGGATGCGGACATAGTGTTGCCCGGCGGAAAGGTGATACAGGGGGACTATTCGGAGTATAAGGATTATGTGCTGATGTTCTGGCATGCTTATCTCTACCACTCCGCAAAGGGGGACGCCAACGGAGGCATGTTCCACTGGATGAAGGATGACACCGCGATAAAACCCAAGTGGTTCAAGGATGATGATCTATGCGAACACGTATACCGTCCGTTGATGAGGTACATATCGAAGTTCGGTGGTCCATATGTGTACAACGTGAAGGGCGTGAAGGATGATGAGGTCGCCTGCACATCGTGCTGTTCACTTGTGCTCGAGACGGACGACCCCGAAGACTTCGAACTTGCTAGGCAGGGCACGCTTGGAATGGGGGCACTGCAATGCGGTTCCTTCAACCTTCCAAGGATAGCCTACCTTGCCAACGGAGATGACGATGTCGTCTTCGAGCTCATCAGGGAAAGAATGAATCTTCTCAAGTATGCAATGGTCGCCAAAAGGGACTTCATGAGAAAGGTCCTCGCTTCGGGCCTCTCGCCTTTCCTCATGCAATCGAAGATGCCAGGCGTTGACGACTCTCCATACTTTGACCTTGACAAACAGTCCGTGCTCCTATCATTTTGCGGGATGAACGAGTTCGTGACGGCGCATATGGGTTCCCAGTTGCACGAGAGCAAGGAATCCCACAATTTCGCCATGCGCATACTCATAGAGTGCCTAGACCACTGCAAGCAGTTGACAGAGGAGACAGGCATCAATTTCGCAATCTGGAGACAGCCAGGGGAAACGATGCCCGGGAAGTTTGCTCAGGACGATTGGAACAAGTTCAGGAACAAGGCCGTTGTTCAGGGAGACCCTCGCTCCGGCAGCGCATATTACAACAACTTTACCCACTGCAACGTGGATTCTGGCATAGACGTCTTCTCCAAGATCAAGAACGAGGCCCCCTTCCACGGGTTGGTATCGTCCAATCTCTTGCATATCTGGTTAGGGGAGGAGGACCCCAACCCAGATTCCATATGGGAGCTTACCAAAAGGATAGTGGACAAGTCGCTTACAAGCTACTTCGCCTTCACAAAGGAGATCACGGTGTGCAACAAATGCCACTCGACCTATTCGGGCGTAGTGGCCAACTGCAAATGCGGGGCCGGACCGAGGGAACTTGTCGTCCAATCCAGGATAACAGGGTATTATTCAACGGTAGGCACTGTCGATTCCATACTGAAATGGAGGAGTGGCAACAAGAGGTCTGGTCTTTCCCATGCCCATTGGCAGCCCTCTAAGTTCGCCGAGTTCAACAACCGCGCCGCCAATATAGCTGGACGCAGATTCGGCTACCTTGATGCGGAGAGGGAAGTAGACATAGACGTCTATGAGAGCGAGGCAGTGGAAGTGGTTTGATGGGAATCCTCTTTTTCAAGTCGCAGAACTGCCCCCGGTGCCCACAGGCCCTCAAGAACGTGGAAGCCGCCATAGCGGAGCTTGACATGGACATGCCATTGGCGATAATAGACATATCAACGACAGAGGGTAGGATCGAGGCCCTCAACAACATGGTCTCTGAGACGCCCTCGATGTTGCTGGAAGAGGAGCTTTATGGGCCCGATGTGTTGATGGACGTGGGCAAGATTAAAGACCTATTGTCAGGGGAGTGATATCATGGGCGCTTTTTCCAAGAACAAGATAATGGATTACATTTCTAATGACAACATGCTCGAAAGACAGATAGATACTGACGTTCAGGTGACAAACAACGGGATTGACCTGACACTGGAAAAGGTCGAGAGGCTGACATCTCCAGGATACATTGACTTTTCCAACGAGGAGAGGGTGATATCCGGCACGGAGGAGATGCCCTTCGATGAGCGCGATTGGATCTTTCTGGAAAGGGGCACCTACAAGATCACCTACAATGAGGTGATATCCATACCGAAGGACGCCATAGCCCTTGCCAGGACCCGTTCATCTTTGTTGAGGTGCGGCGCCAGCATAGGGACGGGGGTCTGGGATGCGGGGTATAGGGGAAGGTCATCCTCGCTGCTTTACGTGTCCAACGACAACGGCATATACCTCAAGAGGAATGCCAGGGTGCTGCAGCTCGTGTTCTTCGACCTTGACACGGAAACGGAGAGTTATTCTGGAACCTATCAGAACGAGAATTGTGGATGATCCGTATGAAAGTGTCCCTGATATCTCATACACCCGACCCGGAGAGGGTCTGCGCGGCCTCCGCCTTGACATCATATTGGTACAAGGGCGCCTCTGAGACGTACGAGGCCCTCACAGAAAAAGAGATAGGGGACATCATCGATAAGGTGATAGGTTACGGACATGTGTCGGTGATAGAGCACATCAAGTTCACCTTTTCCGTCGAGGGCGTCTCAAGGGCATGCACCCACCAATTGGTAAGACATAGGGTTGCATCCTACACACAGCAATCGCAGAGGTATGTGAGGATCGAGGATCTGAATCCCGTTGTCCCCCCCACCATTGGGGCGAACGATGAGGCAAACAAGGTATACCTTGAAGAGATCGAGAGGATCAAAGGGACTTATTCGAGGCTTGTCCAGATGGGGATACCAAACGAGGATGCCAGATTCATACTGCCAAATGCGGCCACCACAAACATAGTGGTGACCATGAACGCCAGGGAATTGAGGCACTTCTTCAAGTTCCGTTGCTGTGAGAGGGCGCAGTGGGAGATAAGGGATGTGGCGAACAGGATGCTTGACTCATGCAAGGCCGTTGCTCCACGGATCTTCAAGAAGGCCGGACCCACCTGCGTTTGTGAGGGCCATTGCCCGGAGGGCGATCTTTCTTGTGGAAGGATAAAGGTGAAGAAATAAATGGAAAGAGATGACGCACCTACCTATTTTTCGAAGATTGCCGCACTTGTCTCATCAAGGTCAACATGCATCAAACAACATGTTGGGGCCATCATAGTAAAGGACAAGCACATCATATCCACAGGATACAACGGGGCTCCAAAGGGCGTCTCCCACTGCACTGAGAAGACGTGCCTGAGGACGGATCTTGGATCCTTGGAAAAATCATATCTATGCCGTGGTGTCCATGCCGAGCAGAATGCTATTATCCAGGCCGCATTGCACGGCACATCCACAGAGGGGGCCACCCTCTACACGACACATTTCCCATGCATGGCCTGCACGAAGATACTGATCAATTCTGGCATCAGGGAGATAGTCTACCAGAAGGATTATGATATGGAGAACAACACCAAGATGGGACTCCTGAACGAGGCCGGCATCAAAATCAGGAAATTGGCGGTCTGAATGGGGATAAAGAGCTATATCGACATGTCGCTCATCGATTGGGACGGAAAGGTATCGTCCGTGGTGTTCATCGGTGGATGCAATCTCCGCTGTCCATTCTGCCACAACTGGGACCTTGCCACGAATCCAAGCGAGCTAGAGGACTTGGACACCGATGCAGTCATGGAGAAGATAAGGTCATCATCCTCATGGATTGACGGCGTGGTGATCACAGGGGGGGAGCCGACATGCTACAGCGGCCTTGCAGACCTCGCGGAGGAGATAAGGTCTATGGGTCTCAAAGTGAAACTTGACACAAACGGCACTAGACCCGACGTGATCAGGAAGCTTCTGGACCAAAACCTCTTTGACCACATTTCACTGGATGTGAAGAACTCCTTTGGGAAATATTCAGAGACTGCAGGGGCGGAAGTAAACACTGATGACATAATGGAAAGCATAAGATTGATAATGGAGTTCGACGACTATGAGATGAGGACCACCGTAGTGCCTGGCCTGGTCTGCCCGGAGGACCTTGAGGAGATATGCTCATACATAAAGGGATCGGACATTTACGTGCTCCAAAGATTCCACCCTGAGAACATCAAGGACAAGAGATTCTCCGCACTTCCTCCACAGAACGACGACGAGATGGAACATCTGAGGTCCCTATGTTCGAGACATGTAAGGACAGTATGGAGGAATTAGATGGAGAAGGCAGCAATGGATGAGATATATATTTCCATAAGACCATATTTGGACGATGCCCAGGCCATTAGGTCATTCATGGAAAACACCCTTGATCTTGGAACCGGGGCGTTACTGGACAAGGTGAGGTCGAGGATAGAAAATTCCAGTTCCACGGAAAGGACGGATTTCCAAATATTGCTCAACGCTTTGGAAAAGCATGTGGTCCATCAGGGATAGAGGTTGTAACGTGTTAGAAATTTCAGAGTTCATCAAGGCATTGGTCCCGTTGCTCATAATCATAAATCCTCTAGCGATCATACCGAACTATGCAGACGTTGTCAAGAATCTTCCAAAGAAGGAGGCCAATAGCTTCTCAAACAAAACGATAGTCTCGGCCTTCATCATAATGGCAATATTCATACTCTTGGGCAGGCCATTTCTCAACGTACTTGGAATTTCCACATATTCTTTCATGATAGCTTGCGGAATATTGCTGCTGTACATATCCCTAGGCATGCTTTCCGGAGATCCGCCGATCACCAGGAACGTGATATTTGACAGCACCTCGATAGTCCCCATGTCCATACCACTTCTTGCGGGGCCGGGGGCCATATCGACCGCCATTGTACTTGAGGGCACCTACGGCAAGGTGATGGTCCTCTCCTCCCTTGTGATCATCATGTTGCTTTCCAAGGTGTTTTTGGAAAGTTACAAGTGGATAATCGTTACCCTGGGCGCCAACGGCCTCAATGCATGGAGCAGACTTTCCGCCCTGTTCTACTCGGCCATAGCCATATCCCTGATCATCAACGGAATACTACTGATAGGGTGGTAAGGTGATAGAGACCATCCTCAAAGGAACATTTGCCCTCTTTTGGATACTTGACCCTTTGGGAAATATTCCTCTATTCGTGTCATACATCAGAAATA
>Ga0116164_10000679_pt1 | contig 28146 bp, 24 predicted proteins | sample AD_UKC109_MetaG_FD_89888 | JGI IMG/M metagenome (GOLD analysis project Ga0116164, IMG submission 89888) | Active sludge microbial communities of municipal wastewater-treating anaerobic digesters from Hong Kong - AD_UKC109_MetaG | ecosystem: Engineered > Bioreactor > Anaerobic > Digestate... | reverse complement strand
TTAACCATTATTTTGGGATTGCAGATGAAGATGTCTTATCTCCAAAAGAACCTGATAAGATGTACAATGAGATGACCGGGATTGATAATCATCCAGAGAACTTTCATTCTGATTTATTCATCGAGAATAACGAAGAATCTGCAGAGAAGCCGCCCGAAAAAGCAGAAACTACAGCAAAACAACCAACTTCATTCACTGAAAATACAAACCAATTAAGCGGAAAAGTAATATCTGTTTTAACTGAAGATCAGGAAAAATGGTTGAAAATTAAAATGCTTTCGGAAGTTATTGGATTTGAACTTAGAGATGGTCTGGCATATAAACCCGAAATAGCTGTATTTGACGAAGGCTTTTCTCACTTGGAACCTATCGCAAAAAGTACTGGCGCCACTATTATGAATATCAAAGAGTTTGTTAATTTATTGGGACTGAGGGATAAGCATTGAAGAAAATGATCTTTCTTTTTTTCTTGATCTTTGTGGTATGCATTTTCTCCGTTTTACTAGTTCTTCAAAAACCACAAATCATGATCGTTCGAACATTTGAGCTTATCAATGAAATACAAATGAACAAAACAATAGTATTTCCGGATAAAGTCTTGATAAAAGCTCCAACGGATGACTTCATTGAGGACATTCGACAGGAAATAGGTAATTTCGTTGAAAACGAAACCGTAATTATTCAAATGGAAAGTAAAGAAGAAGCATATCAATTGGCTAAATCGAAGAACGAATTTGCTGTTTCACTTCTTAATTCCGGAAAAGCAATCCAGGAAGAAAAGAAACAAGCAGTTGAATTAGCTGAAAAGAGGCTTGAAAATACCAAAATTAAAACACCGGTGGATGGCTATATTATTAGTTTCAGTGTTAACAAGCATCTTTTTGTTTCAAAGGGGACTATTTTAGCTGAAATATTACCCAAGGATGCCAACGCTTATATTCAAATTTATCCAGATGAAATGACTTTGTTGAAGAAGGCTAAATATGTTGAATTGGTACTTATGCCAAGCAATGAAAAAAAATTATTGGGAGAAATGGTTTTTACTGAACAAAACGGTCAATATCTTTTAGTCATTGATCTAGATATTGATGAAATGAATACAAGATCATTGAATGAATTATCCTGCAAATTAGACGTCACTTATGTTGAGCAAATGGCTGCATGGATTCCGGAAGATTATCTTTTCGACGAAATAGTGTATCTTAATAATCAGACAAAGAAAAAGGTAACTGTTCTAAAGCACAAAGATGATTTATTTTTGGTAAGCGGTTTAGATGATAAAGATGTCATCGTGAAAAAGAGATGAAAAAATGGCAGTATTAGACATTCCGAAATTAATCTATCATGCTTTTCAACTCAACGCATCTGACGTTCACCTTTCAGTAGGAGAACATCCTGTTTACAGAGTGTTTGGGGAATTACAGAGATTACAAGATGTTCCGGTTTTCACAAAAGAGGATCTTGAAAAAAGCATTGATTATCTTTACGAGAAAATCGGTTTAAAAAAAACCGACAAAAAGGAAAATGATTTCTCTTTTGGCATACAGGACATCATAAGAGTTAGGACAAATATCTATTATGAAAGAAGGAATCCGGCAGCTGCATTTAGAATTATTACCAAAAAAGTCAGAACACTTGACGATTTGCAGCTTCCATCTATACTTAGAGAATGGAGTGAAAAGAAAAGCGGACTTATTTTAGTTGCAGGCCCAACCGGTAGTGGTAAATCAACTTCTATGGCCGCTATGTTAGAACATATTAATGTGATTAGTAATGTACATATTCTAACCGTTGAAGACCCTATCGAATATATTTTCGAAAGTAAAAAGGCCCTCATTCATCAAAGGGAATTGGGATTGGACACGGATTCCTTCAAAGATGGTTTGAAATTTGCACTCAGGCAGGATCCCGATGTCATACTGGTTGGTGAAATGAGAGACTTGGAAACAATGGCTTTGGCGTTAACTGCAGCGGAAACAGGCCATTTGGTCTTCGGGACAATTCATACAAACTCTGCTCCTACAGCCCCAGAAAGAATTGTGGATGTTTTCCCCGCACATCAGCAAAGACAGATCACTTTACAATTGGCAAACAGTTTAATCGGTGTCTTGTATCAACGACTTGTCAAACGGAAGGATGATAAAGGCTTTTTCCCGGTAGCTGAAATCATGATCGCCACATCCGGGGTGCGTAATTTGATCAGAGAGCAGAAACTTCATCAAATTGGTACTTTGATGGAAACCGGGAAAAAATACGGCATGAAGTCTTTTGATGAGGCTTTATTAGATGCACATGAAAACGGTATCATTTCAAAAGAAATGGTTTTTGAATTTTGCAGAGATCTGGAAAAAGTGGAGAAAAAATTTGGACAACAATCATTCTGAAATGAAACAATTAGAAGATTTATTTAATTTTCAAAAACTCGTGAACAACAAGGAAGAAATACCAACAGATGTTTTGGCGTTTGTTGGAGATTCCTTTTTTAATATGATTGCTACTTTTAATTCCATAGGAGACGGAAGAATTAAAACATCAAAAGCTTTCAAGAATGGCGTTAAATCAAAAAGGGCTTCTGGTCAAAGAAAATATTTAGAACAAATACAATCAATGCTTACTGATGATGAATTGAATGTGGTTAAAAAAGGTCTCAATTCGAAGGGAGCTAAAAAAAGAGGTAATGACTATGATTATCGATACTCAACGGCATTTGAAACCTTAATTGGTTATTTGTTTTTAAAACAGGAGTGGGAAAGGCTTGATTTACTCTTTAGTGAGTGCTTTAAATGACGATAAATAGATAACTTCGTGATAGAAGGTGAAACAATGAATATTGCAAACGAGCCCTCTGCATCTATTTCTGTTCAAGCCCTTTCAAAAAAAAATCAATCTAAAGGAAAAACAGAGGCTTACTTGGGTAAAGTTATTGCCAAATCCGGCAAAGAAATACAAGTACTTATTAACGATAAAGTTTACAAAATAGAACCCGGTAATGCAGAAAGCATTAAAGTGGGAGACAAGATTCAAATCTTTTTCGGGAAAAACTTACCTGCTGAGATTTCCGAAGAAATGTTAAAAAAAATTAGCGGAAAACTCCTAGACGTCTATTCGCTTTCTTTGCCTTATCAAACAACAAGAGAGCTTGAAGATATTATCAATCAGATGCCACAAAATGAACGCTTACAGTTTGCCAAAATCTCAAACGAACTGGTTCAACTGATAGAAACCATTTTAAAAGATGAATATGGCTTACAAACTCTTTCTGATTCAGATGCGAAAAAAGAGAGTGTCAACCTTTACAATCCTTCTGAACCATTCAATCGACGCTTAATCGAACTATCTCTAAAAGTAAAAGAGATGGGAAAAGCATGGGATCAAATTCCCAATGAAATAAAAAAAGAAATCGTTAAAAAGTATGTTTTATTTGATTTCCAAAAAAAACAAATCAGTACAAGTGAGAATATGAAAGAAGTGGGACAATTTTCTATAAATAATGATGAAAAAAAAGATTTAGAAAATTTAATTTCTCAATCCGCTGTAAATAAGCAAGCGAGCCATGGCAATCTCAGTCATGATTTTGACTTAAAACAATTTAATGAAGAAAAAGAGATACCAAACAACATGAGTCAGAATGATCAAATTGATAATAGGCAAATTAAGAAAGGAAATCTGAATATCGAAAAAAAAGATGTAGACTCTTTTAGTCCAATGGAAGTCCTAAAAAAAGTAGATGGTAGAACGGTATCAGAAAGAAATGGAATGGAGAAAGTATCTTCAGATAACCGTCGACTCAATCAAAATGAGAAAATGATTGCCACTGATAATTCAGAGAGTGAAGAGGTTTCTTCAAAACAAAAAATGCTTATGAATAGTTTAAAAGACTTAAATAAAACAGAAAAGCATGATCAAGAAATAATCCCACAAACAAATAATGAAAATCACAAAATAGAAAAAGCTTTGATTGAATCTCTTAAATATAGTGAGCAAAAAAGCCTTGGCGGAGAAAAGGATCTTAGTTTTTCTCAAAAACCGCTTCCCGCTTTTTCAGAAGAAGATATGAGAAAAGTGAGTAATATTCTTCAAAACACTTTGAGTAAACCTTTATCAATGGAAACAAATCTTGAACAGTTGGAAAAACTTTCAAAAATATCTTTTTCTGAGTCTGAAAAAACAGACCAATCATTTTCACAAAATCAATTTGATAAATTCTCTTCAGAACAACATTCTAATAGCGTTCTCAAATTATTGGAGAATCTGATAGCCTTTGATAAAATGTCAAAAGCGTCTTTTCCTTCTTATCAGTCTGTTTCCGATCACCGCTTTCCTGATTTAACTTCTGTGGAAGCTTTTGACAAAATGATTAAAACATCTCTAATGAGTATGGAGATACAAGAAATGTTTTCCTCATTGAAATCCTATGGGGTAACCACACATGATGCTTATCATACCACGCTGGATATTGTTAATATAGCAGCAAGATCAATTAAAGAGCATGCTATTGCACCGCAGATTTATTCATCAGCGTTAACAAAGTTTTTGAAACTTAGCTTACCTCAATTGATTATCAATCATCAAATCGATCTAAGAGATGAAGAAGGACTTTTCAAAAAGGTTGAATCTTTTTCTAAAAAAGTCTTTATGATTATCAAAGCTTACGCTGAAAGATTAATGGCAAATAAAGAGCAAGAATTACATCCATCGAATGTCAAAATAGACGAAAAAGAAGAAATTCCTAATCAAAACAATCGATTAAAAACAGCAACAAATAATCAAAATCAAATGGAATCAAAAGTTCAACTCGTGAAGAATACAGGAGAAACGGAGTCAGGTTTTGCAAACCCATTAAAGGATCAGCAGGGAAAAAGCGGAGCATCTCCTCAACAAATGGAACAAATGCCAAAAATGACTTCTGAAATCAGAACTAAAGAAGGAACAATGGATAATATCAACCAAAAAGAGCTTGGTTCGACCATTCCAACGAATCAGAAAAACCAATTAGATCAGAATATTCAATCAGAAAAGGGGATTCCAATCGAATCAAAACCAAGTGAATCATCTTATCGAAATGAAATAGGTTCAGAAAAAATTCTTAAATTTCTTAATGTATCTCCTGAAAAAACTGATTTTTCAACTGCTTATTCATCTTTAATATCAGTTAATTCGCAGCCCTTTGTAATTGACTTACAGCATCAAATGATGAATAAAAGCGGATATGAAAAAAGTGAAATGTACCGAGTATTTATTGAGACAAACACCCAATTATTTGGCACAGTATTTGTGGATACTGTGGTAACTGACAACAAAATAGATATCTATATTTATGCAGAGCAACAATATGCTAAGGCATTTACCAACCATTCTTCAACATTAATTAAAAGAATCAAAGAAACTGATTATCAATTAAGGGGTTTATTTATTAGAGAAAAATTAGATCAAAACGGGATACTTAAGCATAAAATGAAACGTTTTTCTAACCTCAAAAAAGAAGGAGGTTTTTATCAGCTAGCATGACAAAACAAGATAGATCTTTTCAATATCTCAACAAACCAAAAGGAAATCAAGTAAATAAAGAAGAGATATCTCAAGCAGCTGCTTTAAAATATGATCCTGATGAGGGTCCTGTGCCGAGAATTGTGGCTCAAGCAAAAGGCGAGTTGGCGAAACGAATTGTTGAAATCGCTTTGGAAAATGATATTCCGATTTATAAAGACGAGCAATTAGTGGAAAAGTTGTTGGAATTAGATTACTATTCAGAAATACCTCCGGAATTGTATAAGGCAGTAGCTGAGGTAATTGTTTATGTTTATCAACTTGGCGGGTTTAAATAAAAGAGAGGGAATATTTTGACAAAAAAAATTTTTAGTAATTATCAAGAAACTTTGGATTATTTTTTTCATTCAAGACCACACGGAACAATCAAATTAGGTTTAGAAAGGATTAAAAGATTACTCCATTTAATAGGAAATCCACAGACTTCTTTTGATGCCTTGCAGATAGCCGGCACAAATGGAAAAGGCTCAGTCACACGATTTTTATCAACAATTTTTACTGAATCCGGTTTTAAAACCGGTGCGAATTATTCCCCACATTTGGTTCGTTTTAACGAAAGAATTACCTACAACAACGAGATGATAAGTGATGAAGATATTGTAACCATTGCCAATGAGATTTATGAAGCGGTTGATACGATGGATAAAATTTCAGAAGAAATGAAACCGAGTTTTTTTGAATGTGCAACAGCAATGGCCTTTAAATATTTTCAAAAAAAGGATTGTGAGATTGCAGCTGTCGAAGTAGGATTAGGTGGACGATTAGATGCCACAAGTGCCTTAAATCCTGATGTAACTGCCATAACTTCAATCAATTTTGATCATGTGAAAACTTTAGGAGATACAATAGAAAAAATAGCCTTTGAAAAAGCAGGAATTATCAAATCAAACACACCGATGATTTGCGGTACTGATTTGCCCGATGCAGTAAACATCATTGAGATGGTTGCAAGAGAAAAAAAGGCTCCTTTTTATCGATATTTAGAAGATTATCGCTACTTCCCTGTAAAAAACGAATTGAACGCCAATGAATTTCATTTTCAAAGTAATAAGCTTGATATTAACAACCTCAAATTAAAAATGAATGGTATTCATCAGATGAAAAATGCTTCAACAGCCATAATGGCTTATCTTCTTTACTGTGAAGTAAAAGGTCTTGAGTACTCTGTTGATGTGATTAGCAGGTCATTTGAAAAAGCTTATTGGCCCGGAAGGTTTGAAAAGATATCAGAAGATCCCATAATCATTGTTGATGGAGCGCATAATGGAGAAGGGATCGATTCGCTGATCGAAAATTGGAAAATCTATTTCAACGCACAAAAACCAATATTGCTCACTGGTATGTTAAGCGGTAAAGATTATCACACGATCTGTAAAGTATTATCTGATATTTCAGATTCAGTCATCATCACAGAACCAAATTCACCCAGAGATACCGATACTTCTCTAATCGTTCAAGAATATCTCAAACACAAAGAAAAACAAGAAGTCTTTTATTTGCCCGAACATAAAGAGGCATGTTTGAAAGCGTTAGAACTCTCGCAGCATGACAATTTGCCCATACTGATTACCGGGTCGCTTTATGTCATTGGGTACTTAAAAGAAATAATGAGATCTTTAAGTTAGCAGAATTTCTCCATATGTGATAAAATTTTATAACTATCATTCTTGTGCCAAACAGGAAGGAGTGTGTATGGAAGAAAATTGGAGAAAATCTGATTTTGAGTTTTTTTTAATCAATACCGTTAAAGCCTCGATCAATGATAACAAATGGAGAAATCAAATTCTATATTCTTTGGAGGCCGGCGGGAAAAGATTTAGACCTGCTTTGTGTTGTTTATGTGGAGAAGCGTTGTTAATAGATTCCGATTCATTGTTTACAATTGCTTCTGCTGTCGAGTTATTGCATACTGCCTCCTTAATCCACGATGACTTACCTGAAATTGATAACGATGATTATCGAAGAGGTCGGTTATCTCACCATAAACAGTTTAGCCATGGGACAGCTGTAGTAGCAGCTGATTTCATTTTTTTCTTAGCCTTTGAACTGATAATGCGATTAAACAGCACAGCATTAAACCACTATTTTTCTCGTTGTTCTCAAGATCTTGCCTATGGAGAGTACTTGGATATTTTGATGGAAAAGGGGTCAGAAATCACTCAAGAGGAAATTGAAAAGATGTATGAATATAAAACAGCAAGGCTTATCGAATTTTCTATGTCAGCATCGTCGGTTTTGGCAAACAAATCGGATCAACACATCCAACAAATAAAAGGTGCCGGTCAAAATATGGGGATTGCCTTTCAGATTCTAGATGACCTTAAGGGGATTGAAGGACGATTTGAAGATATTGGAAAAACGCCTGGAAAAGATATAATGAATAATAAAAAAACGATTCCACGAATTTTAGGTATTAATACTTCAAAAGAATTGGTGATAAAGAAAAAAAACCAATGCATGGATCAACTGAGATTCATAAAAACTATTGATGGATCAGATTACGAGAATGTTTTAGATTATTTATCAATGGTTTGGGAAAAAATTGAGATTGCATAATGAGAGGATGATTAGGTTTGGGTTTTTTTAAAAATATTTTTAAAAAGATTAAGGAGTTCTCTGGAAAATTGAAGAAGTTACAATTTAAAAATATAATCGCTTATTTTAAATCCCACCGTTTGTTATCAATGATTTATTTTGCGATAGTAGTTTTACTTATCGTTGCTATTATCCTCATTATAAGCAATTATAGGAAACAGGAAACGAAAATTGCTATGAGTAAAACAGATGAAAATGCTGCCACAACAGATATTAAAGATCTGACTCTAACCATACCGGAAAATGCCTTTCCTTATCCAAAAGGATTTACAGTAAACAATATAGCAAGGGATGCAGCTTATGATAAAGTAAAAGCATTAGGTAATTTTTACGGCGAAATTTATGAGTTAACACCGACAGACGGAAGGAACGACTTAGCACTTGAACCTATAACTTATACATACAAAATTCCGACTGAATTTTATTTTGGAGATGAATACAATAACTTTGAATTACTTTATATAGAAGATAAAGAAAACCCTGTGGTTAAAACCTTCTTTGGAGGGGAAATTGTTTTTGATACAAGGAATCAGCCACTGCTATTAGCAAAAGGATTTCATGGATCATTAGTAGGATTGAGAGTAAACAATCCTGAAAAACAAAAACTAGGAATTAAAAAAATAATCGAAAAACCGGATACGCTAAAACCCGATTTATTATTGGTTCCCGGTATTGACATTAATTTCCGGGGTTTTTTGCCAAATACAATCAGTAATACAAATCCGCAAGGAAATAATCTTTGGGAAGTAACTTTTGAAGACAGAAGCATTTGGGTTTACGATTATCCCCTTTCTGAAACAAGAAGTGCTAATTACGTTAGAGAAGCACAAAACTATTTTACTGATATCTCAAATACAAGCTATGTAAGATTGGAAGCAGAAAAATTAGCTAAGATCCTTCTCGAAAGTGATCAGGAATATGATATTATTGCACATGGTCTAGGAGGTATAATAGCCAGATACGCAGTTGAAAACTATCCGGTCAAGAATATTCGAAAAATGGTATTAATATCTGTTCCAAATACAGGTACAAATATTGTTAACCCATCCTTTCTCAATCTTTTATACGGAAAAGACACCAATGTTTTATCACAAATTTATGGGCTTGATACCGACACCATACGATACTTAACAAGAAACAACTTGGGCTATCTGGAAAACATCAATGCATTTTATACAGACATTTTGCCTGATGCAGAAGTGATAAAAACATTGGAAGATTCTATTCGAAGCGATATAGACTACTTTTTTATAGCCGGTAGCAGACCGGACTTCGATGTAGATCTTGAAGAATCCCAATTTGCCAAGTTCTATCCTGAAAACACTTCAGAAAAGGGCGATGGGATCGTATCTGTCTATAGTGCCATTTTTCCATCATTGGAAGAATCTCCTAATCAAAAAGACAATATCCTTTCGAAAATTGTTCCTTATTCTTTTTTTGATATTTTTCTGCAACAACAAACGCTTCAATTTATTCACACCTATCTTGAAGAAGGGATTGAAGTGGTAGAGATTCCCGAATACGAGGATGACACATTTAGAGAATGGATGTTCGATTCACCTAGTTCTACAATCACGGATTCCACAGAACAAAAAACCTCCAATATCTTTTCAGCAACCTCGACCGAAAATGAAATGACCGAAGATTCAGACTTAACTCGTAATAGTACAACAATACTTTCTCAAGATGTGTCAAATAAAGATCAGTTGGAAGATTGGAAAAGTGAAGATGCTAAAACTGAATATACCGCTCCATCCCAATCAAGTATTTCAGAGACGATAAAAACAAAAATCGATAGTTTGAACGATTTGTCAATAGAAAGCACTCATACTCAAATAGCTGAAAATAATATTGAAAAGACTATTTCTATTATCAAAAATCTCAACGATTCTAATGAAACAAAGGAGTCGATTACAACTGACAATACAAAACAAAAAACTACTCAAATGGAGAAATATGCCCCTGATTCATCGAAATGGAATACAAATTTGTTCCCAACTACATTTTTAAATATTCAGAATATGATTATTTATCAGCTTACAAGTCACAAAATCCCTTATGCATCTGCACCATTCGGATTAGCATCTGTAGGAGAAATAATTTATCTCTTTGACAAAGAAGGGGTTATTACTTTTAAAAATGGTATTTTTGAAAGAATATCTGAAAAACCGGTTAACGCATACTATTGCGACCGTGAAAAACTTTATATTGTACAAAATAATATTATGACGGAATATTCTGAAGGGAATCCTATTAAAATGTCTTATTTGATGTTTGAAGCACCCGTTTTGTCTTTAGCGATTACTGATGCACATCAATATTATTTGCTGAATCAAGATGGTTTAACCTTTGAAACGCCCTTGAAAAGTTATAAATTGGATGGACACTATGGACAAATCATTTTATATGGTATCTATCCTTATATTGTTACTGATGCGGGGGTTTATTTGTTCGACGGACAAGAATGTGAAATGATTTATAAACCTTATCGATCTGATATCCAGTTGAAGTCTGGAATTGTTTATAACGATTCACTATATCTACTGGCTTCAGATTATTCATTACGAGCTGTTAGTCTAGATGGACAAAAATTCCTTTTGGAAACCGTAAACAACTCCGGTGGAATAAAATTAATACATCATGCCGATAAGCTCATTATTGCTGGAAGAAACAAATTCAACATAATTGATTACTCCTATAAAAAACCAGAAGGAGCCACATTCGAAATTCCAAAAGATGATAAAATGATTGATGCCGATATTTTTGAAGGAAACATAATTGTATTAGTGCGAGAAGGTGATTCCTCATTTATAAAAAAACTAGCAATTATGGAATAAAGACTGCCATATTTATACTAATGATTTTGGTTTTACCATTGTCCTCTGTTTTAGCTGATGATGAAGATAATGCAATGTCACTCTATTTTTCAGGAAAGGATTCCTATAATTCCGGAAATTACGAAGATGCACAAGAATTCTTTCAGCAAGCATTGATTAAAGATGAAAACATAGAAGCCAAAGCCCAAAACATTAAATATATGCTGGGTGTAAGTGCTTTCAATAACGGAGATTATAAGACAGCTAAAACTTACTTAAGTTTATTTTTATCCAATCCTATTGCTCAGGATTTATTGAATAAAATAGATGCCTATGAAGAGACTTTACCTGAAGATTTCGTCTATCATACCGATAACTATCAAAAACAAGTTACCAATCCGACAACTTCATCACAAATAACAGATAATAATCAAAATAATGAAGAAGAAAGCATAAATTCGACTTCCATTATCATTATTGTCGTTACAACAGTTTTGATCATCTCTTTTGCTGTTTTTTTTGAAATTAAAAAAAGTCTTTTTAGTCAAATTGCCTTAAAATTGGTAGGAGTATCTGCAAACACCATACTCATTGGTTCTAAAAATGAAATGGGTAGAATGGAAGATGGACAGTTGCGTTCAGTGAATGAAAACGCTCAGACATCCATCCCAGAAATCAACACTGCTTCGCTTTTAGAAACACCATTTGACGAAGAAATAGATATTGAAAGTATGGCTTCCAAAGATATAAAAGAAATATCCAAATTTTTTGATGATGTAGATGATGATGAACAAGAAACCGGCACAATCAATTCTGATAATGTTAATGAAATAGTTATTGATTCGATATTAGATGAGTCTCAAGAAAAGGAGAAAGAATATGATAATGCCCGTGAATCAATTCTCAATTCAATATTAGATAATGATGCTAACATTGAGAGTAGGATTCAAGATGATGAAAATGCTTTAAGCAGGGAACAAGTATTGACACCCAAACCCGAAAAAATCGAAGATGAAGTTTCAAAAAAGCCAAAATATGAACATCTCGACAATGTACCCGATGATTTTAATGTCAATAAAGCGATTGATAAAGCCTTTATGCTTATCAAAGAAAGTCAGGAGATCATTAACAATCAAGATTTGGAGGATAAAGATTTCAAATCTATCGAAGAAATGGAAAAAGAGATGGAAGAAAAAGAACGGATGAATCTTCATTATTTTCAGGAGATAGAAGAGTTGGATGATACATCAATGAACAAATTCTTTGATTATATCTTTGATGTGCATTCAGAAAAAATAATGAAATAATGAAAAGAATTACATCAGTGGTTATTATTCCTTTATTTTGTTCAGAAGAAGCGATTAAGATTTTATTTACTAGAAGAAACTTGAAATTGAAACATCATCCCGGAGAAATGTCATTTCCTGGAGGAAAAGTTGAATTCGGTGAAACATTCATTGAAGCCGCAAAAAGAGAAACATTTGAAGAAATAAATTGTAAGGTGATTAAGGTTATCGGCAAACTAGATCCCGTGATGACGCTTGTTTCAGATCATTTAATCTTACCTTTCATTGCCTATATCGATACTTCAACCCTCTTTCTAAATCGAAATGAAGTAGAATCCATTCATACTGTTACTGTGCAGGAATTTTGTAAAACAAAAATGAATAGAATAAGAGTTGGTTATAATAGCATTTATATCAAATCACCAATTTGGCAGTTTTCAGATTTTTATGTTTGGGGTGCTACAGGTAGAATCTTAGCAGAATTCAAGGATTGGTTGAAAGAAAATTCTATTTAGTCTTTCGTAAAAAAACGGGGGTAAAATCCCCCGTTTTTTTTATTTAAAAAAAACTCTTATTGGTCCTGAATTAGTTTTAGTACTTCTTCGTTCTCAGGATCTAATTCAAGAATTTTGTCTGAAAACTCTTGATTGGTCTGGGTTTCTCCTGATATTTTGTTTATTCTTATCAGATACATATAGGCAATCACTCTGTCTCTGGAGTCAGCTTCTGTATTTTCTGCGATTTCCAATAATTTTGGATAAGCCTGTAATAACTGACCCAATACTTGATCGCCATAATAAGCCATAAATCCTTCATCTTGAGCTACAATTAACGCTTCAGAAATGAATGTGTCAAAAAATCTCATCGCCATTCTAGTATCTTGAGGATTTAGTGAATAATATCTGCTTAATGCAGCAAATCCTTTCTCTGTGTCTTTGGACATAGTTTTCAGATTATCAAGTCTCATTTTTTCTAAGGTGCTTAAATCTTCCTCAGAAGCAATTGATTCAACTTGAGCAGCTATCTGAATGATGCTTTCTATTGCCACTTCAAAAAATGCCATATCGTTTACGGACTCCGGTTTAAATTCCAGCAAATAATGAATCATATTCGAAAAATCCTGCGACTGGATCGATTGCGTATACTCTTTTCCAAATTCTTCTATGGATTCAAAATAATCAAAGAACTTAAACGTAATGTTGTTATCGTTTTTAAAAGAATTCATCCAATTAAATAATAGTTCTTGCTGTACTTGTTCTTTGAATTGTGTGTATTCCTCTTCCATTTTACTGAAGCTATCCAATGTTCTAACTTCTGTTTTTTCAATAGGAAAAATGATGTGATAACCAAACTGAGACTTTACAGGCGGAGTTAGTTTATTCAATTCGCCAGAAAAAGCTGCCGCTTCAAACTCCGGAACGGTGTATCCTCTTTTCACCCAACCGAGCATTCCACCGTTTTCAGCTGTTCCACTATCTTTTGAGTACTGTTTAGCAGCCTCTTCAAATGTAATTTTTCCGGATTCAATATCTTCTTTTATCGACAAAGCTTCTTCTCTAGTCTCAACTAAAATATGACCGGCTTTTACTTGTTCATAGTCGGCAATAATATCAGCCATATTTTCAGAAAAGGCCTCTTCTATCTTTTTTTGGGTTAATGGTGCAACTGTTTCAATAACTTTGGTTCGAAGCATCTCATCTTTTTTAACCATTTTAACAAATTCATAGAAGTTTTCAACTGATCCGTAATTTGCAATGACCTCTTCTTTATATTCTTCAGTTGCTATTACTTCTGAAACGATGCTGTTTGTTTCTTCTTCTAACTGCAAAGCATCCACAGATACATTGTTTTTAATGGCATATATTTCCAACAATTCTCCTTCTGCTTTAATTGTTGCCAAATCAAACTTCACAAAAATTCCATCAAATACCGGATTAAAATTCTGCTGAGACGCATAATATTCTTGATAATTCAAATAGTCAGATTCCACATCACGCATTTGAACGCCATAACCAGTGTCTTGCCCGTTTTCTAAAATCTGAACGGCCATTTCAACATCTTGAGTTAAAACCGGTATCAAACTTTCGTTTTGATTCACAATTTCTTCATCTGATAAAGTTCCTAACTCCATATTTGGTAATTCAACTTGCGTTGATGTATCCCCCTCATCACCAAAAATAACCAAAGTAACAACTGTTAGTACGATTAATAATGTCAAAAACTTTTTCAAAACAATTCCCTCCCAATAATAATGAAATTAAAATCCAATCGCTTTCAATTTTTTTAATAATATATCTGATGCAAGATCTAAAAGATAATCATATAAAAAAATGGCCAATTGTATGACGAAAAAAAGAAAAAGATTCTGCCAAAAATGGCCACTGATAATCTTTTGAAAAATATTGTCAAATAGGATATCCGCAAATATAAAGAGTAACCACAAAGCTGTATTCGCATAAATAGCCATGATTGTTTTCTTAATCAAATAGTTTTTAATCATAATCATATTCCTGATGATTGAATAGCCGCCATAAATAAGGATATAAAGGATAGCAATACTTTTATAAGGTAATAAGAAAAAGGCCATGATCGTAGTTGGCAAAAACACGAAAAAAGCTTTTTTAATATAATGTCGCTTGATAAATACTTCCAATATCAAAGCGCTTGCCCCTGCAATAAACATTTTATTCACCGGCGAAATAGCAGCGAGAAATAGAATAAACAAACTTAATCCGGTAAAGATTCCAGATTCTGCTATAATGCGTGTATTCATAATAATAAACAAGCATCCCCAAATGAATAGAATCGATAATCATTGTCGATTGCTGTTTGATAAGCAGACATTATGGTTTTTCTCCCTGAAAAAGCTGATATTAGCAATAGCAATGTGCTTTTTGGTAAGTGGAAGTTTGTAATCATTGCATCAACCATCACAAATTGATATGGCGGATATATATAGATGTTCGTATGGCCGGAAAAACCGTCCATATACTTTTCAAAATCCCTTGCAATCGTTTCTAAAACTCGTACACTCGTTGTGCCCACCGCAATGATTCGATTACCTTTTTCTTTGGCTTCGATTAATGCATGAATTGAATCTGAAGTAACATGAAATTCTTCGCTGTGCATGATGTGATTTTCAATATCTTTTTCAGAAATTGGCCTGAAAGTACCTAATCCGACATGCAAAGTAACTTTAATGATTTTTACACCATTGCTGATGAGTTTTTCGTATAATGATTTGGTAAAATGCAAACCTGCGGTTGGCGCAGCAACTGCGCCGTTTTTCTCTGCATAAATTGTTTGATATCTTTCGTGTTCTTCGACGTTTTCGTGAATATAGGGGGGTAAAGGTAGAGTACCAATTGAAAATAGGCTTTCATTGATTGTAGAGGATCCATTCGTTTCGAATGCCATCACTCTGTTACCGTTTTCTTTAATCTCAAGACAAGTTCCTGTTATCGTTGTATTTGAATAATTCGGGAAATATAGATTCGTTCCTTTTTTTACCCTTTTTCCTGGTTTACACAAAGTTTCCCATATTCCATTTTCCAATTCTTTGAGAAGAAATGTTTCAACTAAAGCTCCTGTTGATTTTTGACCAAACAATCTGGCTGGTATAACCCTTGTGTCATTTACCACAAGTACGTCACCAGGAACAAAATAATCAACAATATCTGAAAATATCCGGTGTTCAATTGTTTTAAATTTTTTGTTTATTACCATTAGTTTGGAGCTATCTCTCGGTTCACAAGCCTTCTGAGCTATCCGCTCTTGTGGCAACTTATAATCATATACATCAATATTCAAAATATTTCACCATCAATCAATTAATTCCCCATAAATGCATAAACTAGTGCAACTGCTGACAAAGCTGCTCCTGCTACACCAAGTCCAATTGCATACCATAATTGCTTTTCAACAGAAGTTAATTCTTGCTTAAGTCTATCATTCTCAATTTTCAAATAATCATTGTCTTGAGCAACTTGATTGACAGCATTTCCCATCATTTCCAAATTTCCGAGTCTTTCATTGTGATTAACCAACAAATGATTGATCTCTGGAATTTGTTCTGCTTGTTTTAGTATTCCAGATGCTCTCTCCATTTGGCTTCTAAATTGAACAATTTCTTGGCCTAAGAATTCCAGATTATCGATACGTTTACCGAGGCCTTCTATATCTCCCTCGATTTTTTTATCAAAATCATGAAGTTTAGTATCTTCAGTTTCCATTTTGGTCATCCATTTGTCTAAATCACCGTAAATTCTCAAGTATTCGATCAATCTCATAACATTTGCTTCATTTGCGGTTAAGCGACTCTCTTGTTCTTCAACTTGTGCATACAGATTCTCCAATTCAATTTCAACAACAGAAAGAAAATCACTGTAACCACTAATAAAGCTGGTTTTATCTTCAAGTGTTTGAAGCTGAATGAGCACTTCATCTTTTAATAGTATCAAACGCTGTTCCATGGCATCGAGTTCTTCTCGGCTTAAAGTAACTTCGAGAATATCGATTCGATTTCTCAACTGTCCGATTGATACTTTGTTGGATGAGATATCTCCTTCCATTTTCACGATTTTTGATGATAACCCACTGATGTCCTTAAAGATCTTACTGCCTAATATACTTTCACGTGTTCTATATAAAGCATCTGCAAGTTCATATCGGTTAACGGTATTTGCACCGTAAAAATAACCTCTGTTGTCAACATCCATGATTCCCAATTCGATAATTGAAAGCACCTCATCATAAATATCCAACTGAGATGAAAGGTCTGGAGGAACTGAATATGAATATGTAGCTAAAAACACAAAAACAATGACTACGATTAGGCCCTTTTTCATTTTGACCTCCTTAAAAAATGAAATTGATGGTTCTCTCAGACTCCCCGGTTAGCGTGATAATTTTTTCCTGTTGTTGGCCTTCTTTGCTCACGCATTTTATGGTATAAGTACCCTGTTTTAAATTCAGGATTAAGGGTGTAATCCCGCTTAATTGACTATCTAAATAGATTTCCAATTGGTTCGGAAGTGAATTGATATTGAGTTTGGTGTATGATGGGATCTCACGATACAGCGTATACGTTTCTCCATCTAAGAAAGTGAAGTCCTCTTCATAATGAGCGCCATCTGTCCATTCCATTTTTAGTTTTCCACTTCCAGGCCTTATTTTTATTCCCCTGATGGGAGTATCACCAATGTAAGAACCCATCCAATAAACAGCTGCTCCCACAGGTTTTGTCACCAAAAACAATTCGGATTCTCCTTCAAGGTTAATGACTTGTTCATAAATCTTACCCGGTAGCAGTTTGAATAATCTCCTTCTTGTTGGATATCCGCCTCTTACAATATCGAAGGTTTGCATCCCATTGGTGGTATTGATCAAAGCAGGTGATTCATACTCAACACCATTGTGAAGGACAAACGATTGACCTGCCGGAATGATATCAAAAAGGATGGTTGTTTCATGATTTAGATTCACATTTGTTTGGCCTTCATGATCAACAGTGATTTTTCTCATCCATTCCTTTTCACCACTACTTAAATAAATCACATGCTCTCCATGGACAATGGCTACTTCGACTGGTGTTAACCCTACTTCTTTCCCATCAAGTGTTAAGACCGCAGCTGGAGTTGATGAAAATGTCCACCGATATTCTTTGAGGGACAATTCTTCAAACAATTGATTTTCTCCAATTTCTACAACGATCTCTTTTTCAAGCGGCTGATAACCTAGAGCACTCATAATTACTTGATATTTACCTGGTGGGATTTCTTTGAGAATTAATGGGTTAAACATATGTTTTTGATCGTTAACGATGATACTGGTATGAGATGGACTTGCGTTTACCGTTAGATTGGAATAAGGATTGAGGATCATAGTAATTTCATTCAAGCCTTCCTTTTTTATATCAATATCGGTCGTTCTTGAATAATACCAATCCTTATGAAAAGAGATGATATGTTTACCTGCATCGATATAAAGTTCTAAAGGCGTTTCACCTATTTTGTTACCGTCGATGCTAACCAAAGCGCCCGAAGGGTCGGAAAAGATTCTCGTCTTGCCCTCCCTTTCCAAAGTCACTTGCAATTCTCTTTTAGAGTACTGTTTGACATCAAGGTAAAACGTACGGGTGATATAATCTTCTCTGGTAACTTCAACATAGTGTTTTCCAACCGGCAATTCCGCCTCAAAATTCCCTATGGATTCCATCTGTTCATCCACTAGAATTCTGCTGTCTTCCGGAAACACACTGACAGACAACACACCAGAAGGTATCATTTCAAGACAAATAGAAGTAGCTTCAGTGATTGTGATGTTTTTTTCCAAGGTGTTATATCCCGGTTTTTCTGCTTTAAAAAGATAATCACCTTCGAGTAAAAAGAGCATCTCGGAAAGAATGCCACTTCGATCTGAAATCCCGAACAGGGTGTTATTGATGTAGATTGACACGGCACCGGGAATAGTTCTGATTTTAACCGGTACCGAAAGAGCTACTGTAAACACTATAAGGATGATGATAGTCTGAATGATTAAATGGCGTTTCAATTCATACGCCTCCCAGTTTATTGATATTCTATGTTTGGAAACTTAATTTCACCAACATCCTTCCAGGTTAAAACGTTGCCAATACGTTCTGTTGGCTCCGGGTCAACTGAAATGATCGTTGCATTTTCGGGGAAAATAAAAATCAATTTTGAGTTTGAGTCTTCTTTTAGTTCTAGTCTGTTATCTCCAAAATCTGTTATCCACCCTTTGTCTGTTTCTTTGACCATTCCAATAATCACGCTTTTCTCTTCAATTCGCAATGAGCCATTTTCCATAAAGGCTACGGCTTTATATTCATCAATTTCAATTGTACTGTCGGTATTCTTTTCCAACTGAGTTAATACTTCTCGGTAATTTTCCTTTTTTTCTTCATCGGGTACTCCATTGAAACTTTCCATGGAATTTTCCAAATCAGAAACTTTCTCCGAACCAAATAAGACTGAATTCTCAATCGTTGTTTTTAAACCCTTCTCAAACGTGTAAGTAGCAGCAAATTCTATCTGCGTGTAATTTTGACGATTGGTAAAAAAAGTGTATATATTAAATCCTGCAAACGCAATGATGACTAATAATAAAATCCACATCAGTTTTTTGTTATTCATCTTTTTCATCACACTCCATATGTTTTGTTGTTATTTTTTCCATTTGGGTAATCTTTCTTTAAACTCTTTGAAGACCAAAGATGCTGACCTTTTTAGATTGTAATTGGATAGTTCCTTTATTAATGGGAAAAATATCAAAAAATAAATTAAAATAACTGCGAGTAAAATGCTCATCAACAAACCAAATGCAATCTTTTGTCCGAGTATAATGGCGCTTTCCAAAGATCGATCGTTTTTTGATAGACTTTCAACCAGAGCAGGTCTGATTTGTGTGTACGAGTGAATGATATCTTCTTTTTGATTAAAAGCAAAATCATAAAATTGCATAATTGTTTTTTTTAAGTACTGTGTTGATTCTTCCACATTCTTTTCTGGATCAATTAAGAACCAGGTTGTAATCGCATTCTGCTCTAAAAAGTCTTCCAACGTTTTTCTAAATGCATTAATCGTCCATAAATCAAATTCTAAACCCTTCTCGGTGTTCAGCATTGAAATGTGAATATCTGAGTTCAGTTTATTCAAAGACATAGAATGCTGCTGCAAAGTGTTGGTATCAATCATCAGTGTTCCTGCGAAAAAGATGAGGACACCTACCAGTACGATCATTATTAATGACATGATTAAAATATAATTTGATAATTTCAATGCCAAAATCTCCCTAATGGTTGAACGTTATTCATCAAGTTTATCTAAGATATAATTTTCTATCCAACTACTCTCAACACTTGTTTGATTTCCGGTTTCCATGTCCTTGACGATATATATTCCATTGTTGATTTCTTCTTCACCAAGAATAATTGTGAATCTGGTTCCGATTTTTGAAGCATATTTCATTTGGCTCTTTAGACCTCTTCCCATTAAATCGTGTTCGATACTGATTCCTTTTCTTCTTAAGAATCGAACAATTTTCATAACATAAGGTTCTGCTTCCTCACACATACCCAGTATATAAACTTCCGAAATTGGTTTAATCTTTATTTCAACTTCTTCTTCTTTCATGATGGATAAAATTCTTTCTATTCCGCAAGCATAACCAACTGCCGGTATATCCTTTCCACCAAGTTCAACGATGACGTGATCATATCTTCCGCCACCAAGGATATCAAGTATTGTATCGGCGTATGGGTATTTCACTTCAAATACCATGCCGGTGTAATAATCCAGTCCTCTCACAAGAAAAGGATTCTCAACAAATTCAATGGACAGTTGTTCCAACTGCTTCTTGATGTCTGAATAATCTTTGGAACAGGTGTCACACAAATATTCCGTGATCTTTGGAGCATCTGCTTTTAGTGCTTCGTCATTGGGGTTTTTGCAATCTAAAAGCCTCAAGATGTTATGTTCAAATCTGGATTTACAATCATCACACAATGAATCATAATGATCTTGATAGTATTTTTTTAAAGCTTCTTTATATTTTATGCGATCCGTAGAACAGCCTAAATGGTTGATATGGAATTTGTAATTATGCAAATGTAAACTTTCAACTAAGTATTGGGCTTGCCAGATAATTTCAACATCCGCTTTTGAGAAGCCTGATCCAATAATTTCGGCTCCAAATTGGTGAAACTGCCTATATCGACCCGTTTGTGGTTTTTCATAACGAAACATGGGTCCCATATAAAAAAACTTTTGAGGTAATCCTGAGCTCATCATGTTGTTTTCCAGAAAAGCCCTGATGACAGAAGCTGTTCCCTCAGGTCTCATGGTCATGCTTCTGTTGCCTTTATCATCAAAAGTGTACATCTCTTTTTGAACGATATCCGTCTCATCACCAACACTTCTTTTAAATAGCTCTGTTCTTTCGAGAACAGGTGTACGAATTTCCTGAAAACCGAATACCCGAGCCGATTCTTTTGCTTTGTTTTCAAAATGATGCCAAAAGGGGACATCCTCACCAAAAATATCGTAAGTGCCCTTAGGTCTTTTAATCAAAGGTTTTCCCTCCTTGATAATAGATCTTCATGATGTTCTTAGAATCCTGCAAATCAAAACAAACACCGCAATTGGTACATTCATGATGTTTGCAATCTTTTGTTTGAAACCCGATAAAACTATTTTGGTATTCTTTGATCAAAAAATCTTTTTTAATACCAGAATCTATATGATCCCATGGCAATATTTCCTTAAAACCCCTAGCTCTTATATACTTCTCAGGTGTTATGTCAAATTCCTTAAAAGCACTTATCCATCTTTCGTAAGAAAATTGATCTTTCCAAGCTTCCAGATATCCACCTTTTTCAACTACTTTTAATAAGACTTTGGAAAGACTTCTATCGCCACGTGATAATACCCCTTCTATAAAGCTGATTTCAGGTCTGTGAAATTCAAAATTTGAAAGATTCTTTAAAATAGATAGTTTTCTGATTTTAGCATGCAACTCGTGAACTGAATTCTGGGCAGTAAATTGAAAAGGAGTGTGAGGTTTAGGAATAAAACCAGAAACACTAACCGAGATATTTTTCATACCCAAAATCCTACACATTTTTACCGTTTCAACAATTCCGTTAAGATCATCATCAGTTTCAAATGGTAACCCTGCCATAAAATAAAGTTTGACTCTTTTCCAACCTTTAGAAAGTGCAACTTTTATCATCTCAGAAATTTGATTCTCATAAATATTTTTGTTGATTCTATCTCTCATCTTCTGTGTGCCGGCCTCCGGAGCAACTGTGAGTCCGGTTTTTCTTACATGGGACACTTTTTCTGCAATGGCAACTCCAAATTGATCTATACGACTTGAAGGAATAGAAAGGGATATCATTTTATCATTCAGCTGATCAACTAAAACATCTGCAATTTCAGATATCTGAGAATGGTCTAAAGTGCTTAAAGAAAGAAGTGAAATTTCATCAAATCCCGTATTTTTAAGAATTTCATTACATGCTTCGATAATTTCGTTTTTTGGCCTCTCTCTCGAAGGTCTGTAAACCATTCCGGCATGACAAAATCGACATCCTCTGGTGCATCCTCTCATCACCTCAACAACACCTCTGTCGTGAACAGTCTGTGTATAAGGTACCAATTGATGTAAAGGAATATTCTCGGAGGTTAAAGGAGAAATTCTCTTTTGGATGCTTTCAGGTGCTCTGTTTTTAAAATTCGATTTTGGCTGAACATAGCCGTTGGTTTGCTCATAGAATATCGGAACATATATCCCTTTAACATCATTCACTAAACAGTGCAATCGCTCATGTTTTGGTAAATGCCTTGACTTGAGTAAAGACTCACCGATTTCAATAACTGCCTCCTCACCATCTCCTATTAAAAAGGCGTCGACAAACTCAGCAATGGGTTCAGGATTATAAACACATGGTCCACCGGCAATAATCAGAGGATCTTGTTCCGTTCTATCATCAGAATAAGGATTAATATGAGCCAGCTGAAGATATTTCAACATTCCAGGATAGGAAAGCTCATATTGAAGGGTAAAGCCTATGATATCGAATTCGTTCGGTGATCGGTAACTTTCAAGACTGAAAGGATCTAATTCCTCACTTTCCATAATTTCTAATAAATCTTTCCAAGGGAGGAAAGAACGCTCAGCTAGAAAAGCATTATTCTTATTAATTAATTCATACAACACTTTTAATCCTAAATGACTCATACCAATATCATATATATCAGGAAAGACAAGAAGAAATTTTAGTAGATTTGCGTTCCATTTTTTCTTGATACTGTTATATTCGTTCCCGACATATCTTGAAGGTTTTTCAACGGTATATAGCAATCCTTTTTCATGAAGGAACCGGTTCATAGATTTTCTGTTTAATTGAGTTCTTCGCTGATTTATAGTGTTCATTTTTTCCAATCTACCGGTCTTCGCCTGACAGGCATGGTCATGCAACGGCAGCCACCGCCACCTCTGGAAAGTTCTGAACCTTCGATGGTAATCACACACCGTTTGTAATCGTTGATTCTCTTTTTTCCGCTGATAATTTCTTCCGCTTCAATCACCTCAAAACCTGATTTATTGAGTGCGTTAATCGTACTAACATTTCTTTTATAGCCTATGATCTTCCCTGGCGCTAAAGTGAAGAAATTCGCACCACTGTGCCATTGTTCTCTTTCCTGAACCCATTCGTCTTTGTTATCTCCGCAAAAAACGGGTTCAATAGGCATCCCAAGTCTTCTCAGAGAATCGATGATATTATCTTCTTCCCATATGTCAACTTTTCCATTGACAATATTAATATGTAGTGTTTTTAGATTATTTCTTTTTAAAATAACCGGTTCATATGCCATACATTTATCGATATCCAAGAGGGTAAATACCATATCCAAATGAATAAATGATTCTGGGAATTTAGGTAACTCTTGAACAATGATGTGTTTTGATTCTCCTCGGTGTTTGATATGATCGATCACGAAGTCTATTCCCTGAGAAGATGTTCTAGCTCCCATACCAAACAGTAAAATTTCTTCGCTGGCAATCAATATATCGCCACCTTCACTGTATAACGAATCTGTTAAATAGCGCCTTCTAGTGGGATTGATGGTATCAGCTGTGACCATGGAACTGTGGTTAAAAATGGTTTCCATTATAAGTGATTCACGAGCTCTGACAGGTGTTGCCATCTTGTTGATTAAAACGTGGTTTGATATACTAACTGAGGCATCTCTTGTAAAGAAAAAGTTGTGCAAAGGTCTTAAAGCATATCTTTCTTGGCTTAAATAGTCAGATAAAGAGCGTTTTTCAAGTGGTACCCCCTCTATTAATTGGGAAGCAAGTTCATATTCAGAAAGGGAGAGTAAATATCTTTTATAGTCTTGAATGTGTTCATTTTCACAAATTTCATCGATTAGTTCTCTTTTTACGCCTTCGTCACGAAGAGCATCTTGTAGAAGCTCTTTAACCTGAAAGATCTTTGTAGTTTTTTCTAGAACCCCTACCAGCTCTGAATATTCTTCTTTAGCTACAGCTAAATTTAATATGTCACTATAAAGAGCTCTCTGAGCATTTTCAGGTGTCATATTTTCAACTTCCGGGCCTGGGGTATGAATGATGACACCTTCTAACACTCCAATTTCAGAATTCACTTCTACCTGCATCTTGTTTTTTCTATACGGATCATTCTTCACCCTTTTTCCTCCATATCTTTTTTATTTTTCTAATTCTATCATATGTTTTCATTATTCAGGAGTAGATTCTTGAGTTGTTTCTTTCGATAGGTTGTCTTCTTCTTCTTCTTCTTCTTCTTCTTCTTCAGTTTCTTTCACTAAATCTTTAGTTTCTTCTGAAGATTCTTCATTAAGAGAATCGCTAGGTTCCTCAGGTAATGCTTCGCCAAGTTCTTCGTATAATTCCAAATCAGACATCTTAAATATCTCGTAGAAATTGTCAGTAACAGAATATGCATAAGGCCTGCCCGGTGCTTTTACCCTTTTTCTTTTTATTAACCCCGCTAATAATAATTCTAAAAGCTGATTTGAACAATCTTTTCCACGTACTATTTCCACCTGGCTTTTCGTACAGTTGCCATTTTTTGCTACGATTGCCAGCACTTCCAACTGAGAGGGTGTTAATTTATCAACCGGTCTTCTGACAAGTCTTTCAACAAATTCAGAATACTCTTCTTTTGTGAAAAACCCGTATTTTTTCCCAACACGCTTCAGACGAATCCCATGATCATCATTTTCATAACGATCATGAATTTCTTGGAGAATGCTTTCAACTTCCATCTTAGGGATTTCTGAAAACTTTGTAAGCTGTAGGATATCCAATCCTTTGTTGGTTGAAAAAATCAAAGCCTCAATCACAGAAGTTTTATTCATGTACTCCTCCAGTTAACAAATTGTCTGCGCATGTTTATTATAACATTTAAGGAAAGATATTGTAAAAACGTGCTATAATGCTGACAAAACATAAGGGGGTAAAGAAATGAAAATATTTTGCTCAATAGATATGGAAGGAATAGCAGGAACATTTAATTGGTCTCAGGAAGATCAATTTGGAACACGACAACTGGTAAAAAAATGCATAAAAAATCAAGTGGAATGGGTTATCAAAGGGATTCACGAAAGTGAACATAATCATCTGATTGATGAAATAGTCATCGCAGATTCACACAATAACGGAGATAGTCTGGAATATGATATCACCGAGATGGATGATAGACTCTATTTGATAAACGGTTCCCCAAGACCTGAATATATGATGCCGATGTTTGATAAGCGTTATGATGTTGCTTTTTTTCTTGGATACCATGCAGGTGTTGGAAGGCAACAATCCACAATGGATCATACTTTTTCCAACAGCGCTTTTCATAATGTTTGGATCAACGAAAAGAATGTCAATGAAACTCTGTTGAATGCGGCTTATGCAGGATATCACGGAGTTCCTGTCGGGCTAATTACCGGAGATATGGGTTTAAAGAAACAATTGGAAGAAAGCAACGATTTGCATTGGATTGAATATGTCGTGACAAAAGAAGCCATCACCCGTTTTGCCGCCAAACACTATCCTATGAATATTGTTAAAAATAATACAATTGAAGCAGTAAAAAAGATTTTGAGTTCGAATTTGAATGAATTGCCAGTATATAAATTCGAGTCAGATTATGAACACCCGATTATTCTGACTATTGAATTCAACAAAACAGAAATGGCTGATTTGGCACAATATGTGCCGCAAACGACAAGAATTGATGCTAGAACCATTCAATATAAAAATCATAGTTATAAAGATATTTTTAATACCATCGCTATTTTTTCAAGAATCACAAGAGTGAACTAATAAACCGAAGATTGTCAGTATTATGTTTGCCAAATGATCTGAATTCATTTAAACATGCTATTTTTAAAAGTCAGGAGAGATCATGTTTGTTGGATTTCTATTGATTAGTATTTCAGCAATTTCGTTATTTACCTTTTCGATTATTACAGCATTTTCAAATAGGCATTTTTTAACCACATCATTGATTGTTTTTATCAATGTCCTTTTATTCGTCGATATCATTGTTCAGGTAAAAAAAGAGAATTTTCATTTCTTAAAATTGCATCAGAAAGATTTCTTAATTGTCACCTTCTGCGTTATTGGTGCAATAACCGCCTATGTGTTGAATGTATATGTGAGTTTAGGCGCAATAGTTGCCTCTGCCCTGATCGGTTTATTGGGAGCTATATTAGTTCCTAAATATGCAGTATCAATTTATTGTGGTTCCTTTGTGGGCATGGTTTCTCCGATGGTTTTACACGACTTTTACCATGTGCTTTTAGCAGCATTAATGGCAGGTATTATCTTTATGCTATCTGAAGGAATTTATAATGGTTATGGCGGAAAACTTGGGGCAACTGCTTTTATACCGTGGGTTATTCTCACGCTTTCCAATCATGTACAACTCACAACACCTCAATCGCTATCCATAACCATCATGTTCGAAATACTTGTATTTAGTACGATAGCTTGCTTTGCTACTTATATCATTTCCCACCGATTTAAACACGACCCGGTTACTTCATCGAGTTTAGTTAGCTTAATAGCTGGCTTGATTTTGCCTGCCTTGTTTCTTGAAAATGGAACATCTTTTGCGGCAGTTGCCATGAGTGCGACTTTTGCAGGCATGTCATCCAAAACAATTATTAAAAATGAATTTCATATGTTTGGAGTATCACTGCTTTTAGGAATAATGTTTGTTTATACCTATAGTCATTTTGGAGGTGCAGGGGGAAAACTGGGAACTCTCGCATTTGCAAGTGTGATTACATACAAAGGTTTTGAAGTTTTTAATATCTATCTATATCAGAAAATAACGCAAAAAAAGTAATGACATCATTTTAGAGAAAAAAAAAGTGCTATAATTATCAAGTGGGGTCGTAAAACCAAATAATCTTTTATTTTTTTAGGGAGGTCATATGAAAAAACTATTTATTATTGGTGTATTCTTGTGTCTGATAACAATTGGACTATCACAAAACTATGTTGCGAGTATCATCAGCGACGAAAATTTAGAAATTCAAGTGGAAACTTCTTCACCTATTCGGACTCAAGAATATCTTTTTAGGATCAAAAACATCAGCTACTCAACAATTTCACTTTTATGGGATGAAAGTTCTATAACAGGATTCAACAATGCCCCGTCAAAAATGATTCTGAAAGAAAATGTAAACTTTCTTGAATACCCGCAAGTAGAGACTATCATCGAACCGGGACAGGAAATAATCACAACAGTTATTCCTCTTAATACAATAACAGATAAAGGAATTGAGGTTTTAGAATTATCGGAAAGAACTGTATCTCTGTTTTTTCAATATCTTAAATATGACCAGAAAGAAAGTATGGCAGCACGAATCAAATTTCCTGTCATTAAAGAACAAAGCACATTTGACAAAGTTTTTCCGTGGGTCATGGCAGGAGCAGGAGCTGCGTTGGTACTGGGTATCATATTCTGGCCAAGAAATTAATCAATTGTTTTACTAATTTGCCTTTTTAAAAATGAACCGGTGTTTTCACCGGTTCATTTTTTATTTTCTCAAGCCATTTCTTGGGCATAAGAAGAATCCATATTTATTATCCCTGTCTTTATTCGAGTGAAGAAATACCAATAAGTATATACTATATATTATATATTCTCTAATATATAGTATTTTATATATTCTGCATATTATATTATATAATAGTATAATATATATATCTATTACTAGTTATAATATATTATTTATATATATTGTATTTATAAGAATATTAATAATGATTCGAACATTATTTTCAATTTCATCGTGAGAACATTTTTTTTAACGATTCCATTC
>Ga0116164_10000677_pt1 | contig 28160 bp, 23 predicted proteins | sample AD_UKC109_MetaG_FD_89888 | JGI IMG/M metagenome (GOLD analysis project Ga0116164, IMG submission 89888) | Active sludge microbial communities of municipal wastewater-treating anaerobic digesters from Hong Kong - AD_UKC109_MetaG | ecosystem: Engineered > Bioreactor > Anaerobic > Digestate... | reverse complement strand
TTTGAGAAACATCAGTTATATCTTTATCACCTTCCTTGTTACAACCGACTTCCCGTTGTTCAAACTCAGAAAATAAATTCCTTTGTTAAGCGACTTCAGATTGATACCGAAGGACGGTTGGTTGAATTGCTGTCCGTGGGCTTCTGCTTTGCCCAACAGATCATAAACTGTCCAGGTTATGGTTTCATGGCGCAGTCCGGTTTCTACAACCACTTCATCCTCAAAAGGGTTTGGAAAAACGGCTAAAAAGACATTTTTGGCGAGAGCCATGGCTTCATCGAAGTTTACCTGTGCATTCAGGTTCAAAGAAAAGATAGGGAGAATGATCGAAATTATGATTGAGATAATTTCCCTGAACATGGCATAAGATTTTTTCAGCACAAATTTCGTAAATAAAAAATCTGTTTACCAAAGTTCTAAGTATTCGGTTACAGGGAATAAGAATAAGGTCAGGTATAAATTTCCAAAGCATTATGACCGGTGATGTAAGGGATGATAAATTCCTGCCTCCAAGGCTCACAGTTAAGAGAATAGGTTCCGCCTGAACTGATAGTTCGGATAGAACGGTCATCATAACCTCTTAATTTTCCTTTTGGAGGAGTTACACTCCCAATGACGCAGAGATAGATATGGTTTTGATTATTTTCTGACTTTGTTTCACTGTCAGCTTGATAAGACTATCAGGATTTGATAAAAATCGCTTTAAATTTCCTCTTTTGTTGCGAATACATTTTTGAAATAGATGTATCTGTTGCAGCATTTATTGTATTTTCAGATACTTTTTTCCAACAATAACTTTCAATGCGCGTGGTTTTAAGGTTATTTCAAAAGGTGCCTGCCCAAGGCTTTCGCCATCGGCTTCCATCATAAATCCGTTTTTTTTACTTTGAATTTTTACTTTTTTTGCAGTAAATGTGGCCACTTTGGGGTGCTTAACAAACTGGCCGGTATAAAGATTACGCAATTGTGCCATTATGGTTCCCGTTCCGATTTTTTTAATCACTGTAACATCGAGCAGGCCATCGTCAGGAATGGCATTTGGAAGTTGCATCATTCCACCGCCGTTGTACCTGCATATTCCGACACTCATACTGAAGGTGTTGAAGTTGTATTTGTCATCATCGATCTCAACCTGAATGATCTGAGGTTTGTATTGAAAAAGACTGGTTAGCAGGTTGATGAAATAGGACAGGGCATTTCCTTTTCCGGCTGCCTTCTGAATATTGGTTTTTTGTGCAACCATAGCATCGAAACCCATTCCCGCAATGTTGAGAAAATAGCGGGAATCATTTTGATTGCCATTTCTGAATGATATAAGGCCTACGTCCTGCCTGAAACTGTGCCCGGCGGCAATGGTATTTACGGCCAGGTTATATTTTTTTGGTATGAAAAACATTCTTCCCCAGTCGTTGCCGGTGCCTACCGGAATCAACCCGAGAATGAAATCTTCAGTTTTAAAGTCTTCGAAATTGAGTAAAGCATTGGCTATTTCATTCATTGTGCCATCACCTCCCACAGAAATGAATTTTTTGAAACCTTTTTTAAGGGCATCACCGGTGAGTTTAATGGCATGCAAAGGCCATTGGGTAATTGCAAAATCAAATTTGATCCCTGCTTTGGTCAGGGCTTTGTTGATTACAGGCCAGTCGCGGCTGATTTTTCGGTTACCGGCGTTGAAATTTACAACAACAAACCAGTCGTTTATACTGACATTTTTATTGTCCATGCTGAAAAATCTTGAGGCGTAATTGTTTTTGATTTCTGGAAGGGGCGTTTTCTTCTCCGTTGAATAAAAAGAACATTGTAAAAAAAGCCCAGAAAGTAACACCAGCCTGGGTATCAAGTGTGTCGCCGGTAATCATCGAGAGTGCACCAATCACAAAAAATACCAGATAAAAATAGTTACTGAACATGTTTAACTTTAGTCCCGGATAAATTAATGCAAAAATAAACCAGAGAAATCCAAATAATCCCAAAGTGGCAAATACAGTTAAATACTGATTGTGCGTCCGCCACCATTGTTCTGGAGGGAGCTGACTCTTTATTTTTGGGTACATGGCTTTAAATGCATTGTCAATATCACCTGTTCCGACTCCTATCCAGAAATTTTCTCTGATAATTTGTAAACCTGCACGCCAGAATTCAAGCCGCTGAGTGACTGAATTGCCACTAAGACAGCCAGTTTGCCGGTAAATCTCCAGTTCCCAGATTATGGTTTTGATTCGTCTTTTAAGACTTGATTCGATAAGATGGTCTTTGTTGGCAAAACCCATTTCTACAGCGCGTACATCATCATCAGTGAGTGCCATCACCCCGTCGGCATCTTTTCTCAGGCCTTTGGAGGTAAGGTACCGCATCAGCGTGAAACGAACGGGATTACCTTTTTCATCAAACCCCTCAAAAGGTATCCGGCTCCGCTTCTTCCATCCTGCCTTAAGCTCGTCCATTTCGATGTATTGTCCGACCCAGTGACCATTTTCAACACCAGTCAGCGTGCTGTCGTGGAAGTATGGATTCCCCTGCCGGGTAAGTTTGTCCAGACGTTCGTGATAAAAAGGTTCATCGGGTATAACTTCATGATAAAGTGACCTCAGATAAAGAGCTAATGCAACCGGTATTACAATTAAAATGACAACTACTGTGAATTTATGCCAAAAATTTCTTGTCCGGAAAAAATAAACCATTAATAAAACGAATGCTGTAATCAGTACAACACTGAGTCCGGTAACCGATTCCATCAGTATTAAAAAAGTCAGCAGCCATAAACCCGATACCAGAAACAACCAGCGTAGCCTTGGAAATAAGTAATCATTCTGAAAAAACAGGTAAATGCTGACAAAAAAGGCAAGAGCAAGATTTAACGCAAACCTGATATGGGAAATAAATACAGAAATATTACGGATATTAAAAACATCATCCGTAAGTAATTTTCCCAGACTGAAAAAGGTTCCGAAAAGATTGGCAGCAACATAAAGCGTCATAAGGTTAAAAAAATCTTTTTTCCCAAGCGGAGGGGTAGTAGAGATAATAATAGGTAAAGCCAGCAGCGGGAGTTTTATCCGAAGGTCTTTTAATGCATACTGAAAATCGGTAGTCCACAACAGCCCGATTACATGGATAAAAAAAACAGAAAATATGACAAGAGCCGGTTTGTTTTTAAAAAAATTCCTGAACTTACTTAGAAGTTTCCGGTCGAAAAGCCAGTTAAAAATGAGAATAAACTGTGCAATGCTCATCAGATATCTGGATGTTGGCAGTGTCACCAGCATCAGTGAAAGCCCGAAGAGGTAGATGTTTCTGTGAGTAAAAATTTGCCGGACGGTCATTGCGTTCATTCTTTCGGTAAAAGTGAATACATCCTTTTCTTGCAAAAAAACTATTTTTACGGCAAAGTAAGTATCTGTTGAAGTGAAAATAAGGGGAAAATCATACGGTAGTGTATTTAAATTGCTGTTCAAAGGTTTCAGACTGATTATCCTGTTATTTGGAATTATGTCTCTTGTCCTGTTCATTCTCAGTTTTACTTCGGTGCCGTTCCACGTATATTACAAACTGGGTACAAGCACGCCAAAATTAGGGCAGCAACCCGATTATATTGTTGTGATGGGAGCCGGAGGAATGCCTGGACCTGGCGGCCTGATGCGCAGTTATTTTGCCAGTGAAGCTGCAAAACTTTATCCTGATGCACGCATTATCATTGCCTTACCTTATGACACCAATGATTTTCAAAACAGTGATGCCTGGCGGATGTACAAGGCAATAGCTGCCGGAGAAATTGATTCTGCAAGGTTTTTATACGAAAAAAAAGGTACAAATACTTACACCCAGGCCTGTGAAATTTGGAAAATGCTTGAGACAGACAGCGAAAAATCGTTGCTGGTCGTTTCGTCACCCGAGCACATTCGCCGTTGTGTACTTACATTTAAAAAATGCGGATTTGAGAATGTTGGCGGCCTTCCTGCTTTTGAAGCTTCGTTCAGCAATAATCTGCTGCTGACAGAAAAGGAACGCAAACAAACCTTTAAAGAGATAGGTCGCAGTGTGAAGGTGCGTTACGACATGTGGAATTATCTGGTACTTGAAATCGCCGTGATTCGGGAATTTACAGCCCTGGGGTATTACAAGCTGAAAGGCTATATTTAACAGGAATTGGATTTTTGGGAAAAAAGGAGCTTTAGTCAAAAAGAAATTCTTTTAATTTTTGAAAATTTTTTTCAAAATCAAATTCCTTTTCTACTTTTTCTCTTCCTGCAACACCCATTTTTTTTCTCAGCTCAGGATTCCGGATTAGCAGTAAAACCTTATTAAAAAGGTCATCCAAATCACCCGGAACAACCAGAAAACCGGTTATCTTATCGGCAATCAGTTCGGGATTGCTGCTGTGACCGAAAGCGACTACCGGATTCAGGCATGCCATGGCTTCGGCCAGTACGTAACCAAATCCTTCCCAATGCGAGGTCAATACAAAAATATCGATTTCCTTCATAAAAGCATGTACATCATCAACATAACCCAACAAACTAATTTTTTCCGGTAAACGGGCATTCTGAATTTGAGTCTGTAAATCCTCTTTAAGACTGCCATCGCCGCCAATCAGAATCTTAAAATTGATTCCTGTTTTCACAAGTTTTTCCCCCAGACTGATGAGCAAGTGTTGTGCTTTTTGCTTTTCAAGTCGTCCGAGATTACCGATTATTATAGGCTGTCCGTGTACTTTTACAACAGACTTTTCTTTTACGGGAAAATTCTTCAGGTTTAATCCATTGTAAATTACCCTGATTTTTTTCGGGGAAATCAAATTTTTATTTGCTGAAAGAATCGTCCTTTTTGTTTCAAATGAATTGGCAAGTACTCCGGTGATTACTTTTTTGAAAAGAAAACGGTTGAGCCATGTGTTGCGAATGGGAATAGCACTGCCCCGGCGGTAAATGATTTTTTTTACTCCGGCCAGACGTGCTGCAATACCTGCCAGTTTTAGATCAGCCGGAAGATTCATCACCAAAATGTCCACCTGATGTTGTTTGAAAAACAAATACAGCCGGAATAATTTCAGTACATTCAGAAAACTTCTGTTATTGGTGCGTACTGTATGTGCCTTCACTCCGGCAGCATGGAACTTTTGTCTGAGTGCTGAATCAGGATGTGTTACGACAATCACAGGGATTTCATCGGTTATGAGTCTCGTGGCAACATCAAAATGCCATTTTTCGCCACCTCCCCAGGCCTTTGTAGTATTAAAAAAGCAGATCATGACTTTTGGTTCTTTAGCCGGCGTGTCATTTGCCAGGCTTTGAAGTATTTCAAAAAAGTCTGAAGTGCTGAAATACGGCAAATTACATAGCCATTAAATCCGTCCAGAAAACCAAGGTTGAGAAAATAATTCCTGATGAATTTTGCTGAAGGTTTGATTAAGACTTTCAGAAAGGTAACAGGTTGGTTTTCGTCAATCAATTGCCGGGCTGCAAGAGTACTGAATTTATTGGTTTGCGCAATGTGTTCATCAACCGAGTAATAACTGTAGTGAAGCAAATCGCCATTCAGGTATTTTATGTTTATACCGGAGTCGAAAGAGAGTTGCTCATGTACTTCCCCTTTCCAGAAAGCTTTTGTTTTGTCGAATATCCTGATTTTTGGGTCGGGATACCAGCCACAATGCCTGATCCATTGACCGCAATAGCTGGTAAGTCGGTTAAACTTTGCAAATTCTTCCTTACCGGCATTTTTCCAATTTAGGATGGATTGTTTCAATTCGGGCGAAAGTGCTTCATCAGCATCAATGGACAATATCCAGTTGTTGGCAGCGAGATGGTTTGCCGTATTTTTTTGTTGAGAATATCCTTTCCAGTTTTCTGTAAAGAATCTCACGTTGTAGTTTTCACAAATTTTTCGGGTATCATCTTTAGAACCGGAATCCAGAACGACAATTTCATCGGCAACTCCTGCAAGAGATTCAAGGCAGCGTCCGATATTGCGCTGTTCGTTGAGGGTGATAATGACAGCCGAAAGTTTAATCATTGGATTTATCGTCTGAGTTCAAAGTTTTGTCCAAGATATACCCGTCGGACATGCTCGTCGGCAGCCAGTTCTTCGGCTGTACCGGATCTCAGAATGGAACCTTCAAAAAGCAGATAGGCCCGGTCGGTGATCGAAAGTGTTTCGTGAACATTATGGTCGGTAATCAGTATGCCGATGTTTTTGTCTTTCAGCTTGCTGACTATGTTTTGAATATCTTCAACGGCAATCGGGTCAACGCCGGCAAAGGGTTCATCCAGAAGAATGAATTTTGGGTCAACGGCGAGTGCCCGCGCGATTTCTGTACGGCGGCGTTCTCCTCCTGAGAGGGTGATACCCGGACTTTTTCTGACATGATTAAGACCAAACTCCTCCAGCAACATTTCAAGACGCTCTTTCTGTTCTTTTTTATTGAATCTGGAGAACTCAAGCACGGCTTTCAGATTGTCTTCAACGCTCAATCGTCTGAATACCGAAGCTTCCTGAGCAAGGTATCCGATGCCGCGCTGTGCACGGCGGTACATTGGTTCGTAGGTGATGTCAAGCTCGTCAAGAAGTACTTTACCGTCATAAGGTTTTATCAATCCGACAATCATGTAAAAGGTTGTGGTTTTTCCGGCACCGTTGGGGCCAAGCAATCCGACAATTTCGCCCTGCTCGACACTTACCGACACGTCGTTGACCACCATGCGTTGCTTGTACTTTTTGTAGATGTGCTTTGTTTGTAATTTCATCCTGTTGATTTTCAAATCATCAAAAGTAGTTTAAAATTGCAGTTGCAGGCTTCCGAAGATGGCAAATTTTGTAATGCCCGGATGATCGAGGTGGGAAAGACGCCAAATGGCATCAATCCTGAGAATTTTAAAGATGTTTTCAACGCCTGCTCCTGCTTCAAAATAGGGTTTATTAAGAGTATATAATCCTTCAGGAAACACCGAATATTGCTGACTTTTCATGTCCAGACCACCAACCAGCGCCCTGCCGTAAATCACCTCACGCCATTTGAGTTTTCTGAAAAGCGGAATGCGATTGAAAAAATATCCGTCAAAATGGTGGGTATAATAAAGGCTGAGATATTTATCGCTGACAAATTCGTAATAATTCATCATGTTGTAGGCTGATTCATCAAAAATAAAGGTTTCGTTACCTTCGTGCAGCTTGAGAAGCAGAAACGGCAGCTTTCCCCAGATTCTTCCTGACTCAATGATGTATTTGCTCCATCCCAGGTTAAATAGATTAAACCAATGTGAAATACCCATCTGTAGTTTGTGATATTCAAACTCTCCCCCAAAACGGCGGGGTATTCCATAGCTGTAGCGGATATCCAGAATAGGGTATTTTGCGCCCAGGCTCACCCGCTCAAATTCTCCCATCACAAATTTTTCCCTGTATGCCAGCCTGGTGTCCAAACGAATTTCGGTGTAAGCAAGTTTATTTTTTTCAGTAAACGACTGAAGGGTATCTTCGCGGAAGTAAAACTGAAAAGCAGCATTGGCCGGTGAATAAAGGTTACGGTGGATAAAGTTGACAGTATTCTGAAAACCATTAAACCATTCATGTTCGTAAAACGCTTTATATTCTTCAACCATCGAAAGCTTATCGGCTGGATTCCGGCGGAAGGCAAAGGCCAGGAAAAAGTCTTCCCTGAAAGCGTTCTGGCTTGCTCCGATTTGTTCGATATCGTATTTGTAGGATGCCCCGATTGCCCGACGGGGATTTTTGTCCAGCATGTAGAGCAATCCTGTGCCGTATTTGATTTTATTATCTTTGAATCCATAGGCAACATGTCCGTCCAGCATTATTTTTGTGCTGAAGTCGTTGCTGGTGCGCCCGCCAAGCCTGAGCCGCAATCCTTCCACATCGTTGAAACTCATGATTGAAGCATAAGGACCGTATTCAAAATTTCCTTCCACCCAATAACCGGTGGTAATCATGGTGATGATATCGATATAGGTATTGAACCGGGGAAGGGTTTTAAGCGTGTCCACCATAAAATAAATCGTGCTCTCGTCGCGGGTCAGTTCTTCATGACGGTTTTCAATCCAGAATCGCTCTGATTTTTTACTGGCATTTTCTTCTAAGATCACATTAACAGGTGACTGGTAAAATTCATCAGGCCTCTGCTGATTAACAACATAGTTTTTATAGGTAGTGGTTTTATGGCCAAAAAAGCCTAAAATTTTGTCGTTTTCTTCAATGAAGTTAAAGTCGCCAATCATAGATTCTTTTACCGGCAACCAGTTTACTCCGTCAACCAGATCGTAGGTTTTATAGATTACCAGGTCGTTGATAAAGTTGATGTTAGCATCGCTGGCAATGCGCATTTCCACTTCTTTTATGGCGAAGGTAGTATCGTGCACCCAGTAATGACCGGTGAAAGTAAGTGTTTGTTTCCGTCGGGGTTTGAACATTACTTTGTAACACCATTTATTGTTATGAAAAGCACTGTCAACAAGATAGTACTTGTAGTAGTTGAGCGCAAAGCTGGCAATGGGACTGATGAAATTTTTCTGAAACAATTCGATGTAGTTATCGTAGGTATTGGTGTATTGGAACTTGTCACCAAGAAATTGCATCACACTTTCGTTTTCAATCCCTGAAACTTTTGAGGCAATAATATGTTCGATAGAAGCACGGGGGTTTTTGCGGTAATAAACATTTGAAACCGTTTCCGACAAAAATACCGGAAGATAGGTTTTGCCATTGATTGATGAGGTATCTACATTATCGAAAATAAAGCTGAAAGGTTTAAAAATCTTCTTTTGCCTGAAGTTATCGGTGATGTTGTTGATGTCAATTTGAATCTTATTGTAGGCTTCATATTCGTATGCATCAAATTTTTGGGGATCGTTGTGGAGTTTGTTTTCAATAATTTTCCGCAGGAGTATTTCCGCAGGATTTTCACCTGCAACGATCACTACTGTCTGGAGCTCAATTTCCTTTGGTTCCATTTCGAAATTAATGTACTGGAATTTACCTTTTTCTACTTTTTTAGTTTGTTTTTTGTATCCGATAAAAGATGCAATCAGACTGTCGCCCGGAGTTTTTGTTTCGATTGAATATTTGCCATCGAAATCAGAAGTTACACCAATAGCTCTGTCGTTAAAAATTATGTTGACGTAGGGCATGGGTGTTCCGTTGGTTTTATCCGTTACAGTACCCATAATCTTGGTAAGCTGCCCGAAGGTTGCATGTATCTGGGCAAGCAGGAGCAACAATAAAAGAATTTTACGCCGATGGGTAAAAACGATCATACATTCAGCAAATAGTGTAATAAACAAACAAGCAGGGCTGTTTATTGTTTTTACAGAATTCCTTCCTTGAGGATATCATGAATATGGATAACCCCCAGGTAAACATCGTTCTCAGTAACAGGAAGCTGGGTGATGTTGTTTGATCGCATCACATCGAGTGCGTGCGCTACCAGCATATCCGGAGCAATGGTTTTGGGATTCCTGGTCATAATATCGGCAGCTTTGAGCTCATTCAGGGGTTTGCCTGATTGCATCATACGGCGCAGATCACCGTCTGTAATAATGCCAATCAGTTTGTTATTATCAAGTACTGCTGTAGCACCCAGTCGTTTTGACGAAATTTCAATGATGGTTGAAGGAATATCTGCATCGGGATGTACAGCTGGTTTTTCGTTGTTAGTAAAAAGATCTGATACACGCAAATAGAGTTTTTTACCTAATATCCCGCCCGGATGGAGCATGGCAAATTTTTCTTTGGTAAAGTCTTTTAGTTCAAGCAGGCAAACAACCAGTGCATCTCCCATGGCAAGTTGGGCAGCAGTGCTTGAGGTTGGAGCCAGGTTATGAAGCCCTGCTTCCTGTTTAACAGTTGTTCTGATGATGAGGTCAGCCTGTTGCCCGAGATAAGAATCGGGATTTCCTGTCATGGCTATAAGTTTATTGCCCCATAGACGGATATACGGGAGGAGTACTTTAATTTCGGGAGTGTTGCCACTGTTGGAAATGCAAATGATCACATCGTCCGGTTGAATAATGCCCAGGTCACCATGTACTGCATCGGCAGCATGCATAAAAATGGAGGGCGTTCCTGTTGAATTGAGTGAGGCAACCATCTTCTGTCCTATGATAGCGCTTTTTCCTATGCCGGTAACCACTACCCGCCCTTTGGATTCAAGAATAAGTTGTACACTTTTTACAAAACTATCGTTGATAAATGTTTTCAGATTATTGATGGCTTCTGATTCCGATGTCAGTATGTCCACTGCTATGGCTTTGATTTCTTCAGTATTTAGTTGATTCATCTTACAAAATTTAACATGAAATAACGGTTTTTTTTCGACAAAAGTAATCCATTGTCAGAATAAGTATTACTTTTACTATTAGTTCAATTACAAGGCTAATTGTTGATGTGTAAAAAAATATTCCAAAATAAATGTTTTAATTGTTTTTTTGCTGGATTAAAAAAAATAGTTAGATTTGTACTTAACTCTGGAATCAGAAATAAATAGAGAAAAATATTGTGTTGAATAATGCGTTTACGAGCTTCAACCTTAACAAAACAGAATTATTTTCAAGACTTTAGGATTTAAGAGATTATATGGTGGACAAGGAAATGACAGTTACCAGAAAAGAGGATTATCCGCTGCATCAGATGCTTAAGCGGTTTTTTGGGTTTGATAGCTTCAAGGGGCACCAGGAAGCCATCATTAAAAATCTTCTGCAGGGCAACAATACTTTTGTAATTATGCCTACAGGGGGCGGTAAGTCTATGTGTTACCAACTGCCTGCATTAATAAAAGAAGGAACAGCTATTATTATATCACCGCTGATTGCATTGATGAAAAATCAGGTGGATGCCTTGCGCAATTTTGGAGCACAGGAAGGTATTGCACACTTTTTGAATTCATCCCTTACCAGACAGGAGATCCTTCGGGTAAAAAGCGACCTTACCAACGGCGTAACCAAACTTCTTTATGTTGCTCCGGAATCCCTGACAAAAGACGAAAATGTTGAATTTTTGAAAGGAATAGATGTTTCCTTTTATGCCATAGATGAAGCTCACTGCATCTCTGAGTGGGGTCATGACTTCAGACCGGAATACAGAAGGCTTCGCCCTATTATAGAATCAATCGGAAAAGATGTTCCGGTGATTGCACTCACCGCAACGGCTACCCCGAAAGTTCAGCAGGATATTCTGAAAAACCTGAATATCCTTGATGCTAACATCTATAAATCATCTTTTGACCGGCCAAATCTTTATTACGAAGTCCGACCGAAAACTAAAGATGTAATTAAGGACATCATCAAATACATCAAATCCCATTCAGGAAAATCGGGCATCGTTTACTGCCTCAGCCGGAAAAAAGTGGAAGAACTGGCTGAAACATTGCAGGTAAACGGAATTAAAGCCCTTCCTTATCACGCCGGACTGGATGCAGCTACCCGAAGAATAAATCAGGATAAGTTTCTTATGGAAGATGTGGACATCATTGTAGCCACCATTGCCTTTGGAATGGGAATTGATAAACCTGATGTCCGCTTTGTAATTCACCACGACATGCCTAAAAGCCTCGAAGGCTATTATCAGGAAACCGGTCGTGCCGGCCGTGACGACGGAGAAGGTAATTGTATCACCTTTTACAGTTACGACGATATCCAGAAACTGGAAAAATTTATGAAAGGCAAACCGGTAGCCGAACAGGAAATTGCACAACAACTCCTCCTCGAAACCGTAGCTTATGCTGAATCTTCAGTTTGCAGACACAGACAGCTGCTTCACTATTTCGGCGAAGATTACAAACAGGAAAACTGTGGAGCCTGTGATAATTGCCTGCATCCCAAAGAGAAATTTGAAGGTAAAAAGTACGTGACAATTGTTCTGGAGTGTGTGCTCGAAGTTAAACAACTATTCAAGGCTAAACATATAGTTAATATTCTCGTTGGCCGTAATACCGCAACACTCAAATCGTACAAGCATCATCTTATCAAATCGTTTGGAAGAGGCGAAGAAGAGGATGAAAAATTCTGGAACGCCGTAATACGTCAGGCACTCATCAGTAACCTGCTGGTTAAGGATATTGATAACTATGGGCTGCTAAAAGTAAGTAAAAAAGGTTTTCAGTTTTTGGATGAACCCTGGTCTTTCATGCTCACCAAAGATCATGATTATGACAATTTCGACGAGGAAGTTGATATTATCACAGGTGCCCATAAAACAAGCTCGGCTGACCAGGCACTTTTCAGCATGCTGAAAGACCTGAGAAAACAAATTTCGAAAAAGGAAAATCTGCCGCCGTTCGTTATTTTTCAGGACCCCTCGCTCGAAGATATGGCCATTCAGTACCCTGTTACCATGGATGAGCTTACACAGATTACTGGCGTTGGCATTGGCAAAGCACAAAAATATGGAAAGCCCTTCCTTGATTTCATCAAAAATTATGTGGAGGAAAATGAAATTATCCGTCCCAACGACATGGTTGTGAAATCGGTAGTGAATAAATCCGGCCTCAAAGTCTATATCATTAAAAGTATTGACCGTAAACTTTCACTCGAAGATATTGCCTATACCAAAGACCTGACTTTTGACGAACTGCTCAACGAAATTGAAAGTATTGTAGCTTCAGGAACAAAAATCGACATCAATTATTATATCAACGAATACGTTGATCCTTATCATCAGGAAGAAATTATAGAATATTTCCAGGAAGCAGAATCCGACTCCATTGATGCTGCGCTCAAAGAACTCGGTGAAGACGAATTTAACGAATACGAAATCAGACTTATGCGGATCAAATTTATGTCGGAAGTAGGTAACTGATAAAAAACGCAAAATCCTCAGTGAGCCCGGATTTGTTCGTGTAATCATCCGGTTACGTGTAAAATTTCAGCAAGCAATGAAACTCCAACATTTTTTCTCTATAGTTATCATCATGCTGATTACAGCCTGTGGTCCTTCAGGTGAACGAAAAGCTGAATCAGTACCTGATCATTTGTTATCAGTTGACAAAATGGCTGCTCTTATTTCCGATATTCAAATTACCGAAGCAGTTTTGCAACAACAAAAAGCCTCCGGCCTCAATGAACAGGAACAGTCGAAAGACTATTTCAGGGAAATATTCAGCAAGCACGGAGTTTCTTATGAGCTTTATTTGGAAAGTAAGCAGTTTTACGAAGCTAATCCCAAACTCTATGAAGAAGTTTTCGAAAAAGCCATTACGCTGATGACCCGGCAACAGACAGAATTAACCAATCCAAAAGCAGAAGAGGGAAAAAAGGAGGAACAATAATTTGATAAAACTGATCTTGTTTTTGCAATTTGTTCTTTTTTGATTTCATGTAAAAATGTACCTTCAAATAAAACACAGGAAGAAACTTCCACCAATGAATTATTGGAAGTATCCTCATCAGGCCCGCTGAATCAAAATATCAGCAGGTGTCCGGCAAGAATCCTGAAAATGTGCTGCAGATCATAGCAGGCTGTGTACCTATTATGCAGTGAAGGACAACACACAATACTGTTATAGCGGCTGGCATGTTCCAATTAATGAGATTTGGTTGGAAATAATCGGAGTTTCTGGAGGGATGGAGATAACTGGAGGGAAACTGAAAGAATCAGATACTACAAGATGGCAAAATCCCAATACGGGAGACTGTCACTCATGGGTATGTGAAAGGCTTGGGGTGAAATTCCTTCTGCCTCTCCGACCATTATCCAGGATACAAGAAGCTGCTGCATTTCCCCGCATTTTTATCAAAGCCATTATCGATAGAATTAAAACCTGATTATCTGAAATTCAAATAAAAGTCTTAATATTGTAGCTGATGAGTGGAGTTCCGAAACCACTTTTTAAAAACGACCTGCCCTGCTGAGGTTATTGCAGGGGGCGGAACTGAAAAGCCTTATGAGTAGGAGAAATTTAAAACAAATGTTATGGAAGAAATTACAAATCAACCGGCTGTCACTACAGGAGACTGGGTTGTAACGATGTTAATCTCGGCAATACCAATAGTGGGTATCATTATGCTGTTTGTTTGGGCTTTCGGCAGCGGCACCAATCCAAGCAAAGCGAACTGGGCCAAGGCTGCTTTAATCTGGATGGTAATTGGTATTGTTATTTTCATTTTGTTTTCCTGGATTTTTGGCACTGCATTTTTAAGTTTTTTTGGCTAAAATCTGAGTTTCCTTAAACAGATTTTTGGGCAGTTTTAACTATTATCAGGTTCGCTTTTCTTTCCCGGCCTGTTTGCAGTTGCCCCACGGCCCGGTATAAATAAGTACCTTCCAAAATGCTGGAGAATCTTAAAAATCCATTAATGATTTTCAGGGATAGATATGCCCTTTTGTATTTCCTCAACGGGTGGAAATTAATGCCGTCTTTGTACTGTCTTTCAGGTTTCGCTCTGTTTTTTTTATGAACGGATAAATTTCAAGCATACACCCTGACTATACCATCGCTATATCAACTCTATGTGAAGATTGGTTTACATACTGATTAACAATGTTTTGATCCGGCCAACCATTATAAAACATAGAGCTGGCATAGCGAATGACATGGGAAGATTTTACGTATAGCTGGCAATCCGGCTACTTGTGATAGTTTTAGATGAAAATCCGGGATGAATTTGTCTCAGAATGGTCAGTAAATCAGCTATTAATTTCTTATTCGGAAATTGCGGTTTGCCTGACCAGTTAATCCAAAGATGGCGAAAAATGAGAATAATTTCCTGCTTTAACCCAATGCAGGGATAAATGAAGAATCATTTTTCAGGTAATTCCATCCGCCTGGAAAATTTTAGTTGCATCTTTTGTAATGAAACGGTAAGGAGCAGGAATAGAGTGAAATTTTAGGATTCACCTATGGATGTTGATGGTATGAAAATCTGATTTCACTTTTGGTTTGTATTTTCCCTGCCAAAGATAATAGCTTCGTAGGTAAAAATATCGGCGTTTCTCCAGCCGTCCCAGCCAATATGTGCTTTGTCGCGGGCACAATGCCCGAGAAACTCCTCAATATTCCAGTTATTGTTCAACATCACCTGTGGGAGGAAGGTGCCGCTGTTCAGCCCTTTTTTAAGATAAATACCATGTTTTCCGGGAACAATTTCTGAGATGGAGCTGATTTTTTTCAAGGGTGTAAGTACGGATATTTCCAGATCCAGATCAGGCAATTCTTTTTTGGTTACGGGTTTGAATCTCAGGTCTTCGGTAGCTGCTGAAACAGCCAATTGCTGAACAGAACTGTAAAGCGGCTTTTTATCACCAAAATGGCCAATGCAGCCACGAAGTTCTCCATTTACATAAACCGAAACAAAAACCCCCGTTTTTTTGCTAATAGAGCCGGTCAAATCAATGGTTTCTTCAAAGTTTGTTTTTGTTCCCGTCAGTTTTTCGATAATAGCATTTTTCGCCAGTTTTAGAAGGGTTTGTTTCTCTTGTTCTGATAATAAAAACCCGGATTCAGGATTGTCCTGTTCCTGGTAAAATGCAATTGCCCAATACCCCACCACGCTTTCTTTATCTCCATAACTTGAATCACCGGAATTTTTGTAATCCAGAAGGGTGATGTTCAGATCAGTACTTTTTTCAGTGTTGAAAAGGAGTGCCAGCATTGAGCTCCATCCGCACATGGGGGTGGCCAGATTCGGGATTTTTTTTAATTCCGGTGAATTAATGGTTCTGAGAAATTTTTCGGACGAATTGGTGGCAATTGCCTGAGCAGTTTTCATATCTGTTCGGATTGCATCATCATAGGAAGGATAATGGGAGAAATCGCTGCTGATAACAAAAAGATTATCCGGAGTAAAATAAGGCTGAAGTAGAGCACTAATTTTCCGAATGGTATCAACCGATTGTGTGGCGATTATGACCGGAACAATTCGGAAAGGTTTTTTCAGGTGAAACTGAAGAAACGGAAGCTGAACTTCGAGACTGTGTTCTTTCAGGTGAGCCTCAGGACGATAGGTAAACACTTCGTTTGCTTCGATGAGTTTTTTGGCAACTTTGGTATCTACCTCAACACTTCCGAGAGGAGTTAAATAATTACCGCAATCATATACGGATGCGCCGTTGAAGTGTGTTCGATGACTGGAACCGATCAGAAAAATGTGATCGAATGTTGCATCAGATGGTATTTGGTTGAATGCTGATGCTGCCACGCTTCCGGAAAAAATATACCCTGCATGAGGCGAAACAAGTGCTCTGAGCTTTCCCGGTAAAGTTGGCCGCGCAACAGCAAACAAGGATGTCAGGGTTGTTCGGAGTGATTTTTCGTTGCCGGGATAAAATTGTCCTGCTACGCAGGGCTGGCGATGATGCTTGAATTGGTCATCGTTCTTTGCAGGATCACTGTTTGTAAATGAGTTGTTCGACATGGTTGGGAAATGTATTGACCAGTATGCGTACAAATTTAGAAAAAAATCATTTTTTGATCATTTGCTTCTTAAGTATCTGTGGATACAATCCATTCGCGGATCATTTTTTCGGCAGCAATTTCCAAAAATCCGGCAGCTCGCCGGAGACAAACCTCTTCGGAAAAGGTTGAATCACAGATGCTGATGATTCGGGTAAATCCGGCAGAATAAAGGGCTGAATGATTTTTGCCAATGCGGCCTGCAAAAGCGACAAGTGGTTTATGATATTTTCGCGAAAGTCGGGCTATTCCGGCAGGTGTTTTTCCGAAAAGTGTCTGTCGGTCAATTGTTCCTTCACCGGTGATGATCAGATCAGCCATAATGATTTTTTCTTCCAGTTTCGTGTTTTCACTGAGCAGGTCAAATCCACTTTTAAGTTCAGCGTTTGTAAAAACTGACAATCCTGCACCCAGACCTCCTGCTGCCCCGCCAAAAGGCAAATTGCTGATGTCGATCCCAAGTTGTTTTTTAACAATTTTGCAGAAATGAATCATGTTGGTTTCGAGTTGTTCAACCTCAGATGGCGAAGCTCCTTTTTGCGGGGCGAATACCTTTGTTGCGCCGTTAATTCCTGTTATTGGATTAGTGACGTCTGCTGCTGCAATTATTCTGGTGCTTTTGAGCCGGGTGTCAAGTCCTGACAAGTCAATATATTCAATTTCATTGAGTTTTCCTCCCCCTTCACCGGTTAATTTTCCTGATTTGTTGAAAAATTTAACTCCCAGTGCTCTTGCCATGCCGGTACCTGCATCATTGGTTGCACTTCCACCCAGGCCAACAATGATTGACGTACATTTTGCTTTCAATGCTTCCAGCATCAGTTCACCTGTTCCGAAAGTGGTTGTTTTCAACGGATTCATTTCTTCTTTTTTCAGCAGGGAGATTCCCGATGCTGCAGCCGTTTCAATAACGGCTGTATGTTCATCTGCCAGAATTCCGAAGAATGATCTGGTTTTTTGCATTAATGGACCGCTGACATATGTTTTAATAATATGTCCGCCTGCAGCGCCAATCAGTGTTTCAACCGTTCCTTCGCCTCCGTCGGCCATAGGTAAAATGGTTATCTGAGCATCGGGTAAAACGCTTGATATTCCTCGAGCAATAGCTGCAGCGGCTTCTTTGGCTGACAGGGAATTTTTAAAAGTGTCGGGAGCTACGAGAATTTTCATCTTAGCGGAGTATCATCACTGAGCCTGTAATTGTTCGTTTGGTCAGCCCTTCGAGCTGAATTTCGAAAACATCGCATACATAAAAATAAACTCCCTCGCTGCATTCCTGATTATTTTGCTGGTTTTTGCCATCCCATTCAAACCAGGGGTCGCTGGTTTCATAGACAATTTTTCCCCATCTGTTGAAAATGGTCAGTTTGATACGTTCCACTGATGTGAACGGAAAAGCTTTGTAACGATCGTTAAAACTGTCTTCGTTGGGTGTGAAAACGTTGGGCAGTCGGTAAGTGCCGCAGGCTGTTATATCCACACACACGACATTACTCATTTCACTGACATTGCCGGCCGAATCTGCAGCGGTTATTCCATAACAGCCTGCAATGGATAACAGGTTGTTGTGCAGATAAACCTGCGTGTGAGCATCCATCACCGAATCCAGAATTATCATCGGTTCATTTGCGACAGATGAAAAATGAATGTAATACATTTTGATATCTTCAGGGCAAAGGTCAGGGTTAATCCAGGTGAGCTTGTTTTCAACCGTCTCGCAGTTGGTGGTTACAGTGAGTTCGGGCGGACATGGTGCAAGATTATCCTGAGGGATTCCTGAAGCAATTTGTGAGAAATTGATGATCGGGTTTATGATACCTGGTGCACTGTATTGTCCGGTGCTTTTGACATAATACGTGTATTTTGTACCGTTTTCAAGGTTAAAATCCTGATAGGCAGGTTGAAGAGCTTTACCAACTGAGTCGAAAACAAGGGTTTGCTGATTTAATCTGTAGATCGTATAAAATTCGTTTTCCCAGGGTGTGTTTGCTTCCCATGAAAGATTCAGTGATTTGTCGGATACATCTATTTGGAGAAACATTGAAAATGCCTGTTGGGTCGATCCTATGAAAAATTTGTCAGGATTAGCATTGCTATAAAAATCGATTCTATAGACATAGGTACTGTCGGCAGTATTAAGTCCTGCATCGGTAAACAGTGTATCGTTTATGTTTCCGGTGATGCCGGTTTCTATAAACTCCGGGGGATTCTGTCCTGTTGATGATCTGTTTATAATGTAAAAGTAGGGTGGGGGAAAAAGAAGTGTATCCAGCTCAGTTGGTTTTGACCAGGCAACAAAGATTTCTCCGTTATTCTGGTCGGTATTTTCAACCGAAACATTGGTAATTATCGGAACATCTTTAATCAGCGATGCACAGACTTCCGGAGAGGCAATGCTTTTGCTGCCGTCAGCGAATGTAGCCACTACCATGTAGCAATAATCAATCCCGTGAATCAGTCCGTTTCCGTTGTCATTATCAATATAGGTGGTATCTTCCACTGTTGTCAGGGATTCAATTTTTGAATATCCGGTATATCCGGGGATTCCTGTTTCACAATGGTTGGGCATGAAACCGTAAAATCCGTTTCTTCTGTATAATTCATAGCCTGTGCCCTGTTCGCAAAGGGCTTTGCTCCAGCTCAGGTGAATAGTGTTGCCAACGGCTGTCGTATTCAGATTTTCAGGTGCAGGGCTGATGACTTTGATGGCAACTGTTTTGATATCAACCAGCTGGGGAAAATTAAGGCTGTCTTTAGCTGTAAATACTACCTGATAGGGTTGTAATTGAATGTGCTGACAAACAGGTGTCCAGGTGAAAGTGGATGCTATTTCTCCCTGCCCTGTGACTCTTGGGAAAATGGCAGGGCTTTCCTCCAGAATCAAAGGTCCACCCATTGCCTGAAGAGAAAGCATGTTGTTGTCAGGATCAGTTGCCGTAACGGTTATGGTAAGGGTTTCTCCGATCACGACACAGGTATCATTTAGCGGTTCAATCTGAGGTGGCTGATTAGAACAGGCAATTATGGAAATTTGCATATCGCGTGTTACATAGCCTATTTTTACACCATACCGCCATTCTTCCACTACAAAAGCAATATTATATTCGCCCTGCAAAACCGGTTTATCCCAGATAATAGTCCCTGTTGCGGCATTTATTTCAAAAGTATTCTGAGTACTCCCTCCGACTTCATTGGGTAAAATATACCCCGGGATGGGGAGACCTGAAGCACCAAGGCAGGGAACAAGTTTGTAAACCAGGCTGTCGCCGTCCACATCGTAAGCAACCGGGTTGTGCAGGTATAAATTGTTCACGCAGCCAACATCAACGGGAGGTGCGAGTAGCTGTACAGAATTGTTGGGTCCCAGAAACGGATTGATAACCAGTTCGGTTTGAAGGAAAAACGGTACATTGACTGAATTGGGAATATTAAGGACTCCATAATTTCGGTTGGGATCTTCGAGTTTGATCAGGTAGGTGCCTTGTCCGGGAAAAGTGTGAACAGCACCGGCATATTCGTTGCGGCTGATGTTGTTGGGTAAATTGATTTTCAGGGTGCGCATTACCATTTCGCTGGTACCGTCTCCCCACCTGATAAGCAATTCGGGCCGGTCGGCCGGACTGGGTGTGTAGGTATAGGTTATAATGGTAAAATTATACTCCAGGTCAGAAATGGCAGTGTAAGTTATTTCACCGGCCCGTTGATGGGTTCCGAAAACTGTAATGGTAAAAAGTAGGAAAAAAAATAGTAAAAGTGTCTTTTTCATCAGCTGACTCTGCCAAATTCAAAAAAATCAAAAGTATAAAAAACATCCAACAGCTATTAATGCTTTAGGTATCATTTTGCTCATCCCCTGAATTAAACGAAAAAAATCAGCGTTCATATACAAATATCATAATGGATATAATGGTTTTCGTAAATTTGTAAATTTTAGTAAATACAGGTTTCAGTCGAAATTATGTACAACAACGAGGAACGCCAGGAGATTATTAACCGCTACCGCAAATTGCTGAGGGTGTGGAAACAGCGCAGGACAAAAGAAGAGGCCGAGCTGGTACGCAAAGCATTTAAACTTGCCGTGGAAGCCCATAGCGGTATGCGTCGCCGTTCACGTGAACCTTATGTCTATCACCCGCTGGAAGTTGCAACCATTTGTGCAAAGGATATGCGTCTTGACGCAACTGCCATTGCCTGTGCGTTGATGCATGATGTTGTGGAAGATACTGATGTTACCCTTGAGGATATCGAAAACATGTTCAACCCGCAAATTGCTGCAATTATTAGTGGTCTTACCAAAATTAAGGACGTTTTGGACGACGGTACCCGCTCCATTCAGGCCGAATATTTCAAGCAAATAGTTCTCACTTTAATTGAGGATATGCGCGTGATCATGATTAAGCTTGCTGATCGTCTGCACAACATGCGTACCCTTGAACATATGAGCCGGGAAAAGCAATTGAAAATCGCCTCGGAAACTCTTGTCCTTTATGCTCCATTAGCCTATCGTATGGGATTGTACTCCATTAAAACAGAGCTTGAGGACCTTTCTTTGAAATATACTGAACCCGAAGTGTATGACCATATTTATCAACAGGTTGAAAATACTGAGTCAGACCGGACCCGCTTCATCAATAATTTTATTTATCCCATCAAAAGCCAGCTTGTTAAAGAAAACATCAAACATCAAATACAGGTCAGGACAAAATCTGTTTACAGCATCTGGCAGAAAATGCAGCGTCAAAATATATCTTTTGAAGAAGTGTATGACATTTTTGCCATACGGATCATTCTGGATGTTCCTCTTGAGCATGAACGGCTCGAATGCTGGAAAGTTTATTCGCTGATTACCGAAATTTACAGACCCAAACATGACAGACTGCGCGACTGGATATCAATTCCCAAGGCAAACGGATACTCAGCCCTGCATACCACTGTGATGAGTCATTACGGGAAATGGGTCGAAATACAGATTCGTTCGGAGCGAATGCACGAAATTGCTGAATCAGGTTTTGCATCGCACCACTATTACAAAAATATGGCCGACGAGAATAAAGTTATCGAAGCCTGGCTGAACCGGATCAGAGAACAGTTTGTAAATCCGGATAATGATGCTTTGAGTTTTATCACTGATTTTAAAAACGATTTTTACGTTGATGAAATTTATACCTTTAGCCCCAAAGGCGATATGATAAAACTCCCCCTGAACGCTACTGCTCTTGACTTTGCCTATGCGATTCATACCGAAATCGGCAGACACAGCATCGGTGCCAAAGTCAACCTTGCCCTGGTACCCTTGAAACATCAGCTTAAAAGTGGTGACCAGGTAGAAATTATTACCTCCAAAGTACAAAAACCACTTGCTGAATGGCTTGAGTTTGCTGTAACCTCGAAAGCAAGAAACTATATTAAAGAATCGCTGAAAACCGAAAAAAAAGAATTTTACAACGAGGGGAAACAAAAACTTCAGGAACTGCTAAAAATTATCAATATTGATTTTAACCGGCAGAATATCAAAAAGCTCAAGGAATACTATGCTATCGAAAGTGTTGTTGATCTGTTTTATGATATAGCCATTGGGAAAATCGGGCTTCACGAAATAAAAAAATGCTGGAAAATTGCAGATAAAGGCCCCTGGTTTAAGCCTTTTATCCCTTTTGCCAAAAACAAACAATCTGCTGAAGATGCAGGAAACGAAACCCTGGCACAGAGAATACGAAATAAACCAGAAGAAGTCGTACTTGGTGAATCCATCAATACCGATTACAAAATTGCTACCTGTTGCAACCCCATTGCAGGTGACGACGTAATAGGACTGGTAACTCCGAACTCCCCGATTGTTATCCATCGTGCGAACTGCAAAATTGCACAAGATATGATGTCAAGTTTTGGTAACAGAATAGTCAAAGCGAAATGGAACAAAAAAGATACAGTGCTATTTCTTGCCGGACTGCAATTTACCAGTATTGACAAAATAGGCCTGATATACCAGCTTACCGACATTATTTCCAACAAATTCAAGCTTAAAATCCGATCATTCAACCTGATCAGTTCCAACGAAGTATCAGAAGGGAAAATCATGCTTTATGTGCGTGATACCGAAAATCTTAACGAGTTAATCAACGAAATTAAAACCATCAGGGAAATCAAAAAAATCAGCCGGATGAATCCGGTATAAAAAAATCCTTCTTTTTTTTGTTAAAAAATGCTGATCAATAAAAATTTATATTTTTGTCATCTTTAATTTTTATTTTGACTAAATAATAACTGTAGATTTCTCGCCATGATTAGCGAAATGAAAGAAAAGAACCTGTCGTTCGAATCAGTAAAAAAGATATTTATTGATTATCTGGAACAAAGAAAACATCGCAAAACTCCCGAACGCTTCAGCATCCTCAAAGAAATTTATAATACCGAAGGTCATTTTGATGTAGAAACCCTTTATATCAAAATGAAAAACAACAATTACAGGGTAAGCCGTGCCACGCTATACAACACCATTGAATTGCTGCTCGATTGTGATTTGCTTGTCAAACATAATTTCGGAAGCAACTGCGCCCAGTTTGAACGATCGTTTACCCTGAGCAGGCACGATCATTTTATATGTACTGATACCGGAGATGTCAAAGAGTTTTTTGATCCCAGAATTACGGAAATCAAAAATTCCATCGAAAGAGAACTTGGAGTGAAAATTACCCATCATTCCCTCACTTTTTACGGGCGATGCAATGGCCATGATTCAGCGATAGATGAATCCAAAAATTAATTGTCAGTTTTTTTAATCTTGAAATCTGCTTTAGGTCGGTTCTTTAACACAAACCGGCCTTTTTTCGTGATTTTCGCCAAACTTCATTCTTTTCACGTCGATAATTTACCTAATTTTAGGCCTTCATTTTTTGTGTCAAATTAATACTTTTTTCTGATGAAAGTTGACGTTTTACTTGGAGTACAATGGGGTGACGAAGGAAAAGGAAAAATTGTGGATGTGTTGTCGCCAGGTTATGATATCATTGCACGGTTTCAGGGAGGTCCCAATGCTGGTCATACCATTGAGTTTGAAGGAATGAAATTTGTTTTACATACCATTCCTTCCGGTATTTTCAACCCTGAAAAGACCAATCTTATTGGAAATGGTGTCATCATTGATCCGGTAATTTTTCAAAATGAGATTATACACCTTCGTCAAAAAGGGATTGACCCGAAACGAAACCTGCTCATTTCCCGCAAAGCTCACCTGATTGTTCCCGGGCATCGTTTACTGGATGCGGTTTATGAAACTGCCAAGGGAAAAGAGATGATTGGTTCAACATTGAAAGGAATCGGACCAACCTACACTGATAAAATCGCAAGACTGGGAATCAGGGTCGGTGATATAACTGGCAACCATTTCAGACAATCCTACGATAAACTTAAAGCAGCTCACCTTAAAATCGTAAATGCTTACAATGCAAGTGTTAAGGATTTCAAACTTGACGGATCAGATTTTGACACCTACGAAGAAAAATGGTTTGAAGCCATTGAAGAACTCAAAAATTACCATCTTACCGACAGTGAATATTACATCAACAAAAACCTGGATGCTGGCAAACATGTTTTGGCTGAAGGTGCTCAGGGTTCGCTGCTTGATATAGATTTTGGGTCTTATCCGTTTGTTACCTCCAGCAACACAATCACCGCAGGAGTTTGCTCCGGACTGGGCATTCCGCCGTCCAGAGTCGGGAAAGTTTTTGGAGTATTTAAAGCTTATTGTACCCGTGTAGGCAATGGACCTTTTCCCAGCGAGCTGTTTGATGATTCGGGTATAACTATGAGAGATGAAGGTCATGAGTACGGTTCTACAACAGGTCGGCCGAGACGATGTGGCTGGTTGGATCTCACTGCACTCAGCTATGCCATAATGTTGAATGGTGTAACTCATCTTGTAATGACTAAAGGTGATGTGCTGAGTCGTTTTGAAACTCTAAAAGTGAGCAGAGCCTATCTGCACGATAACCGCGAAATTGATTATATCCCGTTTGATTGCAATCATCTTTCGCCAATCTTCACCGAAATGAATGGCTGGAATTCTACAATCAGCCATTTTAAAACATTTGGTGAATTGCCACAAGCATTCAGGGATTATGTTAGCTTTATTGAAAAAAAAACAGGTATCCCGGTTTCCATCATATCAGTCGGACCCGACAGAACGCAAACCATTATAAGGGACTAAAGCCCGTGGAACTGTAAAGTTCTTTAACCATTAAATATTTCCAGACCGGCTCGGGGAGCATGTACCGAATGTCTTTTCCTTCAAAAATGGCTTTGCGAATAAAACTTGATGAGATTTCCATAATCGGGGTATTGAACTGATGAACAGAGGGTAAACCAGCATATTCGCCGATGGAATAACCCGGACGGTTGTAAATGTAAAAATGATAATTGCTGAGCAGTGATTTGTAATCTTTCCATTTATGAAGTTGCTCAAAAATGTCTGTTCCGGCGACAATGACAAATTCACGATCGGGGAAATCCTTTTTGAGCCGGAGAAGGGTATTGATGGTGTATGAAGGCGTGGGCATATAAAATTCGATGTCAATAGCTTTAAAACCGGGATTGTTCACAATAGCCATTTTTACCATTTTAAACCTTTCGACTGCTTCCAATAAACCGTGTTTCTCTTTTAATGGATTTTGCGGAGATACCACAAACCATATTTCCTGCAAATCAGTGAATTGCTGCATAAAGCCGGCAATAATGAGATGCCCGATATGAATTGGGTTGAACGATCCAAAAAATAATCCGGTTTTTTCCATTTTATCTGAACTTATGTTTGCAGAAAATCTTTGATTATCTGAAAAGTTTCTTCAGTTGCTTTTTCCAGTTTGTCATTCACAATGATCCGATCAAACTGAGGGGCAAAACCAAGCTCATATTCTGCTTTTTCTAAACGTTTTCTGATGGTTTCTTCCGAATCGGTGGATCGTTTTTTCAGTCGCGATTCAAGTTCGGCAATTGAGGGAACTTTTATGAAAATGGAAAGACAGATATCAGAAAACTGTTTTTTAATGTTTAATCCGCCGATCACATCCACATCGAAAATGACGTGATGTTGTTTACGCCAGATTCGTTCGACTTCCGATTTGAGCGTGCCGTAATAACAGTTCTTGTAAACTTCCTCCCACTCAATAAATTCATTGGAGGAAATTTTTTTCTTAAATGCTTCAGGAGTGAGGAAATAGTAATCCACTCCGTCCTTTTCGCCGGCTCTGGGGTTGCGGCTTGTTGCGGAAACCGAAAACTCAAGGTTAAGTCCGGAAGCCAGCATTTGTTTTACTATGGTGGTTTTGCCCGACCCTGAAGGGGCTGACACTACAATCATTTTCCCTGAGTTCATCATAGAATATTGAAAAGTTGTTCCTTAATTTTTTCCAGTTCATCCTTCATTAGGACTACCATTCGCTGAATGTTCCAGTCGTTTGCTTTTGCCCCAAGAGTATTGATTTCACGTCCAACCTCCTGAATGATGAATGCCAGTTTTTTGCCACCTGATTCATCTTCATCAATAGTTTGAAGAAAATAGTCACAATGGCTTTTTAACCTTACTTTTTCTTCGGTGATATCAATCTTTTCGATGTAATAGATCAACTCCTGCTCAAAACGGTTTGGATCAATTTTGTCGGCTTCAAAACGGGCTTGCAGTTCTTTTTGAAATTTTTCTCTGATTGAAGAAATGCGTTTTTCTTCGAAGGGGGTAATTTGTTCAAGAAAACTGAGAATATTGCCAATTCTGCCGGTAAATTCCGACCGTAACTTTTCTCCTTCTTCGCGACGACCCTCATCGCAATGCTGGATTGCCAGAAGGATAAGTTTTGAGATTTCTTCCCACAGATTTTCATCCGCACTTTCCGATTTGGGCTGTAATATTTCAGGAATCCTCAGCAGCGCTGAAAATGCCAGTCCGTGATCTGTTTCAATTCCCAGATCCTGCTGTAAACCAATAATTTCGTCAAAGTATTTTTTTGCCAGGGGGCGGTTAATAAAGACAGCGCCGGATATTTTTGTTTCATCTATCGTAATTACGAATTCCACTTTTCCGCGTTCCAGTTTTTGCATCAGCAAATTGCGAATGTCCAGCTCTTTGTCCTTTAAAAAAGCAGGAATTCGTATGACAGGATCAAACTGTTTACTGTTCAGGGTTTTAATTTCAATGGTATATCTGGTATCCCCGATTTCAGATTCGGCTTTGCCATAGCCGGTCATTGATTTAATCATCGAAATAAAATTTCAGCAAATGTAAAGTAAAAATAGTGTTGATATCATGAAACCAGAATTTAGTTATCTTTAAAATCCCTAACCAATCAACTTTTTACCAGGTGTTAATCAGAACTATATTAATTGAAGATGAGCCCGTTGCAAGGGAGCACCTGACTTTTTTACCTGAAAATTACTGTCCAAATCTTCAGGTGGTTGGCAGGCTTTTGATGTACAATCGGGATTAAAAATCATTAATGAAAAGAATCCGGATTTGCTTATTTCCGACATTGAGCTGCCTGACGGAACTGCCTTTGACCTGCCCAAAGATCATGAAAACATCACTTTCAACATCATTTTTGTCACTGCTCATTCTGACTATGCTATTCGGGCATTTAAAATCAGTGCAATTGATTATTTGCTTAAACCTTTAGATATAAACGAATTGCAGGCTGCTGCAAAAAAAGCAGAGGAAGAAATGAAAAAACAGTTGGCAGAAATCCGGATCAAAGCAATGCTGGAGAACTTCATTCATAATGGCGAAGCGACAAAAAAGATCGTCTTAAGTATCAATTCGGTTTTGCATCCGGTGAATAAAAAAGAAACTGTTTATTGTAAAGCGGACGGAAATTAACCGATGTTTCATTTGTCGGACAGCAGGGTATTAACTGTACCGAAAAACATAAAAGAATACGAAGATATACTCACAGATTTCGGATTTTTCAGAGCAAACCGCCAGCATCTCGTCAATCTCAGTTAAATTCATTCCTTTGATAAAAGCGGATCAGGTGTTCTTCACATGACTAATGGAAACGAAATACCTGTTTCGGTGAGGAAGGAGGAATTGTTGAATGAACGGCTTTTATTCTTCTGAATTGAAAAGCATGACATACGATAAATTGAAGGGGATTAATTCACAGTTTTTATTTGTTAATTTCGAACTAAGTAATAATTTTGCCAGCCGAAAAAAACAAAATATAATCGGGCCTATAGCTCAGTTGGTTAGAGCAACTGACTCATAATCAGTAGGTCCCTGGTTCAAGTCCAGGTGGGCCCACAAACATGAAACCCCTGTAGCTGTTGAGTTGCAGAGGTTTTTTTTAATCGTTTTGTTGTGTGAAAAATTGTTAAAAAAATAGTTTTGACTCCTATTTGACTCAGAAAATTGTGTCAAATAGGAGTCAAAAATGGTGAAGTTTCAGGTGGTAATCAGGCCTAAGCGAAAGGACAAAAACGGACTGGTAAACGTGGAGGTGATGGCCTCGTGTGGTGGTGTGAGGATTCACCTGGTTACAGGCTTTAAGGTGAAGCCTCAGCAATTCAGGGCCGGGATGGTTGTTGGTCATGCTGCATCTGATCAGATCAACACTGCCGTGCAATTGCAGATGGCCGGGTATATCGAGCGTTCGATCAGGTTTACGGGGACTTTTACCGGTATGACTGCCACCAGGCTCCGGCGGATGCTTACTGAGGGAGCTGCCAGGCAGGTTACTTTCGAGAGTGTGATCCGGCAGAGGATTGACCAGTGCCAGCGGAG
>Ga0116164_10000676_pt1 | contig 28167 bp, 32 predicted proteins | sample AD_UKC109_MetaG_FD_89888 | JGI IMG/M metagenome (GOLD analysis project Ga0116164, IMG submission 89888) | Active sludge microbial communities of municipal wastewater-treating anaerobic digesters from Hong Kong - AD_UKC109_MetaG | ecosystem: Engineered > Bioreactor > Anaerobic > Digestate... | reverse complement strand
TTTGAGCATTACGGGTACGGGTCCGACGGGACGACCTGTGAGGATCTGACATGCACCAGCTGCGGCGGGACGGACTCGTGGCTTGCGCAATGATTGGGTGCAAGGCACCCCTATTATTTTAGCATTATTTTTATGCCACTTCAGAGGAAAGCCATATACCGTTGCAGATCGAACACTCGCCCATGATCAGGGGAAAGGCATGGGTATTCGGGGACGATGTGGACACCGACGTCATCATTCCCGGACCCTACCTCAGGACGAAGAACATCAAGGAGCTGGCCTGCCACGCCATGGAGGGCTTGGACCCGGATTTCGCGAAGAAGGTAAAGCCCGGGGACGTGATCGTAGCTGGGAAGAACTTCGGCTGCGGCTCCTCCAGAGAGCAGGCTCCGCTGGCCCTCCGGGAGGCGGGGGTGGCTTGCATTGTTGCAAAATCCTTCGCCCGGATATTCTATCGAAACGCCATTAACGTCGGCCTTGCGGTGATTGAGGCTGACGTTATGTGCCGGGAGGGGGACGAGGTGGAGGTGGACCTGGCAAAAGGGTCGGTGACCGTTGGGGAGAGGACCTTTTTGGGGACGAGGCTTCCGGAGTTTCTTCTCGAGATCCTCCAGGACGGAGGGCTCGTCGCCCACCGGAGAAGGGAGAAGGAAGGAGCGCTTTGATATTTCCAGAGGATTACAAATACATTGGAACGGCCATCGAGGCGAGGCCCGGTGATCCCATCTACTTCTCCACAAAATACCTGATCCACTTCGGATCTGAGATTACCATCTACGCGGTGGAGACGGAGCCAGGGAGGGGTTTCATGCGATCCGTCGAGTCGATGAGGCCGATCGCCAGCGGTGATGAGATCCTGGTCTACCCGGAGAAGATCGACACTCGGAACCGAACGAGGCTGATCGAGCTGTCTCACGAACTATGCCGGGACGGCGTGACAACGGTGATATTTCGTGGACCCGACGAGCATCTCACGTTCGTCCACGAGCCGGACCTTGCGGCCATTACCGAGGTCGAGATTTTGGACGTGGTACCGCCCCGACCGTCGTGGCTGGTTTACGTCATCGAGAACCTGGAGAGGGCCGGAGTTCTCGGAGATCTGACCCTGAAGTTCAAAAGCAGAGTCCTCGACCTGAGCCGTTACGATGCCGACGACGTCTACTTCCCCTGCACCGCCTCGGGGCTTGGCAGGTCCCTCGACTCGGACAGAGTCGAGATCGACGACCCTCTAATCGTCGGCTGCGAGGTATCCAGGGAGGTTTTCAGGGGGATGTACCCCGGAAAAGAACACCGGTTTTTGAACACCTGCCCCCTCTCAAACGACCATCTGGCGCCGAAGGGGCCTTTCATCACGAGGTGTTGCAGGTCAGAACGGCGGGGGATTACGAGGCTGAAGGGCCATCTGGGCGTTGTGGTCCACTGGGGGGACGGGGCCCCGAAGATTGCGGAGGCGATAAGATGTCTTGCAGAGGAGCTGAAAAAAGAGTAGCTCTGGTCAGGGGGGACGGCGTGGGGCCGGAGGTCATCGATGGCGCCTTGGCCGTACTGGAGGCGGCGGGAGCGGGGCTGGAGTTCGTCCCAGTGGAGCTCGGGTATGGCCGGTGGAAGAGGACGGGAAAGGCGATTGCCGAGGAGGACCTGGAGCTGATCAAGACCTGCCACTCAGTCCTCTTGGGCGCGATCACAACGCCTCCTGACCCCGAGTATCGAAGCGTCCTCCTCAGATTGAGACAAGAGCTGGACCTCTACGCCAACATCAGGCCTTTTTCGGCGCCGGAACTCGACTTCGTCATCGTGAGAGAGAACACCGAGGGAATGTACTCGGGGGTCGAGAAGCTGGACGAGGAGGAGGCCACGACCCTGAGAGTGATAACCTATCGAGGATCGCTCAGGATCGCCGAGAGGGCCTGCGCAATAGCTTCAAAGAGGCAGAGGTTGACCATCGTCCACAAGTCCAACGTCCTCAAGAGCGATAGACTATTTCTGAAGATATGCGAGGAGACGGCCCGCCGGTGGGACGTCCCCTTCGAGTCCATGCTCGTCGACGCCGCCGCCTACAACCTGGTCATAAACCCCAAAAGGTTCGATGTGATGGTGATGACAAACCTCTTCGGAGACATCCTCAGCGACGAGGCTGCGGGGATCGTTGGTGGCTTGGGCCTCTGCCCCAGCGCAAACCTCGGCGACAAGTACGCCCTCTTCGAGCCGATCCACGGCTCGGCTCCGGACATCGCTGGAAAAGGGATCGCAAACCCCATCGGCGCCATCAGGTCCGCCGCCATGATGCTGGAGTGGTTCGGGGATGCCGAAAAGGCGAGGATGATCGAGGAGGCGGTGGAGTGGTCTCTTGCTCAGAAGGTGACGACGCCGGACCTGGGAGGGTGCTGCTCCACAAAAGAGGTGGCAGAGGCGATATCAAAACGGTTGGCCTGGTCGGATTGATGGGACGGGAGACTCGATATTTTGGGGAGGTTTCGAGGTTTGGATGGCGACGGCGACCTGATTGAGCAAGCGTCGGTGATGGTTCGTGAATTGCTCGAAATCGAAATAGATCAGTCCGTCGCCCACCGGTGGGACCACCTAGACCGGGTCAGAAGACGGGCTTTGAAGCTCGCTCGTTTTATTCCCAAAGGCGAAATAGACTTAGAAGTATTGAGCATGGCGGCCCTGCTTCACGACGTCGACCAGCCGTATCACGACAAGAGGGGGCACGTGACGCGAAGCCTCGAAAAGGCAGAGAAGATCCTCCGGGATCTGGGATACCCAGAGGATAAACGGTCGAGGGTTCTGGAAGCGATAGCCGAACACTCCTCGGAGGACAACACCATTCCGTCGTCCCTCGAGGCGAAGCTCCTCTTCGACGCCGACAAGCTCGACGGCCTCGGAGCCATCGGCATCGCCCGGGTTTTTGCCTTCTCTGGCCAGCGGGCCCTTCCTCCCGCCGATGCGCTAGATTGGTACCGGTCAAAGATAGAGAAGGCGATTCCTATGATGCAGACCGAAGCCGGGAGGAAGGCTGGAGCGAGGGATTTCGCCTACGTCAACTCCTTTTTTGCGAAATTCAGGGAAGAAGAGGAAGAGCTTCTCTGATTTTCGAAGTGAAGGCAGCATATCGATCGAAATCTTTTTCACCAGGAAGCCCCCTTCGCCACCTGAATGTCAGAAGAGAAGGCTCAGACCCGTAAGAACAACGCCAACGGCCGTAAAGGCGAGCTGGCCGATAAGTTGGGCGATATGAACGTGAACATCAGCGCCCCGAAGTTCAACTACAGAGAGTACGTCAGGGTGCTCAAACTGGCGAGAAAGCCCACCCGCGAGGAGTTTCTCATGATCTCCAAGATCGCCATCCTGGGGATAGCCCTCATCGGGATGCTGGGCTTCATCATCTACGTCTTCCTCACAGAGCTGCCAAGCGCAGTCTGAGAAAAGGCTCTGAAAGGCGTCGCTAGGAAGAAATCAGAAGAAATCATATTCGAGATGGGGGGCCAGGTGCTGTGGCCCCATCCGGTGAGTATTCTTTTTTATCCCACCTCGTTCAGCCCGCGCAATGTGGCTCCGAACTCCGACTCGACGATGCTTGAGACCCCCATCGTCTTGGAATGAAGGTCGATCTCCACCATGACGTGCTGGTGGCCCATCTCTCGCAGAGGGCGGACCTGCCGGGGGCCGTTGGTGATCGAGAAGATCTCCATCCCATCGAGCGCCTCCATCGGTATCGCGTGGGGAACCCCCGAGATGACGGCGAAGTCGTAACCACCTTCTTCGGCGATCAGTTTTGCAACCATATCTCCGGCGATGGGGTACTCGTCGAGGCCGCCGATGATCCGGTCGACAGAAACCCCCCTCTCAAGAAGCCCCGAAAGGATGTTCTTTGCGTCCCTTCTCACCTTAGATAGGCCCTTGTTCTCGTCGAGGTTTGCGAGGGTCGTCACCTCGGAGCCTTGAGCCTTTGCCACCTGGGCGACGGCGGCGTTGATGTCCGCGAACATGTAGGCCGTCTCCTTCTTGGCGTTGAGGACGTTTATCCCCCTCTTTCCCTCCTTCATCAGCTCCAGGAGCCGTTCTGCCGCCTTGTACTTGATATCTCCCCTCTCGGGCGCCAGGTACTCTTGGCTCGCGGCGCCATGGAGCCTCTCGACCTCCGTCGCCTTCTCCAGGAGGTACTTCTGTCGGTCGAACTCGGCCTCGTCGATGATCCCTTTATCGAGGGCCGCCTCCAGGGTGATGATGACACCCCTGGTGTTGTCCCGGTACCCGGCATGAACCTCCACCTCGATGACGGGGACATCTACCTCGGAGTCGACTACGGCCTGGTGGAGGTCTTCGCCGATGATCATGCTGCTGCAGGTACCCACAACGCCGATCAGCTTCGGGTCGAAGAGCTCTCTTGCCCTCCGCAGGAGCCTTGTGAGCTGCTCCTGGCCTCCGAAAACGAAGCCCGCCTCGTCGAGGGCGGTGGTGAGGGTGTGGACGCCGTCCTCCTCCAGGAGGCGGGCGTGCTTGAAGCAGCAGCCGCTGGGGCCGTGCATGATGACGACGTCGACGCCTAGGTCTCTCAAAGTATAAAGGGCCGCCACAATCGAGCTCGGCCTTGGATGCAGTATTTGAACTTCGCTTGCCATCATGAAAATCACCTGAAACATTTAACGCATGAAATTAACCTGTCGCCCTTCTCCAGACGAGCCCTCGCCAGGGCGAGGCCCGAGTCGAGGTCGGGGGCTGTCAGGGCCGAAAAGCCCGGAGCTGAAGGAATAAGCCTCTCTCCCACCAGGACCAATATGTCGATATCCCGGCGGCGGCGCTCTAGAATCTCGGTCAGGTCCTGCAGGTCCATCCCCTCGCAGACCGTCTCCGCCTCCTCGCCTGCCACGAGGGCGAGCTTCCCGCCGCCTCCGATGAGGTCCAAGGCCGCCTCGACCCCCGAGGCTCGAAGGCCGGAGTTGGAGTTGTCGAGGACCGAGATTCCCTCCATCAGGCCAGCCTTCATCCTGCCGCCGAGCCCCTCAAACCCCTCCAGGCCAGAGGCTACCTCCTCAAGGCTCAAGCCCGCCGCCAGAGAGGCGGCCGCGGCTCCCGAGATGGCGGCGTTGTAGCTATTCGGATCGATCCCCTCCCCGAGGTAGAGAGACACCCTCTCACCCCTCGCCAAAATCTCCCTTCCGTCGCACCAGACCTGACCCCTCGGCCCCGGGCCGAAGGTCAGGTCGGCCGAGATCTTCACGTCCTCGCCTGCGATCAGCTTAGAGCCCCTCTTTGACAGAGACACCATCTGGAGCTTGGCGGTGCTGGCCCAGAGGGAACCTCCCGCCACCTTGTAGTCGCCAGCAAAGCTCGTCAGAAGGCCAAAGTCGGCAAGCCCCGTCCCTCCCAGGGATATCTCTGAAACCAGATCGATGGCCCCTGCCTTCCCGGCAGCGTCGAAGGCCCGGATCACGTTGGCGGGGGCGATGGAAAGCCCAGAGACCAAAACTTCGCTTCTCCCGTCCTTCCAGACCTCGATCCCCCGGGTGGTGTGGGATACGACCGTTCCCCTGGCCGAGAGGACCCGGGCCAAAATGAGGGCGGTGGTGGTCTTACCCCTCGTCCCGGTCACCTCGAAGGCCCGAAAGTCTCTCTCGCCTCGAAGAAGTTCGCCGACGGCCCGGTGGTGGGTGATCAACCTCTTCCCGAGACGGACCGTCTCTTCATGGGCCGAATTTCTCGGTGAGAGGTGAACTGGGGCGACGACGAGGTCGAAGCCCGAGAGGTTCTGCACATTGTGGTAGACCTCGAAGGCCACAGCCCTGATCCCCCTCTTCCTCATCCGCTCGGCGATCAATTCGGCGCCGTGGATGGTGTCGAGGATCGCAACTGATGAGGCTACTTCAAAGCTTCCGTCGCTCTCCGGTAGGCTAGGGCGGCGATGCAATCGTCCACTCCCAGGGGCTCTGCGCACCTGATCTCCACCTCGTTTCCGTTCAGCTTGCACTTGCCCCTCCGCAGGGCGGGGTCCACACGTAGCTCATTTGGTATGTCCTCCAGGGTGTGGACTCCGTGGGCGAGGAAGATGGGAAGGGCGACGATCGTCTTGACCTTCGTCCCCGCGAAGCTCTCGAGGCCCGCGGCGATGTTCGGCTCATCCATGTTCAGAAAGGCGATCCTGACGGGGCCATCGTGGAAGTCACCGATCATCTTTGCACACTTTTCCACCATCTCTTTGTTGTACGGCTTGGTGCTGCCGTGTCCGAGAACAAGAATCCCTACATCGTCAACCATAAATCTCACCGATATTACGTTTTCACATATTTGTATTAACCGGATGGGATTAATAACTAATAAATCCTTTCCCGAGGTAACTGGTTCAGCAGTCGAGCGCCGGACCTTCGTCAACTCGGCCTCGGATCGGGTGCAGAACAATTGGGATAAGTCGATATGAGCCGCATAGCGTATCTCCTGGTCTCAGTTCTCTTAGTTATGCAGACTGCAGCCGGAGCCGAGATATTCATGTCAACGCGAGAGAGCCTCACCTTCGCCGAGAACCTGACCCTGGAGGTGAGGGACGTGGAGCCGGGGGCGGGCGCAGGGGAGGGGGTAGTCTGGCTGGAGCTCCGAGACGAGCACGGCCCCCTCAAGTCCTCGATTCTCAGGGCCGGGGAGAGTTTCTCCTACGACGAGAGGGGAGATGGTCTGAACCTGACCGTCATCAGTATCTACGCCGGAGGAGAAAGAGACCTGGTGGACCTGGATCTCCTCTCCGGTGAGGTCGTCAATAGGTCCGGCGATAGTCTATCTGAGATCTCACGTCAGAATCGCGATACGAGCGGCCCATCGGGCGACTCTTCACTGCTCAACTGGGGGCTTGCTGCCGTCCTGATCTTCGTCCTGGCGGCCTGGGTCTATTTCGGGGCGAGACCGAGAGGACGGCGAAAGAGCTGATGAAAGGCTATTGCTATTCCATCTAGGTGAAATCTGGAGAGGGGGACAGGCAAGATTCTGATATTTTGAGGCGATGAGCCTTAAGCCGTAAAAGCCATCATTTTTTCAAACATAGGTAGGTCGCAATGAAGCCCGCCTGATAATCGGCTCTCTCGATCTTGAATCCAGCCCTCTCGATCATCCCCTCCATGATCCAGTTCATGGTGGAGTGCTCGTCTCTTATGTGGGTCACTATATCCTGGGGGGGTTCTCCACCCCCAACCTCCGCCATCCGCGAAAGGTAGCCGTCGAAGAAGCTCTCGTAGTCGGCGGCATCGAAGGAGTAGACGACGTCTCTGATGAAGAGCTTGCCCCCCTCCTTGAGCACCCCGGCCATTCTGATCAATGCCACCTGTTTCCAGAAGTCGGGCAGGTGATGAAGCGCGAGCTGGGATACGACGGCGTCGAGGGGCTCGCTTGTGTGCTTGTAAGTGAAAAAGCCGCCCCTGGCAAACTCAATCCTCTCGAAGTCACCAGCTTGACCATCTTCTCGCAATCGTTCCCTCGCCTTCTCGCGGGCGTATCCGAGCATCGGAAGGGATATGTCAACGGCGATGACCTTGGAACACCTTTTGGCGGCAGCGATGGGAAACTCGCCAGTCCCGGTTCCGATCTCGAGGATCGTCGCCTCCGGCGTCAGGTCCAGGAGGTCGAGGATCTCCCGGACCTCTCTTCCGACGTCCCTGATCTTCGCCATCCTCTCGTCGTAAGCCCTGATCTTGGAGACGTCTTCGTAGTCTGTTCCGATCTGCTTCGCCTCGTCATACTGCCATGCTGCATTTTCTCGCATCTTCCTCCTCCGGCTCGCTGTCTGTCCAGTTCCTCACCGATCTCGAAGTTTAAGGATGATTCGGCCCGAATATCACTGAGACCTAAAATAAAATAGAAGGTGAAAAGACGGAGTGGTAGCGGTTACGTAGGTCTCTTCAGCTACGCCCAGGTGGGGGTGGAGTTCGACGACGTGGTGGTGACCGGGGCGGAGGTATCAGCAGCCGATTCCTTCTCGGAAGAGGCTGGAGAAGCCGAGAGCTCCACCGATCCAGGCTGGGATCTGCCCGAATACGGCGAGATCCTCATCGACGTCCCGACTGGATGGTGGGAAGGTGTGGTTGCTGAGGAGGCGATATAGGTTCGCCTCCAACTTTTTCCGGCATTCAGCCCCGAAGAATCGTCTTGCTCCTCGGTAATCTCTGCGCCTTTGGCCAAAGTGGAGAATGGTCCGAAGTCAAACTATTTTGATTAACAAACTCGTCGAAGCGGCAAATAGGAAGAAGAAAAATAGCAACGACCCGATCAATCTCTCTGCGAGAAAGATGGATTTGTCCCAAGATTCTTCTCTTATCTCCAAATCTGGGGGATCGACTGATAGTTTTGTAGATGAGAGGAAAACCATAAAACTAAATCTGAAGGCATCCTTCAATGTGGACACATATTTTCCGCTTTTAAGACTTGGCTCGGTTCCCCACCAGATGAAACCGAAGATGAGGATGATTGCAATAGACCAAATTAGGGGATATTCTGGCTTTGCGCCATAGCCATAGGTCACATAAAAAACTCTGCTGACAACCCAGCGGAAGCAACCATCACAATTTCGTTCTTTCATGTAGTAATAGTAGCATTCGTTGTAGTCCTCAAACCACCCCAAATTTTTGTAGTTTTTTATTAAGTTCAAGTAAGCTTCGTCATTGAACATCAACTTACCATCTTTAATGGAGTCCCATTTAATGCAGATTTTATCGCATTCAGTTCGGTTCAAGCAAAGCGCATCACAGCTTTTTATAAAATTGACTCCATTGAATAATGCGTACTTTTTAATTTCAGCTTTCTCGAAGATGACATTATTACTGAACTGAGCTCCATTGAAGTTAGCATCGCCACCGCTGAACTTTGCCTCCTCGAAAATGGCGAAACCGCTGAAATTAGCTCTTTCAAAGTTGGCATCGCCACCACTGAATTGTGCAGAAGCGAATTCTATAGACGACATACAGAAACTGGCCGCTATATCGATATAAAGACGATCAAAGACCAGGGGATATTAAAGGTCGTGGAAAAAATGTAGGGATGAATGTCGTCTCCCCGACAATATCCCATGCATAACGTTAGCTCCATTAACGCAGATCAGATCTAAATAATCAATCGTCTTATTATTTCATCCCCCTAACCGCCAAACCAATTTCCGGCCTGCATGAGGTACCGAATTTGAGAGACCACGCCAAAGGGAGAGGTAAAAATTGCCGTATCGAGTGGTTGTTGCCCAAATTCCCATGGCTCTCACACCTATCGGTCCTCATGATCGCCTCTACCTCAGGAAGCGCCGCCACCGAGACCTCCGGTGAACTTCCCGCCGAGATCGTTAAGCTCTGGCCTTATCATGCGTCCCTCGTGATCTTTGGTTTTCTGCTCCTGGTCTGGGGGATGACTGTCGCCAGAAAGAAGGAGAATGGGTGGTTGAAGAAGCACAGGCTTCTCGGAATTTCGGGAGCCGCCGTCTCCGTTGCCGGGATGACGATGGCCATCTACATGATCTATGCGGCCTCCCAGAAGCACTTCAGGATGCCTCACGCTTATCTTGGATCTGTTGTGATCCTTCTCTCAATCGTCACGCTGGATTTGGGTCTTCTCCAGCTGAAGGCTTCGAATAAGGGTAAGACGAAGATCAGATGGGTCCATCGAATCTTCGGCAGGACCGCCCTTCTCCTGATGGCCCTGAACATGCTATTCGGGATGCTGATCGTAAGCTCAGCCTGATGAAAAAAGGGTGGGGAGTTTTCACTCCACCTTAATATATTCTATTGCAGACCAGAGGCCGTGGACGTTGCAGTACTCCAGGGCCATGATCGAGCCGGACTTGGATAGCCTCACCTTCAGCTTCGCCTCGGGCTCTGAGCTGACTGGGGTGAACTCCACCCTTGCCAGCGTTGTGGGGTTGAAGGCCCGTCCATCCTCCCGGAAGTAGACCTCGATCCATCTGATGGAGTGCTCCACCTTGTTTGGATGGTTTTGTACCGAGACCTTCAGCTCGAAGGGCTCATCGGCAGCTACGACCTTCGGCGCCTCGATCCTGGGAGTGTGGCTCTCCCTCTTTCCTAGAGCTTCGCCAGCTGCCGCATCGAAGGTGTTTATAATCTCGCCCAGATTTTTCGTCTCCTCGGCCATTATATCACCAGACACCATAGTGGGCTTCAAACATTAAATGTCTTTGGTGAAAGAGTTTAGAGAACCGATAGCCATACCAGCGAGAAAGCTCCGCCTTGAGGGTCATGGGTTGAGCTTCCAGATCGCAAAGTTCAGAACAGCGGCGAAGCTCACCCAGATTATGTAGGGGAGAAGAAAGGTTCCCGCTATCCTCGATATAGCCCAGAACTTCCTGATGGTCAGGGCGATCAGAGCCCATAGGATTACGATGACGGTGAGACCCGCCAGTGGGGAGCGGAGGACGAAGAAGGTCGCCGACCAAGATACGTTGACTGCGAGCTGCAGAGCGAAGACCGTCAGGGCGGCTCTGACCTTCGGATCGGTCATGCCCCCTCGCGAGATGAGGTAGGCGGAGATCCCCATCAGGGTGAAGATGGCGGTCCATACCGGAGCGAAGAACCAATCGGGCGGTGCAAAGGAGGGTTTCACAAGGGATGCGTACCAAATGGGAACGTTTGGCGAGGTGAAGATAGACCCCAAGAGGGCCGCAAGATAACAGGATCCAAGGGACACCGCCAGCTTGAGGAAGTCCATTCGGCTCATTTTATCTCCTCATTCCAATCGGCGACGTCAGGGAGCTGAACCTGCCGATACGATCCTCGCCATATCAGGCGGCAGCTCCGCGAAGATCTGGGGCACCTCTATCACTCTTTCTGCCTGAGGGGAGATATCGAGGACCACATGGTAGTCGCCCTGGATCATGCCGTCCTCTATGAACAATAGACCCTCACCATCCCAGATGCGTTCCCGCCGTTCCGTCTCGATCGAGAGGTGGCCGACGGCCTCTTCACCTCCGGCGATCTTCTTCACCACCACCGCCTCCAGCATCGAGACCTCCGCCCCGCCGGATACCTCGATCTCGTCGAGGAGGTAAGGCCTATCGACGAGAAGCATGTGGCCCCGGTAGTCAGATCCATCGCCACTGCATTCGGGGGCGAGAGACGGATCGATGGCGCTCAGGTCGTCGAAGAGCTTTTCGGCGTGGGCTGGCCGGATGGCCCTCGACCTTTCGATCATCAGAGTGAGGGGAAGGTCTGCCGTGGAGTTTGAGGCGACGCCGGTTCCAGCCAGGATCAGGCCCTGATCCTGGAGGGCTGGGCCCACCGGCACCTTGGGCGGATACTCAGCCTCTTCCAGGAGGGAGAAGAATTGATCTGAAGAGGAGACGGCGGCCGCAAATCCGGAGATAAACGTCGCCAGAGACAGAAATGCCAAGAGAGATGCCCAGACCTTCATTCTGCCGTCCACCCAAGAGGAGCCAGCTCGCCTCTTCTTTTCAGATAGTTCTCATTTTCATCCTATAAACAACCTTTGTGAATCTTTGATCTGTATCTAAAATCTCCGGAGTCAAAACGGACCGAAACGTTGTTGTCACCTTCAGGCCTACACCTCATCCATGACCGAAACCCCCCGAGGGGACGAAAAGAAGAAAAACATCTACCTTTTGGGCCTGGTGAGCCTATTAAACGACGCCAGCAGCGAGATCATCCAGCCGATACTGCCGCTCTTCATCGAGTCTTTGGGCGCTGGAGGCGTCGCTATCGGCCTGATCGGGGGGCTTTCCGACGGCCTTCCAAGCCTCCTCAAGCTCGTCTCCGGCCTATGGTCGGATAGGCTCAAAAGAAGAAAGCCCCTCGTAGCGGCGGGCTATGGCATCTCCGCCGTCGGAAAGCTCCTCCTCGCTCTCGCCGCGAGCTGGCAGCATGTCTTCGTCCTCAAGACGATCGAGAGGTCCGGCAAGGGGATTCGGTCAGCCCCTCGTGACGCCATCATCGCCGAGTCAGCGTCTCGAGAGGGGCGGGGGAGGGGCTTTGGAATCCACAGAGCTCTCGACTCTCTGGGAGCTGTGATCGGATCGATCCTCGCCTACCTCCTCTGGCAGAGCGGGATGGAGTTCAGAACTATCTTCATCGTGGCCGGGATCGTCGCCTTCGTCGCCCTCCTGCCCCTGATACCCGTCAGGGAACGGGACAAGTCCCAGGCCTGCCCCCTTCGGTCGAGCCTATCGTCCCTCTCGCCAAACCTTGGACCTTTCGTCGTAATCGCCTCTCTCTTCGCCCTCGGCAACTTCAGCTACATGTTCTTCATCCTGAGGGCCCAAGAGTTCTTTGCCGGGAGTATGGCCATAGGCGCACCCCTCCTCCTCTACGTCCTCTTCAATCTGGTGTACACCCTCTTCTCGATCCCCAGCGGCACGTGGTCCGATCGGGTCGGAAGAAAGAAGGTCTTGACCCTCGGATACGCCCTCTTCGCCCTGGTAGCCTTGGGCTTCGCTCTCGTCTCATCGACGCCAGGCCTCGTCATCCTATTCGCCCTCTACGGCCTCGTCTTCGCCATCGTCGACGGCGCGGAGCGGGCCTTCGTCTCGGATCTGTGCCAGGCAGACGTCAGGGGAACGGGGCTTGGGGTCTACTACGGCGCTGTCGGCGTATCCGCTATCGGCTCGGGGGTTGTGGCAGGGTTCCTCTGGCAGTACCAGAGCCCCGAGGCGACCTTCCTCTTCGGAGCATCAGCGGCGTTTGCAGCCTCGGTCCTCCTATTTAAGATGCAAAAACCGTCAGCGATCTCCTGAAGGCAGGGTAGGCTCTGAGATACGATCGAGATTCATCTTGCAGAAGCTACCATAAATAAAAATTTATATTTAATGATCGCCCCGCAGGCCTGCTGCTGGGTGCGCCACCACGACGTGACTGTAATATAATTAATTTTATTGTATGATTAGAAATATGGCACTATTCTGGGTCGTATATGCATATATTTATACGTTCCCAATTTCGACCAATTGAATCAGTGTCAAACGATAAACTAGATAGCATCAATATAATTTCAGGATGTATAGATGCTGAATTATTTACAATATCTGTATAAGATATAGCCTTGACCTTGATCAGGAGATGCCAACGCTAACGGCCGCGTTGTTATATATACTAATAACTCAATAAGAAACACAAGCCCGGAAAGTCGGCTTTTTATCAGCACGATATAGATCATTTTCATAATCAAATACGATCGTGGAACTTTTAAATATCTTTAACACTTGGGACTGATTAGTACAAATTAGTCGATAACACCTCATTTAACGAACTCCGCTCCGACCTCCGCCCGGACGTGATCTTGTCCGCTGATCCTGGTGGACCGTTTATCGGTTCTGATCGAGGCTGGCCGGAGCATCTCGAACAGCTCCAATACCTCGCCTTCAGAGAAGTAGTGGGTCAATACGCCCCCTCCCCGCCTGAAGGTCGAGGGCTCCACCTCCACGGCCTTCCCGGCCCTCATGTCCTCGACCCCGAACTCGAGAAAGAAGAAGTGGCCATCGGCCTTGAGGACCCGGGAGGCCTCCCGCGCCGCCCGGCTGCGCTCGTCCAACCGGAGGTGGCCGATGACGTGGAAGGCGAATACGGCGTCGAAGACGTCCTCCCGGAAAGGAAGGACCGTCGCGTCTGCTGCCAGGAGGTCGGCTTTCGATGGCTCATCTTTCAGGGCGGCTGCGACCTCCCTTCCGAGCCTAACCGCCAGAAGCGAGAGGTCGAGGGCGGCGATCCGCCAGGGTCGCTTCATCATCGCTTCGAGGGTCTTTCCGTTCCCGCACCCCAGCTCAAGAACCCTAGATCCTGACGGAAGGTCTGGGAGTTTCGGGGCAGCTCCCCGCCAGATCCTCCCCTTCTCTTTGTACTCCAGGTTCCAGGCGAGGAGGTTCTCCTTTCGATGCCCGCCCTCTCCTCCGGGCTGGGCTCTGGGGGGTGTGGTCATGAGATCCAGATAGGATGGTTCCCACCAAAATCTTTTACTATCGGCCAGGTCTTCTGACCCCCAGGTGTTAATATGAAAACAAGGAGTGGGGCAGCAACGTTGCTTGCCATATTCGTTTGTCTGAGCTTTGCTCAGGCCGTCAGAGCCTCCGACGATGACGATGGCTATGACTTCGAGTCGTGGGGCGGAGATTACTTGAACTACGGCCTTGGGAGCTTCTACGGGAACACCGACTCGTCCATCGCCTACAGTTTCAGGACGAGTTCGGGGTTCACTTACTCTCAGTACATGCAGTACTTCTTCACCGAAGGAGATGTCATCCCTGAGGACAGAGGCCCCGTCAGCTTCTCGATCACCGGAAACGAGCCCTCATTCATCAGCTTCGGCTGGCAGACGATGCCTTATTCAGAGTACACATCCTCCGGGACGTACTCCGGGTCCAACGCCCTCTGGATCGAGGGGGATACCTCTTGGGCGAGGTACGCGGCCTGTCCCGTCGGAACGTGGCTTCAGATGATCATGACGACTCCCGCGGGCGGATCGGCCGAGTTCTATGAGATATCCCCTTCGGGAAGCACCAGAATCTCTGACTATAGCCTTGGGACCTACGATAGGATGAGCTTTTATGCCGCAGAGCAGGGGAGGTACGCCCTCTTCTTCGTCGCCAACCAGCAGCCGAGCAACGTCGTCATCATCGACGTGGGAGCGGAATGGACCCCCGACATGATCACGGACACCGAGATATCCCCCCCGGAGACAACCCCGTCGACGTCCACCCCGACGCCCACCTACGGTGACGTCAGCGTCACCCTCGAGTCCCAGATGATGAGAGGCTACGACGTCTACCTCGACGACAACTACGTCGGCACCGATGGGCAGGGCGGCGACGCCCTCGATGGGGTCTACAAACTCAACGTCGTCGGCAACCAGTGGCACACCATCAAGGTCTGGGACGGTGAGTGGTTTTACGGAAAGCCTCGGTTCTACGAGCGGCGCACGCCGGTCGTCCTGAAGGTCGAGCCCGCCACCACTGCTTACGTCAGTGGCGGGTGGTAGAGACCGCCCGGAAACCTTCACTTTTTTCTTGTCATCATCACGATGGACCGTCCCTCTTTTCTGCGCTTTTTCGGGACAGACATCCGTCCCGGTTCATCGGCGGGCCACCGCCACCGTCTTAAAGGATCGAAGAAGGAAATATAGATCATGAAGGGAAGGGGTCTGATCTTTTTGTTGCAGGGAGTGGGCTTGATGCTGCTGATCGGCCCGGCCTTGGGATGGGTGGACGGAACCGGAACCGTCGACATCAGCAGATCTGTGGTGAACAGGATGGAGGAGTTCGAGTACTACACTGCCATGAAGGGGGACGGCAGCCTCGCCCTGGGTCGTGGTTCTGGAGGGTCCTCAGACGCCGGGATCGGCAATCCAGCCAGGACCGCCAGCCTCTCCTACTCCGGAGACGTGCCTCTGGTGGGGCTGAAGCGGGTTGAGAGTGGTTCGCTCTTCAGCGGAACTAAAAGTTCCATTATGGAGGCCTTCAGCGCCACAGAGATCGAGAAGGAGGAGACGACCGGAATTCGGTCTGGAGGCTCGCAGCTCGTAGGCACCGAAAACAAACTGAGCTTCAACGGCACTTACGTGACCAGCTCCAATATGCACCAGCTCTTCGCCGCTGATATCAGCTCTCACCAGAAGTATTCGGGGAAGTTTGAGATCGAGAATACGATCAGCTTCGGCTCCCTCACCGATCGCAGGCCGTCGATCAGCCTCGTCGTCCGTCCCGAAGAGACCTTTGTCGGGGCGGGGGATGTGGTGGCCCGAAACTACGAGGTCGTCAATACCGGAACCGTTTCGGTACAGGGCCTCACCCTGGTCGATTCGAGGATCGGAGCCATCCCCCTCTCCAAGACAAGTCTCAACCCAGGAGACTCGGCCTCTGCCGCCGCAAGCTTCATCATCCAAGAAGGGGATCTTCCGGGCCCCCTCACCGATTTGGTCGAGGTCAAGGGCTTTGATCTCGATGGGAACCAGGCCGTCGCCTCGGCCGCCGCCACCGTGGAAGTGATCCGTCCCGGCCTCAACGTGACGATCATTCCCCTCCAATCCTGTGCCGCGGCCGGTGAGGTCGTAACTTACATCTACGAGATCGAGAACGCGGGCGAATTTGAGATAAGCGAACTGAACTTGACAGACTCGATCTCCGGCGGACCGATCGCCATCAACGCAACCCTCTTGCCAGGAGCGAGCATCGCCCTCAGAGCCGATAGCTTGGTGGTCGAGACCGACCTTCAGGGCTTCCTCAATAACAGCGTCACGGTCACGGGCCTCAATTCCGCAGGCGAGATGGTGGGAAGCTCAGCTGTGGTCGTCCTCCAGCCTTGTTGAGGGGCGACGGCCTCCACTTTATTTCGGGCAGTGACTTTTTAGGCCTCACCCTCCAAAAAACGTTTTATACTTAGGGATCTGACAATGTTTCGAGGAGATGTCAGCGTTTTACGGCGATATTCATGAGTATATATTTTTTGGGGTTTTGGTGGCAGCCCTCCTGCTGGGGCCGGCGCAGGGAGCCACCATCAACGTTAGCCCTGGCGATCTCCTCCAGGACGTCGTCGACGCGGCGGCGCATGGTGACATAATCGAGGTCCAAAGCGGCACTTATTGCAAGAACGTTGTGGTGAACAAGACCATAACTCTGAGGGGCCTGGACACCGGAGCCGGGAAGCCCGTTATCGACGCCGGTGGCGTCGGTAGCGCCATTAACCTCTCTGCCGATGGCGTGACGATCGAAGGTTTTGATATCAGAAACTCCGGCGACGAGCCCGGAGATGCCGGCATCCGGTCGACCTCCACGAATAACGTCATCAGGGATAACGTGATCAGATCGAATGGCGGGAGCGGAATTCGATAGGTGCAACTGTAAAGTGGAGATTCAACAAAGATAATGCAAGACTGAAACTACAAAGGCATTACATTAATTTGCAGAATTAATGTTACAAAGCACTAGTTTTGGATGAAATCTTAGGAGCGCCTAATTTTTAAGCTTTTAAGACGAAAAAAGCAAGGGGTTTGTGAAAATGATATCAAAATGGATCTTCGTCTCGGCCATCGCCATGACCCTTCTCTCCACCGTGGGATCTTGCCGGGAGATCCAAGAGGAGACGACCAGTTACGCTTCTCAAGGATTGAACTCTCCAGCCAATCCCGCCCGCATCGCCGGGAGCTGGAACCTGGTTCTGGTGGACGACGCCGGCGGCTGGACTCGGTATGCGAACGTCGAGATAATCCAGATCGACGACGTCATCTTCGGCCGGGGGAGCTTTGACGATGGCGGCGTGAGCGTCGTCTCTGACGAGACTGATTCGAGGCCGACAGAAGACCAGGGGATCGATTCGATGGTCTGGTGGCTCCACCAGAATTCCGATTCTGCGGCCCTGACGACGGCTGCCCGAAGCCTGACGATAGGAGCCAGCGGGCGGATCATCGGCACAAGCCTGAGCCTTGATCTCGTCTTTCTGGAGGAGAACGTCCTCTACAGCCTCGATCTGAACGTCGTCGGAAGCTCGGTCTCCGGAAGCTACCTGTCCTACGACTCTTTGGGGAGGGTTCGGTCCGGAAGCTGTTACGGATTCATCCAGGCGGGCCGCAGCCAGTCGGCCCTGCCCATCGGTTCCGGACCAGAGGTCATCTCTTTGGGTGGGATGAGATCCGGGTGAAATTGAGATATCGGATTCAGAAATTTCTTGCCCTCATTGGGTCTGGCCCGATGAAATCTTAGCTGATATTCTTAGACGTCGGGCAGTAAAATACTTTGTTTAGATCAAACGAGGCCTTAAAAGTGATAAGGATACCGATATGGGAGAAAAGAAAAAATAGTCAAGTTGTTGCGGCGCATCCCGCAGCAGAGCTGCAGGGTATTCGCTAAAAATAATGAACCCCAAGAAAGCAAGCCCGATGGGCAAACATGGGCCAAGCAGAGAAAACGAAAAAAGATCGCTGCGAAAGAGGTCCCCGAAGATCACTTGCCCAGGATCTTTCTGAGAAAACTGCCGCCAGCCTCTTTCTTCTCTTTCGGCGCCCCGTCCGGGACGGCCTTTGCCCCGCCAGCCTGGAAGCCGGCAGGTTTGGCCCCTTTATCGCCCCTAGCCTTCGTCGCGGCCTTCGCCCTCTCGCCGCCGACGATGGGGGTGCTGACCCCGCCGTGTCTGCTCTTTCTCGGCCTGACTTTGACGGTGACGGGGTGCTCGATCTCGTTGCTCACCAGCATCGCCGTCCCCGGCGGGAGCCTCTTTATATCCTCTTCGAGCTCGGAGCTCATCCCCTCGATCCCCTTGCTCAAGGCCCGGAGGTCGTTGGGGTTTGTGACCCGGAGGATGATCTGGGTGTTACACTGAGATATGACGTTTTTGTCGACCCTGGCGGGTCTCTGGCTTATGACGAGAAGGCCGAGGCCGAACTTCCTCCCCTCGGCGGCTATGGTCCGGATGACAGAGGTGCTGGCGGCCTTTCCGCTGCCTCTCTCCGGGACGTAGTTGTGGGCCTCCTCGACGACGACCATGCCTGGGTTGACGAGACTCCTCTTCCTAGCCTCGAAGAGGTCTGAGAGAAGCTTTGCGACGATCATCCCCTGGAGGTCCGGGGGGACGCCGGTCATGTCGATGACGGAGGCCTTCCCCCTCTGGAGGAGGTCGCCGAGGTCTGTGGCCTTTCCAGAAAATATCCCCAGCTCCTCGAGAGCTTCGAGATGGCCGATCAGCCCCCACTTGGCCTTGCTCGTGTCCTTCTCGGCCTGGGCGATCACTTCTTCAAGCTCGTAGTTTCCACCATCGGAGGCGAGGATCTTTATCGCCTCGTAGAGGACGCCTTTCTGGCTGTTGGTCACGTCCTCAGGGAGCATCGCCGAGATCTCCCGGGCGGTCAGGTTCTTGCCGTTGAACCGAAAGAACCGGTCGGCATGGGGGGCTGTCGTCTGGTTTGCTGGAGAGTAGACGGTGACGTCGTAACCTCTCGGCGTCACGTCAAATTTGGCGAACTCCCCTTTGGAGTTCTTCTGTTTCATCGAGGCGTACTCGCCGTGAGGATCGATGATCAGAAGGGCGACCCCCTTCTCCAGAAGCTCTTCCAGGACCACCGCCGCAGTGTAGGACTTTCCGCTTCCGGTCTTGGCGAGGATGCTGCAGTGCTTCTGGACGAAGGAGTCGGCGTCGAGCTTCACCTTCAGGTCGTGTCCTTCGAGAAGGCCGATGTAGAGGTTTCCCTTCGAGAGACCTAGGGAAGTCTCGATGAGAGGGCCGTCGGCCCGAAATACCGGATCGCCAGGTCGGGGTGGGTTTGTGGGCATCGCAAGCCTTCCGCCCGAGGCGACGCCGATCACCCGGGCGAGGCCCACCACCCTCTCTTTAGCTTCGGTGTTCTCCTCGTCGATGGCGCTGAGGCTGTAGGCGACGTTGGACCGAGTGACGTCCACCACCTGGGCGAAGATCCAGTCTTTTGAGCCGTCTTTGACCTTTACGTAGCTTCCCCTGCTCGCGTCGTCAGCGATCAAGAACTTGAACTCGTGAGCGCTCGTCTCCCCCACGATGATTCCGATCTCGTCTCCCAGATTACCACCACGTTCTCTGGAGGCAGAGCCCTCGCAAAACCACGAACTGCTCAAGCCTCAAGTTCAGCTTCTCTCCCACCCCACAATAGCTTAACGGTACCTGTATCGATATCGGTCTTTCAGCATCCCACCGTAGGCGAGGCCCGCGAGAAGGCCAGTTATGTGGGCCATGTGAGCTATGCTGTCCGCAGACCCCATCATGGCGAAGTCGAGGACCGCAAAGAGGACCACTGCAGCCCTTATGCTCAGAGGTATCACGAAGAAGAGGAGGACTCTTATCTCCGGGGCGATGACGGCGAGGCATCCCATCACTCCGTAGAGGGCGCCGCTCGCCCCCATCATGTAGCCGGTGGGAACCACCGCCATCTGGCCGATGGCTGCAACAATCCCTGATATCATGAAGATCTGGAGAAACTTCGACTCTCCGACCCTCCTCTCCAATTCCGTTCCGAAGAAGAAGAGGAAGAGCATGTTGAAAAAGAGGTGGTCCATATTCGCGTGAACGAAGATATGGGTTATCAGCGTCCATGGCCGAGCTGCGACGAAGGCGGGGTTTAAGGCCAGGTAGTTGAAGGTGAAGACAGGGGCCAAAACCCTCACGAAGAAGAGGAGAACGCATATTACCAGGATCATACCCGAGTACGTCAGAGGGAGCCCAAACCCCCTCGAAGGGGAGAATCGACTGTCATCCCAAGGGTCTGGGTCGTTCCAGCGATCGTCGCGGCCTTCGTCTCTCTGCCATCCGGCCTGAAGCAACAACCGTCCGGCCTCGCTTCGTTTCGCTCTCCCGATAGAATCCCTCAAATCGATCTCACCTCACCTGAGCCACTCTTTTCAGCCCATTCGTCTGAAAGAGGCAATACAAATAGATGCTGGCGGCCCGGATCATTCGACGACGTACTCTCCGTCCCGCAAGACGATGACGTAATCGGCGGAGTTTTTAAGAGCGACGGAGAAGCCCGGCTCCGCCCCGAAGATGATCGTCTCTTTGCCGTGCTCCATCGCCTTCAGAAGGACTGGCTTGAAGTCGGCGTCTCTTGTGACGAGGGCGATGGTGTCTATCACCGGGCTGTAGATCATGTCCATCGCCTCCACCGCCAGCTTCACGTCGACGTCGCTCGTGCAGATAACCGGATCAAAACCCTGGTTCTCTACAGCCTCCACCAGCTTCTCAGAGGCGTACTGGTTGAGAAATACCCGGCCCACCTTGATGTCGCCATAATCCTTCAGGATGTCTCTGATCTCCTCCAGGTCGATCTGGAACTCTTTTCGAAGCATGTTGGGCCCGTCTACCAATAGGCCGATCTTCTTTCTCCCCTTCTCCTTCTTGGAGCCCAGATACTTCATTATGTGTTCGAAGCGTATCGGCATCAGATCACTGGTCCATCTTATCAGCATAGTGATCTCCGCATCGATCTGATATAATTTTCCATCTAATCTCGGCAAGAGAGGGCATTAGAAGGGAATCAGACGTGCCATATAGACTTCCATCAAAAAAACCTCATAGACGCCATCCGAAATTTGAAACAGAACGGCTGTGGAGAAAAACTGTGGAGAAAAGATGAGGTGCGGGAGTTTTCGGTTCCCGCTCAGAGGTTGAATATCCTTTTGGCGTTTGAAGTGGTGGCATTTGCCACATCTTCGGGCGAAAGCCCCTTGATCCTAGCGATCAGGTTGAGGGACTCGATAACGTACGCCGGCTCGTTTCTCCCCTTCTTTGGAGAGAGAAAGGGGCTATCGGTCTCTATCAGAAGGAGTTCGAGGGGGACTTGTCTAGCCAGAACCTGGTGCTGGACGGACTTGCAGACGACGGTGGCGAGAGATATGTAAAAGCCCCGATCGATGGCCTCTCTCATCGTCCCCACTGTTCCGCTGTAGCAGTGAAAGACGACTTTGTTCAGGTCTTTCACCATATCGAAGGCCTCCTCCTCGGCTAGGCGGGCGTGGATCACCTGGGGTAGGTCCAGCTCTCTCGCAAGGTCGACGACCTTTCTGAAGACCTCTCGCTGCCGGTCTCTTCCCTTCTGGTCGGGGCACCGGTAGTAGTCGAGGCCCGCCTCCCCGACGCCGACGATCTCCTTTGCGTGAGATCTGATGTGATCGAGGGTGGCGTCCACATCCTCGTCAGTCATCTCGTCGAGGCTGTTGGGGTTGAGCCCCAGGGTCGCGAATATGAAATCGTACTTTTTTGCGAGTTCGAGGGACTTTTTGTTCGTCTTGAGGTCGATCCCGGAGTTGATCATCGTCGTGACCCCCGCCTTGAGAGCCCTTTCGATCACCTCGTCTCTGTCCTTGTTGAAGTTCTTGAAGTCGAGGTGACAGTGGGTGTCTGTCACCTCGTATTTTGCATCGCTCAACTTGATTCTTCCTCCAAAAGCATCAGTCTGTTTATGGCGTTGATCAGCGCCTCCACCGAGGCCATCACAATGTCCTCGCGGGCGGACCGGGCCGTCACCTTCTTTCCAAGACGGCTGTTCTCGACGCCGATCACCACCTCTGCAAGAGCGTCGGACCCTCCGGTTATCGCCTCGATCCTGAAGTCGCTGATCTTGACGGAGGCCTCATCTCCAAGGATCTCCCGGACGGCATTGAGGGCCGCATCGACGGGACCTACGCCGGTGTCGGCTAAAACCCTCTCTTCGCCCCGAACGACGGCCCGGACGGTGGCCGTCGAGGTGAGAGTGTTTCCGGTCATCACCGCCAGCTCCTTCAGGATCACAGCCTGCTTCTCCTTGGCCAAAGCTCCGATGACCACCTCGGCGATCGTCTGAAGGTCGGCGTTCGTCACGCACTTCCCCTTGTCTCCGAGATCTTTCACCCTCTCCAGGATCTCCAGGAGCTGGATCTCGTTGGGAGCGTACCCCATCTCCTCGAGAGACTGCTTGACGGCATGCCTTCCCGTGTGCTTTCCGAGGACGATCCTCCTTCGATGGCCCACCATCTCAGGCGTCATGATGCCCGGCTCGAAGGTGTCGGACCGCTCCAGGACGCCGTGGCTGTGAATCCCGCTCTCGTGGGCGAAGGCGTTCTCGCCGACGATCGGGGCGGTCCGAGAGATCCTCACCTCTGAGAGCCTTTCGACGAGCTTTGCGGTCTCGACGAGGTAGGGGGTCTTGATGGAGGTCTCGGCTCCGTACATCGAGTGAAGACACATCACCGTCTCGGCGAGGTTTGCGTTTCCCGCCCTCTCGCCGAGGCCGTTGGCCGCCACCTGGATCTCTCTTGCCCCCGCCTCAAAGGCGGCGAGGCTGTTTGCGACGGCGAGGCCGAAGTCGTTGTGGCAGTGGACGTCGACGACCACGTTCTTCATCGAATCGCAGATCTCTTTCACCATCGCGTAGAAAGTCGTCGGGATCGCCACTCCCACGGTGTCGGGGATGTTGATGATGTCGCAGCCCGCCCCCTCCACGGCCCCGAAGATCTCCTTCAGGAAGGGAAGAGGGGTTCGGGTGGCGTCCATCGCCGAGAAGAGGCAGGTCCTCCCGTGGTCCTTGACGCGCTCGACGGCCTCCACCGACTGCTCGACGATCTCCTGGCGGCTCTTTTTGATGGTGTGCTGGATCTGGATATCCGAGGTCGAGACGAAGACGTGGACCATGTCCACATCGGCGTCGAGAGAGGCGTCGATATCATTTTTTATGATCCTTGAAAGACCACAGACATCGGCGGCAAGCCCCTCGTTCGCGATCATCCTGACGGCCTCAAAATCGCCCCGAGATGATACCGGAAAACCAGCCTCGATGACGTTCACGCCGAGCTTGTCGAGCTGCCGAGCGATGGCGATCTTCTCCTCCGGGGTCAGGGAGACGCCGGGGGTCTGTTCACCATCCCGGAGGGTGGTGTCGAAAATCCGAACTTTTTCTCCACGCAGCGCTTCGATGTTATAGAAAACGATCCCACGCAGATTGCTCTTGCGTCATGGACTCTCAGTTGACGTCTCGCCCTATAAAACTTTTCGCCAGATATGAAAGGACTCGCCCACCCCAGCGGGGCGGGCGAAGGATCTTCGGGACCGGGCCTCCGGCCCCATCCGATCCTGAAACCGGTAATTTCGGCTCTGATGAGTGACGGGGCTTACTTCGCTGGCGACCGATTCACTCAGCCGGAGCCTCTTCTGCTGACGCCTCAGACCCTTCCCCTGCCTCCGCGGACTTGGTGAGGGGAGATACCAGCTGAGAGGTGACGGTGGGGGTGAGCTTGTGGCTCTCGATGTACTTGACCTCTTTGAGGTCGAGGAGCCTCATCGCCATCTCGGCGACGCCCCGCCTTATCATCGGCCACTCCTTGTAGTAGCTCATCTCCCAAGGGGACTCGATCTCGGCGACGTCGTCATCTAAAATTTCGGCTTTGAGGTCTATCTTGGCGAAGACCCTGATGAGGCTCTCGAGCTTCTCCTGCCGATCCTCGATCCCTTCGACGATGGTGTACTCGAACTTGATCGTTTTATCGGCGAGGACGTGGTTGTAGTCGATTCTCGCCTTCCTCCCGATAATTCGGGTGAGGGTTCCCATCTTACCGTCGACGGAGACCCGCATCCCGATCTCGGGCCTCTCTTTCTTGAACTTGGTGAGGGATATCAGCTCGACGTTATCGGGGTCGCGAACGCCGTAGGCCTTCTCGGGGGGGATCTCCACGCTTCCGGAGCTTCCTATCTCCTTTCCGATCAGCTCGTCTTTGAACCCCTCCACCACGTCTCCGGACCCGACCACGATCAGGGCGGGACCATACTCGACCCCGTCCTCGTAGATGTCGTTATTCAGTGCCACATCCCGGTTCGTGGTGGAGATCACCCGGCCGTCGACGCTCTCGGTGTAATCTACCTTGATGAAATCGCTATCTTTTACTGTCATCTTGAACTCCGTCCTTGGAAGGATAACTAGCTCTGCAGCCTTTTCGCTTCTATATTAAGTAGTCTGCTATATTCTCGACGATGGGCTGCTCGCAGTAGACGCACCTCAGAACCACCGGGTTTTTGCTCTTGACGATGAGCTGGGATTTGATCGGCTCGTCGGTGTTGGATATGCATGATGGGTTTGGACACCTCAAGACCCCCACAATCAGGTCCGGCATGTCGACGGTCCGCTTCTCGACGACTCGGCAGTCCCTGATGATGTTGATCGTCGCCCCGGGGGCGATGAGGGAGATCTTGTTCACCTCCTCCTCTTTCAGCTCCCGGTCCTCCACCTTGACGACGTCCTTTTTGCCAGACCTTTTGCTCGTCACGTTCATCAGGACGCTTATCGTCGCTTCCGTCGTCTTGTCGATCCCCAGGATCTTGAGGACGTTCAGGGCCTGGCCCGCGGGGATGTGGTCGATGACCGTCCCGTTCCCGATTGGCGTGACCTTCAGCTTCATCTCGGTCTTATTCAAGCCGATCACCTATCAGCATCTTTAGAAGGGCCATCCTCACCGGGACGCCGTAGAAGGACTGCTTGAAGTAGAGGGCGTGGCGGGTCTCGTCCACCTCGGGCGCTATCTCGTTCACCCTCGGCAGGGGGTGCATGATGATCAGCCCGTCCCGCACCCCCACCAAGTTCTCGGGGGCGATCCTGTAGCTTTTTGCCACCTTCGAGTACTCGTAGGGGTCCGGGAACCTCTCCCTCTGGATCCTGGTGACGTAGAGGACGTCCACCTCCCCGATCACCGAGTCGAGGTCGTGGGTCTCGCGGACCATCGTCCCTTTCCCCTCCAGGTCCGCCTTGATCGGCGCCGGCATCTCCAGGGTCGGGGGAGAAACGAGGGTTATGTCGGCCCCGTAGAGGGCGAGGGCGTAAGCGAGAGAGTGGACGGTCCTGCCGTACTTCAGGTCGCCGACGAGGGCGATCTTGAGATCGTCGAGGCTGCTCTCTTTTCGGATGGTGTAGAGGTCGAGGAGGGTCTGGGTGGGGTGGTGGCCCGCGCCGTCGCCGGCGTTCAGGACCGGAACCGGCGAGAACTGGGACGCGAGACGGGCCGAGCCCTCTTTAGGATGGCGGATGACGAGGGCGTCGGCGTAGCCCCCGATCACGCGAATGGTGTCGGCCAATGACTCTCCCTTGGCGATGGCAGACCCTTCGGCGGGGCCGAGGTTGAGGGTTTTGCCGCCGAGGCGCATCATCGCCGTCTCGAAGGAGAGGCGAGTTCGGGTGCTCGGCTCGAAGAAAAGGAGGGCCAGGATCTTTCCTGAGAGGGCCTCGCACCTCCCACCGCGGGCGTAAGGCTCCAGGGATTCGGCCAGGTCGAGGACGGAGTCGATCTCGTCGCGTGAGAACTCTCGCATCGAGAGGACGTGCCTCTTTCCGAACATATTCAAACCAACCGCTCCTTTGAGATATAACGCTTCTGGATCAGAAGAACTTGGAGGCGAGGGTCGATCTAGTCTCGCATGAGTCGAAGACGGGACAACGATTGCAGGGAGCATCTTTCGACCTGTCCGGAAGCTTTCCATCGTTGATCAGCTTCACCCGGTCCCTGATCCGAAGAACCCTCCTCCGGTCGGAGGATCTGATCTCCACCTCCCGGACCTCGCCTGACCAAGGATACTCGACGATCCCCAAATCTATCCTCTTCTTCAATTCATCTTCGAGGAGGATGGCGTACCCTGCGAGGCGAAGCCGGTCGCTCCGCCAGACCCCGTTATCCGGTGGCCGGTCTGTCTTTATAATCGAAGGGATCGAGATCGTGCTCGTCGGCCCGCCGTCCCCGGCTCGCGAGACGATCCTATCGAGCCTGCCGGAGAGGCCGAGCCGATCGGACCGGAGGTCCACCTCCACCTCGCTGGGGATCAAGAGGCTGAGCTTCGGCGAGAGCTTCGATGCGATCTCGGGCAAAGCCTCGCCGATCTCCTCCGCCCCGGCCCGGAGGTCGTGTTGGTTGAGGCCTTTCCCGCAGATGACGGGAAGCTCGGCCTCTGCCCTGTCGAGGGCCTCCCGGAGCCAATTTTCAAGGTCGATCACTCCATCCGGTTCGAACTCGGATAAAGAGAGAGCCATCTCCCTCAGGAGGAGATTTTTGGGGCTTTCGGCCTTTGGCCAGACCGATCGGCCCATCGCCTGAAAGTAGACGAGCCTTGGGCAGCGGAGGTAGAGGGAAATATCAGATATTCTCACGGGCGAGGGCATGACATGACATATTACGATTCGACATTTAAAAATATGTTTAGAGTCTAAACCCGATGGCTGAATTAAAAATTGATACTCTATAAAAATGTGGGGGATTAGGGGCCAACGGAAACGGTGGTCGGCCAGTGATCTCAGTCGCCTATTCGTCGCCCTTCAGCCACCTTTGCAGAGGTGCGAAGACCTTGGTAGATCAGCTCTCCGATCGCCCTCTGGCCCACGTCTGGCGGTTTGATGGTGTTCACCATAAATACGGGGACCCTCGTGAAGAGGGCGCGGAAAAAGCCGCTCCTAAGGCCGCGCTTGAACTCGCTTCTGACCAGGAGGTGGGGGTTGTAGTAGCCGTTCTCCTCCAGGATCTTCAGGGCCTCATCTGGCGCAAGCCTCCTTGTGATATCCTCATCCTCGGGATCCTGTTTCAGGATGATCACCATGCAGAGGGTGGTGAGAGGAAGAATTCGACCCTTGCCGATAGCCCACCGGAGATCGACAACTCCCCTCCCCTCCTCGTCGAAGATGGCGTGATCGGCGAGGTCCGAAAACTCCTTCCAGATCTCCGAGAGATCCGCCCTGATGTAGAAGTTCTTCTCAGAGCCGTAGGCTAGGATGTCGTCGCCGTAGATCCGGGCGTAGAACCAGTCGTCGGAGACGGCCCTGGCCTCGGGCCTTCGAAGGAGGCCGTAGGTGTGAGTCGTCTTTCCGGCCCCAGACCCTCCGAGGAGGCAGAGGCCACGGCCGGCGAGGTCGAGGCAAGCGCCGTGGACCGAGTAGATTCCGTGCTCATCCTCCAGGACGTCGCCCGCTGTGCTGAGGGCGAGAGACTTTATCCAGCCGTAGTAGCCGACGTTGACGAGGAAGGCGGTCTTGGACTGGGGGTCGTACATGACCTGGTCTTCCCCGACTTCTGGATCAGAGACGACATAGAGCCTGGCGTGGGACCTTATGTTCTGGGATATGAAGTAGAAGCTCTCCTCCCATCGATCTTTCACCTCTTCCGATCCCGTGAGGAGCTTGATGCAGCAGCCGTAGATCTCAGACTTCACCTCGTACTTGACCATTTGAGCGTACCGCTCCGCGAGAGCCGCCTTCTCCTCGATCGATATCAGCTTCACCGAGTATGTCATATCCTCACCACTCCCTGCCCAACTCGACCTCACTTTATCCCATCAAAACGTTATAAGCTTTTGGCAGGCGTAGCCATCAGCTCCGGGTCTCGTCCTTCTCCCTGATCTCGACCCTCCTTATTTTGCCGCTGATCGTCTTCGGGAGGGCCTCCACAAACTCGATGATCCGCGGGTACTTGTAGGGAGCTGTCACCTTCTTCACGTGGCTTTGAAGATCGAGCTTGAGGTCGTCGGAAGGGCTGTACCCGTTCGTCAAGACCACCGTCGCCTTCACCACCTGACCCCTCAGAGGGTCAGGAACTCCGGTGACGGCGCACTCCATTACTGCAGGGTGGCTCATGAGGGCGTTCTCCACCTCGAAGGGGCCGACCCGATAGCCGGAACTCTTGATCATGTCGTCGGTCCTGCCGATGAACCAGAAGTAGCCGTCCTCGTCCATCCAGGCGGTGTC
>Ga0116164_10000669_pt1 | contig 28300 bp, 31 predicted proteins | sample AD_UKC109_MetaG_FD_89888 | JGI IMG/M metagenome (GOLD analysis project Ga0116164, IMG submission 89888) | Active sludge microbial communities of municipal wastewater-treating anaerobic digesters from Hong Kong - AD_UKC109_MetaG | ecosystem: Engineered > Bioreactor > Anaerobic > Digestate... | reverse complement strand
TATGAAAACCATATGAAAATGGTGTATGAAATTCTTTATATATGGCATAAAAATCAGCGAAAAATTAGGAATATAATTCAATTTTCGATTGATATTCAACAATTATTTTTTAATAACGAAAGTTTTTTATATCAATATCTTTATTTTTTGTCATCGGTAGTTTTGTGTCCTTTTATAAGCTACCGTCAATTAATGGAGGAGGAAGGAATTTGGTAGAAAATACTAATATCTTAGGGGAGCTTAAGGGAATAGTAGGCGATGCCCATGCGACTTCCGACAAACACATTATGTATGCATACTCATATGATATGTGTTTCGTCCCAAACAAGTTGCCACAGTATGTCGCCCAACCAGCGAACGTCGAAGAAATCGTAGAGATAATGAAACTCTGCAACAAGACCAAGACGCCAGTAATCCCAGTGGGTGCAAACACGAATATCGGTGGTTTATGTATTCCTAAGAAGGATAACACACTGCTTGTCGATACAAGAAGATTGAACAAGATTCTCAGAATCGACGAAGAATCACGTTATGCAGTAGTCGAACCGGGTGTTTCTCATGCCCAGTTGGCAGAGGAGCTTTTCAAGAGAGGCCTTAGGTTCGGATGGCCAGTAGGTCCGCCATCTGGTACAGTTGTCGGCTGTGCTATCAGCCACGGTATCAGCGGCATGTCCGGAAGATATGGTCTCAACAGCCAGATGACCACCAGTATGGAAGTCGTCAGGCCGACCGGTGAACTATGCAGAGTCGGTTCCTGTGCTATCCAGAAGGATTCATGGCACTCTTTCTTGCCACTGCCAAGGATGGACGGTCTGTTCCACGGATGGCTTGGCACGACAGGTATCGTGACAAAGCTAGGTATATACACGCCTGCAGTACCACCATATTACGAGATTGTTACCTGTTCTACACAGAATATCAGTGACATGTACAAGTACATGCTTGAATTCAGCAGGTATGAAGTTGCCGACGACTTGACCGCAGTTAACTGGTGGTTGTCCCAGGTGCCAATACCATACCCATTCAAGGAAAAGCCGGCCGATGCGCCAGAGTGGAACAGCTACGCTGTGCTCTATGCTTACACGGAGAAGGAACTCGAGGCAAAGGTCGAGGCCTTTGACATGACCATAAAGCACCAACAGGGGCTAGGCAGCACGGTACAGGCCACTGAAATACCAGAGGAGTCAAAGAGGGGCAGGACAGAGCTTCCATCACAGATCGTAGGTTCAACTAAGAACTACTGTAAGGAAGCCGGCGGTGGAATCTCATGGCCAGGAACCTTCACACCCGCTAACAAGTGGGCACAGGTCTATGACAAGTGGTATGACATATACACGAAGAGAAATCTTTCACCATCCACCCGTGTGACCATGTACAGGGGAATCCACTACGGTATGCTTAGGGCAATGACGCCTATCAACAAGCAGTCACCTGAGGAGACGGAGAACGCAAAGATGGCCATCATCGAGGCACTAAGGGTGCTCCTTGACGCCGGAGGTATCCCATACAAGCCACCGGTTGACTTTGGAATGGAGATTAATGCCCGTGCCGACAAGGGTTACCAGAAGCTTATGGCAGACATTAAAGACATGATTGATCCAAACGGGATCATGAATCCAGGACAATTAGTGGTCAGGTGAGAATGATGGAATGGGATTTTAGAAACATAGACGATGAAGGAGAACTCAATCTCAAGCACTTCTTCTGGAAATGTACCGCATGCGGTACTTGCAGGAGTGGTTACACCTATGGTCCACCACCAACTTTCAGGGTGATTTGTCCCCAGGGTAACAAGTTCGGTTTCCAGGGATTCTACGGGTCCAAGGGTAAGGCTGCCCTCGCTCGTTGGATGACCGGATGCTCATACCTAAAAGATGAGAAGTTCGAATACACACCAGAGTTCTTGCACACCCTATACACATGTACAGAGTGTGGTGGATGTCAGAACCAGTGTATGATCGACTTCAAACCCCACATCATCGATACTATCGAGGCAATGAGAGCCAGGGCAGTTCAAGATGGAAAGGGCCCACTTCAGGAGCACCACATACTATTGACCTCAATGAAGAACAACGACAACCCATACACTGGCCCAAGGGCAATCAGGGCAAAGTGGATGAAGAAGATCTCGAAGGATACCAAGCTCAAGGACATTAACAAGGAAAGTTCACCTGTCTTGTATTATGCAGGATGTACTCCGGCATACAATGCACCTGTTAGGAATCTTGCACTTTGCACTGTAAGTGTGTTCGACAAGATCGGCCTTGACTACGGCGCACTCGGAAAGACAGAGGTCTGCTGCGGTTCCACTGTATTGAGGATCGGCGAGCGTGAAACTTTCAAGCGCGTCGCACAGCACAACCTCGAGCAGTTCAAGTGGTTGCATGATGAGCGCGGTGTGGACACAATAGTCACATCCTGTGCAGGATGTTACAGGGCTATGGTGGAAGATTACCCACATTCAGACGAATTCAAGGAATGCATGGACGGCATAGAGGTCAAGCACACATCCGAGCTGCTCTACGAGAAGTACAAGAACGGCGAGTGGGAACCAACCAAGGAAGTCAACATGAAGGTCACATACCACGACCCATGTCACCTTGGAAGGCACTTGAAGGAATGGATCATAGATTGGGACGGCTCCACACAGTGGAAGGGTTCATATCTCGACTGCATTGACAAGGGTATATTCGAAGCGCCAAGAGAGCTCATAAAGGCCATTCCAGGCATTGAGTTCGAGGACATGAAGCGTGCAAGGAACAATTCGTTCTGCTGTGGTTCCGGTGGAGGTATAAAGACCGCCTTCCCAGACTGGGCAGCCGAGAACGCTTCATTGAGGGTCGAGGAAGCAGCGGACACCGGTGCAGAGATGATCATCAGCACATGTCCATTCTGCCACGCGAACCTCAACGATGGTGCTAAGGTAATCAAATCGGAACTAAAGACAATGGATTTAATAGAGCTTCTAGACCAAGCTCTTTAATCCTTTTTCTTTTATTTAAGGAGGGAATAACATGTCTATAAAAGTTGAACCACAGAAGTGTATCAATTGTGGAGCATGTGAATTGGCCTGTAGCTTTTACAGGGATGAAGTATTTACCACGATGTCCGCATCAGTCATGATGTACCGTGAAGAGGTAAGGAACTACTTCGGTCTCATGCTCAAGGAAGAGGATGGTATGATTGAGGGAAGGCCAGAAGGGGCAAAGTTCGTGGCTGAGGGAGAGACCTCGGACAGCGAAGCTGGCGCATCTGCGAAGCCTATCCTCATGAGAGAACCATGTGACAAGTGCAAGGACGCACTATGTGTAAGATTTTGTCCTACAGGATGTTTAACTGAGGTGGACTAATTGGATAACATGTACACTGAATATTATTTGGTCGTTGACCTGGCCACCGGAGAAGCAGAGGAAGTGGAACTTGAAGAAGAGTTCGTAGAACAGTACGTAGGGGGAGCTAAGTTGAACCTTGCCCTGTACGACAAGTACAAGGATGAGGACCCTATTGTATTTGGCAGTGGCCTATTCACAAGCACTTTGATTCCAGGGTCATGTCTGGGCGTACTGACAGCAAAGAGCCCCTTGACGGGGAAAGTTGCGCACGCATCCATCACATGGAACGCTGGGGCAGAACTTAAGTTTACAGGATATTCATTCGTAGTTGTAAAAAACAAGGCAGCTGAGCCAACATACCTTTGGCTGCACGATGAGATCGCCGACTTTGTCGATGCTTCATCTATCTGGGGCAAGGACACATGGGAGGCGACCGACGCGATCAGGGATGAACAGGGAGAGGACAGGATCCAGCTTCTCATAATCGGGAAGGCAGGAGAGAACAAGCTTACCACAGCCCAGGTCATAAACAACTACTGGGGAGACGGTGACAGATTCGGGTTCGGCGCACTCTTCGGTGAGAAGAACCTTAAGGCCATAGCCATGAGGGGTATGGGCGAACTCGAGCTCGACGATGCTGATGCATTCCTGGAGAAGGCAGAGGACCTGTTCAAGGACGTTGTCGCAAAGGTAGGCGCTGCGAAGGGATTCGATGCAGCGGACTACGCGGACATCTCGGCAGACCTAAAGGCGGCTGCGGCCAAGCAGACGCACAGGGTAGATGCGGACTTCAACAGCCCATTGGCCTACAAGGTGTATCTCAAGTACAGGGAAGACCCAAGTGTCATGGACATGACGGACAACTGGAATCCAGGTGTTCTGGTCTCCGACCCGATCGGCTTTGCGGCCATAGGGAAGGCGGTCAATCCAGATGCGGCCGGTGAGGTCTTGGAGAAGGTGTTCAGGCTCGGTCTCAACCCAGTCGCAGTAGCATCCAAGCTTACAGCAAAGGACGCCGCGGGCGCGATTGCAGAGCTTGAGAAGCTCGCAGAGTCCTCAGAGGCAGAGAAGTTCGATGCAGTATTCAGCCCAATGGCTCCCGAGAGCGAGAGGACGGAGGCAGCATACATTGCAGGTATCTGTCCAGTGCTCGCAGCGAAGGTAGACACGCTGAACGCTGACACATACGCAGAGCTCGCTAGCCTCACGACAGGCCTAGACTTTGATGCAGATGCATTCAAGATGTAATAGAACCTATTAAGGTTCGTTTTTTTATTTTTTATTTTATAATTTTATATTAAATCAAGGGTGGAGAGTTATTTGGGGGAAAAAGACTCTAAGAACCTGAAAATTGCCATTTATATAGGCCATGGTGCTTCATATTCATGGATATGGTTCGTCAAGACCTTTGATTCTTTAGACTATAACGAAGTATATTTTCTGGATGATTTTGATATACGGAATGGCGAACTGAGCAATTTCGATTGTTTGGTGCTGCCTGGAGGGGACCCTTTCCTGATCGCCGAGGGGCTGAACGAGGATGGGCTTGACAAGATAAGGCAATTCGTCTTCAACGGGGGCTCTTACATAGGTGTGTGCGCAGGCACATATCTCTCGATAATATTCAATGACGACCCAATGCCTTGGCTCAATCTTGCCCAGATCCGGATCAACAACTTTTCTACAAGCCCGCCCGAGGCGATAAGGATGAAGTACAAGTATCTGGTACCGTACAGGGAAGGATACGTATTCCATCCGGTTAGGGGATCTTTGGAAGTGGGAAACAAGGACCTTAGTTTCAAGGCGCCGCTCTATGGGGGGCCACCCATGATCGCACCTGCGGAGAACAGACTTCTGGACTACGTCGACTTCGACGAGAAGACGCTTTATCTGATAGATGAGGACGTCGCGAAGTCCACGATGGTCGGGAACGCCGCAGGGATAAGGGTGCCCATCAAGAAGGGATGCCTTTACCTGTTTGGTCCACATTTCGAGCATCCTAGCTATCCTGAGGCAAACATGTTCCTCAACGGGATCATGAGCAATATCAAACCTCTTGCCCCAGGTCCGGCAAAGAGGAACGTCACTTTACTGCACGGCGATGGACTAAAAGAATGGATGGATGTTATAAAAAGGGAACTATCGTCTGCAAGGGTGCTTTCCAACGGTCTCATGAATCTTAAATGGAAAATAGGGGAGAAGGTCTGGGAGGATGAGAAGATAGTCTACTTCCTCAACGAGACATGGAAAACCCTTAAGTCACTTCAAAGATATGATGCCCTTCCGATAGAGAGTCCTAAGGAGTTAGAGGTCAATGCAAGGCATATTCATTCCCTTCTGGCCGAGATACGTGTCCTATCAAAGGAAGGCGAGGACACCAATGTCCAGGCCGAGAAATTGATCGATGCCACGAAGAAACTCTCCAAAGGTCTGTTTGACGCTTATTTTGATTTAAAGCGTAATATTTGGTGGTCCAATGGGAAAATCAGTTAAAGAAATATTGATGGATGGAAATGGATACGCTTGTATCCAATGCGGTAGATGCACGGGGTCTTGCCCGTCCGGCCGTGAATGCAGTCTGCGTACAAGGAAGCTCATTCATATGGCCAGGATAGGCATGGATGTCATCAAGGAGGATGAACTGTGGGACTGCACCACTTGTTTCACCTGCCAAGAGAGATGCCCCAAGGAAGTGAAAACTACTGACATGATAATTGAGCTGAGGAATCTTGCCGTCGAGGAGGGATATCTCCCCACCATGGCAGATGTCCCGAAGATAATTATCAAAAGCCTTTACGATACAGGGGCGGGTCAACCATTATCGCCAGAGATCTCAAAGGTCAGGTCAATCATCGGGCTGAAGAAGGAAGCATACGATGTCTCCACCAATGAGGAGACGCTGAAAAAGTTCCAAAGGCTGCTCGATGGCCTTGAGATAACAAGGAAGGGGGGACTGAGGTAATGGATGAGGAATATGCATTCTTTCCAGGTTGCATAGCGAAGAACGTTTACCCCGGCATCGAGAAGGCCACCAGGATAGTTTTCGAAAAGTTAGAGATAGGATTGAGAGATTACGAATACTCTTGCTGTCCGCCACCCGGGGTGATGGCATGTTATGACAAACCTTCCTGGCTTGTCATCGGCGCAAGGAATCTTTTACAGTCGGAGAAGGATGGGCTGAATCCCATGACGATCTGTGCTGGTTGCTACGGAACGTTGCACAATGTCTGGTACGCGCTAAAGAACGACCCTGCGCTCATGGACTATGTGAACGAGAACCTGAGCAAGATCGATCTGAAGTATGAGGGCAAGAATCACCCGATACACTTTCTTGACATACTCAAGGATCATAAAGAGAAGATCGCTGAGCTCAAGGAACTGGACCTGGGGCTAAACGTGGCCGTCCACTATGGCTGCCACTACCTGAAACCGACCTCAGTCACCGGCGAGAACTCGGAGAGGCCCACATTGCTAGATGAGATGGTGGAGCTGGTCGGATGCAAGGCAGTGCCCTTCAAGGACAGGCTTTCCTGTTGCGGCGCCGGAGGGGGTGTGATGAGCGGTGAACCTGACGTATCGTTGAAGATAGTCAACACCAAACTCAACAACATGAAGGCCGCAAATGTTGACGCGATCGTCGACATATGCTCATTTTGTCACATGCAGTTCGACCAGAGCCAAAAGAAGCTGGGCACGACCGAGATTCCGGTGCTGCACCTCAACCAGCTTTACGGGCTTGCGTTCGGCATAAGGCCGAAACATCTTGCTATGCATACCCACCTGGTCTCGACAAGGGACATCGTAAAGAAGGTCAAGGCTGCCAAGAAGGGGTGATCATCTTGAAGGACATAGGAGTGTTTATTTGTCATTGCGGTGTTAACATATCCAACACCGTTGATGTGAAAAAGGTAATTGAGGAAATATCAAAGATCCAAAACGTTGCGATATGCAAAGATTACCAGTATATGTGCTCTGACCCCGGTCAGGAGATGATAAAGAGGTCCATAAAGGAGCACGACCTTGACGCTGTCGTGGTGGCGGCATGCTCTCCGAGGATGCACGAACCGACATTCAGGGCGACTGTCAGCGATGTGGGTATGAATCCCTACTGTTTTGAGATGTCGAACATAAGGGAACAGTGCTCATGGGTCCATACCGACAAGGAAAAGGCGACGGAAAAGGCCATAGACCTCGTAAAGGGCGCGGTGGCCAGGGCACAGCTCTTGGAACCGCTGCAAAGCGAGGGATTCCCTGTCGTGCCTTCCGCCTTGGTGATTGGCGGCGGCATCGCCGGCATCCAGACCGCGCTCGATATAGCGAATTCGGGTTACAAGGTGTATCTGGTCGAGAAGGAACCTTCCATAGGGGGCCACATGGCGCAGTTCGACAAGACGTTCCCGACATTGGACTGTGCCGCATGCATACTTACGCCCAAGATGGTGGATGTGGCAAGGCACCCCAAGATCGAACTGCTCACGCATAGCGAGGTAGAAAGCATAGAAGGTTCGGTAGGCAACTTCATCGTAAATGTGAAGAAGAAACCGAGATACGTCGATATGGACAAGTGCACAGGCTGCGGCAACTGTGCGGTGAACTGCAGGCTCGTTGGCAAGATATCGTCCGAGTTCGACATGGGACTTGCCAAGAGAAGCGCCATATATGTACCGTTCCCGCAGGCAGTCCCCCTCAAGTACACTATCGACCCGGACGCCTGCCTCTTCCTCAAGCATGGAAGATGCGGCAAGTCACCAAAATGCGTTGATGTATGCACCACGGACGCGATAAACTTCAACGACGAACCCAAGACCATAGAGTTCAATGTCGGTGCAATAGTTGTGGCGACGGGCTACAGGGAGTTCACTGCGGAGAGGAAGCCGGAATTTGGGTACGACCTATATCCCAATGTGATGACAGGTCTTGAGTTGGAACGCATATTTGCCCCTTCGGGGCCTACGGGCGGAAAACCGATAATCAACGGCAAGGTTCCGAAGAAGATAGTGTTCATATCCTGTGTGGGTTCGAGGGACAAGAAGGTGGGGCATCCATACTGTTCCCGCGTGTGCTGCATGTACATCGCAAAACAGGCGCACCTTCTCAAGGAAAAGATCCCCGACTCGGACATCACGGTGATGTACACCGATATGAGGTCCTTTGGAAAGGGATACGAGGAGTTCTATGAGAGGGTCCAGAAGGAAGGCGTCAAGTACAGACGCGGAAATGCCAGCGAGGTATACGGCAACGACGGAAAGACATATGTCCGTGCGGAGGACACGCTGCTTGGCATACCCTACGAGCTTGAGGCAGACCTTATCGTTCTGGGCACCGGGCTCGAACCCGACCCGAATGCCGGGGACGTAGGCAAGATGCTCCATCTCTCCCTGAGCTCCGACGGTTTCTTCTTGGAGGCCCATCCAAAGCTCAGGCCCGTGGACACGGTCATAGATGGGGTCTTCCTTGCAGGCACGGCCCAAGGGCCCAAGGACATCCCGGACACCGTTGCACAGGCTTCGGGCGCGGCCTCCCATGTCGTGAACCTGCTTTCCAAGAAGGAAGTGCTCTCGGAACCCACGATCGCCGTGGTGAACGAGGACATGTGCGTAGGGTGCAAGACATGCATGTTGCTTTGCCCTTACGATGCCCACGAGTTCGATGAGGACAAGGGCGTGATGAAGATTAATACCGCACTATGCAAGGGCTGCGGGTCCTGTTCGGCGGCTTGTCCGTCAGGTTCGATAAAGATGAATCATTTCACCAAGGACCAGATAGTGGCCCAGATACTGGAGGTGCTTTGAATGGACAGTGAATGGGAGCCAAAGATCGTTGGATTCCTTTGCAACTGGTGTTGCTATGCGGGTGCCGACATGGCAGGAACGTCAAGGATGCAGTACCCACCCAACATACGTGTGATACGGGTGATGTGTTCTTCCAGGCTCAATGCCGAGATGATAATAAAGGCGTTCCAGGCAGGTGCGGATGCCGTGTTCATAGGCGGATGCCATCCTGGCGACTGTCATTATGTAGATGGCAATTACAGGACGAAGAAGAGGGTGGACGTTCTAAAGAGGCTTATCGGGTATGTTGGAATAGAGCCGGAGAGGCTGAGATTGGAATGGATATCTGCCGCAGAGGGCGAGGAGTTCGCCAAGACGATGAGGGAGCTTTGCGATGAGATAAAGAATCTTGGCCCAAGTCCCCTGAAACAGATCGCCGAGGAGATGGTCTGATGGAGCGGGTAGTTAGAAAGAAGGTGAAGGAACTTCTCGATTCGGGAAATGTCATAGCCGTCATAGGTCTCAAGGACGAACTTGGCAAGACGACGCCATACCTGTTCAGGAGAGGGGATGATGTGTCGAAGCTCAAGCTCTCGCCCCATTACCCTCTGGCGACCGTTGCCAGAAAGCTTCACAAGGCGGACCCCGAGTACAAGTTCGCCCTTCTTTGCCGTGGCTGTGATGAGAGGGCCCTTATCGAGATGGCGAAGAGGAATCAGATAGATCTGGACGGCATAATGCTGATAGGCATCGCCTGTGATGAGAAGATGGCTAGGGAATGCAACTGCGCCGTGCCCTATCCAAGTTGTGATGATATCATCGGCGAACCGCTGAGGGATCTGGAGCTTGGGGACCCATATGGGGAGTTCAAGAAGATGTCGACCCCTGAGAAGCTCGAGTTCTGGAAGAAGCAGTTCCTCAAATGCAACAAGTGCTACGGGTGTCGCAACATATGCCCAATGTGCTTCTGCAAGGAATGTGAGCTGGAGAACGGCCTTTGGCTCAGGAAGGGGCGGCTGCCTCCCGACTATCCGGTATATCATCTTATCCGGGCCTTCCATCTTGCGGGCAAATGCATCGGGTGCGGCGAATGTGAGAAGGCATGCCCTGCTGGCATACCCCTCATGACATTGAACAGGCTGGTCCGTGATGACATGAAGGACCTCTTTGATTATGTCGCAGGCACGGATGGAGAAAATGTCAATCCCCTATACACGAAGGAGGAGTTTTAGATGGAATACGAGACTGTACTGACAACCTGTCCATACTGCGGCTGCGGCTGCAAGTACTATATCGAGGTGATTGATGGGGAGGCCAAGAGCGTGCTGCCTTGCAAGGAGGACCCGATAAGCGAGGGCAAGCTGTGCATCAAGGGATGGAACGCGATAGACTTCGTCTATGCGGAGGACAGGCTTACCACGCCTCTGATAAAGGAGAAGGGCAAGTTCAGAAAGGCGTCCTGGGACGAGGCATTGGACCTTGTTGCCAAGAAGTTCGCCGAGCTGAAACAAAAACACGGCAGCGATGCATTCGGACTGCTCTCTTCCGCCAAGACGACCAACGAGGAGAACTACCTTATGCAGAAGTTTGCGAGGAGCGTCATAGTCACCAACAATGTGGACCACTGCGCCAGGCTATGTCACGCATCGACCGTGGCGGGCCTTGCGGCCGCCTTTGGGAGCGGTGCCATGACGAACAGCTCGCCTGAGGTCGAGGATGCGGACTGCATATTGATAACAGGTTCGAACACCACGGAACAGCATCCGCTGATCGGTTCCAGGATATTCAGGGCCAAGGAGAAAGGGGCGAAGATCATACTGATAGACCCAAGGGCCATCCAGCTCTCGAGATTCTCCGACATCCATCTCAGGCAAAGGCCGGGGACGGATGTGGCCTGGATAAACGGAATGATCAACGTGATCATAAACGAGGGCCTTGCCGACGAGAAGTTCATCACTGAGAGGACCGAGAACTTCGAGGAACTGAAGGAGATGGTGAAGGACTACACGCCCGAGAGGGTCGAGGAGATATCCGGAATACCGAAGGATGACCTCATAGAGGCCGCGAGGATGTATGCGACCGCAGGTCACGCCTCCATAATCTACAGCATGGGCATCACTCAGCACACGACGGGCGTCGACAACGTGAAGTCATGCGCCAATCTGTCCATGATCACGGGAAATCTCGGAAAGTCCAGCACCGGTGTCAATCCGCTCAGGGGACAGAACAACGTCCAGGGCGCATGCGACCTCGGCGCCTTGCCGAACGTATTCCCTGGATATCAGGCTGTGACAAATCCAGAGTTCAGGGAGAAGTTCGAAAAGGCATGGGGCATGAAAGAGAAGATTCCTGACAACGTCGGCCTGACCGTCGTGGAGATGGTGAATGAGGCCGCCGCCGGCAATCTCAAGTGCCTATACATCATGGGCGAAAACCCCATGATATCCGACCCAGACATCACTCATGTCAGGGCGGGGCTCGAGAATCTGGAGTTCCTTGTGGTCCAGGACATATTCCTGACGGAAACGGCGGAACTGGCCGACGTGGTGCTGCCAGGCACGACTTTCCTTGAGAAGGACGGTACCTTCACAGCCACGGACAGGCGTGTCCAGAGGGTCAGGAAGGCCATCGAACCCATCGGTTACTCAAAACCAGACTGGGAAGCGATATGTGAGATCGCCAAGAGGATGGGTTCCAAGGGATTCGACTTCCCGTCCCCCAAGGAGATCCAGGACGAGATAGCAAAACTGACGCCGCTTTATGGCGGTATAAACTATGACAGACTGGATGAACTTGGATATCTCCAGTGGCCGTGCCCCAATACGGAACACCCCGGCACCGTCTTCCTGCACAAGGACAAGTGCTCAAGGGGACTTGGACACTTCTTTGCGGTGGAGTACAAGCCTCCGGCGGAGCTTCCCGACGAGGAGTACCCGTTCACCCTTACAACGGGGCGTATACTTTTCCATTTCCATACTGGAACAATGACAAGACGTTCAAAGAAACTGCACAACGATGTACCGACCGGCTACGTCGAGATCAATCCTTTGGATGCCGAGGATCTTGGCATAAAGGATGGGGAGAAGGTCTCGGTGAGCACGAGGAGGGGCGCCATAGAGGTGCCTGCATATGTAACGAAGAAGGTCCCGCTAAAGACAGTCTTCATACCATTCCACTTCAGGGAGTGTGCAGCGAACGTTTTGACGAATCCAGCCTTGGACCCGACAGCGAAAATACCGGAGTTCAAGGTCTGTGCATGTAAAATAGATGCTATAGGTGAATAATAGATGCCTTATGAAAGATCTGACACAAAATCTATATTGGCAGTGTTGGGCGGCACCATAGTGACATGGTACCTCAACAACGAGCTGATTCTGGGCGGATATGACATGAATGCAGTCCTCGCCTCGGGGATAGTGGGGTTGGTAGGTGGTCTTTTATTGAAAAGATACGCAGGACAGATATTCTGCGGCTCCTTTGCAGGTATGAGCTCATCACTTGTGATCGAGAACATCTACTACTCCATTCTCTTCGGACTCGTGGCAGGGATAATATATGTCATATGGAAGGACTATCTTAACGGACATGGCGGAAAGTTTGGAACGACCGCCTTCATGGCGGTGTGTTTCTGTCTGTTGCTTCTGGCCATAGGCGGGAAGGACTACTCGGGCGTTAATGCCGCATCTTCGGCCATCATAACGATGAAGTGGTTTGGCCTTGTGCTCGTCACCGCGGTGATCCTCACACCTGCGACCTGGTTCGTCAGGCGTGAGCTGTTCCAAAGGCTGCTTACCGATAAATGCTCTGACGCGGTATTGGGTTCGGCTCTGGTAGGTATAATAATAGGTGCCCTGTTCCCTGAGATATCTTCCACATATGGGCTCACATTGGCCCTTGTTGGGTACTCTGCTTCCTTCGCCGGTATGACCGCGGTGCCCGGGGTGTTCCAGGACTACAAGCACTTTGCATCCTGCGGTGTGTTCGTAGCCATCCTTTTCACGGTCACTGTGGACATGGTGCCCGGTGGTGGCGGGAAGCTGGGAACTATCGGCTTTACGTCGGTACTGCTCACAAAGTATATACTTGAGCACTACAGGGAAAGAAGAAAGGAGCTTTGCCCCGCCTAGTTCAGATGTCGACGATCCTGTTGACGTTCTTGAACTGGTCTTTGTCAATGAGCCCCTGTTTTATCAGGGACTCTATCTTCACTTTTTTTGTATCGTTCTCTTCGAAGAGCTTGGACATCTTCAATTTGTCTGTGAGTATGTTGTATTCCAGAATTGGCACCAACTTCTTTGAATATATCGCGCTTAGGGGTTCACAGTGTCCGCTGTCCCATACAGGGACCACGATGTCCCCCTTGTACCTTGCCAGCTGTTTTACGAGCTGCGTGCTTATGTTTGGCATGTCGCACCCCACGATGAACGTCCTTGGATATTTTGAGTTCTTCAGTGCAGAGTATATTCCCCCAAGCGGGCCCAGGTCAAGATAGTCGTCATTGAAGCTCCTCACGCTGTATATCTTCTTGTCCTTCTTTCCGCACTGCAGGAATATGTCATCGGTCAGCGGCGATAGCTTCTCATATATCTGCAGGTAAAGAGGTCTGCCCATGTACTTGAACAAGGTCTTGTCCTTGCCGAATCTCCTTGACATGCCACCGCACAGTATCGCAATGCTAATATCCATTATCCTCATCCGTGTAGACGTTGTATCTGTTTTCCCTGGAAAAACCTATTATCGTGATCCCGTTCTCCTTTGCCAGCCGTATTGCCTCGTACATCGGGGGCGCCTTGGATATTATTATCGGCATTGATGTGTTGATGGCCTTTTCCACGGTCCTTGAGGCTATCCTTCCTGTTGTGTAGAGTATCTTTCCATCCAGCTGGACTTCGTCCTCCAGCGCCTTTCCTACTGCCTTGTCTATGGCGTTCATCCTTCCTATGTCGCACGCCCTTTGCAGCAGGTTCCCTTCGTTGTCGAATATGAACGCATAGTGGAACGCACCTGTCCTGTCGAACAGGCCGGAGCTAGATGTCACGACGGAGTTGAAATGAAATATCTTTTTGGGGTCCAGTCTCATCCTTTTCATGGGCCATTTTTCTCTCTTTCCTCCTTTTCCACTGACCCTAATTGAATGTCCGGTCCCGTCATTTGCAACGGCTATGGACGATATCTGTGACTTGTCTTTTATCAGGCCTGAAGCGACCAGGTGTCCAATGGCCATCTCCTTGAGGCCTTCTGGACTTGCGTATGTCTCGAATCGATACCTACCGAACACAATGCTAACATGTTCCTCCAGCGCCACGGTCTCCTCGATGTTTATGCATGCATCGTCGATGCATCTTTTGGCCCGGATGTCCTTTATCATTAAATGATAATTTATTCCACTGTTTTTTATTCTTTCTATATTTATATTGAGATGAAAAATCGTTCCAAAAACTTAAATAGGAATCAATGTCAAACATGAACGTGAAAGAGGACGCTCAAAAGAATTTCATCATCAGCGAAGCAAAGAGATACTTTGGGGATTCCAGGCCTACCCACGATTGGGATCATGTGCTGAGGGTCCACAATCTCTGCATGCACATAGGCAGGGTGGAAGGAGCCGATCTAGAGGTCCTGTCCTCTGCGGCCTACCTGCACGATGTTGGCAGGTGCTATGAGGAAAGGGACATCAGCATCTGCCATGCCGAGAAGGGTGCGGAGATATCCCGTGGGATCTTGGACAGGACGACCTTCCCCACGGAATTCAAGGACGCGGTCATACACTGCATAAGGACCCACAGATTCCGGGATGACAATGTACCTCTCACACTTGAGGCAAAGGTCCTCTACGATGCAGACAAGCTTGATGCGATCGGGGCGATCGGAGTGGCCAGGGCATACAGCTATGCGGGCGAACATAATCAGAGGCTGATCTCCGACTTTGAGCACGATTATGGTTCCGAGTTGTCCGTAGACCATTCGAACCACAGTCCGATAAAGGAATATAGGGTAAAGCTTTCTAAGATTAAGGAGAGAATGCTAACGAGCGAGGGCAAGAGAATAGCAGAGGAAAGAGACAGTTTCATGAAGACATATTTTTCCAGACTTCAAAAAGAGTGTGACGGCGAATTATAATGAAGAGAGCCACCTTCTTTAAATTATACGACAGAATGAACAAGGTCAAGGACATACCAAAGACATCCCGAAAGTTCAGGGTACCTGAAGATGTCTTGTACAGCATTTTTTCCCAAAAGGTAGTCAGAAGGACAAAGAGGGAGTTCTACCTGATACAAAGGCAGAGCGATGCGATGCTGAGGGAGTGGAGGGACGGCAAGAGCCTTCTCTGCATTGCGGATGAAAGATTGTTCTCACCGGTCCTTACAGCGTCTTTCATACTCAAAAACGATGGTTTCACGAAGAGGCAGTTCAAGGAGCTTTTGCACGATCCCGAAAACATAAGGCAGAAAAGGCTTAAGAAGGAGATAGAAGAGGTGATCGAGTCTGATTTCATCTACTCCCCCCAAGGCATAGAGAATCAGAAGAACAGGGGAATCTTCTGTGAGGAACAGATACAGAAATGGCTCGATGAACGGGGCATTGAATACTGTACCGAAGAGGAGTCAAGGGCCCTTGAGAGACAAAAGACCCCGGACTTCCTTCTAAAGTGCCCGATGGAATACAACGGCAAGACGATCAACTGGGTGGAGAGCAAAGGCAGTTTTGGTTCCCCATACCAGACACGCTACGACTATGACAATCAGCTGAGCCACTACGTCAAACTATTCGGCCCGGGTATGGTGTCCTATTGGTTGGGTTACGTTGACGATATCCACATGGGCAAGGACATCGTGATGGTCGATAGGCGCTTTTTTGAGGATTGATCATTTTATAATCATTATTGAATGATAATTTTACCGAAAGATTTAAATATTATTGATGAGCAATGTTACATACACACGCAATTGGTATCCCTCCCCTCGAGGATAGATGCGCCCCCTTTTGCATCTATCCTCACCCGGGAGCCGAGGTGTTTACGATGAGGAACATAGAGATAAAGAACTGCGAAGAGGAACTGTATGAAAAGGCATGGGACATGCGTATAAAGATAAATGCCAAGTCATGGGCTGACTTTCTTGCAAGGGCGATGGAGTTCTACGAAGAATCCAAGATAATGTAACCATCATCCCGAACAGTGCGAAATGTTCCCATCATATCGTATATTTTCTTTGATATTTCTCAATGTATGAGACCATCTTGTAGAGCAGTTTGGCAGCAAGGTACGAGCTCGGTTCGTTAGGCTGAGAACAAAGTTCCACGATGTCAAAGCCTGCGACCCGGTTGTTTCTTATTATATCCCTTGACAGCTTGAGCATATCATCGAATCCCATCCCGCCGGGAACGGGGTTGCCAACGTCCACATTCTCAAAGACATCGAGGTCAATGGATATGTAAACGTCCTTGCCCTCGGGCGGCGAATAACTGTCCAGCCCCATGGGCTGTATCAGGGGTATGTTGTTCTCAAGCGCATATTCGGCCTCGCCCCTGGATCCTTCCCTGACTCCCACGATGTCTACATTCTTTCCATCTTCGAAGACCCTTCTCATCACACTTGAATGGGACAGTCTGAGCCCCATGTAGTCCTCTCTGAGATCTGGATGCGCGTCAAAGGACACGACGCTGTCGACCTTAAGCGAGTTGACAATGGGATAAGTGATGGAGTGTTCCCCTCCGAGTGTGATCACCGTCTTGCCCTTGGGAATCCTCCCGTAGGTGTACTTGATCCTATCGAAGGTATCTTCGGCCGAACCGGGCACGCAGTCTATGTCCCCTATGTCATGAAGCGCTATATCTGAGATATCAACATCCGTCTCGAGGTCGTAGAGCTCCAGCTCAAACGATGCCAGTCTTATGCTGGAGGGCCCATACCTGGAACCAGTGTTCCCGGTCTGCGTAGAATCGAAAGGCACCCCGACCAAAAGAAAATCGGAGTCATCTAGTGTGGAACGGTCCAATGGAAAAAAACATTTTCTGTATGTGTAGAAATAGAGGTCTTCCGACATCAAGACCCCTTTACTCTCAGTATTTTCATCCTGCCCATGGTCTCCATGTACTCTACCTGAACGCCTTCTCCCAAATCCCCCTCTATATCGTCGTTGATAGTGAGGTCGAAGTACTCGTAGCTGTTCATGTCCATTATCTGTGCCGTCTCACCCATGATTGCAGTGACCATGGCGCTGGCCTTGTCGATGATAGGTATCTGCACCTTGGCATCGACCGGTTTGATAATGCTCCTTTTCTGACCGTCAAAGATGCCCTTGGCATCTATCCTTGCCTTCGCGGCTCCATGTTTTCCCGGGGATGATGTACTGTAGGCGATGATCTTACATGGTTCATCGTCTATCACGATGTATCTTCCAACCTTCAGTTGTCCAACCCTCTCTGGTTTAGTAGTGCCCATGATAATCCTCCTCTTTTTTCTTAAGATGACCAATTTATAAATTTATCTGTGCAGAAATAGTTTATAATATTCTCCCTATCCTTATAAAAAGACTTAAATTTGATATGATGTTATACAGTCCCATGATAACACCCCATACTTATGTCCTGGTCTCGAGCAGGGGGAGTGGTGAAACGAGCCTGAACGCCTTTGACACCGCCCTCAGGAACGCCGGGATCGCAGACTTTAACTTTGTCACCGTATCCTCCATCTTGCCAAGGAGTTGCAGAAAGGGCGACATCGACGAGGTGAAGGCGGTCACACCAGGTTCGTTCATGTATTGCGTCATGTCAAGGGTCTCGAGCAATGTCGTCGGAGAGACCATATCCACCGCCTTGGCATGTGCAACCACCAAAGAGACCGTTGGTGTTGTCACCGAGTCAAGCGGCAGGTGCCCCTCAGCGCAATCTGAGAGGATTGCCGTGAAGATGTCCGACGAAATGGTGTCAAAGAGGGGTGCCACGCTGGATTCGAGGGAGACGACCTCCGTGGAGATGAATATCGAAAAGGGCTGGGGATGTTGCATATCTATCTGTCTTCTGCTTTATTGAGGGAATGGGATGAACGATAGGACCTTGTGCTGGAAGCTCTCCGAGGAGATCAAGACCGCGGTGGAAAGTTCAAAGAGGGCAGGCAATGCGCATGTGGTGATAGACAAGGACCCTCTTGGTGGAAATACGTACAACCTCGACAAGTGCGCTGAGGACGCGGTCATCGACTATCTCGTGAAGAACGGGATAAAGTGCACCCTGATAAGCGAAGAGGCTGGAAGGGTCGATATGGGCGACGACTTCACAATGATACTCGACCCGGTGGACGGTTCCAACAATGCGATCTCGGGACTTCCCTTCTATTGCACCTCATTGGCAATCCTGAGGGACGGTCCGGAATACGGTCTCGTGAGGAATCTTGTCTGGGAGGAATGGTTCGAGGGCATAGTGGGATATGGCGCCCTGGTCAATGGTAAGCCGCTGGAATATACTCCGCATTCCAACATGATATCCGTCTACACGAGGAAAGGAAGGTACATAGACGAGCTCAGACAGTTCACCAAGAAGCTGAGGTGCTTTGGGTCAGTGGCCCTTGAGATATGCTATGTGGCCAATGGAAGCCTTCTGGCCTTTGTCGATGCCAGGAGCAAGATGAGGGCGACAGACATAGCTGCAGGAAGGATAGTGCTTGAGAGCTCCGGTGGGATAGTGACCGACCTGAACGGCGATCCGTTGAACATGGAGGAGAATCATGTCGATGTCGTGGCCTCTGCCAACAAGGAGATACATAAGCAAATATTAAATAGGCTCAGATGAGATGATTTGTAAATGAGAATAGGACTTGTTTCTAGGACCGACAGGCCCGATGCATTGAACGTGTCAAGGAAGATAGTGTCACATCTGCAGGACCACGAGCTTTTCTTCGACAAGGAAATAAGCGGCATGTTCAATGGCCCTGAGATAGACAAGGTTGACCTCATCATAGTCGTGGGTGGCGACGGCACGATCCTCAAGACCTGCAAGGAGTATGGGGACGTCCCGATACTCACCGTCAACATGGGCACGTTCGGATTCCTATGCGAACTTGAAATGGACGATCTTGATGACCTGTCCTCCATATTGGATGAATATGACGTAGACACAAGATGCAAGCTTTCGGTGTATTACAAGGGTGAGCTTTTGGGAAACGTCCTCAATGAGGTGGTGGTACGTTCAACATCACCTATAAAGATCGATTACCTGTCTGTGCAGGTCGAAGGTGAGGAGCCCTACGACGTGAGAGGGGATGGCGTCCTCGTGGCCACGCCCACCGGTTCGACAGCATATTCCCTGTCCGCCGGCGGTTCGCTCGTACATCCGGAGGCCAGGGTGTCCATGATCACGCCCATCAGTCCCCTCTTCAGGGAATGGCATCCATACGTGGTGCCCGACGACCTTACCATAACGATAATGAATCTTGGGAAGGACAGCTATGTCATTCTCGATGGGCAGCCGGTATCAATAATCTCCAACGGCGAGAGCATTTCCATAAGAAAGTCTGAAGAGGTGGCCAGGTTCATAAGGAGGCGGTAGGACTGGCCTACGTGCTTGATTCATCAGCCATATTCTCCGGCCACTTGCCTGCCGAGACATGCTTCATCACGCCGTTGATAGAGATGGAGATACGGGACTTCCGTTCCAAGGAGCTATTGGCCTCGCATATCAGTTCTGGAAAGGTAATGATCAGGGCACCAGGTGAAAGATATCTCGAAGATGTCAGGAAAAAGGTTTTGGACACGGGCGATATGCTCTCCAATGCTGATATGAGCGTGATCGCCCTTGCCATTGAGTTGGACGCCGTCCTGGTCTCAGATGATTACGGGGTCCAGAATCTCGCATCCTCGCTGGGCCTGGATGTCGTGTCGGCGAGGACCGACGGCATAGCAAACAGATTCTCATGGGCGTGGAAATGTGCCGGATGCGGAAAAAGGTATAGGTCTGGGGATAAAAAGACCTGTAACGTATGTGGCAGCCCTCTGAAAAGATATGTCAGGGGAAGGACTGACCGGACTTAGAAGGATATAAATACTTTTTAGACCCCATGATACTTAGTGTACGGGGGGCGTTCGATGGCGAAGGGCATTGATGACATCAATGAGAGGATAAGAAATGGGGAAGCCGTGGTCTATACGGCCGAAGAACTGAAGGTAATGATAAGGGATGGCGAAAAGGTCACCCCCGACAACGTGGACGTCGTCACCACAGGCACGTGCGGGCTCATGTCAGGGACCGCAGCGATCTTCACGGTCCCGGTGGCGCAGAAGGGCGTGTTCAAAAAGGCAAGGAACCTTTGGCTGAACGACGTGCCAGCCTTTCCCGGGCCGTGCCCCAACGAAAGCCTTGGGGTCGTGGACATTTTTCTCTACGGGACATCCTATGCCAATAGGAGATACGGCGGCGGCCATCTGCTCAGGGACATTGTCGCAGGCGAAGAGATATCCGTCAGGGTAGAGTCCGAGGACGGCAGGTCCTTTGAGAACTCCATCACCATCGACGACCTTCTCTTCTCCAGGATGGTCACGACTAGAACGAGCTACAGGAACTATGTTGCGTTCCTCAACACGGGTCATGACGTGTTTGACACCATTTTCTCAGTGGCCGGCCTTAGGGGCCCCTTCAAGGAGGCCACGATCTCGGGATGCGGGGAGGTCAATCCGGTCGAGAACGACCCCGACCTTCTCAGCATAGGTGTAGGCACCAAGATACTCATCAACGGCGGCGAAGGCTATGTGATGGGCCAGGGGACCCGCAGCACCAAGGAAAAACCGGTTCTCTCGGTCTTCGGCGAGATGAGGGGGATGGACCCCCAGTACATGGGCGGATTCAAGACCTCCGCCACCCCTGAAGTGATAAACACGGTGGCCATACCTCTGCCTTTCACCGAGGAGACCATGAGGTACCTCATGGTGACCGATGAGCAGATCAGCCTACCGATTGCGGACATACACGACAGGGTCGCCTTCACGAGTTCCGACTATGGATGCGTCTGGCAGGGCACGGACGTGGATATAAGATACGATCCCTCGAGGTGCCAGGAATGTGATGAATGCGAGGCCAGCAAGGTGTGCCCCACAGATGCCATCACCCCAAGGAAAGGCATTGACAAGCGAAGATGCTTCAACTGCGGCGCATGCGTGGAAGCCTGCCCGAACAGCGCATACATAGGCAGGATGGGCTCCCTCATATACGATGGGGGAGAGGTGCCGATAAGCCTGAGGCAATCGAACAGGTCCATGGCCAACAGGCTTTGCAGAAAGCTAAGGGACATGATAAATGACAAGGAATTCTATCTTACCAAAAAAGTGGGTGGGATATGATCACTTTGATTTGACCAACACGATATCGCTTACTGCGATCACGTCGGTGTAGGGGATGGCGGTGTTGTCCAGTCCTACTTCCTGTCCAATGGCGAGTCCAAAGATCTCTCCCTTGTTGAATTCAAGCACTATGTCGTTCACGATACCTACATACTCTGCCTTGTCGTTGTATATCTTTAGACCGTAATAATTTGATATTCTCATCATGACCACTCATATGTTTAATTATATCATTTTATTTTCCTTTATATTTATATTTTTTTATATCAGGGCCCATTTATTGATTATTTTGGCAGAATGATATAGCGGGGAGTGGATTTGAACCACCGACCTGCGGGTTATGGGCCCGCCGGGCACTCCTAACTGCCCCACCCCGCTTCAAATGCCTGTTAAGTACTAATTGTCTATATAAAAGTCTTTCTATTTGGCATTTGGTCGACATATGTCCTATCTGAAATGAATTATTTTGGAAAATGCACATTAGGAATTCCCATAGCATTTTTAATGAGATGAGATCCTAAAACGTCCCGCTTCCCCACTCTTATCCATTCTTTGAGAACATGGCAATTTCATATGATACGGGCCCTATCGGGGACCTCGACATATGCATGACCTCATTCTTCCAGTACCTCGGACACGACGTTCACAAGCTCTTCAAGTGAGAACGGCTTTGCCAGCACCCTTATCGCACCAACGTCCTTGAACGCCTGTGTCAGGTTGGAGTATCCCGTCGCCCCGATTATCTTGGCATCAGGGTCTATCTCAATGATGTTCCTGGTCACATCGAGGCCGTCCATGTCCGGCAGTTTGGAGTCCATTATCACGAGGTCCGGCCTTTTGGAATTGAACTTCTCCAAGGCAACAGAACAGTTTTCCGCCGCTTCCACAGAATAACCCTTGGATGAGAGGATCTTTGTGAATATGAATCTTATGTCCTCCTCGTCATCCACTACTAAGATAGAAGCCATGATAGAATTCTGATGGGATGATTTAATATATTTATCGATTTGGAGGTCGTTTTATAAAAATAGGTGCTCCGACCGGGATTCGAACCCGAGTCTCAGCCTCGAAAGGGCTGGATGATTGACCGGACTACACTATCGGAGCTCTAGTAATCTGAAACCAGATGCGTTTATAAATCTTTCGTGATAGCATTTTTTCCTAAAAGAAAACTGGAGCTATCTCCGGAACACGCAATCCGAAAGAGTTAAAAAGGGTCCTATAAGATAAGAGACATCAAACTTATAATCATCCAATTTGCATTTTGAGTTTTGGTGAGAACATGGCAAGAAGATCGAGTCAGATGAAGGATACTTGGAAGGACAAGAAGTGGTATAATGTATATGCCCCTGACATGTTCGGAAAGCAAAGCCTAGGCGAGGTCGTTTCAAGTAATCCAGATAATTTGGTAGGAAGGACGATGATGACATCCCTTAGGGACCTTACCGGTGACTTCTCTAAGACGCATGTCAAACTTTACTTCAGGATCAATGAGGTCCAAGGCGAGAATGCCTACACGGAGTTCAAGAAGCACGAACTCCTTAGGTCTTACATCCGTTCACAGACAAGGCGTAACAACACAAAGCTTGACAACATACTTGATCTGAAAACGAAGGATGCGAAGAAGCTCAGAGTCACAATAACGGCGATCGCACCAAGGAGGATGCAAAGCTCCCAGGTCGAGGCCGTCAACGTTCTTATAAGGAATCATATGAAGGATGTCGCCTCCCAGACGGATCTTGTACCTATGGTTCAGGAATTGATCTTGGGTAAGATAACCTCAGACATATACAAATTGGCCAAGAAGATATACCCCATCAGGCGTGTAGAAGTGGTCAAGGTAAAGAAGCTTAGTTGAGATGGGCCCGTGGCCAAGCTGGATATGGCGTCGGCCTTCTAAGCCGAAGATCCCGGGTTCGAATCCCGGCGGGTCCGCTCGGACCTTCTTTTGTTTCATTGATATATTCTTATTGTTTCCCTTTTTTAGAAAAAATATATATAATATATGTCAAGAAAGGTTTCAATATCCTTTTGTAAGTGGTTTATATCTAACAGGTGAACAACTATGCTCAGAAAAGCGCTTATTATATGTTGGAGGGGGCTTGCGGAGGTCTGGCATCAGAAGAAGCTCATGGTGTTCTTGGTATCATATCCGCTTCTTTTCATGCTGATATTTGGAAGCGCCTTCGGCGGTGAAGGCTCCGCGATAACCGTTGATGTCGCCATGGTCATGCCATCGAACGGAAGCTCCGACGCCATCATGGATTCTTTCATAGACATCTTTGAGAACATGGATGGGATAAACCTCAAGATGTATTCCGACACTGGAGACCCCAGGGATGTCCAGAGCGAGCAGCTCATCCAGGACGACGATGTCGTGCTGGTCATATTCATGCCAGAGGGATTCATGAACGTCAACAGCACGCAGACGAGGCTTGACATCTATTATGACGTGGCCGCCGACCAGAGCGAGCTCAGCATAGGGATGAGCATCACATCCGGCATCATAGAGGAGTTCTCCTCGGCCATATTCCAGCAGAGCCTTGAGGCCTCCGTATACCAGGAGGGCAGGTTCACGGAGGAGGACCTGGAGCTGATAGAGATCCTTTCCTCCCCCTTGGAGGCAGATTACAACGCCATCACGCCGTCCGGTGAACGGGAGTTGAAGTATATCGATTATCTCGTTCCGGGCCTTGTGGCAATGTCAATGCTGTGGACAGGCGTGTCTGGCGCATCGACCAGCCTTGTCGAGGACAGGGTGAAGGGCATAAGGAAGAGGATACTCTCCACCCCAACGTCAAGGGGATCTATCATCCTGGGAGACATGCTCTCGCAGCTTATCATAGTATGTCTGCAGATATTCATACTCCTCCTGGTCGCGAAATTCATGTACGGCCTGAACATAATAGGGTCATACTGGCTTACGGCCCTGGTGATCCTCATAGGCTCGCTTTCGATGATAGGCATAGGGATACTCATTGCCAACTTCTCCAAGACAGCGGAAGAGGCGTCGCAGATCGGCCTATTGGTCAATTTTCCCATGATGTTCCTTGCGGGCATATTCTTCCCGTTGTCGGCGGGATGGATGCAGAACATATCCAAGGTGTTCCCCCTGACATATGTGAACGATGCCTTGAGGGGCGTAATGGTAAGGGGATACGGCATATCCGAGGTCAGGACGGAACTGGCGATATCCATAGTCTTCGCATTGCTGGTGCTTGGACTGGGTATAATAATGCTCAACAGGAGTGAGGCCGTATGAAATCTGTCGAAGTGGACGGTCTTGTAAAGAAATTCGACGACCTGACAGCAGTAAACGAGATCTCTTTTGACATCGAGGAGGGGGAGATATTCGGATTCCTCGGTCCGAACGGTGCGGGGAAGAGCACGACCGTCAACATGCTGACATGCCAGTTGAACAAGACGGCGGGCAATGCGAGGATATGCGGCATAGACATCAAGGATGCCAGCGCCATAAGGGAGAAGATAGGTATAGTCCCGCAGGAGCTTGCGCTGAACGACATGCTGACGGCCAAGCAGAATCTATACCTCTACGCTTCCCTCTACAACGTTCCCAGGGACGTCATCAGGACAAAGTCCGAAGAGCTTCTGGATGCGATGGGCCTCAAGAACAGGGAGAACGACCTCGTAAAGAACTTTTCGGGAGGCATGAAACAAAGGCTCAATGTGATACTCGGACTGATGCACAGACCGGAAGTTCTTTTCCTGGACGAGCCTACGACCGGCATGGACTCACAGGCAAGGAGGATGATATGGGACTTCATAAAGAGGATAAACGGGGAGGGAATGACCATATTCCTCACCACCCATTACATGGAAGAGGCGGACTACCTCTGTGACAGGGTCGCAATAATAGACGAGGGTAAGCTGCAGGCCATCGATACCCCAGGAAATCTAAAGAAGAAGCTCAAGGACAAGGAGATACTGGAAGTGCAGATAGAGTTCGATGAGAATCTCATAGAGGATGCGGAATCAGTCGACGGCGTGCTGAACGCGATCTATGACAAGGGCGTCCTGAAGTTGTTCATCAAGGACAGGGACAGGCTCCTGCTCGATATAGCAGGCGTTCTCTCGAACAGGCCAATAAGATCCATATCCTCTGTGGAGCCGACCCTTGAGGATGTCTTTATCTCTATCACCGGAAAGAAGTTGAGGGACTGAGCGGGCCCTTATCCATATTTCCCTTTTCCGATATCTTTAAATTGGACCTCTTTGAGTATCTTCCGTGAAAGACTCTCTGAGAACAGGTCTGGGCTTTGGTCTTACCTCTGCCATCATCACGACCCTAGGCCTCATGATGGGGCTTTACTCTGGCACTGGTTCCGAGATAGCCATACTTGGCGGTGTGATCACCATAGCCATCGCTGATGCGTTCTCGGACGCTTTGGGAATACACATATCCGAGGAATCCAAGTGTCACACCGATACCAGGCATATCTGGGAGTCGACGATATCGACCTTCTTTTTCAAGTTCATCTTCGCCATGTCGTTTGCAATACCCATATGTATTCTGGAGCTTGAAGCTGCGATATACGCGAACATTGTCTGGGGTTTCTCCCTTCTGGCGATGTTCAGTTTCTACATTGCAAAGATAAAGGACGAGAATCCTTTGGGAATAATAGCGGAACACATGCTTATCGCGTTCGTCGTCATAGTGATAAGCTATCTGGTGGGGGTCTGGGTGAACTGCACATTTGTGTGATTCTGGGAACGAAACCCACAATCAGATAATTTTTTAAATACCTATGATGAATTAGGCGGAAGATATACATTTTCTCTTATGCGCGGGGGTTGCCGAGTTTGGAAAAGGCGCTAGGTTGAGGGCCTAGTCCCGTAGGGGTCCGTGGGTTCAAATCCCATCCCCCGCACTCATGTTTATACAGATTCAACAGGGCAATATTACAAGATACGAGAGCCTCTTCGTCGACCCTTTTCATAAATCTCAAGTTTTATATTGTATCCGGTCGATATGTCTCTTGTGCGTTCCATGGACTATGATCTCTTTATCATCGGCACAGGAACTGCGGGCACGAGCGCCGCATCGATATGCAGCAAGGGAGGCATGAAGGTCGCGATAGCGGACTACCGTTCCCTTGGCGGCACCTGCGCCCTTCGAGGATGCGCTCCCAAAAAGGTGTTGGTGGGTTCGGCCACACTCTATGAACACCTGAGAAGAATGACCAGAAGGGGCGTGTTCCCTGAAGGCCCAACCCTTAGTTGGAAAGGCCTGATGGCGTTCAAGCGCAGATTCATCGATCCTTTTCCCGCCATAAGGGCCGAAGAGTACAGAAGAATGGGAGTAGATGTGTGCAGTGGTGTTGTTTCATTCATTGACAAGAACACCGCAAGGGTGGGGGACAGGACCTTTACCTCCAAAAAGTTCCTTATCGCAAGCGGTTCCGCTCCTCGTGCGCTGAACATACCTGGCGAGGAACATATGGTTACCAGCGAGGGATTCATGGACCTTGACGACCTTCCAGGGAGCATAGTCTTCGTTGGGGGCGGTTACATCTCCTTCGAGTTTGCCCATCTGGCGGCATTGGCCGGTTCAAAGGTCACTATATTGCATAAGGGCGGCCGACCTCTCGCCAACTTTGAGAAGGACCTTGTATCGCGCCTCCTCAAGGTCACGGCCAAGCTTGGCATCGACGTGGTCCTGAACGCCGAGGTGACCTCTATAGAGAAGAAGGGGGACAGTTACGTTACCGTTGCGGACGCCAGGGGTATCAGGAGCCCATATGTCTCAGATTGCGTCGTGCACGGGGCCGGCAGGGTCCCAGAGATAGATGCACTGGACCTTGGCCGTGCAGGGGTGGACCATACCCAGAGGGGCGTTAGGGTCAACGGTTTCCTTCAAAGCGTTTCCAATCCAGACATCTACGCCGCCGGCGATGCTGTGGAAGGCACGTACATGCTGAAGCCGGTATCAGAGAATGAGGGCTTTGTGGCGGGTCGCAACATCCTTGAGGGTAATGTCGTCAAAGTGGACCACGATGTCGTCCCGTCAGTCCTCTTTACCGTACCGGAGATAGCTTCTGTGGGCAGGTCTGAGAGCGAGCTGAAGAGCGGCGGCGAGGACTACGATGTGGTGGAGAACGATATGTCAGACTGGTTCTCCACAAGGTATCTCGGCATGGACAACGCTTACTCAAAGGTGCTAAAAAGAAAAAGTGACGGCAGGATACTGGGCGCGCATATAATGAGCCCAAGGGCGGGGGAGATCATCAATCTGTTCACCCTTGCCATAAGGTGCGGCATGGACTCGGAGACCCTAAAGACAGTCCCATGGGCGTTCCCCACGAACACATCAGACATGCCGAGACTCGTTTGAATTCAAAATCTTTATAAATCGCTCCCTTATTATTAGGATGGGCTCGTAGTCTAGTGGATAGGGCGCAAGGCTTCGGACCTTGATATCCCGGGTTCGAATCCCGGCGAGCCCGCCAATGTCATCACTCCAATGAGAACCGTGCAAGGGCCCCAACCTTGTCACCGACCCTCAGCTTCATTATTATGACTCCTTGCGTGTTTCTTCCAATTATCGGTATGTCCTCAGGATTGGGCCTGATGATGATGCCGTCGTTGCTCACAAGCATCAGTTCGTCCCCTTCCTTTATGGTCCTGATACTCACTGCCTTTCCATTCCTTTCCGAGGTATTGATGTTGAGGACACCCTTGCCTCCGCGATTTCTCAATGGATATTGAGATATGGGCGTCTGCTTGCCGAATCCGTTCTCGGTGATGGTAAAGACGTTCACGTCCTTGTTGGCTATGTCCATGCCGATGACCTTATCGTCACGGCTGAGCCTGATGCCCCTTACACCCGTGGCCGTCCTTCCCATTGGCC
>Ga0116164_10000668_pt1 | contig 28344 bp, 35 predicted proteins | sample AD_UKC109_MetaG_FD_89888 | JGI IMG/M metagenome (GOLD analysis project Ga0116164, IMG submission 89888) | Active sludge microbial communities of municipal wastewater-treating anaerobic digesters from Hong Kong - AD_UKC109_MetaG | ecosystem: Engineered > Bioreactor > Anaerobic > Digestate... | reverse complement strand
CTCATCCTCTGCATCACCGACACCCACATCCAGAACCTCTACAACGAATGGGACTCGATAAAGGAGGCGGCGGCCCTCGGCAGGTTCGTCCTCTTCTCCATCGACGAGACGAACAAGAACAAGCAGGTGGACGAGGCCCTCGGCGACCTCGGGGCTGTCTACCGGATCAACCGGCTCGAAGACCTATTGTCTTTGGTCATCGAGACGGCCGAGGAGGCCTATCGGCCCCGGGAGCCCTTGCGGGGGCGGCAGTGCGGGGAAAGTTTTATCTCCTCTGAATGAATGGGGACAGGCTGAAGTGCCGGGGTAGGGTAGCTGGTCATCCTTTGGGACTGTGGATCCCATGACCCGGGTTCGAATCCCGGCTCCGGCCCTGTTTTACCAGTAATGCTTAAATAGTAGCGGGTCCACTATATAATTTGGTGGCTGTCTTGGTTAAACCTGACAAGTCTCGCTACGTCTATCTCTACCTTCCTTCATCAGATGATAAGAAGCGCTGGGAAACGCTGGCCAACGAGGCAGGCGTTCCGCTCTCAAAGTTTGTCATCGAGATTGTGGAAAATGCACTTTTAGAGGAGTCGGAGTTCAAGCCTCGGACTGAGATGGTAAAGGAGCTGGGGGCTCTCAGAGACGAGGTGAGAACGCTTCGGGACGATCTCAAGCTCAAGAACATTGTCATCGATAAGTACGAATCCGAACTGAAGCGTTATCGAAGTGTAACTTTCCTGGAGGGCGGTTTTGAGGGGGCGCGTGAGTACAACCAAGAACTCGTCGAGCTGCTGAAACGGAAGACAGTTATCGATAGCTACAGGATACTTGAAGAGCTTGGGATTGATCCTCGTGAAGCCGATCTTGTGAAAGCGGTCTCCTCTTAGCTTGACAATCTGGAGGCTTATGGGCTTGTGGAGTCCACCTCACGGGGCTGGAGGTGGAAACGATGATTGAAGCCACCTCCTCTATTGACATTGCAGACGAGCTGATCGAGCGATATAGAAAGGACTGCGTAAGACAAGGCATGGCCCCCTCATCGGTCAAGAGCTATGTTTCTTCGATACTTATATATAATCAATATCTTAAAAATCACGGCTTGGAGCCGTTACAGGCTGACAAGGACGTTCTTAGAGATTTCTTGGATCACTTACTAGAGCAAAATTTGGTCCAGAAAACCATCAAGGGATACTTCACCAAAATATCAAGTTTCTATGATTTTCTGGTATACGAGGACTACATGGATTCAAACCCCGCCCCTGCTGTGAGAAAGCGATACATCCGAAGCTATAAAGATAATGATGCAGGGCAGATGCGTAAATTGATCTCTACAAAGGAAATGACCACGTTAATAAATTCTACTCTCGATATTCGAGATAAAGCCGTTATCACGTTGTTGGCTAAAACCGGCATCAGGCGAAACGAGCTTATAACCCTCGATATTGACGACTTCGATTGGGTGGAGCAAAGCATCAGGCTCAAGCCGACGGCTAAAAGGACCAACAGGACGGTATTTTTCGACGACGAGACGGCATTTATTCTCAAGCGATGGTTAAGGACCAGGGAATCCCGCAATAAGAAGAAGTCAAAAGCTCTTTTCATCAACAGCCAGGGAGGGCGGCTTGATCGTCACGGCGTCTATGATGCTGTCACAATTTCAGCAGCTCGAATAGGGCTTCATAATTCCGAGTCCGACCGGATGGAGGACCATTTCTCGCCTCACTGTTGCCGCCACTGGTTCACCACCCACCTCCGACGCGCGGGAATGCCTCGCGAATTTATCCAGGAATTGCGGGGCGACGTGAGGAGAGAGGCCATCGACATCTACGACCACATCGACCGGAAAGAGCTTCGCGAAAGCTACCTCGCGCACATACCGCAGATGGGGATATAAGGCACCCGGCGATTTCCTGTGACCATAAGAGGTGTCGTTGCCGCAAATGCTAAGGCCAAGGGCCAGAAAGGCAGGCATTCGGCTGAAATGATCTTTTCAGAAAGGTTTAAGATATAACGTATGGAAAGATCCCCCTACTTGGTGGTGTACATGGGTCAGATAGGCGGAGATCTAATTAAACAAATTGAGCAAGAGCGGGGGAGCAAAGTCATCGTCTATTTTACTGGTGACAGAAACATCGCCCCTGCGAGAATTGCTGAAGATGCTGTAAGACACCTATATGACCACCTGCTAACCTTGGAATTCGAGGAGGGCAACCCAAAAAAGATAGATATGTTTCTTTACAGCCGCGGTGGCGATGTTAGCGTCCCTTGGCGAATTGTAAGCATGATTAGAGAGTTCTGTGATGAATTCAACGTCTTGATTCCCTATAAAGCTCATAGTGCTGCTACACTCCTTTCGTTAGGGGCAGATAGCATTGTCATGGGGAAAAAGGCGGAGTTGGGTCCCATTGACCCCACGCTCACTAAAGCGAATGTGGGTGATGCATCTACACCACCACAGGAGATTTCAGTGGAGGATGTTAACTCCTTTGTATCATTCATCAGAGAAACGGCAAATATCAATGATCAAGATGCAGTGGCTCAATTACTAAATGGATTGATCACTCAAGTAGGTCCCTTAAACCTTGGCAGCGTTACACGCCAGAATAATCATATCCGAATGGTTGCCCGAAAGCTTCTGACTACAAGAAAAGAGAAGATTGAGGAGTCGGAGCTCAATACGGTAATAGAGACACTTATAGAGAAGATGTACTTCCACGGCCATGCTATCGCAAGGCGTGAGGCAGGAGATATAGGGCTTAAGGTCGATAGACCTTCCGAAGAACTTGAAAGATTAATGTGGGAATTATATCTTACATACGAAGGTGTTCTGAAGCTCAACGACCCGATCGATCCAGAAACTATGCTCCAGGATAAAGAGGAGATAGTACTATCTGACGTGCCGATAGCGATCATAGAGAGTGGTAAAAAATTACATGAATGCAAGATCAACATTAAACTTAAGAAGAAGCGCCAGATGCCTCCTAATTTAAACATAAATCTACAGTTTTCTTTACCTCCATCAATAGATCCGAAAACCCTCCCGCAGGAGGTACAAAAAGTTTTAAATCAGATGCTAGGACCATTGAGAGATGTAGTTACAAAGATGGTCCAAGAGGAAGTTCAAAAACAGTCACCATTAATTGGCTTTGATGTTAGATCCTATGGTGTGGCTTGGAAGGAAGAGATCTAAAGAGGGATGATTGAGATGAACAATTCGATCGAGATTTCGGTTCAGATTACACCTTTTGGGCAGATGAGCTATATCTCCACTGCAATGGACGATTCTGAGATAGAGTTCCATGTCCCCGTTTATGTAAGGCCAGAGACAACTTATGAAGAACATATGGTGATTAAGACTCAAGTTTTGAGCCACAAGTAGTCGGCGTTACGATATAGCGGAGCAGGCGTAGAGTCTTGTAAAATCTCCTGCATCAAGGCTTCAATCTGATCTCTCTGATCGAAGGTATAACGGCGAGCTTCCAGCCCCTGACGATGATAGCTCTTGGCCTGAATCCCTACCTCAGCCATAAATCGTTCTAGGTGCCTAGCCTCTGCCCCCACTTTATTGGCTATCTCAAAGATGGTGGGCTCTTTGCCCGACTCGAAGTTGGTCAAGATTTCACGCAGAGCTGCCTTAAGCAAACAATCAGATGGCACATCAGATGGCTCCACCAGCGTAATGGTCGTTGCCGCCTCTGCCGTCTTTTCTGTGTCTGGCCAAAATGCTCCTACATCACCTGCTACCAATGGACCTGCTACCAATGAAAGACTCGATGGGCAGTATCGAAACTCGATCCCGTGGCGTGTCGCATCGCTGAGTTGGTAGATATACGGGACCCTATGAGGGGCACCTTCTTTTGGCGCATCTTTTCGAACAAGCATTCCCGTATCGGTAAGTCTCTTAAGCCGGTGCTTTACGGTTCGGTCGGAGGTGGGCGATATAGAGGCGATTATCTCCGAGGCGGTAAGCCAGCGTTTGCTATAATAAAGGTACTCTAAAATCTCGCGATCTATCGGGTTTTTGACAGTTGCTTCGATACAGTCTCTTATTCGTCTCATATTCATCATCGGCGTTAGATAGTTTATGCAAGGAAACTACTTAAATGTTTGCTATCCTTGCATAAACTATAACTTCCACAACATTAAAATACCATAGCCGCGCATTTGTCTAACTGGTGAGATAAGTGGCAAGACCGAAATTGAAGCGCTACTCGGAATACCAACCGCTATTGCTCAAGCCGGAGGAAAAGGACACACTGAAACGGCAATCTGAGGAGCGCAGACTGCCGATTTCGGAGATCATACGAGAATACCTACACAGAGGCTGGAAAGAAGATGGTGTAGTCTTGGAGACCATGAAATGAAAAACGAGATCAATTACCGCATCCTTTCAGTTTTCGAGGAATGCGTTGGCGTACTCCATCGCCTCGTCCCCTATGAAGGCGGCCTACTGGCCACGGTCGGAATTTTGGAGATCTATCTACCAGCCGATATAGAAGATAAACTATCGCAAAATATTGGCCAAAAGATAGGCATCATTAGGGCTGATAATGGTTATCGCGTCCGGATTGTTAAGGGAGGGCGGCATGAAAAAACCTGATCCGTCTCTGCGTTTCATAAGCGCGGATAAGCTCGCAATTCGTCGCCTTCTGGAACTCGCCAGGGAGAACGACACCCTCCGAGAGAAGATCACCCGCCTTGAGGAGAGATCCCGATAAATAGTGATCTAGCTGTCAACCCTGGGGTCGAGTCGGCCCTGGGGTTGGGCGATGTTCTGACCCGGCTTGCAGACCTCGAAGCTGAAATTGGGGTGAAGGACTCCGAGATCGAGGCGAGGGACGCGGAGATTGCCGACTTAACATCACGGATAGAACGGCTAGAGAATGAAACTCTCCGAGATATAGCCATAAATAGAGGAAAAATTGTTGCCTTAGAAACTCAAGTTGCTCTGATCAAATCCTCGGTGGGGATATCAACAGGCAAAAAAACAGAAGCAAGAATAGAAGCCATAAAAGCGTTTTTAAAGCTGCGTGGTGGGTCCGCTACCTTCTCTGATGTCCGGGCTGAGTTGAAGATGAAGCCGGATCAATTTTCTAAGCTAGTACGGATGCTTAACAAGAATGAATTCGACGTGAAGCGCCGCCCTCGGAGCGAAAAAGAAAAGATACTTATCCTAAGACAGAGAATAGGTAGACGTGTGGAGGATGATTAAAAGTCAGTTGCCGGCAACTGTCAACTATTCCCAGAGGGTCTAGGGGACACCCCTTCCCCTTTTCGGCGGAAGCCGAGAAAATACATCGTTGATGGTCGATGTTTTTGTCTTGTTTAGTCGATGCTTTTTGTTGTCTCTGGTTAATATAAGGTCTGGTATATAGCCTCTTTTGTCTTGTCTCTTCAGTCGATCTGAGAATAGTTGACAGTTGCATTCTCATGGCAACTGACAACTGACTATCTCGTTTCTCGTCTCGTTCCCGTCTCATTCTCGTCTTGAAACGTTCTTATCTTTGTAAGATTCTTGTTCTCGTTCTGGTTCTCGTCTTGGTCTCGTTCTAGTCTTCGTCATGGCGTCAGATCGTCACGATCTTCTCTCTCCTTTCCCTCGGAGTGGCTTTATCCACGTTGAAAACACACGTTTAAACGTTTATTCTCATAATATCTAGGAGCAAGTTTAAATATTGTCCAAGCTATTCTATAACTGATGCACAAGAAGACTCTCGACCCTGGAGTTTTCCGATCATGGGTCCCTCCAGAGGAGGGGGCATAGCGGCATGGGAAAAGGCACGCCCGTCTCGAAGGCTGAAGAGGCTGACATTTTGGCGGCCCTTGAGACGGGCCTATCTCTACGACAGGTAGGGCGAGACTTCGACCGTTCCAACTCCACCATCGCCGACGTTGCCAAAAGAAACGGCTTCGATGTGGTCGAACATGCACGGCGCAAAAGGGCGGACACTGCCCGGACGTGCTACGACTCAACGGCGAGAATCGAGCTTGTCGGTAAGCTTCTGAAAAAGGCCGAAGAGCTGATGAAAACCTGCGAAAGTCCCCGCGACCTTCAATATCTGGCAACGGCAATGGCTATAGGAATCGATAAGAGGCGGCTGGAGGAAGGCCCCGGCAAAGGCGAAAAGAGCGGCGAAATTAAAGCCCTATTCGAAAGGATGGAGGAAGATGAAGAGGCTGATAATACGGCGGCGGGTGATATCGAAAATGAGCAAAGTTAAAAGATTCATCGGCGGGCTTGTGGTGAGGCTCCTTTATAGGGCTCACTTACTTACCGAGATTCAGAACCACACGTTAGAATGTGCCGAGTGTTGCCGACTTTTCCCGGTGACCCTGGAGTTCAAGCCACCTGTAGAGGTGACAACCCTTGAGGCCAAATTTGAAGACCCCGACCTTAAGCACTACTGGAGAGGCCCGTTCTGTCCCGAGTGTGGAGAGCGCAAAATGGCCCGGATCTTGAGGGAGATAAGGGAGCTTCGGGGCGATAGATGACACGCTTTCAGGTGCCGAGGGGTAAGCAAAGGGCCTTCTGCCTTCACTCTGACGCCGGGGTTAACCTAGCGCATGGTGCGATCCGATCCGCAAAAACCGTGGGGGTCAACGTCCGATGGCTCAAGGCCCTCCATGAAGCCGACGAGAACACCAACCTCCTGATGGTGGGTAAGACGTTAGGAGCCCTGGAGCGAAACGTCCTGGTTCCCATCAGCCACATGGTAGGGCCCTCGAATTTCGTTTACAAGAGGAGCCTTAAGAGATGCTGGATTTATCACAGAGAGTGTTGGGTTGAGGGGGCCAACGATCAGGCAGCTTATCAGAAGATCGAAGGCGAGACCTTACAGAAGGCTCTCGTCGATGAAGGGAGCCTTTGCCCTCAGAGCTTTTGGGACATGCTGATCACCCGTCTTTCAGAAGACGACGCCCAACTATTCGCCACCAGCAACCCCGGCCCGCCTTCCCACTATCTGAAAAAACGTTGGATCGACCGAGAGGGAGAGATCGACTTTAAGGGCTGGTTCTTTTCCCTCGATGATAACCCTTGGATCTCCGACGAGTACAAAGCCGAGCTTAAGCGCCGATACCTCCCCGAGACCTCGATGTTTTACCAGCGATTCATCAAAGGCCGGTGGGTGAGTGACGAGGGCGCGGTCTTCAAGAACTTTGACCCGTCCCTTCACTGCCTTCCCTCCCTCCCCGAAGGTAGGCTTGAAGAGCTTCGGGTGGCGGTCGATCCAGGCAGCACCCACCCGGCGGCCTTCTTGAAGGCTTACAGAATCAAAAACGATTGGTACATAGCCGGTGAATATCGCAAGACGGATAAGACGCCCGTGGCCCTCTCCCAGGACCTTAAGCGATTCATCGGGGATCAGTACCCAACCTCGATAGAAGTTGACCCGGCGGCGAAGGCTTACCGTCTCCAGTTCCAAGCCGACGGCATAAGCCCGATAACCAACGCCAACAACGACGTATTAAATTCTATTCAGCGAATAATCAACGGCCTTGAAACGGGCTGGTTACACCTCGTAGGCCCGGCAACTCCGATGTTACAGGAAGAGATGACCGGCTATAGATGGGATGCAGGGGCCACCGAACGCGGTTTAGACAAGCCGATTAAAGAGAGTGATGATCTGATCGACTGTTTGAGGTATCTGATTAATCGGATTGCCGCGACTCGGAGGGCCGCCGAACCGATAAGGAGACCGTCACGATGACGATATTAACAAACGAGGACTTTCTAAAGGTGGGCTCAAAGTGGCCCCCCGATCCCGACCGGATAGCCCGCTATAGCCGTAACAAGCTTTTGATGGAAGGCCACCACGACATAGTATTTTTGGGGCTTAACGAGGATGACGCGCCGAGAATAATAAAGATGCGATTAAATTGGTTCAAGCGCATCATGACGGTTTTTGCCGATCTAGCCACCGGCAACCCTCCGAAGTTCACGGCGACAGAACAGGCCACAATCGACCGGATAACAGAGGTGAACGCTTATCATCAGATCATCTACGACCTAATAGGCGACGTGATCGCATACGGGGACAGCGTTCTTAAGGTCAGATGGAACGGGGCGCGGTCTGTCATTTCGAGGATCGACCCTAAAATATGGTTCCCGATCGTAAGCCCGGACGACGTTAACGAGGTGGTCGCTCACGTGCTGGCCTGGGAGGTCAAACAGAAGGACGACCGATACCTCAAGGTGGAGATCCACAAGCCCGGCAAAATAATCCACAAGCTTCTGAAGCTTTCCAGCGATGGAAAGGAGGTACGTGAGCCCGCCCCTCTCTCCACCATCGAGCGATACGCCAAGCTGAAAGAGGAGGAGCAAACCAACGTGGCCGGGTTCCTGATATTCCCGTTCTCCAACCTGAAGGATGGGGGCGGGCTCTTCGGCCTGGATGACTTCAGGGATATCACAGACCTAATCGAGGAGATCGAGAGGAGGCTTATCAAGGTCTCGTCTACTTTGGATGTTTTTGCAGACCCTTGGATGGCTGGCCCGGCTGGTCTCAGGGTAAAAGATCCGCTAACGGGTGAGGTGATTTGGGCTTCTGACGAGCGCTATATAGTCCTGGGAGAGGGTGAAACACCCCCCACTATCCTAACCTGGGATGCACAAATGGGGGCCACCTTCTCACAGATCGAGAACCTGATGCAACAACTTTACGTTCTCGCCGAGCTTTCCCCGGCGGCCTTCGGGGAGACCAAAAACGGGCTGGCTGAATCAGGCAGCGCCCTTAAGCGGTTGCTGTTGCCGACTTTGGCAAAAGTCAACCGGATCAGGCTTAGGATCAAACCGGGGCTTCTCTCGGTGCTGGTTACAGCGGCGGAGCTTGAGGTAGCTTCTCGGATGACCGGGGGGACCTTGTTAACCAACGCAAGCCTTGAGTGGCGTTCTAGTCTGCCTGTTGACCCGATGGAGGCGGCCCGGATAGAGGCCACCCGGCGGGATGCTAAGGCGGCTTCGACTCGAAGCTCCCTTAAGAGGCTCGATCCTGACCTCTCAGAGGAAGATATCGACGCCGAAGTTTCCCGGATCGAGGAGGAGGAAGGCCGACAGGCTCAGGCCCTCCTATGAGCGGTTGAGGCGCAGTTGACCTCAAGCGGTTGTACCTCTGAGCCCTCTTTTCTACCGGGTAGCGTCGACTCGACGCTACCTTCACTTCCGGGCGCAGTTGTCCCGGATGTGATCCGCCTTAGTTCTGTGATATTCGAGGATAAACGAGGGTGAAATATCACAGAACTAGACGGTTCTCCTGCTAACTCGCGGAAACCCGACTTAGTTTATATACCCCTCCGATCTCTTCCTCTGGAGTTTATATACTCACGGGAAAACCAGCGGTGGGCGGTATCTCCTGCTAACTCGCGGGAACGACCCCACCCGAACCCCCTCTTTTCAACTCTTTTCTATAAGAGGTCAACTCGACCTCTTACTTCATTTCTCTCGTCTGTTGGCTTTCTTATGTAACCCGGACCCCCCATAAGCACCCCGCCGGTTACATAAGAACCACCTCAGAGGGCTAAATTCGACCACTTTATAGGAGTATCTTTATATACAATCCTGACTATTACTTAGGCAGGCATACCAGGCCGTGAACTGGGGAGATTACGCACCATGTCAGACGATGACGAGAAGCGGTTTACGCAGGCCGATGTGGACAGGATAATCCAAAAGCGGCTAGATAGAGAGGCGGCAAAGATGGAGGCCCTTGAAGAGGAGAATAGGACCCTCAAAGGGCAGCTTGAAGAGTACCAGAAAGCCAGCCTCGAAACACTCCGGCAAAAAGTAGCGACCGACCTTAAGCTCCCCGAACCCCTGGCCGGTAGACTCCAGGGTAAAAATGAGAAAGAGCTTAGGGCTGACGCTGCGAAGCTGTTGGAGGAGATCGGACCTAAAGAGCCTTCGGGCGCGGGTGGCAACCCGGCGACGGATACAAAGAAACCGTTAACCCGTGAGGCTGTAAAGGCCATGACGCCCTCGGAGATCATCGATAACATGGATCAAATCAAGGCCCAAATGAAAGACGGTACCTTGAAGTGAGGTAAAGAACATGAGCTTAACAAATTTCATAGGTGAGGTTTGGGCAGCCCAAATCCTCCAGGCCCTCCAGAAGTCCCTAGTTTTCGGCCAGGCTGGAGTCATCAACAGGGATTTTGAGGGCGACATTCGGGGCAAAGGCGACACGGTGAGGATAACCGCTCACGGCCCTGTAACGATCGGGAATTACAGCAAAGCCACAGGGTTAAGTGACCCTGAAGAGCTTGACGACGCCAGCGTAACACTCGATATCACACAGTCCAAATATTTCAACTTCCGGATCGAGGACGTAGATAAGGCTCAGATGAACGTGGCTCTGATGGAATCGGCAACGAGAGACGCGGCTTATGGACTCGCCGAGGTTGCTGATGAGTATATCGTCGCTCAGATGGTAGCGGGTGCGGCTGGTGCCGTGGGTGCCGATGGGTCAGATAAGATCTTCGATGGAACGACTGATATCGTGACTGAAGAGCTTCTGGCTGTGAAACAGGTTCTCGATGAAGCCAACTGCCCGATGGAGGGCCGGTTCGTCGTCATTCCTCCCTGGGTGATCCGGTGGCTTCTCCAGGAAGACGCCCTTGTTAACCCGGTCTGGTCCGGGGTTGAAGGCGCTATGCTCAACGGTGAGGTTGCGAAGCTCTTCGGCTTCAGAATTTTGCAAAGTAACAACGTTCCAAACACGGCGGGCGACCACTACAAGGTTGTGGCTGGAGTGGCGAGGGCTACCACATTTGCCGACAGCGTTAACGAGGTCGAAGGCTACAGACCGGACAAGTTTTTTGCGGATGCTTTGCGAGGTCTTCACGTCTACGGGGCCAAAGTGGTCGATCCTAGCTGCCTGTGCGTTCTCACATGTGCGCCAAGCTGAGGAGGTGAGATAAGATGGTTAGATCCGAAATTACTGTAAATGAGATGGCTGGAGCTTGGGCCGACAGAGAGACGCCCGACGCGATCAGCAAGGCCACCGGCCACGTAATAGCCGCCGGTGCGAACTTCAAGAGAATGCTGATCCTCGTCCACATCTCGGCGGGAACTGGAACCCTCGGCGACGTGGTTCTGAAGGCTGGAGATGCTCACCCGGCCTTTAGGCGAGGACTCGGCGATCTTTCGGCTGGCCCCGGCCTTCTCGCCAATGCTGAGAAGGTGATCGGCCCTATCGAGACCGCAAGGTTCCTTCAGAGCGATGGAACGATCATACTCGATATCACCGACACCAGCAACACCGACATTGCCGGAACGATCGAAGCTTACGCGCTGCCTTGAGGGGTGAGTTATCATGGCTCACCCCACCGAAGACCAGTTAGCCGCGATCCTGGCAAAGCTCACCGACATAGAGACCATTCTCACGTCCTGTGAAGGCTACCTTGAAACGATAGCGGAGAACACGGCCCCGGCCTGATAACGATGATAAACATATCTGAGGGTGAGGATAGAGGGGCTTTTCACCCTCTCCCCCTCGCACCGGAACCGCGTCTCCGGTCCTCACCCTTCGGGGCGGGTTTGTCACGACCTGCCCCGGCTCCTTGTTTATCGAGGTGAATTATGGCTGAATATGTATCGAGTGCCGAGATGGACAGTTACGTAGCCGATAGGCCCGATTCTTCGGCTTGGACTGACGCCACCGAGGCAGCTAAAGAGGACCTTTTGAAGTACGTTTCTAGGCTCGTCGATTCTCTTCCTTTCGTCGGTAAGAAGTATGAGACCGACATCACCACCCAGCCCCTCCAGTGGCCGAGACTGATCAAGACGCGCCGGGGGTGGGAGGTGGAGAGAGACGCCGATGATAATGTTGTCATCCCGCAGGCTATCAAAGATGCAGTCTGTGAGGAGATCTTAGCACGCTTGGACACCACCAACGATAAGCGGCGAACCCTTCAGGCTGGAGGTGTCAGGAGCTTCAGGCTAAGCGATATATCCGAAACTTTCGACGGTTCGATGCAGGGCGGCGGCATAAAAGGCACCCCTCTTATCTCCTGGACTGCCTACAAATTCTTAGAACCCTACTTATCCTTTGGAGGCCGGTCTAATTGAGCCTGGTTGATGCCTACCTGAATCAAGAGGCTCAATTAAAGTCACTCCTCCCCTTTGTGTTCTACAACGGGCCAGCCCTCGAAACTCTCCCTCTTGAGATCAACGACATAGGGGGCGACGGGTTCAAGCTCAAGGTGACGACCTCGGCGGGTGCTGCCTGTACCGGATCTGTGATGATAACAGGGTTCATAGACTCAACTCCGAGATCCGAGACCATCACATTCAGCGATTGCAGATCAAAAACCTCAGTATACACCTATACAGAGATCACCAGCATAACCACCACCGGGCTACATGATGAGGACCCCGTACCTAATATCTACATCGTGGCCGTAGACGCTGGCGGGGCTCTGATCACCGAGACGGTTTGGTCTGATTTTTGGTGTAGATGGGAAGACAAAAGCGTGAGCTACTGGAACGATTTGGGGGACCTTACCCTAAGCGATGCAAAGGTGATGTGTACCGAGATCGTAGAGCCCGCCGACTGGATACGCAAAAAGTCCGTGGGTGGCGTCGGCTTCGAAGTGGTGAAAGTGATACCGGCAACCGAGTTAGGAGGCGAAGAGGAGTTTAGGACCCTTCTCCTTTAGGAGGTGAAAGAACATGGTGAACCTGAGGGCTCGAATATCCGCGCCTAGACGGCCTTTGCCATGCCCGGCCTGGTCTCTCCCCGTCTGGCTTCTATATAGCCCCAAATTCGGGCTTTCTCTCCTCCGACCGTACCTTAAGACCTGGAGGTTTTCAGCTTGAAGCCTCTTAACATCCTAAAAACTGTAGCTTCTGACGTGTCGGGGATACTTCAGGGCCGGGGCTACTTCGAGAAGGGGGCCAAAAAGGTCCTGAGAGACGATGAAGAGACGCGGCGTAAGATCCGGGTGGCCCTGGAGGAGAAGAACCAGAAGCTTGTAGAGCGCCTTTGGGTGAACAACCCCGACCTTATCAACTCACTCCCTCAAGCCGAGCGGCTAATAGATCGGCTCACAGATACCGACATGAAGCGGATAATCAAAGAGATTGATAAGGGCGGGCTATCCAAGGCCGACTTTGAGCGCAAGATAAGCGGGTCCTATCTGTCGGCTCCCTCCAGGCTGAAGAGGATCGAGAGGTCAGAGGGGCATGTGTCGGAGCTTATGAAAAAACAGAGGGTGGCCCGCAAAGCGAAGATGAAGTTTAAGACGTGGCGGGCGCGGCCTGACGGCTGTCCTCTCTGTCAGGCTATGAACGGCCAGAAGAGGCGGTTTAGTGAACCGTACTCTAACGGCGAGTACGTCGCCCATCGACACCCGAACTGCCTCTGTGATGAGACCTATTCAATCGAGTGAGATAGGGTAACATCCGGGCGGAGTCTGCCCGGATGTTGGGCTTTAGTTCTGTGATATTCTAGATAAAAGATAGCAAAATATCACAGAACTGATGGCGTGGCGGGATCTCGACTTATGGTAGAAACAGATTCCAAAAAAGATATATTTGAGGAACTGTCAATAGAGTATTTATGACCGAAAGAAAAAATAAAGATTTGTCTGAGGGAAGGACGATAAACAAGAGCGAGAGTCACATCTCACTTTACACGACTGAGAGCGACCTCAAATCTTTATCTCAACCGACTCTATGATCCTTGTGTACGGTGTAACGTCGTCTTCCGGATCATCTAACCTAATATAATATTCCACACTCGATAGCCCTAATGTAATTTGAAAAGGGAAATTATTAGTCTCTTTATCCATAAATGAATAATACTCTGGGGATTCGCGAGTATACAATTCAAAAAGTGCAGCAGGATACTCAAAACTGATATATTCATCCTCGTATGTCGTCCAATGCATATCATCGCTATCTTCCGCTCCGCAAATACCTAGGGCTAATAGTAGACCTGTTATCACCGCTACATACCATTTCATTTTTTCTACCTCACTTATTCCCAGTGAGTACACCATGCTATATCTAAATTTTGATAAAATGAAGGCAGGGATTAACCGTAATAGTATCCCCCGAAAACCTCCTGGTATCGAGTAGCAGGAAGTGAAGCATCACAGATAGGGGATCGTGGCAAAACGTCACGGCGACGAGAGAAAGACGAAAGCAAAAATCAAATGCTAAATTATGCCGATCTAAAGTACTGATCTATTGTACTGATTCGTATCATCCATTTACTAGTAAAAGCGTGCGAAAATCCCGGCTCCGGCCCTGATTTTACATTTGTGCCGCCTCAAATAGGGCTTCATAATCCCGAGTCCGACCGGATGGAGGACCATTTCTCCCCCCACTGTTGCCGCCACTGGTTCACGATTCACCTCCGACGGGCCGGTATGCCTCGCAAATTCATCCAATAGTTGAGGGGTGACGTGAGGAGAGTGGCCATTGACATCTACGACCACATCGACCGCAAAGAGCTTCGCGAAAGCTATCTGGCCCATATACCGCAGCTGGGGATATAGGGCGATCATAGACATTTCCCAGCCCCCCATCTCTTTTTATCGAGCTTAGAGTCTCTCGCAAGAAGAGTTATGTGATTCTCGCCGGCAGTACCGAAAAGCTTTTGATTAGTTCTTCCAATGTATAAGTAAAATAATGGAGGAGAACATGATGATAAAAAGAGTTTGCTTAGGAATATTCGTCGTTCTAATAGTGGTATCAACTGCTTTGTGTATTGAATATGCACCTTTTAATGCTCCTGAACTTGTTGATGATCCAAATTACCAGATACTAGTTAGTATTATAAATAATCCGGATATATATACCAGTTGGAGGTGTGGGTTCAATGTCGGTTTAGGGCTTGAATATCATGAAACAACCAGTGCCCCCTATGAAGTATATTGGTTGGATTCGGATGGCAAGCGTCACGGAACTTATATTAAATATTACGATAGCAAGCACGCGAAAATAGCGGAATTGGGTTGTTATAACCACGACAAAGAAGAGGGGTTTTGGATTTACAAGTCCGAGAATGGGGCAATAAAACGTGCAGGATTTTTTGACAAGGGCAACTGTTCCGGTTATTGGGTAGAGTGGGCTACCAATGGCGACATACTGTTAGAATTAAACTATAAAAACGGCAAACTAGATGGTTTTCAGAGAGAGTATCTTGGTGGTGTTTCCCATTATCGTAGCGCAGAAAAAAATTATGAAGATGGCAGACTCCAGGGCGATTGGATACAATATGACCGTTTTGGAAAGGTGCTAAAAATAGAAACTTATGATTATGGGGTTTTGATATCCACCAAAGATTATCACTAGTATGATATCTGCTGAGCGGGGTGTGGCAGTTCATTCGATGGCCGTCAAGAGATAGTAGAGGGAGGTGGAGGTGGCGACCGACTCCCGCCTCGCCGACTTCAGGCGGATCTGGGCACAGACCAGCGACCTCTTCGCCGAGCTCGCCTTCTGCATCCTCACCCCCCAGTCTCAGGCGAGGGCCTGCTGGCCCGCCATCTTGATCACTTCGGGAGCGCGGAGGGTCGCGAATACCCAGACCTTTAAGTCGGGGCTGGAAGATTGCACAAATAATGGCGATTGAGGAGATGACCATTTCCCCCTTCCCCGATAGGAACATTTTTCGCCTATTATGGCCGTTTACCAACCAGAAGTGGGTGATATGAGTGGGATATAAACTGATGTTTGCCATACTGACACTGGCTTCTCTTCTGCCCCTTCTAGCTTTAGCAGCTCCGGATGAAGCGAGCGGCGTCGTTACCAACATCATCGACGGCGATACCTTCGACATCTGGATCGAAAAGACCGACTCACGGATCATCTACGAAGTCGAGCGGGTGAGGTTAGCCGACGTCTACGCCCCGGATATCAGCAAGTCAGAAGGCCCCCAGGCTGCGATCTTTGCCACCGAAGCTCTGCTGGGGAAAAGGGTTTGGCTGGACATCGACGACCTATCGGGGGATGGCAGGGACTCCGATGAGCGTATCATCGCCGTGGTCTACCTAGAGGACCTCAGCGGGGGCATTAACGCCACGCCATTCAATCGGCTTCTGGTGGATGCAGGCTTCGCTGTGGTCGAGGACGACGCCAACAACGAGTTCGATCCTGACAAGTGGTGGACTAGAGGGATAGGGGAGCCTGAACCGTCCTCGACGACTGATCTCACCGATAAGCCGATAACACAACTATCCGGGTCTGACTTCTCAGATTGGTTACCAACCGATTGGCTACAAACGAAATTGCAATTGACGGAAGAATTGGATGGATTAGAGTATTGGGGGGGCTACCCTCTTGGGATGAGCCGATATCCAGACTGGTATGTTGGGCCGGTATACTCGGATAAATATCGCTATCCTGATTATGAATGGGCACAAAGGACATCACCCGAACATGGAACCTGGTTCTCCTAGCTCGGCGGAGACAAAAGCCGCGGGCTATGTTCTCTGTGTGGTATGTCATCAGCCATGAAGATCCGAGTCGTCAGCTCAAAAGAGGTGGTCGCCCAACAGAATCAAAACGGCTTTGCATGTAAAGTCGAGCACCTGTAAATCTCATCCGAGTTCGTTTTTACTTATGCTGAGACCATGGACGCTGAGTTTCCACTAAAAGTTGCTGCAGAGTTGCATGATTTTAGCATAGACCACACTTAAGGTGCAGAGCCGAATCGAGCTGGTGGGGCGGCAGACCTCTCCATGAACCTCTCGATGATCTCCTCGGGAGAGAGGGCGATCACCGGCACATTGGCGTTGCCGATCTCGACCTTGACCACCAGGACGCCCCTTCCACCCATGCCGTCTCGAACCTCCGCGGGCGTGGCAGCGAGCCTCACCTCGGTGCCTCCGGCTCCTTTCGCCACCCTGACGAGGTCCGCCCTCCGTGAGGTGCAGGTCGGCTGAGATCCCGTGGAGCCGTAGCAGCCGTTGTCGAGGATGACGAGGAGGTAGTTTTTTGGGTCCTGGTCGGCGATGGTGGCGAGGCTTCCAAGGTTCATCAGGACGGCGCCGTCGCCGTCGATGGCGATCACCCTCTTGTCCGGGCGGGCGAGGGCGAGGCCCAGGCCGATAGAGGAGGCGAGGCCCATCGACCCCAGCATGTAGAAGTTCGAGGGACGGTCTCCGACGGCGCATAATTCTCGAGAGGGATAGCCGATGTTTCCGATGAGGAGGGCGTCCTGTGACTTTGCCTCCTCGGCGATGATGGCGATGGCGTCGATCCGCTTCAAAAGAATAAGCCTCCAGATCTCTTAAGGTGATCAAAGATCGATCGTTTTTTTTCGGAAGCCGTTTTTAGATCAGGCCCCGCTCAATCATGGCGGCTTTGAGTTCCGCGAGGTCGGTCTCGATCCTCTCGAACATCTGATCCCCATTTTGAATTCTGTTTTTTCAGTGCCGCGTCCATCCTGTCGCCTAGATCGCGAAAGCCTTCCCTGAATGCCACCAGTATCTCTTTGAGGACCTCGACCCCTTCGTCCAGACGTTCGCATACCTCGTCGAGGTCGAGCAGCCCGCAGAATCCGGCATATTCTCCTGTGGCGTCCGAGTACGTCGTCTCCACATCTTCTTTCCGGATGGGAGGGAGGGCAATTTCCAACGCTGACGCGAACCTCTCCAGATCGTCCTTCTCGCCCTCGGCGACAACCTCTATTCGGCCGTCGGGAAGGTTTCGGACGAAGCCAGAGATGCCGAAATCCCCGGCAAGAGCGGCTGCTTTCGCCCTGCAACATGCCATCATCTCGACGCTGCCATAGACGCGCGCGGTCAATCTAATCATCTGGAGAAATATTCGCGCTTCGGATATAAAGCCGTTAGGAATAAGGGGCGAAAGTCACCGGGACTGAATAATTATTTATGCATCATGGTGAAACAAAAAGTCGATAGGTGGGTGATCTCACGGGACGAAGTTTTTTCTTGATTCTGGCGCTGAGCCTGACGCTCTGTACCCTCGGCGCCATCGTTGCTCAGCCCTCCGAAGAGTGGGAGAAGACCTTCGGAGGCTCGAAGGACGATTACGGTTTGTCGGTCCAGCAGACCTCGGATGGCGGTTACATCGTTGTAGGTTACACCAGTTCTTCAGGCGTTGGAAGCGAAGACGTCTGGCTGATCAAAACCAGTACCAACGGGACCGAGGAGTGGAGACGGTTCTTCGGCGGCGGAAGTCGTGACCACGGCCAATCAGTCCAGCAGACTTCGGACGGTGGCTACATAGTCGTAGGCTTTAATGAGAGGTCCAAGGACAACCTTGACCTTTGGCTTATCAAGACCAGTACCAACGGGACCGAGGAATGGACACGGTTCTTTGGCGGCATAAATAGTGACCACGGCCAATCAGTCCAGCAGACTTCGGACGGTGGCTACATCGTCGCAGGTTACACCGGTTCTTTCGGCAGCGGCAGCGGTGATGCCTGGCTTATCAAGACCGATTCCGATGGGAACAAGCTATGGGACAGGACCCTCGGTGGCTCAGGGACGGACATTGCCCTTTCAGTCCAGCCGACTTCGGACGGCGGCTACATCGTCGCAGGTTACACCAGTTCTTTCGGCGCCGGCAGCATCGACTCCTGGCTGATTAAGACCGATTCACACGGGAACAAGCTCTGGAACAAGACCTTCGGGGGCTCTGAATCCGACCAGGCTAAATCGGTTCAGCAGGCCTCGGACGGCGGCTACATCGTCGCAGGTTACACAAATTCTTTCGGCGCTGGCCGCACTGACGCCTGGCTGATTAAGACCGATTCACACGGGAACAAGCTCTGGAACAAGACCTTCGGAGGCTCTGGAGACGACTACGCTGAATCGGTCCAGCAGACCTCGGACGGCGGCTATATAGTCGCAGGTCGCACATATTCTTTCGGTACTAGCAGCAATGATGCCTGGCTTATCAAGACCGATTCTGCCGGAAACGAAGAATGGAACAAGACTTTCGGAGGCTCCGACTATAACTATGCCCGCGACGTGAAAGAGACCTCGGACGGCGGCTACATTCTCACAGGCGAGACCACGTCTCACGATGCTGGGGGCACCGACCTCTGGCTGATAAAGGTCGCCCCAGTCTCGGGAGCGGCCCTGCCAAAGGCGGAAAAAGCGACGGTCGCACCAAAGGCCGCATCCTTGGTGGAATATCGCACCTCAGACGCCCCTTCGGTCGCGACCGGGCCTGATGACTCTGGAGAAGAGGGATCAGAGTCCCCGACCGCCACCTCTGACGCATCCAGGCCCGGGTCAGGCGGCCCGCTCCCCGATGCCGTGATAGAGCGGACCCTGCCCGAGGACTACGTCTACAGCCACGAGATATCGGTCGAGGGCAAAGAGTACACAGTCTACGACGTCTTTTGGAACGGCGACTCCTTCCCCTGGACCGACAACGACTACAAGTTCCCGCTGGTTTACGACCCCTCCGCCGACGGGATCGTGACCGAGGAAGACCTGGTCGAGAAATGTCTCCTCGTCGAGGCCTTCTACACAGTGGCCCCCCAAGACCAGGACATCTGGACCCAGAGCTCCGAAGCCTACGCGACGATCGCCCAAGGCTTTGCCGAAGATAGCGAAGAGGCCGCGGGTAACCTCGCTAAGATATCGGTTCTCACCCTCGCCTACGACGGCTACAAGACCTTCGTCTTCGGAGATGTGGGAAGCGCCTTTTCGATCACGAACCTGCTTCTGGACTCGGCCAAAAACTGGGCCGACCCGTCAATCGTTGCAGGCCCAAGGCTCCAAAAATACCTGGAGATCGACAACAAGCAGAAGATGTCCGTCTTCGCGCTGGATCTCGTAGAGGCCACCGTCGGCATGGCGTCTGAGGAAGTCTCAGAAAACCCCGAGCTTGAAGAGTCGTTGAGCAATAGCCTCAAGATAGGTGGCGACGTCAAGACCTCGTACACCGATCTCATCACCTCGATAACTGACGAGGTTACAGAGCCATGCAAGAACGTCATCAGGTACGTGGAGCTGAGAAGAACGCTCTACCTGGGCTACCTTGCCATGCTCTCCTCTCAGGTATCATCGAGCTCCGACGCCTTCTCAAAAGGTGAGTACTCTTACGAGGACGTCGTCTTGTACCTGGCAGCTGACGAAGACATCCCGGCGCTCTCTGCCGAGATGTGGGGATTTGTCAGGGACGGATATGTTGAGGCGCAAAGCCATTTCGGCACTGCATGGATGGTCGATGAGGACGCTGTGTCCAAGATAGATGCCGAGATCGCAACCTGGGAAGACCTTGAAAGAGGGTCTTCGGATTACGTGACCGGGATTATCAGAACCAGGGATTTCATGGTCGCTCGATACTACGAGAACGTCCTGAGCGACGATTCCAGGATCAGAAGCTGGCCCATCCTAGAAGTATCAGGCGTCGGATCTGACTCGGTCTCCATAAAGAACGTGGGTTCAGCCACCGCCGAGAACATAGGCCTTTACAACAACGGCGTACAACCGATGCTTGCGCCCAAGAGCGAGATCAGGCCTGGAGAGGAGATCTCTGTTAATCTGCGAAGTGATACAGAGTACATCAAGATAAGGTTCAGTTCGGAAAGGGTGGATATCGTGGATTATCTGTTCGTTCCGTAGAAGAGGACAAAGGGGATTGTGTTCAAATGGGATTATTTCCAGAAGATGATCTCAGAACTTTCAGAGCCGGTCTGAGAGGAGCCAGCGTCGGGGCTCCCTCTCCTCTTCGAGGTCGAACCTCGGCTTCAGCTTCCCCTTCACCTTCTCCCGAGAATAGACGAGCTGCTCTCCGTTCTTCGCTTCAATGAGAGACTGGAGATCTTCCATCTCCGGGTCAGGAAGCTCGATCAGCCCTTCCCCTCCGGTGAGCCAGTTGAAGATCTGTACCTCGTTTATCTCCCGGACCCGTTTGAGGGAATCAAGGTTCGTCTCATCGTCGATCGAGACGCTCTTCCCCTCCTCAGGAGACCAGCCGATCCTTATTTTTTCGGTGCCGAGGATGGATATGGGTATCCTCTCCCCTTCCAGGGGCTTTGGGTAGAGGCCCGTCAGCCTCTTCGTTTCGCTCTCTCTTGAGGGTGGAATATCCCCATCCCCAATTTCATCGAGCATCCTTCTGGGCCGGTTCACCCCAGTGCCTTCTGGTTCCATCATCCCGAAATCCACTTGCCGTCTCGCCTGATCCTTCCGCCGCCCAAGAAGGGTCAGGTCCTCGACTCGTAATCGATCCTCTTCTTGAGGATGCACCCTCCGCCCCGGAGGCCACCCATGGGGTGCTTCGGAGTCCCCATGGAGTTCATGCACCTCGCCATCACCGCCGCACCCCGAGCGAGGCCGTCGTCGACGAAGACGATGTTCTTCTCGGGCTGGTCGTATAGTTTGAGAGATCCGATCTCCTCTAGGATCAGGTCGGGCTTGTTCCCGCTGATCCCGGCCCTGCCGGTGATGCCTATCGCCGTATCCTTGGTGACAAGCCCCGCCTCCATCGCCACCTCCACAAGCCGTCGGGTGGTGTGGGCCGCTGCGACGTCGATGGCTCCAAAGAGGGTCTTTAGCCCCTTATCCTGGTGGATTTCCCTTCCGATCTGGGCGAGCCGGTTGAGCTGGCTTCCGTTCTCTCCAACGTCGCAGCCTATGAGAGCAACCCCGATCTTAGCTGCGGCGGCGGGGTCGACGGGAACGCTCCCGTACCTGGTCCTGCCGAGGGGGACCTGCTCGACTCTGACCTGCTCGTCGATCACTTTCGCGTACTCTTGAGCAGTCTTGTCGATCTTGATCTTCTTTCCGTCGAAGAGGTCGAGGGTCGTCCCCGTCTGGGGGTCGACGAGCCCCGTCCCCTGGATCAGGGCGTCGGGTATCGCTCCCGCAAGGCCGCAGAAGTTTCCGATGGTGTTGGAGTAGGGAAGCTCCGCCGAGGTGATCCTGCCATCGAGAGTCGTCCCAAAGTCGAGGGAGAGACATGGGTTTCGAAAGTCGACGTCGGTCCACTTGGCCCCCTCCTTTATCCCGGCGGTGGCCAACTCCCCCTCCATCTCGTTGGCAACGATCTCGACCCCAGTCGAGCCCTTCGGCGGGAAGACCGAGGCGACGGGACCGTTGAAGACGATCTTCTCCATCAGGCTGTAGGGGCGAAACCGATCGGGTATGTTGTGGATCGACATCGCCGGGGTCATCAGCCTCGGCGGGACCCCGGCTATGAGGCAGCCGTCGGCGAGGGCCTGGATGAAGGTTCCCACCTCATCTGGCGAGGAGAAGCCAGCGACGACCCCCGTCGATCGAACGACGAAGTTCAGGTCGTCTTTGATGGAGAGCCTCGACTTTGTGTGGCTCTCGAGGAGGGTGTCACGCACCAGCTCCGAGACCGACTCTCTGGTGAGAGGGGTGCCGCAGAGGGTTTTTGCGAATACCTCTTCCTCGAACTTCGGCCTTCGGACGTCTCGGGTCATCTTCACCGTCTTGTTGACGATCCGAGTCTGGCCGTTCTTCATGTTGGTGGCCGTGAGGATGCATTTGGTGGTGCTGTTGCCCACTTCCACAGAGGCTACGATGTAGTAGGGCTCCTTCTTCAGCTCCAGGATATCCACTGGAGGGCTCTCGGCGATTCGCGGTTTGGGCTTAGATCTGAGGAGACGGCCGATGCTCATAGCTATCGGGACGAACTTTCAGGCGATAAACTCTTCGGGTCCAGCTGCCAAATCGAAAGTTTGATTTTATGCGAGGAGAAAAAGGGTTGTGTGTATTCGGCGGCGGTGGTGGGTGCGGGTCCCGCCGGGAGCACGGCGGCCCGCTTTCTCTCAGAGATGGGGCACGATGTCGTCCTCATCGATCGAAAGGAGGTGGTGGGCCTCCCAAAGCAGTGTGCTGAGGGGCTCTTCGCCGCGTGTTTTCCGGATTTTGCGATCGCCAAAGGCGCCTTCATCACCGGCAACGTCCGCTACCTGGAGGTCGTCTTTCCAAACCGGACGAGCTACAAGTTGAGGGGCGACCTTCTGATGCTAGATCGGCCCCGATTCGATCAGCACCTCCTCGGACTAGCGGAGCAGACTGGAGCTGAACTCGCCCTCGGCCAGAAAGTCGAAGGCGTCGATCCGGAATCCGGCGAGATCCGCCTTCGAGGAGGAGAGACGATAAGGGCCGAGGCGATCGTCGGGGCCGACGGCCCGGCATCGAGGGTCGCAAGGTCCATGGGCGAAAGAGTTCGGCTCGTCCCCGCCTCCCAGGTGGAGATGACATGGCCCGAGGATGACGCCATATACGCCTATATCGACCACGACCTCTGTCCCCACGACCACGACTCCACCACCACCCAAAGCCAAAACTGCTACTCATACTCCTGCTGGATCTTCCCTAAAAGCGAACGGGGGACGGCCAACGTCGGCTGCTTCGGTACCTTCCCCATCCTTGAGAGGTTCATATCGAAGTACGGAATCGAGGGCGAGGTGGTGGAGAGGAACGGGGGCGCAATACCTTTGGGCCTTGCCAGAAGGCTCCAGAAAGGGCGAGCCGTCCTGATCGGCGACGCCGGAGGGCTCACAAATCCCTTCACCGGCGGCGGCCTCTACCCAGCGGCGAGATCGGCCAGGATAGCCGCCAATGCCATCGATCGTTTCCTCCGGGGCGAGACGGATCGAATCGAGTATGAATCGAGGATGAGAATGGACTTCGTCGCCTCAGACCTTCACATGAAGGCCAGAGACGTTCTGGCAGGCCTCTCAAACAATGAGCTATGCCAGCTCGGCACCGCCATGAACGGCCTCGTCTTTCCAGGCCTCAAGTTCACCGCCAGCCCCTGGCTCATCTCGCGGGGCCTGTGCCATCCCGGCATCATGAAGCCGAAGTATGCGCCCCTTCTGAAGCTACTATTTAGGTACTGCCTGGCAGGGAAGGTCTGGTGAAAGTGAAGGGAAGGGCTGAAGAAAAGGGACGGAAGGGCTAGAGGCCTTCCTCCTACTCGAAGTCGTCAAGCATCTTTACGCAGAACGCCCTCACCTGATGAGCGACAGGATTGTCCTCCTCGGCTAGGACTGACCGCGCCCAGAGCCTCACCTCTGCCTGCATCCTATTGTCGAGGTCCTCGTAGAAGGCGGGCCGACCCCAGTGCTGGCCTATCCGCATGATGTTAACGATGAGAGAAAGGCCCGTCCCCTCCAGGCTGCAGGCGCGGCCGTCATCGTCGAAAGTTGCGATAGGCTGCCGGAAGGGAGTTGGCTCGGGATCGCTGGATGAGTTTTCTTGGGTCATGAACGGTGGTTGGATGTGACGGGCAGTTAATGTGGGTTGTGTTTTGAAGTTGCCCCATCGACTTAGGGATTAAAGAGCATCTTTCAGGCCACAAATTATATCTGTTTTACAACCTTTACAATATCGCCATGATTGCAACGAAGCGGTTAGCCGTAACCGAATCAGTATGGGCAGATCTCTCAGATCTCAAGAGGCCTGGAGAGACCTTCAGCCAGCTCCTCGAAGAGATGATAGAACGGGAGAGGAAGACCCGGCTTGTAGCTCATCTGAAGACGATCGCTGATGAAGGCGATTTTGTGGAGCTGCCCCCTTGAGCCACAAATTGCTGATCGAAAGAAGAGCACTGAAATATCTATCGGAGCTTCCGGAGAAGAGCCAGCGTCTCATCAAAGAGAGGTGCCGATCCCTTTCAGACGACCCCTACCCAGGCCAGGGAGGTGACAAGGAGCTCTTGCATCTCGATTACAAGCTCTACAGGTTGCACGTCGGCCGATCATTCACTGTATTTTATCAAATCTGTGAGGATGACGACCTGGTCAAGATCCTGGAAATAACCACCATCGAGAAGGCACACAAGCTCTATAGGCGCCTCGAAGAGTGACCAACCTATTTCTTCTCCTCTCTGTCGTCAACTCACTGAAGATGTTAAAATCAGTCACACTAAAGAATATCTTTTTACGCCATCAAGTCACCACCAACAAATGAGGAGCGACCCCCCATGATCCCGAGGCAGACCCTTCTGGCAGCGCTGATCCTGGCCCTGGTCGTCGGCCTCGGTGAGGCGAACCTGACCGTCACCCAAGAGGTCAGTCCTGACCATATCTGGCCTGCAAGCTCCGGGAAGGAGCCTGCAAGCGCGATGGTGACCCTGACGGTGGCAGGAGAGGAGCTGCCAGACACGATGCCCATCGACGTGATCCTCGCAATAGACAGCTCCGCCAGCATGACGGAGACCGACCCCGGGGGAAAGAGGCTCGACGCCGCTCGGGGCTTCGTCATTAAGATGGACCCATCCCGGGACAGGGTGGGTCTAGTCAGCTGGGACGACGACGTCGATTTTTCCATCCCACCGACGGAAGACTTCCCCCTGGTTTTGGAGGCGATCGGGAGGGTGGACAGCGCTGACGGGACGAACATAGACCGAGGGCTCAAAGAGGCGATCGACCTTTTGACGGCGAACTCGACTCGTTCGGATGGACGAGTCCGGTTTGTGGTCTTCTTATCCGACGGCGACGGAGATTACACCCCGAGCGGAAGGACCGGATCCCAGACGGATAGGGCCAGAGACGAGGGGATCGTGATCTACACCATAGGGCTGGAACTCGCCAACACGCGGGCGGAGAAGAGCCTGGAAGATATGGCCGAGGCTACAGGGGGCAGATACCGCGAAGCCTGCGACAGCTTCGCCCTCGAGTCGATCTACCAGTCCATCGGCGAGGAGGTGATAAACATCGTCGGAAGGAACGTAGTCGTCAGGTACGTCCTTCCCCAAGAGATCGAGGCCTCTGGCTACTCGACGGCGCCAGTCACTGAGACTCGCAAGGAAAACGAGACTCTGGCCTGGAACGTTGGCGATATATCGGCTGGCGAGACCTGGTCGACTTCGTTTGATGTCAAGGCCGAGACTGCAGGGATCTTCGAGTTGGGAGGTGCCGGGTCCGAGGTGGCCTACCATCGAAGGAGCGGGTTTGAGGAGAGGCTGAAGATCGAGGAGATGCTCCTGGACGTCGCAGAGCTCCGATCTGGGGCCTCGACGCATCTGGATCTCGACATTGACTTAGACGCCCTTGCAAAGATCATAAGCCCGATCCACGAGGTGTTGGAGGAGAACGAGACTCACATCCTCTGGAAGTTCTCAGAATGCAGCTCCTGTTGCAGGAGAGACTGGGCCTATCTCTCCGAAGATGGCCAGATCGTCGTCGCGAGCACGAGCCCCTTCAGCCTCGGGACGAGAGACGCCCTCGCCGAAGAGGTCCTGACAGTGATGGATATGATAGAGGCCTCCGGGGCGAACGTCTCCGAGTACGATCGGTCGGAGGCCGGAAACGTCGCAGAATATTACGCCAAAGACTCCGGGATTTACCACCAGATAAGCTACTCCTTCGGCAGTGACTTCGACCTGACCCTGATGGCCCCCGAATGCTTCGTGAAAGAGGCCAGACTTTCGGTCACCGGCGACGAGATGGACTATTTTGGGGGGTCTGCAGACCAGGAGTACTACATAGACGGCGATTACGTGACCGGCTGCGATTTCCATGACTTTCCCTGGAACGGCGGCTGCGCCGCCGAGGATGTCAACATCACAGAGAAGCTGGCACCAGGAGACCACAAAATCTCAGCAAGGAAGGTGTCTGACCCTCACACCATGATAATCGAAGCTATCACGACCGAAAAGCCCGAAAAAGAATTTTTCCTCTACAACGACGACTACAAGTCAGTCTGGGTCCCAGCGACCACCAACGCCCTCCGCTCTCCTTCAGAGATGCTCCCGATATCTTCGGGGACCCTCGGGTGAGAAAGCGGGTGTACGTCGATCAGATGTTTCGGTCAGGATAGGAAAGTGCTGACGTGCCCGCCTGTGAGGTTAAGCGATCGTGTTATAAATACACCACATAATGTTAGATATACAAAACATTGATATACTAGATATTAGAAATAGATAACATACAGTGATCTGCATGAAACGGATGTATAAAATGCAAATGGCGGCAGGAGGGCTCGCCCTGCTCGCAGGCATCTTGCTGACGTATCTGGAAGTTTTGCCCGAAGACCCTTCAGCGCCCCTGTGGTACCTGACACCACCAGGTCTGGTGCTTATTATAATTCCATTGGCGAGGCACTTGAGATATGGCGATGAGCCCTACAAAGACGAACGGACGAATAACATCTTAACCCGCGGATTTGCCTATTCCTACCAAATCACCATCGGCGTCATGGTCGCCCTCTTCTTGGTGGAGGATATGGGAGTTCTGACGATGACGGCGCAAAAAGCCCTGGCGATAATAATTCTGGTGGCTACCCTCAGCGCGATCTTCTTCCGCTGGTACCTCTTTCGCAAAGAAGCGATGGCCTGTGGGGACCAGGAAGAGGCGGTCTGATTGATATGAACCTGAAGTGCAGGGTGTTTTTGGCGCTGGTTCTAACGGGGCTACTGCTGCCGTTGGTAACCGTAGGATGTGCTGGAGATCATGCCTCGGTCCTGATGACGATCGGCGTTGTGATCATCGTGGTGATGGCGCTTTGCCTCTGGAGCCATGGAGAGCATACCGAGGGACTTAGGATGAAGCGCGGGGCAGATTTATGAAGACCAGAATCAAGGAGCTGAGGGCTAGGCAGAACCTCACCCAGGCGGACCTCGCCGCCATGGTGGAGGTGCGACGAGAGACAATCCTCTTTCTGGAGAAGGGAAAGTACAACCCGTCCCTGAAGCTCGCCCACAAGGTGGCGGTGGCCCTCGGATCGACGATCGAGGAGGTCTTCATCTTCGAGGAGGAGGACCTCCTCTGAGACGTCGACCCAAACCCCAGATCGGTTCTGTTTTTAGTTTAAAGTGAGTACCCCGCAGCTTGCAGCGGGGTGCGCTGTTTGACTAATGTAATGAGGCATTTTTACATCGATTTTACTGTTGAATTTAGTGATAATGAGAGAAATTGTGAGGGTGAAAATCCGGGGCGTTGGATACCTTCGATGCCTTAGAGGTGTGAAAAATGGATTAGCTTGAGGATATTGTTTTTGATCAATGGATAGCATAAAAGCTAATAACTAATTGAGATGTTGATAACTAGAATGACATATCTACAAAATCTAAAGTATCGTCTCACCGGTTGGAAGCTTAAGTTAAAACTTTATATTGATCAAAATTCAATACAGGCATGTAAAATATCTATAGTAATAGGTTTAATTTTTGGATTAGTATTGACGTTGTTCTATAATTCGCGCCCATCGCTTCCATGGAATTCTATCTACAATTTTTCAGGTTTTGCAGCACTCATCGCTGCATTATCTCTTTATTGGTCACAAATGAGAGGCCCTTGTATTATAAGCAGCCCAATTTACACCATGAGGATTTCTATTAACCGCCTATAAGCGATCCTACAGAGTTCCACGTTTATATTTTTGATCTTAATGTCCTACTTGCCGTTATTATTCGCTACTAACAGATCCCTTTCTTGATCTAGGTCG
>Ga0116164_10000667_pt1 | contig 28371 bp, 18 predicted proteins | sample AD_UKC109_MetaG_FD_89888 | JGI IMG/M metagenome (GOLD analysis project Ga0116164, IMG submission 89888) | Active sludge microbial communities of municipal wastewater-treating anaerobic digesters from Hong Kong - AD_UKC109_MetaG | ecosystem: Engineered > Bioreactor > Anaerobic > Digestate... | reverse complement strand
TTGCGGTCCATGTACGATATCCTGTTGGCCATAAGGTTTGAGACCTTTATAACAAGCGTATTCTTCTTTTTAAGCTGTTTCCTGGTCAGTGTCATTTTATATTCAGGCCCGATAAGGACCCCGGTCTCCTTCCCGTTAAGGATCACCCTCGCACTCTCGCACACTTTTCCAAGATTCAGCGACCAGGCATCGGCCTTGCCAGCCGGCCTCCTGAAGGTTATTGAATACTCTGCCGTGCCGGAGAAGTTCTTTCCGGCATCGCCTCCGAAATCAGTCCAGGATGTCAGTTCGGAAATTTCGACTGAAGGGGGCATGGACGGACCGCCTTCAACGAATTGTACATTCCATCTGCCTTCTATTTCCTGAGCTGATGAAACCGCATCGTAGAAAGCATATTCACCGCCTTTCCTTTCTTCATTATATGTTCTGACGATGAAGGATTCACCGGGAGAAATACGCAGGTAAATCTCATATTTCCCATTACCTCCCTTTCTTCCCCTCGCAATTCCGCTCGCTTCAGTTGATGGATTGAAAAGACCCGCAGAAGCTGCGTCCACTTCCAGGGGAAGCCAGCCATCGAAGGCTTTCTCGCCCTGGTTCAGGATGAAATAGGTGCTGCCGTCAGTGTTAACACGGCGGACAAAGCTGATTCCATTGTCTGTCATGCTTTCACGTCTCATTCCGGCAAAGGAGAGAAGCTGGACCAGGTTATTGCTCCGGCATATCATTCCCCTGCCGTAGGTTGCCTTTTCAACTTCCGGATTATTGGTGGGGCTGAAGGCAACACCTGCCTTAAAACGCTCGTAAGCTGCTTCTTTGGCATCGAGGGAAGCCAGACCTGCAACATTTTCAGGCCATTCTCCGTATAATAATATATTAGCCCCTTCATTCGCAAGCTTCAGTATCTGGGCCACCGTCTCAAGTGGAATATATTTCGACCCGGGCAGAATAAGCGTTTTGTAAACATTTCCCTCAGTCATTATAAGTTCGTCTTCAGTTACAGAGTTCTTTATCTGAAGATCAGAGATGAAATCGTATCCGTAGCCTTTATCGATCATCTCTTCGGCAGCTGTCATAAAGGGAGTGCCCTTAAATGCAGGGCTGATCCCGTCGAAATGCTGAAGCAGGCTTCTGCCGTAATCGGCATACCTGTCGAAGACCGGGAAATAAAGAAGAATATCATTGTCGGGACTTCCCTGCTGTAGGAATGACTGCACCCTTGCGACATATCTGTTGAGGGCTTCCGAATCATTCCAGAGGCTGTTTGACGGATTGAGTTCCACGGCAGCATAGAAATGAAACCCCGGCCATGGTGCATCTTTTGGTGAAAAACAGGTCCCGTGATAGAAAACATGATTTATTCCTCCCAGGAAAAAGAGGTCGACAGCTTCGCGTATGTCATATAGGTCGGAAAGGAAATGCTCATTAAGCCATGTTGCTGCCTCGCATGATACATAAGGTTTGCCTGTTACATTGGCTGCCGAGGAGGCGAACTTGAACCTGGTTATCTCCCTGCCTTCTGTCTCGGGTATATCGGAAGCGGCATAGAGGTCGAGAATGTTTGCCGGCGAACCATGAGCCTGATTTCTTATTGTTTTGCCCTGCCTGTTAGCCCAGGTTCTCCACCCTGTGGTGAATTTGTCGAGGATAAGATCCGAAATGGTCTGCCTGTAGTCCGACAGAACTCTTGCATTGAGTTCAGGTGTATCTTTCTGGAAAAGAGCCGGAAAATAGGCTGCGAGGTCGTAACCCCTGCGGTTATAGAATTCATAGAGAAGGTCACTGGTCCAGTTCGATTCCCCCGAGGCATCGTCAACTTCGTAGGAATCGTTAAAATATCCGCGAAGTGTTTCTATGTCATAATCTTTAAAGACGGTGTCGAAATGAGCGAGAAAGTTACTGATCGCCTTTCCCGAAAAGTGATCGATGACATCACCTTCACCACCGGGTCCTGCTCTTTCTGCAAGTTTCCCGTGCCATCCCTGGAAGAGTGCATACAGCGTCCAGTTACCTTCCGGCGCTGTCCATTCCAGATCACGTTCGTGACTTACATCTTCGGTAAGGTCGATTATTTCGCCTGAATCGGAATATCCTACAAGGATATAAAGGGGAAGAGGCTTTTCGAATCTTATCTGGTCGAGGGCATAGAGCTGAAGATCCTTGTTTTTGCCAATGGGATCTTTAAGTTTTGTTATATCGGGTTTTACCCCTACCGGTCTGAGAAGGGGTTGCTGTACAAATTCTATTTTTTCAGTTAGCTTTTCGCCTCCTTTGAGAGTATAGATTTTATAATTGATATTCTTGCATGCGTCATCCGGACTTACCCAGGGGCCCCCGAAAGGCCACCCGGATGCATTTGCCAGGTCTATCCCCATATTGAGCCTTTCGGCTTCACCCAGAGTGTAGGTGAACATCTTCATCCATTCAGGTGAAAGGTAGTTTATGAATCTGTCTTCATACCCCTTAACGCCATAGATGCATGTTATTTCCATTCCTCCCAGACCTGCTTTCAGGTTCTTTTCCATGTTGAATGTTATGTCCTGTTCGGTGACTATGCTTCCGGGCCACCACCAGCGGGTCCAGGGCTTGTTCATACGGGTGATCTCAGGCCAGCTGATATCCTGGGCTGCCAATAGCTGCGAAAAAAGTAAAAAGACGACGAGTAATTTTTTCATATCATATACTTTATTACCCCCCATACCCCTTAAAGGGGGGATTAATTCTGCACTGAATAAAGCCCCCTTTAGAGGGTTCGGGGGTCAGTGTCATATATGCCAAAATAGAACCACAGTTTATGTTTTTTCACCCCGCTCATCGGTGTCTTTTTCCCGGCGGGGCCGTATACCGACGCATCGGTTGTTAGTCCCATCGCAAGCTTCGATCCCAGAGCCGGTATGCAGTCGAGGAATGAAATGTCACCTGCCGGCAGCTCGGGATATGATTTCGGACCTGTGATCCCGTAGAAATCATAAAGCCGGAGGTAAAGGTCGCGGTCTTCGGTTGCCATCATTATTTTTCCCTGGGCAGTACTCAGTTCCATCCATGTGAAATTTGAGAAATAACCTTTGAATTCGGGGTAGTAAAAAGGATAGGCCCCTGTCTGTGTATTGTTGTACACTTTTTCCCAGACATTGTAGCTTACTCCCTGCAACCTGTTCTTCCACACCCTCGACGGACCGTCGCCGAGCCATTTTGCCCGTGCGACATAATTCTCGGGATATGAAAAACTTATTCCTGCAAACTGGTAATCACCTGTAAGCTCGTACTCATATTCAAGGCTCACCCATCCCGACGGGTACATTTTCCACCTGGCAGACTTCATATTGCCGTCATATTTAACAACTGCCACGGCTCCGTCATTTTCATTGTTCACTGTCACTCCGGTGACTTTTTGTTTCCCGTCGGTAAGGACAGGACCGTTGCCAAAAAAGATCATCGACCTGTTATTGTAGGTCACTCTGATTATCTTTCCTGTTTTGCGGCTCAGCGTCAGGGATGTCCCATTAGCTCTGAGTGTTATTGTTGTATCAGCTTCACTGACTTCGGCAGGCGAACCGCCCGTCAGAGAAGCAAAACCTCTGACGATCTCATCATTACCCTTTACCTGCCATGTTTTTGAAATTATCTCCTTCCCGTACGGATCGTATGCCGTAAGCATGAGTGCATCGAAAGTTTTCCAGTCGGTGGGAAGACTGATACGTATCTCTCCTTTATTGCCGGGTTTAATATCTGGGGAAGCCAGCCTTATGTCGACGACTTTGTTGAAACCTGGCTGCCGGTCTGAAGGTTTGTTGAATTTAAGAAGTTTATATGTGAAACTGCAGTCTTTCAGGTTGGTGAAATGATACCTGTTTTCGACCGGTACTGAGCCTCCGAAACCGGCATTCATGGCTCCGGGAACAATATAAACTGGTGAAAAGATCTCCCTTGCCGCGAAGAAACTACCCTCTTTCTGCCTGTATGGTCCCAGGATGCCATCGGGTGCATTAACTCCGTCGGTATCGATAAGTCCGTTCATGTCTGTACGTGCCAGTCCCTCGTCGACCATTGCCCAGAGGAAGCCTCCTCCGGAACGTTCTGCCGACCACATCAGTTCCCAGATATCATAAAGTCCCGCTCCTCCTCCTCCGTCATCCTGACAGTGCAGGAACTCTGTAGTCATGTATATAAGAGTGTCTTTCAGCAGGTTCTGAATGCTTGCATAATTTTCGTAATGGTTGCAGTCGATACCGTTGAAGTGATTTCCCGGCCGGTGATGAGGATGAATAACGGTTCTTTTCGAAGGATCATAGATCAGGAACTCCTTGTCGAGTTCCTTGTTCGTTCCTCCTTCATTTCCATTTGCCCAGAAGATAACGGAAGGATGATTTACGTCGCGGATAACAGTTTCCCTCACGATCTTTTTACCTACGGGAGTGTTATACCATCGCTGCCATCCTGCAATTTCATCCAGGACGTATATTCCCAGCGAGTCGCAGATGTTCAGAAAATCCACGTCGGGAGGATAGTGGGAACATCTTACTGCATTCATGTTCATCTCTTTTATCAGCAGAGCATCCTTAAGACAGATTGCATAGTTGAGGGTGCGTCCGCTTTCGGGCCAGAAACTGTGCCTGTTGACGCCTTTCATTTTTATCTTCGTCCCGTTAAGGTAGATCCCGTCGCCATTCCTCACCTCAATAGTCCTGAATCCGAATTTCTGTGTTGCCTCGAAGTATGTTTTCCAGAATGTTTTAAGTGAATATCTGACCTTGTAAAGATTCGGACTCTCGCTGCTCCAGAGAGCCGGATTTTCAATTTTGCATTTTACCGTCACAACCGAATCGGAAGTGTTAACCGGAATAGTTGCCGAAGTGACGACATTTCCGCCTGCATCGGTTATTTCTGCCAGCAAAGTTCTGTTGCCCTGGATATTTTTCGGGAATACATCCATACTGAATGATCCGTCAGCTCTGGCATCAACAGCCACTCTTTCAATATGTTCTGCCGGGAAGGCTTCAAGATATACAGGCCTGATGATCCCTCCGAAATTCCAGTAGTCGCCATAGCGTTCAGCACGGTTTACAGACTCTTCAGAAGATAGCTTGCTGACATTCACTTCGAGCAGGTTGTTGCCTTCGAAATTCAGTTTGTCGGTTATTGTGTACCTGAACCTGTAAAATCCTCCCTGATGTATTTCTCCGGCACTCTTACCGTTGATCTTAACCTCGGTGTCAGTCATTGAGCCTTCGAAAACTATATCGACCCTTTTTCCTTCCCACGATTCAGGTACACTGAAGTTATACCTGTACATTCCCTTTTCGTCGGCATATTTGTATTTTGGACCGAACGAATAACTGTTCCTGCCATACTCGTAGTTCCCGAAACCCTGCTGCTCCCAGCATGAAGGCACCTCAATGGTCGTCCATACGCCGCTGTTCCTTCCTCCGGTGCAGAAAAATTCCCATGTTTTTGTGTCGCGGAAACCTTTCCCGGATAAATAAACAACCTCTTTATGGATTTGTGGTGCCGCATTAATGATCTGATAAGCAAATACAAGCAGTGCGAAATTCAGGATTATTTTCTTCATTTGTCAGTTTTTATTTCTTTTTTCTTCCGTTTCTCTCTCCGTTCCGGCAGCAGGCCTTATGTGGTTTTCAGACTTATCATATTTCTCTTGTGATAATTTTTTCACACACATGGTTATGCAGTGGATTATCTGGCCATCTTAACCGGCGACTGCGGGCTCAGCGGCAGGCTGAAATTCCCGAAACTGTCGGGCCGGGCCGGATCATATCCGGGTAAGCCCTTGATAAGATGATTTTTAAGTTCAAGCTTGTTTTCCTTTATCCCTTCAATGATACACTTTGCGAGCTGGTATGCGCCAAATGAGTTGAAGTGTGTGTTGTCATTCAGTGCCTGCTCCTGACCGGGGAATGTATTTGCAGGATAAATAACGAACAGTTTTTTTGATCCTTCCGAACCCATGGCTTCGTATAGTGTTTTTGTCATTGCATTGAGATCGATGAATGGCACATTCATCTCCAGGGCAATTTTCCGTGCTGCCTCAGGATAATCACCCAGTGAGTTTGTTATTGTACCGTCGTCAGCGAATGATCTCCTGTTTGCCGGTGACACAATTACCGGTATACCTCCTTTATTACGGAATTCGGTTACGAACAGGCGCATTCTTTCGGAATATGATTTGAAGGCTCCGTCGTCGGGCCCTTTTTCCTTCTGGTCATTATGACCGAATTCGATGAAAAGATAATCACCGGGTTTCATCATGCTCATCACTTTTTCCAGCCTTCCGGATGAGAGAAAACTGCCCAGCGAAAGTCCTGATTCGGCATGGTTGGAGACCACTGCCGTGTTTTTCAGAAACCTCGGAAGCATCTGTCCCCATGATGCCCATGGATCGTCGTCCTGGTCGACAACGGTGGAATTGCCGGCAAGGAAAATCGTTACAGGATCATAAACTCTCGTTACTTCCACTGCACATATACAGGGTCTGCGGCCGTTGAATTCAAAGGTGAGCTTATTATCCCAGTTGAGCTTGTTCATTTCCCTGGGTTTTCTGCTTACCTCTTCGCCAGTATCGCCTATCTCAGGCACCCTGATGTTTATTGTGGCTTCAAGCTTCCGGAATTTACCGGGAGCGGTGACAATTTTTTCAAACAACAGTCTTCTTGACTCTGCTCTGACTGTCGTTTCGGCAGCATCCTTCATGTCGCCGGCAATGATCTTAACCGAGTAGTTGCCTTCAGGCAGTCTGACCGAGAAATAAAAAGGCTTGTCACAGGTCATGAATCCGCTTGTGAGAGGCTTTTTCGTACCACGGTCGACGGCAAAAGGGATGGTGCCGAAATCAAACCCGTAACCTGTTTCCTCTGAATATTTCTGAGAGGGTTTTACCTGTATGTAACCCGTTACTTCACGGGCGGGCCCGAAAGAAAATTTCCAGCTTGTAATCTCCTGGGCCCGGATAAATACCGGCATCATAATTACAAGCAGGGTAATGATTATTTTTCTACTGGATACCATCAGTCTGCACCTGTTAAGTCATGTAAAATATTGATCACGAAAAATAATAAAAAATTGAGTGCCTGCAATGAAATACAAAATGAATGTGCCGGTAAAGGTATTATCGCAAATCTGATTACTTTTATGATGAAGACACGGGATCATGATATTAATACTTAGAATAATAATGAAGTGCATATTTTTAATAAATAAATGAAATAACAAATATCTAACTGAGAAAATAGCAATGAAGGTAAAGTTGAATATCTGCTTGTTTGTAATGCTGGCATTACTGTTTCCATCGAAAAAATGTATGTCAGAAGGACTGTTTTCAGCGGAAGGTCTGACAGCTCCCGGAAAAGTCAAAATTGCCAGTTTATCCTTTATCCCTGTAAAGTTTAATAAGGAGGCAAATCTGGTGACTATTGAAAACATGTCAAGAAAGGCCGCTTCAGAAGGTGCTCAGATACTGATAACTCCTGAAGGTGCATTGGAAGGATACCTGATTGATACTTTGCTGGGAAGCAACGAACGCGAAGAAATGGAAGTCATGTTCAAAGAGATCGCTGAACCTCTGGAAGGACCTTCCCTGATGAGAGTAAAGGCTCTGGCCCGGGAGCTGAAAGTGGATATTGTTCTGGGATTTCTTGAGCGTGATGGTGATATTCTGTATAACAGTTGTGCATGGATAGATTTAAACGGGGAAGTCATACATGTACACAGAAAAACCCAGATGGCTCAACGATATTTTGAACCGGAATACTACCATCCGGGATATGAGGCAAAAGCATTTGATACCCGTTTCGGACGGACGGGTATGCTGATATGTTTCGAACGGCAAATCCCTGAAGTGGCCGGGGCACTTGCTCTTGATGGAGCAAGGATCCTTATAAATCCATCATACGGATCAAGAGGCGAATGGAATACCATTATGCTAAGGACCAGGGCACGTGATAATGAAGCATATTTTATTTTTACCCACCCCAGACAGACACTCGTGATTTCAGCCGGAGGCAGGATCATTGCTGATGTTGATAATGAGCAGGGTGCAGGTATAGTATATGCTGAGGTTGATCTGGCGTTTAAAGCGGCTGATAAGCTTCAAAAACGCAGGCCTGAAGCTTTTTCTGAAAGAATTGCCGCTTATCTGCCCGGAGGAAACCAGCGTCTCTCACATCCCGGGCATTTGATGGTTGCAACTGTACAGATGCACTCTTCCCATAGCCTGGAGGAAAATGTTGAAAAAATATGTATGTACCTTGGGGAATGTGCCAGGAAAGGTGTCAGGGTTGCACTCTTCCCCGAATGTGCCGTTACAGGTTATTTCAAAGATGAGATCCCAGATTACAGCCCGGCGGATTATCTCTCAGCAGAAAAGATTATTGCAGATGCCTGTATTGCAAACAAAATCTTTGCGGTTGTCGGAACACCATATTATGAAGAAAGTATACGGTATAATATGGCACTGGTGATCGATGATAAGGGTCAAACCATCTTCCGGCAGGCTAAGATTAATCTGGTGGGAGCAGACAAACCCTGGGCTCATCCGGGAAACAGTCTTGGAATTTTCCGTCTCGATGACGAACTATGCTCTGTTATTATCTGTCATGATTCAAGATATCCTGAACTGGTTCGTCTGCCGGTTATAAAAGGTGCAAGATTGATTTTCTATATGTCGTGTGAAAGCGATATCACCAGTGAGAATAAATTAGAACCATACAGGGCACAGGTAGTAGCGAGGGCTGTAGAAAACAATGTTTATGTTGTTCAGTCCAACACTCCACAGAGAATATATCCGCTGGAAGGATCTCACGGACAAAGCCGGATCGTTGATCCCAACGGTAATATCGTTCAGGAAGCTTCTGTTTTCAGCGAAGAGGTACTGATTGAAAAGATTGACCTTGCAAGAGCTTCCGGCAGTACTGCCAAAAGGAGTCTTGACGCCGGCTTTCTGAATGAGTGGTGGAATAAAGGATTGGAGCTCGTCAGGGATCCTGATTAAACAAAAAGACAATAATTCGTACGAAAAGAGTCGTTTCAAATTACAGCGAAGCTAATCACGCACGAAGTGCTGAAGTTATCTGAACGACCTCGGATCAGCACCCACAGGATAGAACATAACCGCTGAATCATTGATGGTTATCTGCCATCCCTTTGCAAGTTTTATCATTTCGGCGCCGGCCATGATAACAGGTCCGTAGCCGTGTGCAGCGGCAACATTCACGGGTCTGTGATAGTAAAAGGCCGGGTCGAAGGCCATGCCTGTTCCCACACAGGTACCTTCAACTTCACCCTTCTCATTTACTTTTGTTGTGACTGCATTCCATCCCAGAACAGCTGCCGGGCCGTATGCCTGGGCATCAAGCCATCCGCTGTTTATCCCGTGAGCAATGCAGTATGTGAATATGGCTGTAGCTGAGGTTTCGAGGTAGGAATCGTTTCTGTCGAGGAGCTGATGCCAGAATCCTGTTCCGTCCTGAAGTGCTGCCAGCCCCCTGACATGAGCCCGGTATTGTTCAAGAACAGCTTTTTTCGAAGGATGGTTGTCGGGGAGTACATCGAGAAGTTCGCACATCGTAAGTATTGCCCAGCCGTTACAGCGTCCCCAGTAAAACTCAGGATGGGGCTCCATCCCCTCGATCCAGCCATGCATGTAAAGTCCCTTGTCATTATTGAACATCCGTTGCGAAAATTGCAGCACCTGCTTGCAGGCATCATCAAAATATTTCCTTTCACCTGTAAGCTTGCCCATCTGGGCCAGTGCCGGAACGCTCATGTAAAGATCGTCGAGCCACAGGGCATTGGCCAAAGGCCTGTTGCGTGACAGGGTTCCGTCGGAAAGCCTCTGTTGCTTTGTGGAGATATAGTTTATATAGTTGTCGATCAGGGGACGAAGATCCTGGTTCCTGCTTACGTTGTATGTTTTTATCATTGCCGCACACATTGATCCGGCATCGTCGAGAGCACGCGGATCGAGAACCGACCTGACAGGATTCCCTCCCCGGCCCTGTTGCTGAGTAGTTTGTTGTGATTTGAAAAATTTTGCGACGGAACCGATAAGCCCGATCCGTTTTGTTGTGTATTCCGTATATTTCTTATCGCCGGTGACCTCGCCTGCTAAAAGCATCGCGCCGTAGGCCACTCCCCACTCATAACTTACCAGTCTGAACACACCCGGGGCAAATGTGGCATCCGGTGTAAGCTTCGTCAGGTCAGTTATCTCAGTATTTGTCTGACGATCAATCATTTTTGGTGGTGTTGATTCGTCGAGAAAATTTAATAAACGTGTCAGAACGGCAGAGATGTCTCCGGTCTTCATCGGACCATATGGTGTTTCATAGTCCGGCTGCATAGCATGCAAAGCCGTATTCTGGTCTGTGACTCTTTGTTGCTGTGGCTGCTGGGCAGTAGCAACTCCTGTTATAAGGACGATAAGTGAGATTAGTAAGGTTTTGGTTTTCATATTGTTGATTATTGCTGGTTACTTATGGGCTTTGTCATTGCGATCCCGCTCAGCGGGAGAAACAATCTCATCAATTTGATTTCACTTTATCAAACGATGATTTTATTGCTACATCCCAAACCTTTGCACGTCGCGATTTTCCTTCGGGGCCTTCAATGTTTAGAGTTACGATATAGCGTCCTGACCGCTGGTAGGTATGAACCGGATGCTGTTCATCTGATGTTGTCCCGTCGCCGAATTCCCATTTCCAGGAAGAAATTTCTCCCACCGATTCATCTTTGAAAGCAACCAGCCTTCTGTCCATGTCGATGACTGTGAATGACCACCTGGCATCGATTTTTTTGGCCAGGTCTTTTTCAAGTGGCATGAGCCTGAAGTCCTTGAGAAATGATGCATTCCCGTACATCGTATGCTCATCCGACATGTTCCAGAAACCGTTATTGCCCCTTGCCTTAACGTCATCGAAGTCGATTATCGCCCAGCAAAGTCCGATATCCCGTCCTTCCTTCAGCACCGATTCAACAGCTCTTTCAGGGCCTTCAGGACCGGCATAATCGAAAGGAGTGATCCAGAATTCAAGAGTGAGCTTCCCCGCTTCGCCCGGCCTGAAATCGTAAGAATATGCCGCGTTCGCCCAGGGGAGTTCCTTTATCCATGGCTGGCTTCCCCATGCAAGACACCAGTCCTGGCCTTCGGCCGGTGTATAGATGTGATAATTCTGGGCATGAACGCCATGGAAATTAAAGTAGGCTTCCCATGAATTATTCAGCAAAGGATGGGGGTGGAACTGTTCAATAAGCGGTCCTCCTGACTGGTCGCCGTCGACAACAATCTCAAAGATGTCGTGATGAAGGTCTGCACGCGAAAAATCCCAGTAGTCGTCGTATGCTTCGTACAGGAACCAGAGCCTGTTCATGCCTTTCACCCAGCCCACACGGACTTTCACCTCGAGGTTTTTCGGATCAAGAGAGTTATGTCGTTTATTGTCATCCTTAAGAACCTCGTTACCAATAATATAGCTTTCCGGGACAATATCCCAGTCACCCGGATCACCGTCTACCCTGGGGATCTTGTCGGCCGGGAACTGGAAGATCTTAAATTGTGGTTCATCCTGTGCCATAAGCATGGAAGAACAGCTGATTATCAATGCCGGTAGAAGCAGTAAAGTCTTTTTCAGGTTCATATTTTTAAGAGAACGGTGAGTAGTGAACAAATATATAATTTTAATGAAAACTCTCAAATATACTGTCTCCTGTCAGACTCCAGGGTACATGGGAATTTAAATATCAGACACTGGCTGATAAGCCATTAATATTCAATAATATGGACCCTTATTCAATATTCAGCCTCAATGAGCTTATGAAAGAAAAATTATATTAATTTAACATCAGTGTTTAGGTAAATGGGAACTTTATTACAAAATTGCAGGATCATCAAATAATCTGAATTATGAAAAGGATCATTTTAGTTCTTTCGACAGCCCTGCTAATCCTCCGGCTGGGAGCTCAGAATACCGAAGTGCTCTTTCTTTCCGGTACCGACAAGGATAATACGGTTGAATGGGATTTTTTCTGCACCAATGGCATGAACAGCGGAAAGTGGAGCAAAATAGCTGTTCCGTCATGCTGGGAGCTTCAGGGATTCGGGTCGTACCTGTATGGCAATGTAAATAAAAATGCCAGTGAGAAGGGGCTGTACAAATATGAATTTACAGTTCCTTCAGGATGGTCGTCGAAGAAGGTCTTCATCGTATTTGAAGGTTCAATGACCGACACTGAAGTGAAGATAAACGGTAAACCGGCAGGACCTTTGCACCAGGGAGCGTTCTATCGTTTCAGATATGATATTTCCGGACTTCTCAATTACAGCGGAAGCAATCTTCTCGAGGTTGCCGTAAGCAAGGAGTCGGCTAACGAAAGTGTCAACAGGGCTGAGAGAGTATCAGACTACTGGGTTTTCGGAGGCATTTTCAGACCTGTTTACCTCGAAGCTTTTCCGGTTCAGCATATCGACCGTGTTGCCATCGATGCAAAGGCTGACGGTTCTTTCTGTATGGATGTTTATACTGAAGGCAGCGGAAAAGCTAAAACTGTTAACGCACGCATTGAAACAGTTGACGGAAAGCCAATTGGCGAGTCACTCTCAGTTAAATACGATCCTTCAGGAAAGATTACCCTCCGGGGAAATTTTCCCGGCGCTGCGACATGGGACCCGGAATTCCCAGACATGCACAGGGTTGTGGTATCACTGAAAAAAGGAAAGAAAATCCTTCATCAGGTAACACAGAAGTTTGGATTCCGTACTGTGGAAGTCAGGGAAGGCGATGGTATATATGTTAACGGCGCAAAGATAATCTTCAGGGGAGTTTGCCGTCACACCTTCTGGCCTTCGTCAGGCAGGACCAGCAGCAAGGAACTGGCTGTAAATGACGTTCTCCTTATGAAAGAGATGAACATGAATGCAGTGAGGATGAGCCATTACCCGCCCGACCAGTATTTTCTTGATGTCTGTGATTCACTGGGTATGTTTGTACTGGATGAACTTGCAGGATGGCAGGCCTTTTACGATACGCCAACGGCAAAACGCCTTGTGAAGCAGATGGTTGAAAGAGACGTTAACCATCCTTCAATAGTGCTGTGGGACAATGGCAACGAGGGAGGATTCAACAAGGAAGTGCGAGGCGATTTTGCTCTGTATGACCCACAGAAAAGAACCGTTATCGAGCCATGGGCAATTGTAAACGGAACAAACACCAAGCACTATCCGAGATTTGAATATGTTCAGAACGCCCTGAACAATGGCAAGGAAATATTTTTCCCGACAGAGTTCCTTCATGGTCTTTACGACGGGGGGCATGGTGCAGGCCTTGATGAACAGTGGAATTTCATGATGTCCAAACCTCTTTCTGCCGGGGCATTCCTGTGGGTTTTTGCCGACGAAGGTGTTGAACGACGGGACCTTAATGATTCTATCGATTCTGAGGGAAACAGAGGACCTGACGGAATTCTTGGCCCTTACCACGAGAAAGAGGGCAGCTTCTATACGGTAAAAGATATCTGGTCGCCGGTTCAGATCAGCCTTTTAGAATTTACTCCTGAATTCGACGCAAAATTTGAAGTAACTAACCGCTACCTTTATACCGACCTGAAGATGTGCAGCTTCGGCTTCGAGCTTGTACGGTATGACAATTCGTTTCCTGACCTGACAGAGATGAGAACCTCATCGGGTAAGATAACCTTCCCGGAACTTGATCCCGGGAAAAAAGTAAATCTTACGCTGAACCTTCCCCCTGACTCGAGAAAGTATGATGTTCTGTATCTGAGGGTATACGACAGGGCAGGCGCGATTATAAATACCTGGTCGTGGAACATAAGCAGTGCTCAGGATGTTGCCACACGTACAGTCATATCTGAAGAAGGTAAGCTAAGTGTAATGGAAAGAGAAGATGTGGTTGCGGTATCCACGGGAAGCAACGATATAAGCTTCAGCAGAACGACTGGTTTGATAACGTCTGTAAAGAATAACGGGAATGTGATCCCTTTTACCGGAGGACCCAGGTTCACCGTATTTAAAGCCGTATTAAAAGACGGTGATCCGCAGTTCAGGCATTATCCCGAAGGAAGGTCATATGTTGTTGAGGCGATATACAGTGAGGGCGCCAGGGCAAAATGGACCTTCGACGGAAGTGACTGGATAAGACTGGACTATGAATACCCGGCTTCGGGAGAGTTTGATTATGCAGGTATTACATTTTCTTTTCCCGAAGACCTTGTCAGTGGAGCCAGGCTGATGGCAAACGGTCCTTACCATGTATGGAAAAACAGGCTCAGGGGAGTCACTTTCGGTGTTTACGACAAGAAATACAATAATACGATCACCGGGGAGTCATGGGAATACCCCGAATTCAAAGGTTACTATTCGAATTTTTACGGTGTAAGGCTGGATGCCGGATCAACTCCCGTAACCGTAATGACTGAGACACAAGGTCTGTTCCTTCATCTGTTCACGCCCGGAAATGCAAAGTATTCGGGTCGGAACAGGGGAGTGAGAGGTGAGGTTAATCCGCCTTTTCCTGATGGAGACATCTCCTTCCTGCATTGCATAAGCGCCATTGGGACAAAATTTTCTACTGCCGCTGCCGAAGGATCCCAGGGAGAGAAGAACAGGTTTGACGGAGAGAAACTCAGCGGGACTCTGTGGTTCAGGTTTGGGGAGTGACGCTAATGGTCACTCTATAGTCATTCTATGGTCATTCTATGGTCATTCTATTGTAATCCAGCGTTTTGTGCTGTTGTATGTTGTCATTCGGAAGCGAGGTTATCGAGGGGAGGTTTTTTCCCGATTGAGTTTATGTAGTTATTGAGTTTTACCCCAATATCATCAATCTGCTTAATAAATATCCTGAAATCGGACAAATCTATCAGATTTCTGTTTTGTGCTTTTATAAGCCATGTTTTAGTTTCGTATAATGAGCCTCGTGAGTAATAACTGAAATGGATGTTTTCCCTATAATGATATCTGCCGAACCCCTCGCTAAGGTTAGAGGCTATTGAATCAGCCGCCCTTACAAGCTGCCGCCCTATTGTATCCCTAGCAAAATATTCCCAGCAGATAACAATTTTCCAGATTTTTTCAGCCAGCTCCATCGAATGGCTGTAGACATATAATTCTTCTAATTTCATATCCTTTTAGCACTTGATTTCAACTAAAGTACAAAAAATCTCTGATTTTAATATAAAAAAATTCTAATTAATGACCAACACATATCAATTGAATGACAACCGAATGACCCTCCTCCGCTTAAGCACCGGAGGGCAAAGCCACCGAATGACAACCGAATGACAATTGAATGACAATTGAATGACAATAAAAAACCACTAAGTCTATTAACGGTCAGCCTGAACGAACGACCTGTTCAAAGCAAAAAAAACCTGAGGCTAAACTTTCAGAAATATCTTCTTCCTGTATAAAAAATATAGGAATAACCACGCTATTATCGTTATGCCCGTCGCCATTACCACCGGCACCCATTTTTCAGGGAAAAGATCAGCTATTCCCTTGAAGAAAAAATTATTAGCCTTGCTGAGACCTACTATCCTTTCAGTAAGGTAGATCGTGATGGGATTCATACCGATAACCACAAAAAAGAATGCCCACTTCTTGAAATTCCACACATCAATTACCAGGTAGAAGACAGTAAAAAGAAGAAGGCTTATTCCTCCGGCCCAGCATACGAATGAGCTTGTCCACAGGTTTTTGTTGATAGGGAAGACCATATCCCATAACCTGCCTGCTCCCATAAGAACAACGGCTGCTCCGGCCATCACAAGAACCCGGCTCAGAGGTTTGTTTCTGAGGTAATCCGACCGGATGAATTCACCGGTGAACATACCGAGAAGTGCCGTGCATACTGCAGGCATTGTACTCATTATACCCTCAGGGACGTGGTTGCCGAGGTAGAGTTTTCCAGGCATTATTGCCCTGTCGACACGGCTCGCAAAATTGATATCTCTCGAATAAATGTCGGCAGCACCTGTATGACTTTCCGGAAAGAGGAGCATCAGCACCCAATACCCGGCAAGGAGTCCGGCAAACCATAATATTCTGGTATTCAGTCGCGTATTCATGAATATCAGGGCCGCGAACATCCAGGCGAGGCCGATGCGGCCCAGAACGCTTCCGTAGCGAAGTTCGCCGAAATCAAAGCGAAGACCGTTGTTGTATAGTATCCCCAGCAGGACCAGTATAAATCCCCTGAAGAAAACATGCTTGTATATCGAAGTCCTGCCGTCGCCTGATGCTGTTCTTTTAGCCAGCGAGAACGGGAATGAAATTCCTGCGATAAAGAGGAATAATGGAAAAATCATGTCGTAGAATACAAATCCGTGCCATTTCACGTGATGGAGCTGGCTGGCACACCATTCAAACACAGGCCATCCTGTAAGAGAAGCCAGAGCGATGAATATTCCTTCACCTCCCATTATCCAGAACATGTCGAAACCTCTCAGGGCGTCGAGCGAGTAAAGACGTTCAGATGTTTTTGTCGTTTTCATGTAGCAAAGCTTAGGTCAACAAATTTACATTAATCCACTCTATGGTTTGTTAAAAATATCAAAAGACTTCAAACTCAGAAAAAAAGCACGGTTTTTGTTTGTGTACGTTAACGGAAATATACTATTTTTACAACTGTCCCCTTTTGTCCCTTAAAAAGGGTGTCAACCGCCGGCGCGTGAAATATATGCGTCACAAGGGAATAAGGTGGTAACAGTCAGATATGTAACATTTTAACTGATAAAAATTATGACAACCAGAAGAGAATTTGTTAAGAAAACAGCTTTGGGTGCAGCAGGAGTCACCTTCGGTGCGAAAAGCTATGCCCGTATTCTTGGAGCAAACGACAGGGTCAGGGTAGGTATTGTTGGATACTCTGATCGTTTCAGGGGTTCCCTCTATCCTTCATTCATGAGCCTTGCCAAGGAGATGAATTTTGAATTCACGGCTCTCAGCGATCTGTGGAGCAGAAGGAGAGATGATGCCGGGAAATTCTTCAAAGACAAAGGTATGGCTTTAAGGCTTGCCAGGAACAATGATGAGCTTTACAGCGGTAATGACACTGATGCAGTTATTATCAGCACAGCTGACTTTCAGCATGCTTTACACTGTGCCGAGGCAGTTAATGCCGGCCGCGATGCTTATGTGGAGAAACCTTTTGCAGAGTCAATGGCTGATGCAAGGGTAGCCCGTGCAGCTGTTGAAAAGACCGGGAAAATTGTTCAGATAGGTTCTCAGCGTCGCAGCGCTCCGAACTATATTGCTGCAAATGAATACATCAAATCTGGTAAATTCGGAAAGATCGTGATGGTGGAGATGACATGGAATGTAAATCAGCCGGGAAGGTGGAGAAGGCCCAATGTAGTTCCTCTCCTTAAGGAAGCCGATACCGACTGGAAGAGATACCAGATGAACAGACCCGCAGCTTCTTTTGACCCGAGAAAATACCTTGAATTCAGGTTGTTCTGGCCATACTCATCAGGGATACCAGGTCAGTGGATGGCACATCAGATCGATACCGTACACTGGTTTACAGGTCTGGCACATCCGAGAAGCGTAGCTGCCAACGGAGGAATCTATCTGTGGAAAGACGGAAGATCAAACTTCGATACGATGACTGCCGTTATGGATTACGGCAATCCCAGCGATCTCTCAGAAGGATTCCAGGTTGTTTATTCTTCAAGATTCACTAATTCGGCAGGGGGCACAAAGGAATATTATTACTCCAACGGAGGCATGCTGAACCTTGATACCAACAAGATAACTTCCGACGGCGGACTTCAGGCCAGGGAAGCAAAAGCCATGAACATGCAGCCGAACCTTCTTGAGCCGTTCGATCTTCCGGGCATGAGGATCGAAACCGCAGCTGATACCGGCGGTGATCCTATGACCACAGCTCACATGAGAAACTGGATGGAATGCGTCAGAAGCAGACAGAAACCTCATGCCGACGTAGTTGCCGGATATAACCATTCAATCGCATGTATAATGTGTACCGCAGCTCTCAGAACAGGCGAAAAAGCAAGCTTCGACGAGAAGAACCAGGAAGTGCTCGCCGGCGGAAAAGTATTTCAGTATTAATCAGATAAAATATGTTTATGATGAGAAAAATATCTGCAATCATTCTTGCTGTTCTGATAGGAGGGACAACACTAAGTGCCCAGTCTTTAAAAGTGAAACTGTTAAGGGATGACAGCCAGCGTAAAGTGGATGTTATGGTAGACGGGAAACTATTCACATCTTACCAGTATCCTCAAAATATGGAGAAACCATACCTTTACCCCATCATATCTTCCAACGGCTCGGTTGTGACAAGGGGCTTCCCCCTTGACCCCCGCAAAGGTGAAAGAGTAGACCATCCTCACCATATCGGACTATGGTTTAATCATGGCAATGTGAACGGCCTCGATTTCTGGAACAACTCATCGGCAATACCCGCTGACCGGAAAGACAGGTATGGTCATATTGTCGTAAAAGAAGTGGTCAGGGCCAAAAGCGGAAAAAAGGCAACACTTAACGTAATATCAGAGTGGAAAGACAACGGTGGGAACACACTTCTGGTTGAGAACACTCAATATATCTTCTCGGCCGATAAGAATTCAAGAACGGTGGATCATATTTCCACCCTTACTGCTGCAAATGGAACTGTGACGATAACCGATAACAAGGAAGGTATGTTCGCCATAAGGGTCGACAGGGCTTTCGAAATGCCTACCAACCAGCCGGCCATTTATACAGATGCCCAGGGAAATCCTGAAAAGGTCAGAGCTACCGACAACACGGGTGTTACAGGAATGTATGTATCCAGTTCAGGTAAGAAGGGAGATGATGTATGGAGTTCCAGAAATGACTGGGTCCTCCTCTCAGGTACAAAAGACAATGTCCTCACCACCATGGGTGTGTTTGATCATCCGAAGAATACCGGTTACCCTGCACACTCACATGCCAGAGGTTATGGCCTTTTCTCAACAAATAACCTGGGAGCACAGTCGTATGTAAAAGATCATACCCCTATAGTTGTAACACTTGAAAAAGGACAGTCGATCACTCTGCGTCACAGGTTCTATATTACATCAGGCGCTGAACTGACACCCGACAAGGCCAACCAGATCTTCAGCGACTTTTCAAAACTTTATTAATGTACTAATAGATTAAAATAATACCCCCTCTCTCAGCTGTCAGGCAGAAAGAGGGGGTTTTAACTAATTAATCGCACCGATATGAAAAAAACACTCTTTCTGGCCCTTATCCTGTTCCCCTTATCCTTATTTCTCAGTTGTGATAACACTGCAACAACTTCGGAACAGATGTATTATGAGATCAGGATCTACGGTATAAGCCAGCCTTCGCAGGCTGAAGCCATAGACAACTACCTTGCCAACGCTTTCATTCCGGCTATGCACAGAGCAGGGATAAGCAAAGTGGGCGTTTTCAAACCTGTTGAGGCTGATACTGTTGCATTCGGTAAGCTGATATATGTTTTCATCCCCTACAACAAGGCTGAAGACTATTTCAGGATCACAGGACTTCTTGAGAATGATGCTGTTTACCTGGAAGCCGGAAAGGCATTCCTTGATGCCCCCGTAAAAACACCTCCCTTCGACAGATATGAAAGCATTTTCATGAAAGCATTTTCCCATATGCCGGCATTTAAAACCTTTACATATTCAACGCCGCCTTCAGAAAGGATCTATGAACTCCGCAGCTATGAGAGCGCCACGGAGGCAAAAGCTCTGAAGAAGATACACATGTTCAATGAAGGCGGAGAGATTGCCATCTTTGAAAAGGTGGGATCCAATGCGGTATTTTACGGACAGGTCCTCTTCGGAAGTCTGAAGCCGCGGCTTATGTATATGACCACCTATGCCGACATGAAGTCGCATGATGAACACTGGAATGCATTCAGGAATCATCCCGACTGGCTGGAACTCAAGGCCAGGCTGGAATATGCCAGCACAACTTCAAAAACAGCGGCCTTCCTTTGTCATCCTACTGATTATTCAGACTTTTAGATAAATACCCCCCTGTATTTGTGCCATACGGCAATACAGGGGGGCATGAATTCACATTTAATGTTAAGTTGAGAGTGGATTGATAACCCTTCAGGGAACAGTTATCAGTTTGGCAGTTCTATAGCCGCAATTGCTGATTCCACTTCCTCTGTTGTCATCTCATGGTCGGGCAGGTAGCCTTCGAAATATTTCTCGTAAGCCGAAATATCCATATGTCCGTGTCCGCTCAGGTTAAACAGTATAACCTTTGATTCGCCGGCAATATCTGACTTTCTCGCTTCATCGAGAGCAGCGGCAATCGCATAGTTTGATTCGGGAGCAGGAAGAATTCCCTCTGTCCTGGCGAAGAGAACACCTGCTTCGAAACATTCTCTCTGCAGTTTCGCTTTCGCTTCGATAAATCCATCCTTCAGGAGCTGGCTTACGAGCACTCCGGCGCCATGGTAGCGGAGCCCTCCGGCATGAATCTTCTCGGGGATGAAATTATGTCCGAGAGTGTACATTGGAAGCAGAGGGGTCATACCTGCACTGTCACCGAAATCGTACATGAATTTGCCCTTTGTCAGTTTAGGGCACGATGCAGGTTCTACCGTCACCAGGCGGACATCCTTTCCGTTAAGAAGTTTTTCGCGCAGGAAGGGAAAAGCGATCCCTGAAAAATTGGAACCTCCTCCGAAACAACCTATTACCACATCGGGGTAATCGCCTGCCTTTTCCATCTGCAGAAGGGCTTCCTGGCCGATAACTGTCTGATGAAGGATCACATGGTTAAGCACACTTCCCAGGGAATATTTAGTGTAGGGATCCTGAACGGCAATTTCCATGGCTTCGGAGATGGCTATGCCAAGACTTCCCGGAGAGTCGGGATCCTGCTCCAGTATCTTTCTTCCCGATTCGGTCATTGTGCTGGGAGAGGGGACCACCTTTGCATTATAGGCATTCATCATCACCTTCCGTCCGGGTTTATGATCGAAACTTACCCTTACCATGAATACCAGCAGATCGAGTCCGAAATGGTTGCATGCAAAGCTCATTGCACTGCCCCACTGGCCTGCTCCTGTTTCGGTGGTTATCCTTTTGATACCTTCCTTTTTATTATAGTAAGCCTGGGCAATGGCGGTATTGGCCTTGTGGGAGCCTGAATAATTACCCCCCTCATATTTATAGTATATCCTGCTTTTTGTTCCGAGAGCCTTTTCGAGATTGTGAGCCCGGTACATTGGAGAGGGACGGTACATCTTGTAGAGATCAATAACTTCATCGGGTATATCAATGTATCTTTCCTGTGACACCTCCTGTTTTATCAGCTCCATCGGAAAAACGGCTGCCAGGGCATCGGGGCCTATGGGTTCGCGTGTAACCGGATGAAGAGGGGGAAGGGGTTTGTTGGGCATATCGGCCTGGATATTATACCATTGCCTCGGGAGTTCTTTCTCGCTTAATAAAATCTTTGTCTTTTTCATGGTTCTTTGTATTAAATTAATGGTTAATGAAATCTTCAAAAAAAAAGCACGCTGTGTACAGCGTGCCCTTATCTTATATCTGTCAGGATAATAAATGGTCTGTTACACAGCTACAATTTTTGTGCTGCGCCACCACCAGATATTTGTCCTCATCAGTTTCATGTGTGCAAAACTAAATAAAAATTTGATTTCCAGACAAAAAAATGAAAATATTTTAAATATTTCCTTGTTATGCTTATAAAAATCTTTTTTAACTACTGATTGTCAGTTAATTCGTCAACACGTGCTCCTGCCTTCCTTATGTCATCATAGAATCCGGGGTATGATTTATTTATGCATTCAGCGTCTTTGATAACAATTTTTTCCGTAGCACCAAGTGCCGCTGTGGCGAGAGCCATTGCTATGCGGTGGTCGTTGTGTGAATTGGTCACGCCACCTCCCGGCCTGCTGCCGGTAACAAGCATGTAATCGCCGCTGATTTCAATTTTGACATTCAGTTTTGAGAACTCTGTCACAAGAGCTTCAGCGCGGTTGCTCTCCTTGTGTGTCAGCCTGTGAACCCCTTTTATTCCACTTGTTCCCCTGCAGAAGGATGCCAGGGTCACAAGCGGCGGAAAAAGATCGGGTGATTCGGTGGAGTCAAATTCAAATGAATTAAGACCGGAACTGACGATATTAACAGATCTTTCTGAGATGTTCATTTTCGCTCCCGCCCTGTCGAGTGCGGTGAGTATTGCCTTGTCGCTCTGACTGCTGTTGGCCCTGAGTCCCTCCACAGTCAGCCCGCCGGCTATTGCTCCTGCAACAAGCAGGAAAGCTCCGCCGCTCCAGTCGCTTTCCACAGCGAACCTTGCCGCCTTGTATTTCTGGCCTCCGGCGATCCTGAACTCATGATACCGGTTATTTGTTACGCTGATGCCGAAATATTCCAGTACCTCGAGCGTCATATCAATATATGGCCTGCTTTTCAGGTTGTTGACTTTTATAAATGAGTCATTTTCAGCTACAGGAAGAGCCATCAGCAGACCGGTCAGGAGCTGGGAGCTCAACGATCCGTCAATTTCGCATTCTCCTCCGGAAAGAGGACCTCTGATGGTTAGCGGAAGGAAGCCCTTGTTGCTTTTGCAGGCAACTCCCAGCCGGGTAAGCGCGTCAACTATCATCGACATTGGCCGGTTAACAAGTGACCCTCTGCCGGTCATCGTTATTTCGTCGGGCAGAAGGGCAGCCACAGGTGAGAACATACGTATAGCGAGACCTGATTCGCCGCAGTCGAGGGTGGTGAACAGAGGCTTTCCTTTTCCGGTGATCTTCAGCTCTTCAGATGTTTTACAGATAACTGCACCAAGGTTTTCAGCAATACTTAGAGCTGCAAGGGAGTCATTGCAGAAAGAAGGATTGATTATTGTGCTTTCACCATCCGACAGAAGTGCTGCAGCAATGCCCCTCTGCGTCATGCTTTTTGATGGCGGGGCCTGAACGGTGCCTCTTACTGAAGAGGGAGATACTGAAATAACCATATTTATTGCGAATTATGGCTGTCAGTTCCGTTATGCTGTTCCAGCCCTTCGTTCATGATCTTCATCTGCCTGTTTATTGACTCCTGGTGAACAGCCTTAAAGATATTGTCGATCAGCTCTCCGCTCAGACCCTTTGACTTTCCCCTGGTCATGGCTCTCTTCACTATTTCATCCCACCTGGCGCTCTGAAGGATGGTAATGTTATTGTCTTTCTTGTATTTCCCTATCGTTTCGGAAACTTTCATTCTCTGTTCAAGAAGGTCGAGCAGATAATCATCATAAATATCTATCTGTTGCCTTAGTTCCCCGAGAACATCCAGCAATTTTGGGTCGTTTGTTGACGGACTTCGAAGTATCAGTCTGAGAAGCAGTTCTTTAAGCTCGTCAGGCGTGATCTGCTGGGCTGCGTCACTCAGAGCCTCAGAAGGATTGATATGAGATTCGATCATGAGGCCATCGAAGTTCAGGTCGAGAGCTTTCTGGGATATTTCATGAATATATTCCCTGTTCCCGGAGATATGGCTGGGGTCGCAGATCAGGGGAAGGTCGGGTATCCTGCGTCGCAGTTCAATGGGTATCTGCCAGTTAGGCTGGTTCCTGTAGATGGTCTTTTCATAGGATGAAAATCCACGGTGTACTGCGGCTATTTTTGTTATCCCTGCCCTGGCAACTCTTTCAATGGCACCCATCCATAGTTCCACGTCGGGATTAATGGGATTCTTGATGAACACCATAATTTCAACACCTTTGAGAGCATCGGCTATTTCCTGTACAGTAAAAGGATTGACAGAGGTGCGGGCGCCAATCCATACCATGTCCATCCCGTATTTAAGAGCTTCATATACATGTTTCTCATTAGCCACCTCTGTTCCTACCATCAGGCCAGTCTCCTGTTTTACCTTCCTGAGCCATTTTAAGCCTGCCACACCAACTCCTTCAAATGAGTTTGGCCTTGTACGCGGTTTCCATACCCCGGCCCTGAAGATGCTTACCTGATCGGTTTTTGCAAGCTGCAAAGCTGTCTCCATAACCTGATCCTCACTCTCTGCGCTGCAGGGTCCGGTTACAAGAAACGGCCTGCCTTTATATCCTTCCCATTCCTTTATTGCCGATGTTTCAAGTTTCAGTACCATAGTATTAATTTATAAGTGCCTAAAGTGTTTTGAGTTGTCATAGTTCACGACAGGTTTCAGTTCAGTATTTTTCTTATTTTATTTGCTTCTTCCATAAGGGTTTTAAGTCCTTCTGTGTTCTTTTCAGCAATATATTTTCTGAAGAGATTCATCTTATCTATATATGTGTCTATTGCCTCAAGGAGGAAGAATGAATTTTCGGTGAAGATCGGTGCCCATGTTTCAGCATTACTTTTTGCAAGACGCACAGTGCTGTCGAAACCTCCTCCTGCCAGGGTAAGTATATTATCCTCGAAGTGTTCCTTTTCAAGGACGCTCAGGGCAAGGGAAAATGAGGTGATATGGGATATGTGCGACACATAGGCGACATGAACATCATGAACTGCCGAGTTCATGTAGGTTATTCTCATATTCAGCACTCTGAAGAGGTTTTCAACTACTTCCAGGGCATCCCTGTCGCTCAGTTCAGGATCGCAGATGATCACAGGTTTGTAATCGAAAAGCTTGCCGATGGCTGCAAGCGGCCCGGAGAATTCCGTTCCGGCCATAGGATGTGCAGCCACGAACCTTCCTCTTGCAGGATGATATTCAGCGGTTTCGGCAATGCTCCTTTTTGTTGATCCCATATCCGAGACCACCTTTGCGGTTCCGGAAATCATGTCGAGTATTTCAGGCAGCAGTTTGCAATTTGTATCCACCGGTGTGCAAAGGAGGATGATCTCAGATCGGCTTACAGCCTCTTCAAGTGAGCATGTTTCGTCGACGATACCGCACAGCCTGGCAATATTCTGATGCTGGACATTCATATCCACACCGATAATGGTGTCGGCGAAATTGCGTTTTTTCAGATCCAGTGCAAGCGAACCTCCGATAAGCCCAATACCTACAATCGGGATTGTCATATTATGTTCATATTGTTTATTAATCTTTATATCTGCATTCACTGGAGGGCAGATGAAAATCAAGTCATTTTGTTTGTTGAAGAAATTCTTTTATCCTCGCCTTAGCCTTTTCAAGCGTTGGTTCGTCAGCGCAAAGTGAGATCCGGATATACCGGTTTCCCCTGTTCCCGAAGATGAAACCGGGAGTTAAGAAGACATGAGTTCCTGTGAGGATGTCATCCACGAATTTCTCACTGTCTTCCTTCTTTGCGGGTATCCTGCCCCAGACGAACAGGCCGGTCTGCGACCTGTCAAAACTACAATCAAGCAAAGTCATGATCTCCTCAACTATCCTGCGGCGTCTGCTGTATATTGCGTTCACCTGCTCATACCATCCGGCAGGGCTTTCCAGCGCTTCGACAGCAGCTTCCTGCAAAGCCCGGAACATGCCTGAATCCATGTTGCTTTTTACTTTCAGGATGGAAGTAATGTATTCGCTGTGTCCAGCCACCATGCCTATTCTCCAGCCCGCCATATTGTGAGATTTGCTCAGCGAGTTGAGCTCTATGGCTGTTTCCATTGCACCATCGGCTGAAAGGATACTAAGATATTCATTATTCAGGATGAAGCTGTATGGATTGTCGTTGCAGAGCAGAATGCTGTTGTCGTTCGCGAACCTTACCAGATCGTCGAATATTTTTCTGTTTGCCCTGGCACCCGTAGGCATATGAGGATAATTGATCCACATCATCTTAACCTTTTCCACTCCACTGTCCTTTATCTTATCTATGTCGGGAAGCCAGCCCTTTCCTTCTTCCAGTTCATAGTAACGGATACTTCCGCCGGTAAGACGTGTTACCGAAGAATATGTCGGGTAACCGGGGTCTGGCACCAGTACCTCATCTCCGGGGTTGACAAATGCCATGCTGATATGCATTATCCCTTCCTTGCTTCCCATTAAGGGTAAAATTTCTTTTTCAGGATCGAGGTTTACCTTAAAGTACCTGGCGTACCAGCCGGCAAAAGCCCTGCGGAGGGCAGGTATGCCTGCGTAACTCTGATATCCGTGAGCGTCGGGCTTGTGGGCTGCCGATGCCAGTTTATCTATGGTTTGTGACGATGGTGGCTGATCAGGGCTTCCGATACCCAGGTTGATGATGTCGGCGCCATCTTTCCGCATCTGATCTATCTGCCTGAGTTTCTGAGAGAAATAATATTCCCTCACGCTTTCGGTTCTCTCTGCCGGTTTAACTTTCATAGAGCTGTTCACATTTTGTATAAATTCCGAGCACCTCGAGGTTTGTAGTATAGTTGTCGAGAATATTTCTTATCAGGCCTATGTCGTGATCGGGTTTAAGTTCAAGGTCGGTGTAGAACATATATTCCCATTCGCCGTTGAGTCTGGGAACCGACTGGATTTTAGACAGGTTTATATCAAGCTCTGCCAGACGTACCAGCACCGTGGCCAGGGAGCCGGGCTGGTGTCCGGTTGCAAAGCAGATAGAAACCTTATTTCCGTCAGAGGGTGCTGAACTGGCATTGCCCATAATTGCGAAACGGGTATAGTTTTTATGATATGTTTCAATTCCGGGTGCAATTATTTCAAGACCGTACAGTTCAGCTGTGGCAGCAGATGCAATTGCAGCGACACCGGTAAGGCGGTTTTCACTTATATACCTGGCGCTGCCTGCTGTGTCGTCACTTTCGATAAGTGTCACCCCTCTCAGATGGCTCAGCCATGTCATACACTGTGCCAGAGCGATGGGATGAGACCTGATCTCACGGATTGAGGCGACACTCTGCCCGGGCACAGCCATAAGATTCTGCCTTATTCTCAGGTTTATCTCTCCGTATATTTTCATCCCCGATTCCCTTATCAGGGAGTAATTCGACAAAATGCTTCCCGACCTGGCATTTTCAACAGCCATCACGGCAAAATCGGCTTTGCCTTCAGTGACAGCCATGAGGGTATGCTCAAAAGTGGAACAGGCCAGAATGCCGATATTGTCATCCTTGAAATAAAGCTTCGCTGCAACTTCATGAAAACTTCCCTTCTCCCCCTGTATTGATATTCTCATCCGGTTATAATTATTAAAAAAAAAGTCCCCATATCCGGGGACCCTGTATCTTATCTTTCATATCTGTATATACAACAATCCCCTTATTGCTTCCTGTTAAAGTAATAGAAGTAATAAAAAGCGGCTGAAAAGTTGTAAATACGAATTGTCATCTCTTTAATTTGGCTTACAAATGTAACTTATTATTTAAAAAATCAAAAAAAAGGAAGGAGAAATATATATTTTGTTAAAGATTTCAATTTTTATGACGCTTCATCAATTCCTCCTCGATTTCGTTCAGTGTTACACCTTTTGTTTTCATGAGGATAAGGAGGTGGTAGAGCAGATCGGCGGTTTCGGATGTGAAAAGCTCCTTCCTGCTGCCCATGGCTTCAATAACAACTTCGACGGCTTCTTCCCCAACTTTTTGGGCTGCCCTGCTTATCCCTTCGCTGAATATGCGCCAGGTGTATGATCCTTCAGCCTTATCGGCGATCCTGCCTTCAATGATCTTTTCAAGCCTGTGAAGAAATCCCTGAGCTTTCTGATCTCCGAAACAGGAATAGGAACCTGTGTGGCATACCGGACCTTCGGGTTCTGCCCTTATGAGGATGGTGTCATTGTCGCAATCTGTTGTTATTTCTTTAACAATCAGGAAATTGCCTGACGTTTCTCCTTTTGTCCACAACTTATTCCTGGTCCTGCTGAAAAAAGTGACTTTACCTTCCTGCAGTGTTTTTTCATAAGCTTCCCTGTTCATGAAGCCGACCATCAGTACCTGCAGGGTGGTATTGTCCTGTATGACAGCAGGAACAAGACCGTTTGATTTTTCGAAATTGATTTCGTTCATATAGTTATTTTATTAGATCCTGATGGGAATACCCTCATTATGGAGATATTCCTTGAGTTCTCCTATCCTGATATCCCCGTAATGGAAGATGCTTGCGGCCAGGGCTGCGCTGGAGGCGGTGGCTTTAAAGAGTTCGCTGAAATGTCCGGTTTTCCCGGCTCCGCCTGAAGCTATCACCGGTATATTTACCATTGTGGCCACTTCATTTGTTATTTCAAGGGCAAAGCCTTCCCTGGTGCCGTCGTTGTTCATCGATGTAAGCAGAATCTCTCCTGCTCCAAGTTCTTCGGCTTTTTTAGCCCAGTTTACAGTATCAAGCTCTGTCGGGGTTCTTCCCCCGTCGATAAATACATACCAGCCGGTTCCGTTAAATTTTGTGTCGATGGCAGTTACCACGCACTGGCTGCCGAATTCGCCGGCTATGTGCCTGATGAGCTGA
>Ga0116164_10000662_pt1 | contig 28543 bp, 24 predicted proteins | sample AD_UKC109_MetaG_FD_89888 | JGI IMG/M metagenome (GOLD analysis project Ga0116164, IMG submission 89888) | Active sludge microbial communities of municipal wastewater-treating anaerobic digesters from Hong Kong - AD_UKC109_MetaG | ecosystem: Engineered > Bioreactor > Anaerobic > Digestate... | reverse complement strand
TACGATGCCGGTGGGGATGTGCGTCATGCGTACGGCGGAATCCGTGCGGTTAACGTGCTGGCCGCCCGCGCCACCGGCACGGTAGGTATCGATGCGAACCTCTTCCATGTTCACTTCAAAGGTATCGTCCTCCGGCAGGATGGGGGCCACGTCCAGCGAGGCGAACGAGGTATGGCGCCGGGCGTTGGAATCAAACGGGCTGATGCGCACCAGGCGGTGTACGCCGCGCTCGGACCGCAGGTAGCCGTAGGCGTTTTCACCCTCCACCTCGAAGGTCACGGACTTGATGCCCGCCTCGTCGCCGTCGAGCAGGTCGTTGATCGTCACCTTGAAGCCCATGCGCTCGCAATAGCGCGTATACATGCGGAACAGCATCTGTGTCCAGTCCTGCGCCTCGGTGCCGCCCGCGCCCGCGTGCAGGCTCAAAATACAGTCGCAGCGGTCGTACTCGCCGCGCATCAGCGTTTCCAGCTCCAGCGCGTCGGCGTCCTTTTGCAGGGTATCAAGCTCCTTTTCGCACTCGGCGGCGATCTCGGCATCCGCCTCTTCGGCCAGCAGCATGAGCATCGCGTCCACGTCGTCCATCCTGGATATCAGATCGCCAACGTGGTTGATCTTTTCCTCAATCTGGCTGATGCGCTTGTTCACCTGCTTGGAGCGCTCCAGATCGTTCCAGAACTCCGGGGCGTTCATTTCTTCCTTGAGCTCGTCAAGCTCCTCTTTCAGCTGCGGTAAATGCAGGCCGTCGCTGGATTTTTCCACGCTTTCACGTAAGCCCTCCAGGGCCTGGCGATAGCTGTCGATATCAATCATACATACACTCCTACGTGTCGATTCGAACCAAAGTTTCGTCCAGGGTAATGCCCCGGAAGGTCAGGTCCAGCCGGTTTTCAAAGCCCAGCTGTTCCCAAAACGCGTTGCCCAGATTGTTTTCCCGTTTCACCACGAGCCACGCCTTGGTGATGCCCTCGCGTTGCAGGGCGGCGGCCGCCGCGTCCCAAAGCGCTTTGCCCACGCCCCTGCGGCGCAGCTCCGGTTTCACCGCGGTGTGGTGTATCAGCCCGCGACGCCCGTCGTGCCCGCAGAGAATCACGCCGACGACCTCGCCCCCGGCATCCGCCACAAAGCAGGTCGCGGGGTTGCGCCGCAGGTACCTGGCAATCCCCTCGCGGGTATCGTCAATCGAGTTCAGCCCCATCCCGGGCGTGGACAGCCAAAGCGCATATACCTGATCGTAATCCCCGGTCTCCATCAAGCGGATGGAAACGTCATTCCTGTTGTGCGCCATACGTGCCTCGTTATTTGTTTCATATCATGTCGCTTGTCTACGATTCAACATTTGATTCTATCTGTGCTTATAATACTCACAGACGACTCAGAAAGCGTTCATTTGCGTGTGGAAATTCACTGTCAATCTGATCAAAAAGCCTGAGATGCCAGGCGGCAGGGAGGGCAAAGCAGATTGCGCATTTTCACCTCATGCAGCCTTGCCGTATGCCCAAGCCGTCTGCTGGCTCAAAAGGTGTGAGATGCGCGGCGTCGAGACGGGCGAAGGCTGAGCTTACTTCCTTTGTAAGTAACGCGATAGTTCAGCCTGCCTTGTCGCCCGTCAGCCTGATCAAAACGTGTGAGATGCGAGGAAGCGAGGGTGGCAGGGGCGGAGTTTACTCAACCCGTAAATGACGCCCCCTGCCATCCCGAAGCTGACAAAGCAGATTGCGCGTTTTCATCAGGCTGACGATTTTCCGCAGCAGTGCTTGTATTTTTTACCGGAGCCACACGGGCAGGGCTGGTTGCGGCCCACGGCGCCGGGGGTATCTTTGCTGACCGGTGCGCCGCCCTGCTTGGCCTTGGCGCCTTCGGCGATGCGGTTACGGCCGGCAAAGCCCTCCTGCAGCTTGCCGGGATCGGCGGCCTTGCGGCGTTCGGGCAGGCGTTCCACGTGGCTTTGGTACAGCCTGCGCAGGGCATCCTCGCGAATGAGGAAAACCATGTCGTTGAACATATCATAGCTTTCCATTTTATATTCCTGCACGGGATTGCGCTGGCCGTAGGCGCGCAGGCCGATGCCGTTGCGAAGGTCGTCCATGGCGTCGATGTGGTCCATCCAGTGGCGGTCGATGGCGTTGAGGAGCACCACACGCTCAAACTCGCGCATGTCGATGCCCATCTCCGTAAGCATTGCTTCCCGCTCTTCGTAGAACGCCTCGGCGTCCTTTTTGAGCATCTCGGCAAACTCGTCGGGCTCGTCGGCGGTCTCTAAGTACTCCTTGTGCTTATCGATGTCGCCGGGCCTGAGGCAGAGCTTCTCCAGATATTCGCGGGCGTCGTCAATGCTCCAGTCGTAGATGCCGTCACCGGTGAAGTTGCGCTCGGCGGTGGCGTCGATCATGTTGTGAATCATGCCGATGATCGTCTGGCGCATGTTGTCGCCCTTGAGAATATCGCCGCGCTGGGAATAAATCAGCTCGCGCTGCTTGTTCATCACGTCGTCGAACTCCAGCACGTTCTTGCGGATATCAAAGTTGCGCCCTTCAATGCGTTTCTGGGCCGATTCAATCTGCTTGGTCAGGATGCCCGCTTCCAGAGGTTCATCATCCTTGAGGCCCAGGCGCTCTACCATGGGCGCGATGCGCTCCGAGCCGAACAGTCGCATGACCTCGTCCTCCAGGGAGATGAAGAACTGCGAGGACCCCGGATCCCCCTGGCGGCCGGAACGGCCGCGCAGCTGGTTATCAATGCGGCGGCTTTCATGCCGCTCGGTGCCGATGATGTGCAGCCCGCCCAGCGCAATTACGCGCTCGTGCTCGGCGTCGGTTTCCTTTTTATAGCTCTGGAAATACTCCTGATAGGTTTTGCGGGCAGCGAGCACCTCGGGGGCAACGTCCTCGTTATGCCCGATGGCCTCCATGATGATCTCTTCCTGCAATCCGTCCTGGCGCATTTTACGGCGGGCCAGAAAGTCAGGGTTGCCGCCCAGCAGGATGTCCGTGCCGCGGCCTGCCATGTTGGTGGCGATGGTCACGGCGTTTACCGAGCCGGCCTGCGCTACAATCTCGGCCTCTTTTTCGTGGTTCTTGGCGTTGAGCACCTCGTGCTTGATGCCATGGCGTGAGATCAGCGTGGAGACAAGCTCCGAGGTTTCCACGTTCACGGTGCCGACCAGGATGGGCTGCCCGGTCTGGTGACGGGCGATAATCTCCTGCACGGCGGCCGTAAACTTGGCCTTCTGGTTTTTATACACAACGTCGTTCATGTCCTTGCGGATCATGGGCTTGTTGGTGGGAATCTGCACGACGTCCAGGTTGTAGATGCCCTGGAATTCTTCCTCTTCGGTTTTGGCCGTACCGGTCATGCCGGAGATCTTCTTGTACATGCGGAAGTAGTTCTGGAACGTGATGGTCGCAAGGGTCTTGCTCTCGCGGTTGACCTTCACGTGCTCCTTGGCTTCGATGGCCTGGTGCAGGCCGTCGGAATAGCGCCGCCCGATCATCAGGCGGCCGGTAAACTCGTCCACAATCACGGCTTCGCCGTTTTGCACCACATAGTCCACGTCCCGCTTCATCATGGCGTGGGCTTTGAGGGCGTTGAGAATATAGTGGTACAGGTCGGCATTATCCAGATCGGCAATGTTCTCCACGCCGAAATGCTTCTGCGCCTTCTCGATCCCTTCCTCGGTGAGGGTGACGGCCTTTTCCTTCTCGGCGACGGTATAGTCGTCCTCGACCTTCAGGCGGCTGACAAAGCGATCCGCTTTTTCGTACATATCGGAGGAATCGTCGCCATTGCCGGAGATAATCAGCGGGGTTCTGGCTTCGTCGATAAGGATGGAGTCAACCTCGTCCACGATGGCGAACACATGCCCGCGCTGCACCATATCCGGTTCGCGGATGACCATGTTGTCGCGCAGGTAGTCAAAGCCCATCTCATTATTGGTGCCGTAGGTTACATCGCAGGCGTAGGCCGCGCGGCGCTGGGCGTTGTCCAGTCCGTGCAGGATGATGCCCACCGAAATGCCCATAAAGCGGAAGATGTTGCCCATCCACTCACCCTGGAACTTGGCCAGGTAATCGTTCACGGTTACGATGTGCACGCCCTGGCCCGTGAGGGCGTTCAGGTAGGCGGCCAGGGTTGCGGTATGGGTTTTGCCCTCGCCCGTTTTCATCTCAGCGATGCGCCCCTGGTGCAGGCAGACCGCGCCGACGATCTGTACGGGGAACAGGCGCTTTTCATCCACACGCCATACGGCTTCGCGGAACGCCGCGAAGGCGTCGGGCAGAATATCGTCCAGCGTTTTCCCGTTTTGCAGCAAGGCCTTGAACTCGCCGGTTTTATTGCGCAGCGCGCTATCGGACAGCGCGGCGTATTCCTTTTCCTTTTCAAGTACCTGGTCGGCAATCTTGCGAAGCCGTTTCACTTCGGCTTCGTTGGACTGCCCCAGCATCTTTTTGAGCATATCAGTCAGTGCCAATGGCTTATTCTCCCCTTTTACAAGCGCTTCACGCGGTATCGGTGCTGTTTTCACTGCTCACAACGGCAGTTTACACCATTTTTAATTATAGCATGTTTCCGGAGACGATGACAACAAGCAGCCCCGAAAGGGTGAAGGATTTACACAGCGACGGTGTTGACTTTTCCCATCATCCGGTTCATACTGGCTTTGATTATTTCATTATATAGGAACGTGATTTTTTGCAAACTTCAGCCCGCCTGGTTTCCTGCCTGCTCGCGCTGCTCATCCTTTTTTCGATGGCATCCGCCGAGCCTTACGAGCACCCGTATCCTGATGAACTCAAAATCAGCGTCAAGACCGAAACCTGGGCCTCCGCTTTGCATGGAGACGTTTCGGTGAATTTGCCTGTCACAATCCTCGAAAATGTGAACGGCAAGCTGCGCGAGAGTGCAAAATCCATACTGGATCTGGTAGACGCCTATACCGATTGCAGTGTTGAAATGACGGCGACATACCGCGTTTCCGGCACGGCCTGGGCCGGCTTTTTGCTCATCGGCCGCGCCGTATTGCCGGATGTATCACAAAAAACGGAGCTCTATCCCACCGCAACGGCTGCGAAGCTGTTTGACGTGCAGACCTACAATATGAATTCGGGCGCGCCGCTGACGCTTTACGATGTGTTCGGCGATAACGCCGAGGCCTGGGCCATGGTATCCGAGGCCGCGCGGGCATTCTTGTCCGATTGCTACCCCGGCGAGGCACGGAACGAGGAGGCCCTCGCCGAGATGGTCTCCGTACAGGCGCTGTCGCGTCTTGCATTCCTGCCCGGTCCGGGCCAGCTGACCGTGCCATTCGCCCTGGAAACGATCCTCCCGGAGCACAAGCAGATCGTCAATCTGATCCTGCCCTATCCCGATTACCGGCCGCTGATGACCGTCCAGGCGCAGGAGCAGACCGACAATTCCTCGCGCCCGATGATCGTACTGACGTTTGACGACGGACCCGCCGGGCGCACAACGATCAATATTGTTGACGCGCTGGCCCGGTACGGCGCAACCGCTACGTTTTTCTGCGTCGGCAAGCAGGTTTACAAGTTCCCCGACGTCGTTCGCCTGGAGGCGGAGCTTGGCAATACCGTAGCGGCGCACTCCATGACGCACATAAACCCGTGGACCCAGCCCAAGGATGAAATGCTGGCTGAGTACGACACGCAAAAGCAGCTCTACCGCGACGTGCTCGGCACCGAGGTCAAGCTGATGCGCCCGCCGGGCGGCGACCTGAAAACCTATGTGATCCGGCAGATCGGCTGGCCGCTGATCCGCTGGAACAAATCCGGCAGCGATACGGGTGACAACAGCGCGTCCCAGATCGCCAGCCGCGTGATCCGCGATGCCGCGCACGGCGATATCTTCCTCAATCACGATATTAAAACCAAAACGGCTAGCGCCTTGCCCGATATTCTAAAAGCGCTGACCGAGCGCGGGTTCATGTTCGCCACGGTGGATGAAATGCTTTACCTCAACGGCGTAACCCCCAAGCCTAACGTATCGTATTACGATGGCTTCGGCATTAAAACGTATCCCCAGCAGTAACGCAGGCACTGCATCAACGGGCGGCACAATGTGCCGTCCTTTTTGTTTGATGTTCCTTCACGGTCAATTTACAGGCCGATTAAAAATCCATCAAAGTTTGTCCATATTTGCTTGCTACAATGTGCATACGGTAAAACCCAAACGACATGAATGTGAGGTGCATGATCATGAATTGGAAGAAAACCCTGTCCATCATTCTGGCCGTGGCGATGATCCTTTCTGCCGCCGCGCTGGCGACAGCCCAGAGCACCAGCCCCGCCGGAACAACCGAAACCACCCCGCCTGTCGATGAAACCGCAGCGGCGGACGAAAGCACAGTGGCATCCGAGCCTGTTTATACTCTGGATGAAATGCTGACCATGGCGATGAAAGACGCGTACGAGCGTCAGTCCGCCTATAGCGCTTTCACTGAAGCGTTTCCCGACAGCCGCAGCCTTGCAAAGATCGATATGGATACCCAGATTGTGCTGTTGGAGATGCTCCTCAAGGCCAACGGCGTAGCCATTCCCGTGAACGACGCTTCCGTGACCGTACCCGATACCCTGGCCGACGCCTATGCGGCGGTTGCCGAATCGGAAAGCAACGCGCTGACGATGTACCGTTCCTTCCTCAACCAGCAGGATCTCGCACCGGACGCGAAAATCGTCTTCCGCTCGGTATTCCAGCAGGTACGTTCCAACGCATCCGATTTTGCGCGGCAGGTGCGCTCCGCCCAGCGCGTTGAAAAATTCCAGGAGCTTATGAACGATGAAAACGCCCAGGTTTACGTTTACAACGGCAACCACGGGCGCGGTATCCAGATTGTATATGTGGTCAACAGCGACCAGACGAATGACGACAGTGCAGACGACATGACCCAGGACACAACCGAGCCGGCCGCAGAGGGTAGCATGAGCAACTAACCTCGTGGGCTCTCCTCCTATTTTTCCGGGACCTCAAGGCAACGTGGAGGTCCCGGTTTCTTGTATTACTCGGTCTCTGCCGCGATGCGTACGGGATAGACCGTCAGCACCGGATCGGCGCCGGAATCGATCAGCACAGAGTCGACCGGGGCGGCGTTGACCGGATCGTAGACGACAATATGAAATCCGCGTTGCTCGTTGCCGTAGTCCGTGCCGCCGATGGTGACGGAAACATCCGCTGCCGAGGTTTCGATCCTCAGGCTGGTGCCAGCGGTCGCCACTGTGATGCTTTCAAACCCGCTTTGTTCGGTCAGCACGTTTCCGTCGGCATCGATCACCGCCAGGTATCCGGCATTCGGATCGGCGGGCCCGTCGGTCATCAGCCCGACAGCCTGGAGTAGCGCGGTCATCCGCTCCGTCAGCGGGCTGCCCGCGTTGGCGGCGACCGCAACCAGATAGCCATTGGCATACAAGGTGTTCAGGAAAGACTCCGCCTGCGCGTCCTGCCCGGAGCCGCGCGCACGGAAGGCATAAACCATGTGATAGAGAAGCTCGTCCTGTATCATCGGCAGGCTCTCCAAAAAGGCATAGTTCACACCCTCATCCCGCAAATTCAGGAACAGGCCGTAAAACTGCCCGCGCGCGATGGTGGTCACGCCCAACTCCGCATCGTCCTGCGCGATGCGGTTTTGTATGTCATCCATCTTCGCCCTGTCGGCGGCAGTCTGGGTCACCTGCGTGCGCAAATCGTTCGTGCCTGTATAGGCGTTGACGATCAGCAGCACACACAGGCCCGTCGCCAGCAGCACCCTGAGCACCCGGAGCCATGCGGCTTCCTCCCCGTCGTCCACGGCGGGCGCCAGCAGGCAGATAAGCGCCGCCATCGGCAGCCAAAACGGCTGAAGATAGCTTCTGGCGATGAACAAACCCGGAATCAGCGCGGCAGGCAGGATAACCACGAGCAGCAGCCCCAGCAAAAGCCAGAAGCTGCCTGGGCTGCGGCGGAACATACGGATTGCCGTGATCAGCACAATCAGCGCCGATAGTATACAGATGCCGCCAAACAGGATACCCCAGCCGGATACGGTCGCATCCATGACGGGCTGCAGCCATTCTGTCCGGGAAACGGCCAAGGGAATCTTCAGATCAACCTGCGTGAAGAACCCGTTGGACACGGGTGAGAATAGCGAACCGAAGAACTGCGCAATCAACGGCAAGGCGGCGATCTGCAGGCCAATCCGGCCTGCGGCCGCGCCGCCCAGTCCCGTTTGGCCAAACATCCCGGCGAAGGGATTGCCATTGCGCAGGAGGTTGACCAGGTACGTGGGCGCACCAAGCACAAATACAGCGCATACGATCATCGCCGCGAGATAGATCGCCAGCGAGAGAAGCGGTTTGGCGCGCTCTCCTTCATTGTTCGATTTGATGATTTGCACAACGCGAGCCAGAATGAACACACCCATCAGGATCGCCGCATATACCGCCCCCAGCGCGCTCAGGCTCACGGCAATGCCGACGGCTAAAAACGCCGCAAGCTTCGCCGTGAAAGCCATCGCGCCGTCCGGCTTCACCAGCAGATAGACAAACGACACGGCAGCGACGGTAAGCAGCTGGAACGCAAAGCCATCCGTGTAGTACAGCGCGAGTTGCGAAAGCGTGACCGGGTTGACCGCCGCTAATATAGCTGCCAAAAACGCAGCGCCGCGGCTGAGTTTGAACGCGTCCTTGAGCAGCGGCGCGGCGATGCACACGCAGGCGATCATCGCGATGAGGCTGAACATCTTTCCGCTTTCGATGCTCCCGGTCAGGGCGTATACGGCCGCGCCGATCATGAACGCCGCCTTGGGCTGGCTATCCAGTCCGTAGGCGGACCAGCTGTCGTTGTAGGGCAGAATGGCATGGGTATTGGCAAATTCCGCAAACCTCTGCCTGAAGGGATTCCAGCCGTTCATCAGCATACCGGTGACCGGCTTATAGACCGTATTGGACTCTGCGCTTGTATCATACAGAAGCGATACGCCATACGCGGCGGCGGCCAGCAGCAGCGCCCCCGCAACCGCTACCAGCAGCATTTGCAGCGGCGCTTTGCGCAGCAAGGCAATTGAAAGCCAGACGCAGGGCAGCACGGCAAGCGCTGTTAACGGGTGTATGCCCATCCCTGCCGCAAGCTCCGCTGTGACGATTGTAATCAGCCAAAAGAAATACAGCAGCACAAACAGCCCGAAATCCACACACAGGCGACTCTGCCGTGCAGGCCGCGGGGCTGGTTCTATAGGGCCGGATGCGTCAAGCGCAAGCTCCAGCTTCATCTGCTCGAGTTCCAGGCGGATTTGTGCAATATCATCCATCGGCATACCCTCAGTGCTGCGTTTTCGTTTAGAAACATGAATTGTTTGGTATAGTATACCATGTCAGGCGGAATTGTGGAACCGTATCTCAGCAACGAATATACGGTGGATTTGTCTGAATTTCCGCGTAAAATGTGCTATTATGGATGCAAGAAATGGGATTGACCATTCGTTCTATACACAGAACCAATAAAGGAGGTTTTCATGATGAAAAAACGCATTGTTTTACTGCTTGCCGCAGCGATGCTCATCCTTTCCATGGCGCCGATCAGCGCGTCGGCCGTGATTACCGACGGCCCGACCCTGGATAACCTGACCAACAACGCCCCCAACACCGGCATCATGCTGCCCAACACATTTTCACCCACGCAGGAAAGCTATCTGCTCACCGTAGCGGACTGGGTATCCCGCATCTATTTCGTGCCCTACGCCTCCACCCCCGGCGTGACGATCTATTTCAACGGGGCAGTCGTCCAAAGCGGGGCGCAGACCCCCACCGTGACCCTGTCCGATGAGCCGACCTACGTCACCATCAAGCTGGTTGCCGCAGACAGCAAAACCAACACCTATACCATCTACATTCAGCGGCGGCCCAGTGAACGGCGCACGCGGGTATCGGCGGGGTATATCAGCTCGCTGTACTCCAACGGCAATAAAAACGCCATCCGCGCCGACCTGGTTTCGGTCACCTATACCGCGGGCACCAACATGTCCACCTTTGTGAACGAGACCAACTACATCTACGATTACGCCTGTGCGGACAGCTGTATTTTTTACTACGGAACCATGCAAAACCCCGTCCGCGCAACGACCTTCGCCGATTTTGTAGCGCATTACCAGGATAACGGCTCGACGCTTTACCGCATCGTATACATTGAGGATGAGATCGTCGCCGTAATGCCCTACGCCGCAGATTATTAAACCACCGGAGGACCAAAATGGATTTGTTCGAAGCCATTCGGCGCCGCCACAGCTATCGCGGCACCTTCAAGCCCGATCCCGTGCCGGAGGCCGATTTGTGGAAGATCGCCGAGGCGGGCGTGCGCGCCCCCTCGGGCTGCAACAAGCAGACCACGCACTTTTGTGTGATCAACGATCCTGAGCAGCTCAGGGCAATCGCCAGGCTGATGCCCCGCCCCGTGGTGCAAACGGCGCAGGCGATCATCGCCGTGGTGACCGATAACACGCCTGCTTACGGCGACACGAGCTTTGAACCGCAGGATTACGGCGCGGCCGTGGAAAACATGCTCTTGGCAATTACGGCGCTGGGCTATGCCACCGTGTGGCTGGACGGCGCACTGCGCCACGACGGCGTTGCTGAGCGCATCGCCGATATACTCAGTCTTCAGGACCGCGAGCATTTCACCGTATCGGTCATCCTGCCCATCGGCATTCCCACAGAGGTACTACCCCAGCACGACCGGCTGCCGCTTGGCGAGCGTATCACCTTCAATACCATGTCATAAACCCATTGCACCCCGATATGACCCAATACCGACAGAAAGTAAGGAGTCCCAGTCATGAAAAAGAGAATTCTGTCCATCCTGTTTGTCCTCGCACTGCTGGCCCTGACGATCCCGGCCGCACAAGCGGACTTCAGCGAAACCTATTACAACCTCCGGCTCACCCAAGGCTATGCCGTATATACCGGCCCCGGCGCTCACTACTACCGCGCCAACGGCAACGCGTTCTACGGCGGCGGCGTTCTGCGCTACTACGGAACCGAACCGGGCGGCTGGCTGATGATTGGCTATCAGACCAGCGGCAACACCTGGCGCATGGGGTATATTGAGCCGAGTGCCGCATCCAACATCAAAACCGACCCGGCCGATTACAGCCTGTTTAACATCACCTTCACCGCCACACCCAATTACACATCCAAGAACACCTACATCACCGACGATCCGCTCTTTGGCGACAAAACGCCTCTGACCGACCTGCTGGCCGGGCAAATGGTGACCGTGCTTGGGCGCTACAACAGCTATTGGGTGTACGTTGAGGTAAGTAAAAGCGGCATGCAGCCGATGCGCGGCTATATTCAAAGCGACGCGCTGACCACGGAAGTACCGTCCGTAACCCCGTCCTACTATCCCATCAGCGCTCCGGTGGTTACCCCGGTGCCGACCCCGGTTGTCCCGGTTCCCTCCGGCTTGCCCTATCTGTCGTCCCTGACGCACAACGCGCCCAATACCGGCAAAATGGTGCCAAGCGCCTTCTCGCCCGGGCAGACCAGCTATCTGCTTACGGTGGCGGACTGGGTATCCAAGATCTACTTCGTACCCTTCAGCCCCAATGCCTCTACCATCTACTTTAACGGCACGGTGGTTGCCAACGGCGCGCAAACGCCTTCCATCACCCTGTCCAACAACCCGACATCGGCCGTCTTCACCCTGGTCGGTTCCGGCGGCGCAACCAACACCTATACCGTATATATCCAGCGCAGGCCCAGCGAACGCCGCACACGCGTATCGGCCGGGTATATCGACTCGGTATACTCCAGCGGCAATGAAAACCACATCCGCGCCGATCTGGTTACGGTCACGTATACGCAGGGCACCAACCTGTCCACGTTCGTAAACGAAACCAAGTACCTGTACGACTATGCCTGTGCGGACGACGCGATCTTCTACTACGGCACGATGCAAAACCCCATCCGCGCGATCAGCTTCTCCGACTTCATCAGCCATTACAATATGTACGGCTCGACGCTTTACCGCATCATCTACATCGAGGATAAAATCGTTGCTGTGATGCCGTATAACAGCGATTACCCCTCGCCGTAACCCGTCAACAGCCATTATGCCCGCAGCAAGGCGATCATTGCCTGCTGCGGGCTTTTTTTGTGATTGAATTTTGGGCGGGCCTTTGCTATGCTAAGGGAACATAAGGAGGGGATTGCCATGCGGTTTACACAGTATGAAACGGCGGAAGCATTTTCAAAGGACGTATTGGATAGCCTGAACCGCCACGCCATCCAAAACAACCTCCTGTACCGCAATATCGGCGACGGCAAGGTGATGCTGACCGTCAAGGACGATACTGGGCATGTGCTGCTCATTGCCGACCGCACGCCGCCCCACCCGCTGGTGATGTACGAGCACGACAACCGGCACAGTGAAGCGGTCGTCGCCTTTTTTGCCCGTTCGCTGTATGAACGCAACATTGATATTGATTTTCTGTTTACCGAAGACCAGCTTGCCCAAAGCTTCATCCGCCACTACGCAGCGGTAAGCGGCAAGCGTTTTCACCCGGAACAGCGTCTGGCGCTGAGCGTAACCGATCACGCGACGCCGCCGGGCCGAATGACCCCCGGCAGGCTGCGGCTTGCCACGCAGGACGATCTGTACTATCTGCCACATTGGTGTGCTGACTTCAACGTTGCCTGTGCCATCGGCGCGTACGACCTGCAAGCCGGGGTGGAAAACGCCAAGAAGCTGGTGGAGGAGCAGCAGCTTTACGTTTGGGAGGACGGCATTCCGGTTTCCATAGCCGCCTCGCACCGCAAGGTGACAGGCTGCCTCATCATCGGCTATGTGTACACGCCGCCGCAGCTGCGCGGCAAGGGCTACGCCTCCGCTTGCGTCTACACCCTCACCCGCGACCTGCTAACCGACGAGTACCCGCAATGCGCGCTGTATATAGACTGTGATAATCCGGTTTCCAACCACATTTACGAGCACATCGGCTACCGGCGCATCGGCATACACCAGCAGTACCGTGAGACCCCGCCCACTCCATAACTGTACACCCGATAGCTCCGTGTCCCGCGCGGGATACGGAGCTTTCCTTTTCACACAAACTTGACCTGCGGTTTACCAGACCGATGCAATGCAAAAAGAATATAAAGCCTGTTAACAGCCATCGACATGCGCAAACGCTTGCAGTACATGGGTTTTCTCGTCATTCACCCACTCACCCGCTTAACACACGCTAAAAAAGCCTTACAAAGGATTTACATAGCCGCCACATCGCCGCTAACACTGCCTTGATAGTCTGAATCGAACGATCTTGAATATCGAAAGGAAGTGCACCCCATGAAAAAGGCGATCTCCCTGCTCCTTGCACTGGTACTGATGCTTGCCTGCACCGCAGCCTTTGCGGACGATACGGCAACAACCCCCAAGTATGTGTTTATGTTCATCGGCGACGGCATGGGCAGCCCCCAGGTAACCGCCACCCAGTACTACCTCGGCGCGATCGAAAACCCGGATGCGGCTGTACCGACCCCCGCGCAGCTTTCCTTCACCCAGTGGAATAACGTCGGTCTGATGACCACCTACGACGCGAGCTCCTTTAACCCGGATTCCGCTTCCACCGCAAGCGCCATGTCCTCGGGCATCAAAACGCTGTCCGGCGTTCTCAACTACACGTTTGCCAAAGCGGCCGACGGCACCCTGGAACTGACCGAGCCCACCAAGCTCATCACCGAGTACGCCAAGGAAGCCGGCATGAAGGTCGGCGTTGTTTCCAGCGTATCCCTAAACCACGCCACCCCCGCCGCGTACTATGCCAAGCAGCAGAGCCGCAACGATTACTACAAAATCGGCGTGCAGGCCCTGACCGGCACGACGCTTGATTACCTGGGCGGCGGCAACCTGCACAAAATGAGCGTTGACGGCCAGCCCGACACCGCAGCCCTCGCCGCCGATAACGGCTGGACGATTGTCAACACCCTTGAAGGGTTTGAATCCCTTACCGCCGATCAGGCGCCCGTGCTTGCCGACAACCCCGACATCGCCGATTCCAACGCCATGGCATATGAAATCGACCGCGTTCGCCGCGAGGGCGAAGGCGAAACCATCCTCTCCCTGGCCGATATTACCGCGGCCGGCATCAAAGTGCTGGATAACGATAACGGCTTCTTCATGATGGTCGAAGGCGGCAAGATCGACTGGGCGGGCCACGCCAACGATGCGACCACCAGCATTTACGATACCATCGCCTTCGCCGACGCCGTGCAGGTTGCTGTCGACTTCGCGGCAATGCACCCGGACGAAACCCTGATCATCGTCACCGGCGACCACGAGACCGGCGGCATGACCATCGGCTTTGCGACCACCGCCTACAGCACGCACTTTGACTACCTCGCAAACCAGACCATCTCCTTTGAGGATTTCTCCGGCATCGTTGCCCAGATGCAGGCGGACGGCGCGACCTTCGAAACCGCGCTGGCGGAGATTGAGACCTACTACGGCCTGACTACCACCCCGGATATGCCCCTGACCCTGACCGAGGGAGATCTCGCCTCCCTGCAGGCCGGCTTTGACCTGAGCATGACGCCCTCGGCGGACCGCCAGATCGGCGACCAGGAAAAGCTCCTCTACGGCGGGTATGAGCCCCTGTCCATGGCTGTCAGCCACATCATCAACAACAAGGCCGGCCTGAGCTATACCTCGTACTCGCACACTGGTTTGCAGATCCCCGTATACGCCATGGGCGTGAACGCCGACCTGTTCAACGGCATGTACGACAACACCGACCTTTTCACCAAAACCATGACCGCCATGGGCCTGACCATCGCGGAATAAGCAACGCTCCCCCACAGGCGGGGCTGCCGGCTTGGCAGTCCCGCTTTTTTGAAGCTGTACGGAGGCCCTATGAAGAAGCGCAGAAGCAACTATATCTTTGCGGCGGTCATGCTCGTGTTTTGCGGGCTTCTATGCCTGATCCCGGAGCAGCACCAAACCGTGTACTCCACCCTGCCGCGCGTGCAGGTGCGCATTGAGGCGGTCAATAACGATGGCCTGTCCCCCATCGGCATTGTTTACGCCGGAACGCAGGTTTGCGAGGTTACGGTGCTCACCGGGGAATACAAGGGGCAAACGGCTACCGCCGTGAACTATATGAACGCCGCGCTGGATAAGGATAAGCTCTTCAGCGCCGGGGATATCGGCTACGCCATGGTGCAGAGCACAGCCGGGGGAGCGCTTGGCATCACGCTGATCGACCACTACCGCGCCAATACGGAGCTGTGGATCATCCTCGCGCTTTCCGCCGGACTGATACTTTTTGGCGGCATCGTAGGCTGCGGCGCGCTGATCTCGCTGGCGGCGAGCACCATTATTATCTGGAAGCTGCTCATACCGCTTTTGCTTGATATGGTCAACCCAATCCTCGCCGCGTTTGTGACTGTGGTCGTGCTGACCGTATTGATCGACCTTTTGGTCGCGGGCTTTACCAAGCGCTGCGCCGTAGCGCTGCTGGGGTCGTTGTCCGGCACGGTGGTCACCTGTGTTCTCGCGCTTGCGTTTACGAGCTGGCTCAAGCTCGACGGTGGGGATATCCCCTACCTGATTCCGCTGCTTTCGCAAACATCCTTACAGATCGACCCGCGCGGGCTGTTTATCGGCATGATGTTCATCGCCAACTCCGGCGCGGTGATGGACCTGAGCATGGATATTTCCGTATCCTGCAGCGAGGTGCAGGCGCACAGCTGCGGCATTTCCCGCCGGGAACTGTTTCAAAGCGGGCGCGAGGTGGGCAGAAACGTGCTGGGCACCATGGCGACCACGCTGATGCTCGCCTACTCCGGCAATTACCTGTCCATGCTCATGTATTTCGCGGGGCAGGGCACGCCGCCCGGCGATATCATCAATCTGAAGTACGTCGCCAGCCAGCTCCTCAACACCCTCGTGGGCAGCTTCGGCCTGGTTTTCACCGCGCCCCTCACCGCCCTCATCGCCTCGGTGCTGTATGTGCCCAAAGTGATCAGACGATAGGGGCTTCGCCCCTAAGACCCCGACAAGGGCGTTGCCCTTGACCCATCAAAAAAGACCGCGCGACGCGCGGTCTTTTATGTGGGGTTCAGGGGCACGGCCCCTGATCAGGGTTTTAGGGATGAAATCCCTAACGTCCTCATACCTTATCCAGCGCTTGGCTGAGGTCGGCGAGAAGATCGTCGATATGCTCGGTGCCGACGGACAGGCGGATGGTGGTGGGCGTGATGCCAGCGGCCAGAAGCTCGTCCTCGGTCAGGGTGCTGTGGGTGGTGGAGGCCGGGTGGATGACGAGCGACTTCACATCGGCCACGTTGGCCAGCAGGGAGAAAATGTGCAGGCTCTCGGTAAGTGTTTTGGCCTGCTCCGCCGTGCCGTTGAGCTCAAAGGTGAAGATCGAGCCCGCGCCTTTGGGGAAATACCTCCGATACAGCGCATGCGTTGGCGACCCGGGCAGGGACGGGTGATTGACCGTTTTCACCTTGGGATGCTTGCTTAAATACGCGACCACCTTGAGCGCGTTTTCCACATGCCGTTCCACGCGCAGGGAAAGGGTTTCCAGCCCCTGCAGGAACAAAAACGCGTTGAAGGGGCTCAGGGCCGCGCCGGTATCCCGCAGGGTGGTAACCCGCGCCTTGATAATATAGGCCGCCGGACCCGCCACATCGGTAAAGACCGCGCCGTGATACGCGGCGCTGGGCTTGGACAGACCGGGGAATTTATCCGACGCCGCCCAGCTAAAGGTTCCGCCATCGACGACAATCCCGCCGATGGAAGTGCCGTGCCCGCCGATGAACTTGGTCGCCGAGTGCACCACCACGTCCGCGCCGTGTTCAAACGGCCGCAAAAGGTAGGGCGTGGCAAAGGTGTTATCAATAATCAGCGGTACGCCGTGCCTGTGGGCCACATCGGCAATGGCGCGGATATCGGCAACGTTGGAGTTGGGGTTGCCCAGCGTTTCGGTAAACAGCAGCTTGGTGTTGGGCCGGATTGCCCTTTCGAAGCTCGCGGGATCATCGCCATCCACAAAGCTGGTCTGGATACCGCTTTCGCTCAGGGTGTGCGCAAACAGGCTGTAAGTGCCGCCGTAGATGGCCGACGCCGACACGATGTGGTCGCCCGCTCCCGCGATATTGCGCACGGCGGCGGTAATCGCCGCCAGTCCGCTGGCAAACGCCAGCGCTCCGATGCCGCCCTCCAGCGCGGCGACGCGCTTTTCAAACACGTCGGTGGTCGGGTTCATGATGCGGGTGTAAATATTCCCCACCTCGGTGAGCGCAAAGCGCGAGGCAGCCGACGCGGAATCGGGAAACACATAGGAAGTGGTCTGGTAAATCGGCACGGCGCGCGCGCCGGTGGCCGGGTCGGGCTGTTCCTGCCCGGCGTGGAGCTGCAGGGTTTCAAATTTCAATGTTTCGGCCATGTGTTCGTCACCTCACTCAAAGAATAAAGGGGTTGATAAATACCGTTCACCCGTGTCGGGCAGGACGACAACCACGGTCTTGCCCGCGTTCTGGGCGCGCTTGGCCACCTGGATGGCCGCCCAGAGCGCCGCGCCGGACGATATGCCCGCCAGCACTCCCTCGTGCCTTGCCAGCTCCCTGGCGGTGGTCAGGGCGTCGTCTCCCTTAACACGGACGATCTCGTCGATCACCGCAGTGTTGAGCACCTTGGGGATAAAGCCCGCGCCGATGCCCTGAATGGTATGGGGGCCGGGCTGCCCGCCCGAAAGCACCGGGGACGCGTCGGGTTCAACGGCAATGGCACGTACGGAAGGCTTCTGCGACTTCAGGTATTCACCCGTACCGGTAATTGTGCCGCCGGTGCCAACGCCCGCGACCAGAAAGTCCACGCTGCCGTTGGTATCACGCCAGATTTCCGGGCCGGTGGTCTTGCGGTGCGCTTCGGGGTTGGCGGGATTGTCGAACTGGCCGGGGATGAACGCGCCCTCAGTCTGCGCCGCAAGCTCGTTTGCTTTTTCAATGGCGCCTCGCATGCCCTTGGGGCCTTCGGTCAGCACCAGCTCCGCGCCGTAGGCCTTGAGCAGGTTGCGGCGCTCCACGCTCATGGTTTCGGGCATGGTCAGGATCAGGCGATATCCGCGCGCCGCCGCGACCGACGCCAGGCCGATGCCCGTGTTGCCGCTGGTAGGCTCGATGATCACAGCGCCGGGTTTCAGAACGCCGCGGCGTTCCGCGTCGTCAATCATGGCAAGCGCAATGCGGTCCTTCACGCTGCCGCCGGGATTTTTCCCCTCGACCTTCGCAACGAGGTTGGCTTTGAGTTCATGGGCTTTTATGATGTTGTTCAGCCTTACCAGCGGCGTGTTGCCGATCAGGTCTGTCAGGTTCTTGGTGATCTGTGTCATGTGGTTTCCCTCCAAATAAAGTAAAGCATATAGGAATAGTATGTTTAGAGTATAGTCCTATTATCTGCGCTTGTCAACCCCCCTTGACAACAATTCTCCGTTTGCATACACTAAAACATAGTCAATCGATATGCAAAGAAGGAGAACCATGAGAATATCCGCACGAGGCCGGTACGCGCTGGCCGCAACCATCAGCATGGCAACCCGCTACGATACGGGCGAGAACATCACCGTGGTGAGCCTGTCCGAAAGCCTAGGCATCTCCAAAATTTATCTGGAGCAAGTGTTTTCACTGCTGAAGAAAGCCGAGGTCGTCTCCTCGCAGAAGGGCTCGCAGGGCGGCTATCGCCTGTCCCGCCCGCCCCAGGAGATCACAGCCTTCGAGGTGCTGTGGGCTACTGACCTTTCCCTGTTTGAGAAGGTCGGCGCTACGGTGGAGGACAGCGCCCCCGGCATTGAAGCCGCAATGCGCCTGTCCGTATTCAACGCCGTGGATCAGGCAGTGAAAAGCACCCTGACCTCCGTGTCCCTTAAAAACCTTGCCGATGAAATGAAAAAGCACCGCAAGGATCAGGGATATATGTTCTTTATTTAAGCACGGCCTTTCCGGCCGGTTCGCAGTTAAACCCAATTCATCCCGTCACGCTCGTGACCGTGAAAACAATAACTGTAAGGAGATGCACCCTATGCGGCGAATGCTAACCCTTGTACTATGCGCACTTCTGGTCTTGCTTCCCCTTTACGCATCTGGGCTTACAGAGGATGAGCTCAACCGCCAGGTGGACGAGTCCTTCCGCAAAAGCTACACCAAAGGCGGCGCGCTGGTACTCCTGTCCGGCGGACAGATTGTATATGAACGGTATTATGGCTATCAGGATGATGCGCATCAGATTCCCGTTACACAAAGCACCTATTTCCGCATCGCGTCGGTCACCAAGATGGTCACGGGCATCGGCCTGATGAGGCTCAACGAGCAGGGGCTGGTGTCGCTGGACGCGGATATTTCCGATTACTTCGGCTTTGCGATCGCCAATACCAAATACCCGGATACGCCCATCACCCTGCGGCAGATTATGAGCCATACCTCGTCCATACGCGGAGAGCTTCCGGGCTCAACCCGCACGGTGAGCGACACGCTTGCCAGGGACGCGCGCAAGCACGCATATTACACCGATGCCAAACCCGGCACCGAATACACCTATTCCAATTTCGGCGCGGGTATCACCGGCGCAGTGATAGAGGCTGTCACCGGCCAAAGCGTGAACCAGTTCATGCGTGAGACGGTTTTCGCGCCGCTCGCCATCGACGCGTCCTATTCCCCCGGCCTGCTCAGCAGCCCGGACGACGTGGCGGCGCTGTATAACGCCGACGGCTCGCTCTATCGCAGCGCGCGATCAGTACTGGCGGACACGTATGAGGATTTTCCAAATCCAGATACCCACTACCGCACCACGATTGGCAGCCTGTGGATTCGCGCGAGCGACCTGGCCAAGCTGACCATCGCCCTGTGCGGCGACGGCACGGTGGACGGCGTGCGTGTGCTTTCGCAGGAGAGCCTGGCGCAAATGCGCGCCAATCAGGCGGATCTTGGGCTCAGCGTGACGGGAGAAAGCAAGTACGGCCTGTTTTTAAACCGCGAGGAATCGCTGGTCGACGGGCATACGTTTTACGGCCATCAGGGGATGGTTGCGGGTGTTTTGTGCAACGTATATTTCGAGCCTGAGACCGGGTTTGGCGTTGTGATGCTGACCAACGGGTGCAAAAACATTCAGGACCACTATGTGGGCGTGCTCGCCAGACGCCTGGTTACCATTACATATACGAGCTTCGCGGAGAACAGGGATTTTGCGGAGCATCTGGCCCAGACCGGTATCTAGGCACCAAAAAACCCGCCGATTGGCGGGTTTTTTGATTTGATCCGATTACGCTTCCGCGACCCACAACCCGTGAAGATTGCAGTACGCATACGCGGCCACGACTTTGTCGCCTTCCAGGAGCGCGAAGGTCGCTTCCGGTTTGCCGCCGGGGGTCAGGCATCTGCGCTGGCCGCCGTTTTCGGTCTGGAGATACACCCACTGGATGTAGTGCTCTTCCACCATCGGGTGCGCCACGGCGCCGACCTTCACCGTTACGGTGTTGCCGGAGACTTCGATCACCGGAACATGCTTTTCGGTGGCGGCGTCTACGGTGTTGGGGGTAAGCTCGGTCATCTGCTCGCCGCAGCATACCATTTTTACACCGGAATAGTGAAGCGTGCCAACGAGGTTTCCGCAGTGTTTACAGTAGAAGAAATGAACTGGACACATGGTAATTCCCTCCTGTCAAATCGGTACTATAGGCAATGTTTACTGTATATAGTATACTGCAAACCATGGTGAAATGAAACCGGTTTGTGTGAAATGCAGCGATTCCTTATGTAAAAAACCACCGGCGAAGCCGGTGGTTTTTGATCTGTTTACGCGTTCATGAACAACGCAACGTCGTCATCCGCCGTGCCGATGCCCGCGATGCCGAAGGCTTCGACCAGCACCTTGGCGATGTTTGGCGACAGGAACGCCGGAAGCGTGGGACCCAGGTGGATGTTCTTCACGCCCAGATGCAGCAGCGCCAGCAGCACGATCACGGCCTTTTGCTCATACCAGGCGATGTTGAAGGCGATGGGCAGCTTGTTGATGTCATCCAATTCAAACACTTCCTTGAGCTTGAGCGCAATCAGGGCCAGGGAATAGCTGTCGTTGCACTGGCCCGCATCCAGCACGCGGGGAATGCCGCCGATATCGCCCAGGTTCAGCTTGTTATAGCGGTACTTGGCGCAGCCCGCGGTGAGGATGACCGTATCCTTGGGCAGCTTTTTGGCGAACTCGGTGTAGTAGTCGCGCGACATCATGCGCCCGTCGCACCCGGCCATGACAAAGAACTTTTGAATCGCGCCGGACTTGACGGCGTCCACCACCTTGTCGGCCAGGGCCAGCACCTGGTGATGCGCAAAGCCGCCGACGATGGAGCCCGTTTCGATCTCCTCAGGCGCGGGCAGGGTTTTTGCCAGGGCGATGATCTGCGAAAAATCCTTCGCGCCGTTCGGCTTGACGGGGATGTGCTTGCAGCCGGGGTATCCCGCCGCGTTGGTGGTGAAGATCCGGTTGCGGATCTCCTCGCTTCTGGGCGGCACGATGCAGTTGGTGGTGAACAGAATCGGTCCGCGGAAGCTTTCAAACTCGGTGGTCTGCTTCCACCAGGCGTTGCCGTAGTTGCCGGCAAAGTGATCGTACTTCTTAAACGCGGGGTAGTAGTGCGCAGGCAGCATTTCACTGTGGGTGTACACATCCACGCCCGTGCCCCGGGTTTGCTCCAGCAGCTGTTCCAGATCCGTGAGATCGTGCCCGGAAATCAGAATGGCAGGGTTTTTGCGCACGCCGATATTCACGGTGGTGATCTCGGGGTTGCCGTAGCGGCCGGTATTGGCGGCGTCCAAAAGCGCCATGGCTTTCACGCCGAACTCGCCGGTTTTCAGGGTCAGGCCGACGAGCTGATCAACCGTCAGGCTGTCGTCCAGGGTTGCGGAAAGCGCTTCATACATGAACGCATAGATTTCCGGGTCCTCCATGCCCAGGTTCAGGGCGTGCTCGGTGTAGGCGGCCATGCCCTTCAGGCCGTAGGTAACCAGCTCGCGCAGGGAGCGGACGTCCTCGTTTTCCGTCGCGAGCACGCCGACGGACCCGGCTTTCCTGAGCATGTCCTCCCGCGTGTCTGCATGGAAGCTCGCTGCCTCGTGCAGGATTTGGGTGGTCGTGGGCTTGCGCAGGCCCTCGCGCAGGGCAATGATCTTCTGCACCTGCACGGCAATGGCATCGGGATCGAAGTTGGCGTTGGTAATGGTCATAAACAGGCTATGCACCAGCTGGCGGTTGGCTTTATCAAGCGCTTTGCGAAGGGGCTTTTCCTTGACGACAACCTCCGCCAGGCCCTTGAGCGCGTAGATCAGCAGATCCTGCAGCTTGGCGACCTCATCGGTCTTCCCGCACACGCCGCGTATTTCGCAGCCGTGACCCTTGGCCGCCTCCTGGCATTGATAGCAAAACATACTCATAGTCAAATCCTCCTCAGTCTTCGATGGGTTCAAAGTATTCTTTGGTTACGAAGCATACCGGGCATACCCAATCGTCTGGGATATCTTCAAAGGCGGTACCGGGGGCAATTCCGCTGTCCGGGTCGCCCAGGGCGGGATCGTAAATGTAGCCGCAGGGCAGGCAAAGGTATTTTTTCATGTCGCTCTCTCCTTGAGTCGGTCAGGCAAAGAGTTTCACAATCCAAAGCTCCAGGGTTTCCTCGCGGTGGTTGAAGCCCTGCATCACCGTACCCTCGGGGATCTTCAGCACGTCTCCCCTGCGGTAGGTGTGCGCGTCCTGCTCCTGAAGGACAATGGAGAGCTCGCCGCGCATGACCGTCATGTACACGGTGGCGTTGGCGGTATGCTTTGGGAAGCTCTCGCCCTGCGGGAGCACGATATGGTTCAGGTTGAGGTTATCTTCCTTGACGACCTGCTCCATGGTTTTCACGTCGTCGGCCGTATAGTGAAACAGCTGCTCGATCATTGTTCAGTCCTCCAGTACTTTGCCGTCGGTCGATAGTGTCACCACATGCCACGGCAGCATTTTGCCGGACTGAATCAGGGCGTTCTTCACGGCGGTAACAATCCCGCCGCAGCAGGGGACCTCCATGCGCAGCACGGTCACGCTTTTGATGTCGTTGGCGCTCAGGATCGCCGCCAGCTTTTGGGCATAGTCCACCCCGTCGAGCTTCGGACAGCCGATGAGGGTAACGCGGTTTTTCATGTAGTCGCTGTGTACGTTGGCATAGGCATAGGCAGTGCAGCTCGCGGCAATCAACAGGTTCGCCTGATGGAAATACGGCGCGCTGACCGGCGCAAGCTTGATTTGGCAGGGCCACTGGCGAAGCTCCGACGCCATAGGCGCGCTGGGCGCAGCCGCCGCAGCCTGTGTGCGCTCAATCGCGCGGGAATGGGTGCCGGGGCAGCCGCAGGCCATGGGCTTGGGCTGGGGTGCTTCCTCTTTTTTCAGCTTTTCCTGCTGGTGCTGCATGGCATAGGCCTCGTCAAAGGCGGCGGCTTCCCGCTCCTCAATGGTGATGGCGTCCATGGGGCAATGCGGCAGGCACGCGCCCAGACCGTCGCAGTAGCTTTCGGATAACAGCCTGGCTTTGCCGTCCACCAGGGCAATCGCGCCCTCATGGCAGGCGTCTACGCATTGGCCGCAGCCGTTGCATTTTTCTTCATCGATCACAACAATATTGCGCTTCATTGGATACTCTCCTTACATCAGGTAGTTGACTTCACATCCCTATCTTAGTATGATCAAGGAGAATATTCTGTATCCACAGATACAAAAGGCGGAGATTTCGTGGATCGTCAGTCGATTTTGGATTTGCAGAGCGCCGCGCTGTTTCAGGGCATCGCGCCCCAAGAACTGGACGCGCTGTTACTGTGTTTCAATCCGATGATCAAACGCTATGAAAAAGGCGAGATCGCCGTTGCCGCCGGAGACGCGCTGACGGGTATCGGCATCGTAGTCAGCGGCGAGGTGGAGATCCTGCACGAAAACGCGGCAGGGAGCAAATCGCTGTTGTCATTCGTCGGGCAGGGGCAGACCTTCGGTGAAATCGCCGCCTTTGCCGGGCAGGGCATCTGGCCTGCTACCGTGACCGCGCGGCAAAGCAGCGTATTGCTGTTCATTCCCCCGGAACGCTTTCTGGGCAGCTGCCCGCGCGCCTGCGGATTTCATAAAACGCTGATCCAGAATATGCTCAAAATCCTCGCAGAAAAGGCCATACGGCTGAACAAAAAGGTGGAGTATCTGGAGATCAAGGGCATACGTCCCAAGCTGTGCGCGTATCTGCTGGAGCAGCGCAAGCTAAACGGCTCGGATACGTTCATCCTGCCGATGAGCAAAAGCGAGCTGGCCGACTACCTGAGCGTGTCCCGCCCCTCGATGTCGCGGGAGCTAGGACAAATGCGCGATGAGAAGCTTTTGGATTTTTACCTGTCGAGCGTCCGGTTGTTGAATATCGCTGTTATCAAAAAAACCGCGTCCTCATAGGACGCGGTTTTTTGAATGCTTCTGTTCGCTATCCGGCGATAGCGCTGCCGCTTGCTTTCTGATTTTCAGTAGTAACAGCACCAGGCTGACGCCCAGTATGGTATGCCCAAGGCCTGCAACACCGGAAATGGACGCGTCCAAACCCCTGCTTAGCTCCGTGCCAAGCACTTGGAACAAGCCCCGTACGAATAGCGCCAGCACCGTGATGTTCAGCCCGATCTGGTAGCTTACCAGCAGGGCTGTCATGTGCTTATGGCTGGAAATTGCAAAGGTTTTGTCCAGCACCATCAGCAACAGGAAGAACACTGTCCCCAGCGCCAGATAGTGCGGATGGATGAACGAAAGCGTTGTTTCGCCGGTAAACTGGTTCGCCTTGGTGAATTCTCTGAAAAACACACCGAACGCCAGGGCCATCAGCGCATAGATCAGGGAAAGATTGGCGCAGCGTTTGATCATGATCGGACTCCTGTCAGTCGTTTTGCTCGGTCTCCAGTAGGATGGTGTCACCATAGTTCATGAACAACAGGTTTTCCGGCGTGAACTTGGCCGGGTCGGCGTCAAACCAGTGGATGGGCGTGTTGTGCCTGGCCCCGACCAGCACGGCGCATTCCATGGCCTCCGCCGCGTTCATGTTGTACTTTCCGTCGATGGGGAAAAACGCATAATCCACGTTGTACTGCCGCAGATCGGCCATCGAATCCAGCTTGCCGGTATCGGCGGCGAAGTAGACCGTGATGCCGTCGAACTGGATGATCAAGCCGTTGGTGTCCTTGCTTTTGTGGTTTTTATTGGCGGCAGGCACGGGGATGACCGTCACCTCGCCGATGGTAAAGCTGTTGTAGCTGCCGTCCTTGTTGATGGTCTGCTTCACCCGCAGGATTTGGCAGTCGTCCGCCTGCGGCACCAGGCTGATTTGGTTGTGGTCACCGTGCTCGTGCGACACCAGAATGATATCCGCGTCGCGCTCGTAGCTGTACCCCTTGATTTCGCTGGGGTCGATATAGATTGTCGTGCCCTCGGCAGTGACAATCATCAGGTGCGCGTGACCGATCAGGGTCAGCGTCGGCTGGGGTACTCCTTCCGCCATGGCGGCGGATGCGGTACCCAGAAGCATTGCGGCAGCAATCAGCGCAAGCCCAATTTTCATTACTATATTCCTCCTATAGGCTTAAGGTGCAGGTGCTGGCCTTGAATATGGCTGGCCGACTCCAACTGCTTTCAATATAAGAAAGCGAGCCGTGTTTGTCAAGGCTGTTCTCCTGCTACAGAAGTTCGGCCAGGCAGGCAGATACCAGATACGCCTTGCTTTCATCAAACGGCCAGAGCAGGTATTGCTCTTGGATGGTTTGGGTTCTTTTGCGGAAATCCTCTCGCCCGATCTGCGCAAGCTCGGAGCCGTATTCGGCAATCAGCGCTACCGCGTCCTGCGCGTTGATTTGACCGTTTGCCGCAGCCTGCTGTGCCTGGCAGTATGCCTTGCCGCCGATATCCATCTCGACCATGTCGGACAGCAGCACAATCCGGCCGTCGGGCGCGCAGGCATTGCACAGCATGGTGTTGTAACGGGTCAGGATGCCCGGTATTTCGCCGTAGGCGGCGTTGAGGATCAGGTTCAGATCATCGTAGCTGTAGCGCTGCGCCTCGTAGAGAAGCTTTAAGAATACCTCGATCTGCGTGTAGAGAAGCTGGGTATACACCGGGCAGGAGACGACCAGCGGATAGGGCTGCTCAACTTTCTGTATCGGTGCAGCGGCCAGCACGGCTAGAGCCGCTTGTATATGGTGCGCCAGCTCCTGCGCGGTCGCCTGTTGGCGGACGCGTTTTTCCAGCGCATCAAAGAAGCCGGCTTGCGCCGCTCCGGTGTAATCGGCCTGCACGATCTGTATTTTCGCACGCTCCCCCTCACTCAGACTTTGGCGGTCTATCCCCCGCTCCACCGCGTCCGTATCGGCATCAGAAAGGGTCAGAGAACGCAAGTTTCCGCACAGGAAATGCAAAACGATATCGTTGAGATTCCCCGCAGCCAGCACCAGCGCACGATCTATGGCCGGGTGCTGCGCCAGGGCATCGCCGATCAGCGCCGCGACACGCGCCCGGTACCCGCTCCACGCTGCATACTTGCGCAGCAAATCGCCGCTTTGGTTCACATCGCGGTTGAACGCCTGCACGGTGAAATTCTTCAGCTTGAACGCCATATGCCCTCCGGAAAACCATGCTGCAACATAACCATCATATCATAAAAACAAACAGCTTGTTCAGAATGTCCGAGATGTTAGAAAGCAAGGGGTTGAGCTTACTCGTTTGCAAGTGATGCCCCTTGCTGTCCCGATGCTGACAACACAGATCGGGTATTCTGAGCGAGCCGCATAAAAAAGAGGGCTTCCGCCCTCTTTCTTAATTCGCTAATCCTTCTTCGTGCGCAGGTAGTGGTCGATGCCGACCGCCGCGGTGTGCCCATCGGCAACGCCGTGGATAATATCCATGCCGTGGGTGATATCGCCGCCCGCATACAGGCCGGGGATGCCGCGCACCTGAGCGTCCTTGTTGACGACGATCTTACCCCGCTCGAACTTGACCTCATTTTTCAGATCCTCGGGCAGGAATGTCAGATCCGACATCTGGCCGATGGCCAGGTATACCTGCTTGCCCTTGACGACGATTTTATGATCGTGGTCGAACTGCGGGTTGAAGCGGTGCTCCTCGTCAAACAGCTGTACGCACTTGCTGGCCTCAATGCCGGTCAGCTTGCCGCCCTGATCGGTTTCGATCTTCTGGGGGCCGTAGCCGAGGTTGAAGAGAATGCCCTCTTCGCCGCCCTCTTCCACTTCTTCCTTGTCGGCGGGAATCTGGGTCTCATTTTCCAGCGCGAGCATCTTCACGCTCGACTTGCCATACTTTTCGTTCTGGAAGCGCACCAGTGTACGGGCTACGTCGAACGCCACGTTGCCGGAGCCCACAACCACCACATCGTCGGCCACATCGGGCATCGGGCCACGACCGGTTTCGTAATCGGTGGATGCGGCAAGGAATGGCATGGCCATTTTCACATTCTCGTTTTCGATGCCGGGGATATTCAGCCCGCGCGTGTGCGGGTAGCCGGTAGCAATGAAAATCGCGTCGAACTTCTTTTGCAGATCGGCGTATTGCACATCCTTGCCGACCTCGGTGTTGGTATGGATTTTCACGCCAAGTTTTTCGATAAACGCGATATCGTGAGTCGTTACGTCGTCGGGCAGGCGGTACTTGGGCGCGCCATAGCGCATGGGGCCGCCGGCCAGCGGCATGCGCTCGAACACCTCCACGTCATACCCCAGCGTTCCCAGGTAATACGCCGCGGACAGGCCGGCCGAGCCTGCGCCGATAATGGCAACCTTGCCCTCGCCCTTCTTGGAGACCTGCGACATGACGACCTTTTCGTATTCCTCGTCGGGCATGTTATCCACGATGTAGCGCTTGAGCCAGCGGATGGCGATGGCCTCGCCGCGATTGCCGATCGCGCAGGCGGTTTCGCACTTATGGGTGCAGATGCGCCCGCAAACAGACGGCAGCGGGTTGGTTTGGTACAGCCAGTTGAGGCCAGCTTCCAAATCGTCCTCCCAGATGGCGCGGATATATTCGGGAATGTTCATGTGCGCCGGGCAGGTTTTGGTGCAGATGCCGCACTCCACACAGCGGGAGGCTTCCGCCTTTGCCTGCTCCCTGGAAAAGCCCCGGACGATTTCGATAAACGATTGCTTGCGTTCCTCCGCCCCGACGTGCTCCATGGGCTTGCGGACGAGGTCCAGAAGATCGCTGGACTCGGTTTTCACATAGCCTTCCTTGTGGTCGCGGCCCGTGATATCCTTGGCGCCCGGCATAAAGATAAAATCTTCAGGATCGGGCGAATTGTAGAGGTATTCCTTGGACAGGCTCAATGAGCCGGAGGTGCAGATATCCACGCACAGCGCGCAGAAGCAGCAACGGCCGTAGTCGATCACCGGGCGTTCGGGCTTGGAGCCGTCAACGTCCGGCAGCTCCTTGCGCTCCACCATGGTAATGGCGTTGGTCGGAC
>Ga0116164_10000656_pt1 | contig 28653 bp, 20 predicted proteins | sample AD_UKC109_MetaG_FD_89888 | JGI IMG/M metagenome (GOLD analysis project Ga0116164, IMG submission 89888) | Active sludge microbial communities of municipal wastewater-treating anaerobic digesters from Hong Kong - AD_UKC109_MetaG | ecosystem: Engineered > Bioreactor > Anaerobic > Digestate... | reverse complement strand
GTTTCGGGTTTCGTGTTTAGTGTTCCGGGTTCCGGGTTTCGTGTTCCGGGTTTCGTGTTCAGGGTTTTGGGTTAAGGATTCGGGTGGTGAAGGGGTGAGAGGGGTGAAGGGATAAGGAGTAAGGGGTTGAAAGGTTTAAAAGTTGAAGGGTTTAAAAGTTGAAAGGTTTAAGAGTTGAAGAGTTGAGGGATGCGTTGTGCAGGGCGTTGGGCTGTTTGCTGATTTTTTCAATTAGGGTTTGCTGAGAAATTTCGGGAATGTTTAAGCTATGATAATTCAGTGCTCCACAGCTGAAGCAAAAGCCACAGAGTGGCGAAATATTGGTAGGACAAAGGATTGAAATGAAATTCAACAGGTGCAGCCCCGAAAAACGGGACAGGCGCACCGAAATATTAACATTCTCTAAAAGAGTCTGTCAGACTGAATGCCTTTTGGAGTTTCTCAACAGCTCCTGATTACTCCAGCGCTTCCTGCAGCTTTTTTAGTTCAGCGGCTTTTTCAAGGTTCGACTTTTTTTCAAACGATACAATCAGGGTATTGACTAATCTCCGGATGATCGTAACATTGTCGCAGGGCAGAAAATATTTATTGTTGACTTCCAGTCCGATCTGACGAAGAAACAGGTCAACCTCCCGCTGTGTGAAAACTGCTCCTTTGTTTGCCGGATTTATGTAGAACAAAATATTTCGCCGGTCTAAATTCCTGATTTTTTCAGGCATGTGATCAATATAGGTCAGTACGAAATTTTGCGGGAGATTTACTCCGAAAACAGGAATCTTAAGACTTTGTGAAACTATGATATAGAGAATTGCCAGGGATACCGGATTGCCTTTTTTGGTTTCAAGTAGCAGATTTAACCAGGAATTTGCCGGTGAATCAACGTCAGCTTTGTTAAAAGAGAATGCATGTACTTCAAAGAAAATATGATTGATGACCTTCACCTTTTCAAGGGGAGTGAGGTTGTCGTTAAGTTCGAGCCAGACATCCTGAATGATCATGCCAATTTTGTTGGTAATTTCGGTATCATTCAGGTCGGGGTCATGAAAACGGCTTAGGTGCAAAAAACCTGTAAGCAAATCCTGCTGTGGGGTCTGCTTCCACTTGATAAGGCTTTGAAAAACATTGTCGAACTGAATATCGTGGATAATATCTTCAATCCTTTTCTGGACATCACTATTATTGTAAGAAGTATCCCAAGCGTTCTCAAGGAGCGGAACGGCTGAAACACCGTACGAAAAAAGACGCTCTCTGATCCTGTTAAAAATCGCGGCATCAGGTTCGTCGAGTAAGCTGATCAGCGCATTCAGTTCATTATTTATCATTTTTTCGTCCATCAGATATCTAAGGCTTCTGTATGAAAAACAAACCGACAGGCAAAAAGTTTTACCGCAAGAAGTGCCATTTTATGAAATTAAGGAATGATAGGTACTGGTCAGTCTTTCGACAGGTTATCAATAATATCATCATCAACGAAATTAGGGAGTGTTAGTTTGAGCATCGGGTTTTCATTCATTGCCCGTCTGGCAGTAAAGACAGCTCCTTCGTTTCTTGCCCAGCTTCTGCGGGCAATGCCGTTGTTCACATCCCAGTAAAGCATCATTTTAAGCCGGCGGTCAGTATCCGGTGTTCCATCGAGCACCATTCCGAATCCGCCGTTGATGACTTCTCCCCAGCCAACTCCGCCTCCGTTGTGCAGCGATACCCAGGTAGCACCTCTGAAAGCATCACCGATCACATTCTGCACTGCCATGTCTGCTGTAAACTGAGAACCATCGTAAATGTTAGAAGTTTCCCTGAATGGAGAATCAGTGCCCGATACATCGTGATGATCCCGTCCAAGTACCACGGGACCGGCGAGTTTGCCGTCACGCACTGCTTTGTTGAAAGCTTCGGCTATTTTGATGCGGCCTTCAGCATCTGCATAAAGGATACGTGCTTTGGAGCCAACCACGAGTTTATTTTTCCCTGCTTCTTTTATCCATTTGATATTATCCTGCATCTGCGTGGTAATTTCCGGTGGTGCTGTCAGGGCAATTTTTTCCATTACCTCAACTGCAATCCGGTCGGTAAGGTCCAGGTCTTCCTGCCTGCCGGAAGTGCAAACCCATCTGAACGGGCCAAAGCCATAATCAAAACACATCGGCCCCATGATATCCTGCACATACGAGGGATAACGAAAAGCTCCGTTTTCATCGAGGATATCAGCGCCGGCACGACTTGACTCAAGCAGAAAGGCATTCCCGTAATCGAAAAAGTACATCCCTTTGGCTGTCAGCTTGTTGATGGCAGCTACCTGACGACGCAGCGACTCACGCACTTTTTCCCTGAACAGATCAGGATTTTCGTTCATCATCCTGTTGGATTCTTCGAAGGTTAGTCCTGCCGGATAATAGCCACCCGACCAGGGATTATGCAATGAAGTCTGATCCGACCCCAGATCTGCAGTGATGTCTTCTGAAACCAGTTTTTCCCAGAGGTCAACAATGTTACCCACATAAGCAATGGACACAGGTTTCTTTTGATCCCGTGCTTTACGGATACGTTCCATCAGTTTGTCAGAATCGTAAAAAAGCTCATCTACCCAGCCTTGTGAATGCCGTTTGGTAGCTGCCATCTCGTTGATTTCGGCGATTACACCCACTGCACCGGCAATCACTGCAGCTTTTGCCTGAGCACCCGACATGCCTCCAAGACCGGAACTGATGAACAATTTTCCGGCAAGGCTTTCATTTTGCTTTCCTATTATTCTGCCTGCATTCATCACCGTAATGGTAGTTCCATGAACAATGCCCTGGGGACCGATGTACATATAAGATCCGGCAGTCATTTGTCCGTACTGGGAAACGCCAAGTGCATTGAACCGCTCGTAGTCGTCGGGTCTGGAGTAATTAGGAATCACCATGCCATTGGTAACTACTACTCTGGGTGCATCTTTATGTGAGGGGAAAAGCCCTAATGGATGTCCGGAATACATTACCAGGGTTTGCTCGTCGGTCATGGTGGCCAGATATTGCATGGTCAGAAGGTATTGGGCCCAGTTCTGAAAAACAGCGCCATTTCCTCCGTAGGTGATCAGTTCGTGCGGATGCTGGGCAACAACAGGATCAAGGTTGTTCTGTATCATGAGCATGATGGCTGCTGCCTGTTGCGACCGGGCGGGGTATTCACTGATGCTGCGGGCATACATTTTATACTTCGGACGAAAACGATACATGTAAATCCTGCCATACGTTTCCAGTTCCTGCATGAATTCTGCCGACAGAATAGCATGATGTTTCCGGTCGAAATAACGCAAGGCATTGCGCAGAGCAAGTTTTTTCTCTGCCGGATTTAAAATATCCTTTCTGACAGGTGCATGCGAAACAGATGTGTCACGTACTTCCGGTCCGGGCAATATCTCAGGTATTCCCTGCAAAATTGCTTGTTGAAATTCAGTCATGTGAATTGTATTTTTTAGATTTGCTGCAAATTTACAATAAAGAGTGATTGTAATTGTTTGCAGTAACTGAAATGATCATAGTGCAGAATTTTGAAAACAGATGATGACTTGATTTATAATGAGATAGAAATTATCAATTTAGACTGTCTCTAAATATAGGAAAATCCTCCCTAAAAATTTCTCAGGATAAAAAAAATAATGACCTTTGCAACAAATTTTTTAACCTTTAACATTTATCAAAATGGCATACGTAATTTCTGAAGATTGTACTGCTTGCGGTACATGCATTGATGAATGCCCGGTTGAGGCCATCTCCGAAGGCGAAATTTACAAGATTGACCCGGATCTTTGCACCGATTGTGGTGCCTGTGCCGATGTTTGTCCGGTAGAAGCCATTCATCCTGCATAGTAAGCAGGGAATACTTATTCAAATCAACAAAAAACCCGGTTATTTTGCCGGGTTTTTTTATGGTTAAAAGCAGCAGGCATTTTTTGGCAGTAATGATCAAAAAAATTTACCTGTAAAAGAATCCTTTGGCACTTCGGAGTTTGCAAAAAATGAGGCTTACTCACAAAAGTCTGGGTTTACCACAAAGCGTTTAAAATCCATAGAACCGACGTTTGAAACAGCCGTTGTGAATTTAAAGTCATAAAAAATGATGTAAACCGAAGCCGGTATTATTTTGCGTAACTGATAGCGCGTGTTTCGCGAATCACGGTGATCTTGATCTGTCCCGGATAGGTCATCTCATCCTGAATTTTTTTGGAAAGATCGTATGCCAGCGTATTGGATTGTTCGTCAGAAACATCTTCGGCAGCTACAATCACGCGGAGTTCTCTTCCGGCCTGGATAGCGTAGGTTTTAACTACACCGGGATAAGACATGGCGAGGTTTTCAAGATCTTTCAGTCGTTGAATATAGGCTTCTACCACTTCGCGACGGGCACCGGGACGAGCGCCAGAGATGGCATCGCAAACCTGAACAATGGGCGCCAGCAGGGTTTCCATTTCAATTTCGTTGTGATGAGATCCGATGGCATTGCATATTTCAGGATGCTCCTTGTATTTTTCGGCCAGTTTCATTCCAAGCAATGCGTGGGGTAATTCCGATTCATTATCCGGCACTTTTCCAATATCGTGGAGTAAGCCGGCACGTTTTGCCTTTTTGGGATTCAAACCAAGCTCGGCTGCCATTGTAGCACACAGGTTGGCAACTTCGCGGGAGTGTTGCAGTAGGTTTTGACCGTAAGAGGAGCGGTACTTCATTTTTCCGACCAGACGGATCAGTTCGGGATGCATACCATGAATGCCAAGATCAACGCAGGTGCGTTTTCCTGTTTCAATGATTTCCTGTTCAATCTGTGCTTTTGTTTTGCTAACTACTTCTTCGATGCGTGCAGGGTGAATACGACCATCGGTAACCAGCTTATGCAGCGACAGACGGGCAATTTCACGTCTTACAGGGTCAAAACCGGACAGGATGATGGCGTCCGGTGAATCATCAATGATGATTTCAATACCTGTGATTGCTTCAAGGGTTCTGATGTTACGCCCTTCGCGACCTATGATCCTGCCTTTGATTTCGTCGTTGTCGATATTAAAAACCGAAACCGTGTTTTCGATGGTGTTTTCGGCTGCAGTTCGCTGAATAGTTTCAACGACGATCTCTCTGGCTTTTTGATTTGCAGTTAGTTTTGCTTCATCCATAATATCCTGAATGTGGGCCATTGCCTCCGAACGTGCTTCATCTTTGAGGCTTTCAATAAGCTGTTTTTTGGCTTCTTCAGTGGTCAGTCCCGAAATGCTTTCGAGCTGTTCCAGTTGTTTGTTAATGGATTTGTCAAGTTCTTTTTGTTTCTTTTCGAGGATTTCGAGCTGTTGGTTAAGGTTTTTACGGATAAGCTCTACCTCTTTTTCTTTTTTGTTGTATTCTTCAAATCTTTGATTGAGTGTTACTTCTTTTTGCTTGAGCCGGGTTTCGTTTTTCAGGATGTTGGCGTTTCGTTCATTAGCCAATTGTTCGTGTTCGGCTTTTAATTTCAGGAAATGTTCTTTTGCCTGAAGTATTTTTTCTTTTTTAAGTACTTCAGCTTTTTCCTGAGCTTCTTCAAGCACTTTTCTGCCTTTTTCTTCCAGCTTTTTTCGCAAAACTGTGGTGGAGAGAATCACCCCAAGGATGATTCCGGCAATTCCGCTAACTATGCAAAATAGTATTACCATTTTAAGTTTAATTTAGGGTTAGCGACAATTGTGGAGGAAAAAAAATCCCGCATTAATTGCAATCGGAGTTCAGTAAACCCCAGCCTCTAAGGTAAGGGTTACCGCAGGTTTCAAACGTCCACTGTCCGTAATTTACGAAATCCCGTTAAGGATTGAGGCCTGTTCTACACCTGCTGAGATCGCCCTCTAAGTGTAAAATGTTGAGTTTACAAACATTAAGAGAATTAATGCGGGAATATTTTTAGTATCAATTTAACATGATGCTTTTTTTCAAAGAACGAAGTATTGAACTTATTTAGTTGACAAACAATCGGTTAAAACCTCATTAATTTCATTTAGTTTTCCTGATAACTGGTTTTGCTGAAAACTGACCTGTCTGTCCAGTTCCATCGCTTTAATGGTGTTTTGCAAAACAACCATTGCAAGCAAATCCTGTTTGTCTTTAAAGTCATAATTTTCAGCATATTTATTGATATTTTCGTTGATCCTTTTGCCTGCTGCTCTTACAAGCTCTTCCTGTTCCCTTTTAATGTTCAAACGATATTCTCTGTCAGCTATCCTGACTGTTATTAAAATGTTATCCATGAGGATTATCTGAAAATATTTCAATCATTCAAAAGACCGATACACCTGTCAACTTCCCGCAAAAGTTCGTTCAAAAGTAATTTTGCATTCGTTGATCCTTTCTCCTTCTCAATTGCCTTTGCAATTTTAATTATCTGATTTTTATATTGTAATTGTTTATGATTAAGTTTTAATTCGTTAAGTTCGTCAAACAACTGCTTATTTTCACGTTTCAGCTCTTCATTTTCGTTTCTGATTTCATCAAAGCGGGCTGCCAAAGCTCTTGCCCTGTATTCTATTCCGCTTACCAGGGTAATCAAATCGTCCATTTCCCGTGCCTTGATATTATCATTAACCTGACAAAGCTAATAAAATTTTATTATGAATTAAAAAATGAAACAAAATATTTTTTTCATTTATCCGGTTTGTTTTCATTCATTTTTTAAAATGTGATTGTAACACATTCATATACAATTTTTTACAGTAGTAGTAAATGTTGGTCTGATTAACAGATAAGTTAAATAAATGTTGGCTGAAGTTTTTCTTTTTTGCAAAATATTTAGTTTTGTTAAAACTTAAAGACCATGAGAGAAGACTTTTTGCATTTTATCTGGAAGTTCCGTCTTTACACCAAAGAACTTTACACAACTGACGGAGAAGAGTTGATTGTTATTCATCCCGGTCAACACAATGCTGATGCCGGACCTGATTTTACGAACGCTCAGATACGTCTGGGAAAAACACTTTGGGCAGGAAATACCGAAATTCACGTGAAATCTTCCGAATGGTATGTTCACGGTCATCACACCGACAACGCTTACTCTAACATTATCCTGCATGTGGTGTATGAGCACGACCGCAGTGTTTACGATCGCAATGGCAGAGAAGTCCCCACACTTGAGCTGAAAGGTAAATTCAGTGAGTCGATCTTCCAGAAATATTTTTATTATCTCAACAATAAAAACTGGATTCCGTGTGAGAAAGATATTCATTACCTGAGCATTGAAAAAGTGAACATTTGGCTGAACAGTCTGCTGATAGGACGGATGGAGCGCAAAGCAGCCAATTTACGATCACTTCTTAAGCACAATAAAAACAATTTTGAAGAAACGTTTTATCAGGTGCTTGCCGGAAATTTTGGCTTTAAAATCAATGAACAGCCTTTCAGGATGCTGGCTGCTGTTTTGCCCCTGCAAATCCTGGGCAAGCACAAAAACAGCCTGATGCAGATCGAAGCCCTGCTTTTTGGTTCAGCCGGTTTGCTCAATGCAGACTTTCAGGATGAGTACCCGCGGGCATTGAAGAAAGAATTTGAGTTTTTGAGGAATAAATATCAGCTTGTTCCTGTTCAGGGGCATCTATGGAAATTTATGCGCTTACGGCCACCCAATTTTCCCACCATTCGCATTGCACAGTTTGCCGCCCTGGTGCATAAATCGCAGCGGCTTTTCATGAAGATTATTGAAACCGACGGCATTGCCGGACTTATTGAATTGTTCGATGTTGAGGCTTCCTCATACTGGGACAATCACTTTGTGTTCGATAAACCATCCGAGGGGAGCACGAAAAAACTCGGCAAGGAGGCTATCCAAAACCTTTTACTCAACACTGTTGTTCAAATGCTTTTTCTTTACAGTCTGGAGAAAGCCGATGAGCGGTATCAGGAAAAAGCTGTTGAGTTTCTGATGCAGATCGAACCTGAGAGCAATTCCATAATCAAGGGGTGGAAAGCTGTTGGAATTGATGCCAAAAATGCATTTGAAAGCCAGGCGCTGATTGAGTTGAAAAACAATTACTGCAGTCAGAAAAAATGCCTGCACTGCAGTATAGGTCTTGATTTGCTGAAAATGAATTCTTAGACTGGCTGAAACAAGGGTAACCCCGGAGATTATCATCCGGAACAGATAAATTTCAACTTTATTTTTTTTCTTCTCTCAGGATTTTTTTCACTTTTATCTGGTCGATAACCAGGCGACGGCGCAACAGGTCGAGATCGCGGAATCGCTTCTCGTCGCGGGTGTGGGCAATAAAAAACAGTCTGATTTTTTTACCGTAAATATCTTGGTTAAAATCGAAAATGTGTACTTCGATGGTCAGATGGTGTTCGTTCAAAGTAGGGCGAATCCCGATGTTGCTCATGCCTTCGTAAATCTTTCCTTCAACTTCTACCAGCGAAGCATATACTCCGTAATAGGGGATAAGTTTTTCGGACTCATCCGGCTGAATGTTGGCTGTCGGGAAACCAAGTGTGCGCCCGATCTGATTGCCAAGTACGACTGTACCACTGATAGAATAATGAAAACCAAGCAACTGGCTTACCAGTTTCATGTCTCCTTTTTTGATGGCGTCCCTTACACGGGTGCTGCTGACCGGCTGGTTGTCCATGTCTTTCATTTCCACCTGTTCGATGCTGAAACCATGTCTGCCTGCCATTTGCCTCAGAAAATGAATATCTCCGCTGCGGTCTTTCCCAAACTGATGATCATAACCAATAATTATTTTCACCGGTCTGAGCGGTTTGAAAATGTACTTTTGAAAAAATTCCTCAGAGCTCAGTTGCGAAAACTCTTTGGTGAAATGAATGATGAACAGGTGATCAATCCCCAGTTGTTCAAAAAAGCGGATTCGTTCGTCCATGGAAAGAATGAGCCGAAGGGTGAAACCGGGCTGAACAACTTTTCGGGGATGGGGCTCAAAAGTGATGAGAACACTCTCGCCGTCAACAGCTTTTGCTGATTCAATTACACTGGCAATTACCATTTGGTGTCCAATATGAACACCATCAAAAGTTCCGATGGTTACCACCGGATTTTTTATCTTTTCGAAATCTTTAACGTCCTTGTAAATTTTCACCGGTTATGCTCGAAAATCAATAATAAATTAACTACTGAACAACGGCAATATGCCTGTTTTATGTTTTGACACCAGGCTGCAAATTTGGAGGAAAATGAAGGTTTATCCGACAAAATGATGTGAAATAAGAAACTCAGCAATCTGAACTGCATTGGTGGCTGCTCCTTTGCGCAAATTGTCACTTACAATCCATAAATTCAATCCGTTTGCCACCGAAAAATCTTTTCTTATCCGACCCACAAAAACAGCATCTTTGTTTTCGGCATAAAGCGGCATTGGATAAATGGACTGTTTTGGATCATCCTGAACGACAATTCCGGGCATTTCAGTCAAAAGACGAACTATATCCCTGATTTCAAACGGTTGATTAAATTCAATATTGACTGATTCGGAATGCCCTCCGTACACTGGCACTCTTACAACGGTAGCCGTGATTTGTATAAATTCATCGCCGAGGATTTTACGGGTTTCATCCACCAGCTTTTGTTCTTCGGTGGTATAACCGTCATCTTGAAAACTACCTCCCTGCGGGATTACATTGAGGTCGATCGGATGAGGATAAAACTTTTCAACGGGCAGGTTGCTTCTCTCGGCATCGAGCTGGTTTTTTCCTTTCATTCCTGATCCTGTTACCGACTGATAGGTTGAAACGACGACTCTTTTGATACGGAAATGATGGTGCAAGGGCGCCAGTGCAAGTACCATCTGTATTGTGGAACAGTTGGGATTGGCTATCAGCCGTTGCTCACGGCTTATGACATGGCTGTTCACTTCGGGTACAACCAGCGGAACATCGTTGAAAAGACGCCATGCCGACGAATTGTCAATAACATAGCAACCCTGCCGGGCAAATTTACGCGCCCAGTTGCGCGAAGTTTCAGCCCCTGCCGAGAATAAAGCAACATCAGGCTGCAGCAGAAGTGCCTGATCTATCGTCACAACCGGATATTGCGAGTTGCCAACAGACATTAGCTTTCCCGCTGATCTTTCGGATGCTGCCAGTATCAGATGTTCGTAAGCAACCTTACGCTCCTCAAGAACAGCAATCATTTTTCGGCCTACCATACCGGTTGCTCCAACAACAGCAATTTTCATGAATTTCAACTTTGAATTTTGGCAAAAGTACTACATTTACAATTTCATTTTTAACTATAAATCCTGCAGAAAATGAGGTTCAGGCTTACTCTACTTTTCCTGATGCCATTGTTTATTCTGGCTCAGGTAACCGACGACTTCAGCGATGGTGATTTTACTGCTGATCCTGTCTGGTCCGGCGATACTGATGATTTTATTGTGAACAGCAGTTTTCAGCTTCAGCTAAATGCTCCGGAAGCCGGCACATCGCATCTGGTAACCGCATTCGATATGACCGGGGAAAAAGAATGGCGTTTTTTGATCCGTTGCGATTTTTCGCCGTCCGATAATAACATGACCAGGGTTTATCTGATGAGTGACCAGCAAAATGTTGAAGAACCACTGAACGGATATTTTCTGAAATTTGGAGAAAACCTCTCGGATGATGCCATTGAGCTGTACCGGCAAAATGGTGCTGAGATCAGCCTCATCTGCCGGGGAAACAACGGACTGATTGCTGCTGCTTTTCAGCTTTGGATAAGGGTGCGCAGGGACAACAGCGGATTGTGGACCATCGGGGTGGATAACACCGGATTTGGCGCTTATCAAACAGAGGCAACAGGGATTGATCATGAAATTGTATCATCTTCATTTCTTGGCATTTATTGCAAATACACCTCCAGCAATGTCAACAATTTCATTTTCGACCAGTTCTATGCAGGTCCGGTAGTTGTGGATACCGATCCGCCTCAGCTGGTTAAACTGGAAGCAACAGCGAATCATCTGCTCGATGTTTATTTTAATGAAGCCCTGCAAACGGAACAAGCTACAAATATTCAGAACTTTTACGTCAACAACAATATTGCCTATCCGCTCGTAGCTGTTCAGGATGAACAGAATCCCGGAAAAATCAGCCTGACCTTCGACCGGACTTTTCCTTCAGGGCAGGAACTGAAAATTACCATCCAGAACATGACTGATCTTTCAGGAAATGTATCCCCTTCCATTGAGGGATTTTTCACCTGGTTCACTGCTTTGGCTTTCGACCTGCAAATCAGTGAAATCATGGCTGATCCTGACCCGGCAGTCGGACTTCCTGCTGAAGAATATCTTGAGATCTATAACCGGACCGACAAGGAGATAAACCTGAACGGCTGGACATTGATGACAGGGAATACTTCCAGAACATTTGGGGAAATTGTTGTTTTGCCGGAGGAATTTTTGCTGGTCGGCGACATCAACGCTGCTGAAGAGTTTGAGATATTCGGTCTGTTCTGGGGTTTTTCCGGTTTTGCACTGACCAATGCCGGTCAGATGATCGTTTTAAAAAATGCAGCCGGCCAGGTAATTTCCTGCGTTGATTATTCAGATGAATGGTATGACAGCGAAATCAAAAAACAGGGAGGCTGGTCACTTGAGCAGATCGATCCGGCAAATCCGTGCGGTGGGAAAAACAACTGGACTGCATCTGTAAGTACTTCAGGAGGCACGCCTGGTATGGTAAACTCAGTACTGGCTGAAAATCCGGATGTGGCTTCACCTTATGTTCACCGGGTGGAATACATTGATACATTGACAATTATCGTACATTTTTCCGAATATATGGACAGCACCCTGTTGCATTCCGCAACGGGTTACCTGATTGAACCCGATCTGGGAAATCCATCATCAGCAGTGCCTTTGCAGCCCGATTACAGCAGGGTGATGTTGCACCTCAATCCGGGCAGACCGGTTGAAGCAAACACCGTTTACACCCTGAGTGTTACAGCTGAACTCACTGATTGTTGTGGAAATCTGATAGATCCTTTACATACGGTCAGATTCGGGATTCCTGCTGTGGCTGAACAAAATGATGTGGTCATCAACGAAATTTTGGTCAATCCCAAAGATACCTTTGTGGAAGGTGTTGAATTTGTTGAAGTTTACAACCGTTCCGGCAAAATTATCGATATGCAGACACTCGTGCTGGCTACCGAAGATGATATTACAGGTGAGATTGCTTTTGCTAAAAATATTTCGGAGGCAGGATTGTTGTTGTTCCCTTCAGCATTTCTGGTTTTGACTACCGATCCGGATATCGTCATGCTGCAATATTTTGCCGAAAATCCGGAAGCTTTCATCCGGATGGATGCCTTGCCTTCGTTTGCAAATACCGGGGGTGTTGTGGTACTTGCCACCAAAGGACTTCAGATTATCGACCGGTTTGCTTACAACGAAAACATGCACATTCCCTTACTCACCTCAGCAGCAGGTGTATCGCTCGAACGCATTCATTACGACCGGCCTACCGGCGATCCCACCAACTGGCATTCTGCTGCCGAAGATGCCGGCTACGCAACACCTGGATATCAAAACTCACAATTTGCAACTGCAATACAGGTGGATGATCCCGTAACAATAGCCCCTGAAATATTTTCACCCGACATGGACGGCAACGATGATGTACTCAATATTTCCTATCAGTTTCAACAGCCTGGATACATTGCTGACATCAGCATCTATGACTCGCGCGGGAGGATGGTACGTAAACTCGTAAACAATGAATTGCTTGGTACCGAAGGAGTCTTTAGCTGGGATGGAATAACCGACGATAATCAGAAGGCATCCATAGGTATCTATATCATTTTTTTTGAAGTCTTCAACACGTCCGGAAATCATGAGAAATACAAAAAAACTGCAGTTTTAGGAGGCAGGCTCTAGTGAAATAAATGTTCCGCTTCATTCTGCCGCAGAGGATAACTTACCTGAACAAAACTTTTTAAAGAACTTAATTACAACGAAACCAATCTTCCTGTCATTTTTAAAACCATTAACATCAACATTTTAAATTCTCTAACATGAAGAAGGTTAAAACGCTTTACCTGCATGGACTGGATAGTTCTCCCTTACCCCAGAAAATGGAAATGCTCGAAAATGCAGGCTTTGATGTAACTGCTCCTTTTATTGACTACCGCAAAGAAAAGAGTGTTTATCAAAGAATGAGGGCATTGGCACTTGAGGAAAACATTGAATTCCTGGCAGGAAGTTCACTGGGCGGATATGTAGCCTTCTGGCTCGCTGAAGACCTGGGTTTACCATGTTTGTTGTTCAACCCGGCAATGAGTTATAGTGACCAGTTGAGCGATTTTATCCCCGATATTGAGATCGGAAGCTGCCCGGCACGGTTTGTGGTCATCGGGCAATGGGATGAAGTGGTTGATCCGCAAAAGAATATCCGGTTTTTCAGGGAAATCGAAGATGACAACTGCTACCACCGGCTGATAATTTGTGACTGGCTTGCGCATGAAATCGACTTTCCAAGTTTTGAGGAACTGGTAAACTGGGCGGCTGCCGGATACAGGGTGTTCAAACGCATACAGACCGAACTCAGATAGTTTTTTCGGAGCGGAATGAACCGTTTACAGTTTTTTTAGTTTATAGGTAAATGATTATTTTGCAGGAATTTAAAATTAGAAAATATGAAAAAAATTACTATTCTTATCCTTGCTGTTCTTTGTTCAGTCTGGGTACGTGCGCAGTATATCACACCCGGTACCGGTGTCAACTGGACACTTCAGGAATTTGTGGATAATTCTGCCGGAATTATTTCCTATGATAACGGGATTTATTACATCAACGGAACGATTACCATTTCGGCTGATGACACCGTGAATATTTCCGTTGAAGCCTTTTTCCGCATTGCTGACGGTTATCTGATCACGGTGAACGGTGTGCTGATGACCGGAACTACAGGGAGTCCGGTAACTTTTACCCCGATGGATGAAGAGAGCTATTACACCGGATTTAAATTTCAGGACTCACCAGGCTCATCCATCAAACATACAACTTTCAGCCGGGCCGGAGGAATTAAATTGCTGAATTCAACTATTGAATTTGTCGGGTGCGATTTTTCTTATTTCAATCAGGCCAATTGCACCGGAACTTTGGATATTTCGCAAAGTGCGCCGGTAATTTCGCAGTGTGTCTTTCTCGAAAATGCCGGTCCTGCAGTGATGTCTGCAGCAAATGGTAATGCTTCACCGCAAATTTTAAACTGTCAGATGCAGGGGAATGTTACTTCTAATGCAAATATGCCCCAAATCAATCTCGGTGCTGCAGGTGCTGATTCTGTCCGAATTATCGGAAATGAGATTCTTGGAAATACTGCACTCATTCAGGTGGGAGGCATAGCTATCGCCACGCTGGCAGGCGGCAGTATCAAAGCCCGCATCGAAGGCAATACCATTAACAACAACCGTTACGGAATGACACAATTCGGCAACAACATCGCATCAGTAATTAAAAATAATATAATCACCAATAACAATACTCAGGGATTGCCCGATCTGGGCGGCAGCGGAATCAATTTCTACGGAAATACAACCAATGTATCCCTGCTTTCGGGTAACATTATCAGTGGAAATCTTTGGGGTATTACGATACAAAACAATGCTCTCCCGAATCTGGGACAATTGGAGGGCGAAGAACTGAATGATGGCATGAATCAGCTTTTCAGCAACGGCAACAACAACCAGGTTTACGATCTCTACAACAACACCCCTGGCGAAATATGGGCACAAAATAATTACTGGGGAACAATGAATCCGGATACTGTGGAACAGCATATTTTTCACCAGCCTGATGACCCGTCGCTGGGAGTAGTTCATTTTTTGCCGCTTTTCGACCCGACAGTGACTGTCAGGGACTTGAAACCCCGCCATGAAATGCACATTCTGGCTTACCCGAATCCCGCCCGAGACCTTGTTACCATCAATGGTTTGCCGGTAAATACCGGCGCAGCAGTGAGACTCCTGTCAACAGGCGGGGTGATTCTTGCTGAACGTATCATCAATGCTGATCATCCTGTGTTGGATGTTTCATCGTTCGGCAAAGGCATCTTTATCCTTGAAATTACCGTAGAAAGCAAAATATTTACCCGCCTGCTGGTGGTGGAATAAACCAATGGCAAAAAGTTAAATAATTCAAAAAGTAAAATCGCTATTTCAACCTTTTAACCCTTAAATAGCTGAATATTAGCCATAACAATTCGTAAACCTTTCAACAAAAAGGATCGGGAAGCGTATTAAGCACAAAATCATATACTTTTGTACTTTTATTTCAAGCACTTAAACCATGGATAAATTCACCTATCTGGGGAATGCCGATCCTGCTGTTATCGAAGCAATGTATGAGCAATTCCTGAAAAATCCTGAGGAGGTTGATGAAAGCTGGAGAAAGTTTTTTGAGGGATTTGAGTTTTCACGGAGGCATTACGGCGAATCTGCACCTGATGACTGTACCAATTACAACGATGAATTTAAAGTGATTAACCTCATCAACGGATATCGTCAGCGCGGTCATCTCTTCACACAGACAAATCCGGTGCGTACCCGCCGGCAATATCGTCCGACACTCGATATTTCCAATTTCAATCTTACCGAAAAAGACCTGGACCGGATATTTGCAGCCGGAAAGGAAATAGGACTGGGCAATGTAACCCTTAGGGAGATCATTGACCATCTCAATCAGACTTATTGCAAAAGCGTCGGGGCTGAATTTATGTTTATCCGTGATGTGGAAGTACTGGCATGGTTGCGCGCCAGCATGGAGCGAACACGCAACACGATGACGATCAGCAGTGAAGATAAGATTTACATCTTGAAAAAACTGGCCCGGGCTGTCCATTTCGAAAAATTCATTCATAAAAAATTTCCAGGGCAAAAACGTTTCTCACTTGAAGGTGCTGAAGCATTGATCCCGGCTATGGAGGCTATTATGGAAAAAGGTGCCGAACTGGGAACACAGGAATTTGTGATCGGAATGCCTCACCGGGGAAGACTCAATGTGCTGGCCAACATAATGCGGAAGAAATACAGCGACATCTTTGCCGAATTTGCCGGTATTTCTTACGACGATGAAACTCTCCTGGGCGATGTAAAGTATCACCTGGGCTATGCCTGCGAACGCGAAACCACAAGAAATAAAAAAGTAAAACTTACCCTGACCGCCAATCCTTCTCACCTCGAAACTGTTGATCCTGTGGTTGAGGGTATTGTGCGTGCCAAAATTGATAATATTTACCAGGGTGATTTCAAGAAAGTAACCCCGATTCTGATTCATGGCGATGCTTCCATTGCTGCACAAGGGGTTGTGTATGAAGTAGCCCAGATGTCGCAGCTCAAAGGATACCAAACAGGCGGGACCGTTCATATTGTGGTGAACAACCAGCTCGGTTTTACCACCAATTATCTTGACGCCCGTTCCAGTACCTATTGTACGGATGTTGCCAAAGTAATACAATCGCCGGTGTTCCATGTCAATGGCGATGATGTTGAAGCACTTACCTACACCATCCAGTTTGCTATGGAGTTCAGGGATAAATTCCGGCGGGATGTGTTTATTGATCTGCTTTGTTACCGAAAATACGGACACAACGAAGGTGATGAACCCCGGTTTACACAACCTCTGCTTTATAAAATAATAGAAAAACACCCCGATCCGCTGGAAATATATGCTGAAAAACTTATTGGCGAAGGGATTGTTACCAAAGAGCAGGTGCAGCAGATTGTTCAGGAATTCAACGACAAATTAGAAAAAAACTTCGAAGAATCGAAAAGCAAACATAAAACAAACATCAGGTTCTTCCTTGACGATAACTGGGGTAAAATCAAAAAAGCTACCTCTGCCGATTTTGAGCAATCTCCCGAAACTGCTGTTGACCGAAAAACCCTGGAAGAACTGGCGGAAAAACTGACTTCCTTACCCAAGGATAAAAAGTTTTACAGGAAGGTGGTAAAATTGCAGGAAGACCGTCGGAAAATGGTGTTTGAGGATGATCGTCTTGATTGGGCTATGGGTGAATTGCTGGCCTACGCCACTTTGCTGAAAGAAGGATACGGGGTGAGACTGAGCGGACAGGATTCGGAACGCGGTACTTTTTCACACCGTCATGCAGTTGTGCGGGTGGATGAATCTGAGGAAATGTATATTCCTCTTCAGCACATCAGCGATAAACAGGCAGATTTTGAAGTGTACAACTCCCCCCTCTCGGAATACGGAGTGCTGGGATTCGAATACGGATATTCGCTCGAAACTCCTGAAAACCTTACCATTTGGGAAGCACAATTTGGTGATTTCAGCAATGGAGCACAAATCATTATTGACCAGTACCTTTCGAGTGCCGAAGAAAAATGGAATGTGATGAACGATCTTGTGCTTTACCTGCCACATGGTTACGAGGGACAAGGTCCTGAGCACTCCAGTGCACGGATTGAGCGCTTTCTGACTCTTTGCGCCGAAAATAACATGCAGCTTGTAAATGCAACAACACCGGCCAATTTTTTCCATGTACTGCGACGGCAGTTCTACCGTGATTTCCGGAAACCACTGATCATCTTTACCCCAAAAAGCCTGCTCCGGCATTCCGGATGTGTATCTTCACTCGGAGAGTTTAGCCATGGAGGATTCAGGGAAGTAATTGATGATCCTCTGGCAAATCCCGATAACACCACAAGAATCATCTTTTGTTCAGGAAAACTTTATTACGATTTACTCGAAGAAAAAAACCAAAAGAATTACACTGAAACTGCCATTGTTCGCATCGAACAGCTTTATCCCCTGCCCGTTACACAAATCCGGAAAGTGCTGGCCAGGTACAAAAATGTCAGCGATTATGTCTGGTCGCAGGAGGAACCTGTGAACATGGGTGCATGGTTCTACATGTCACAGTATTTTCCGGATGTCCGACTGAATGTGGTTGCACGGCCGGCCAGCGGAAGTACGGCTACCGGTTCACCCATGTTTCATGTGTCAAGACAACGTAAAGTGATTGAAAAATCCTTCAGGGTCTGCGATTGCCCGATGGTCAACGAAGAATGCCGGATGATCTGCATCGGCAACCGCTGGAGATCATTTGCCGAAAATCCTGAAAAAGTTATCAAAGCCAACTTCCTCAACCAATTGTAACAAAACTTTTTATCTATGATAATCGAAATAAAAGTCCCCAGCCCGGGAGAATCGATCTCCGAAGTACAACTGGCCGGCTGGTTTTTCAAAAGCGGCGATTTTGTTGAAAAAGATGCCGAAATTGCCGAAATCGATTCGGATAAAGCTACCCTCACCATTAACGCTGCCGAATCCGGAAAAATCAATATCCTGGTCGAAGCCGGTGAAACGGTAGAAATCGGCACAGTGATCGGTACCATTGACACTGAAGCTGATGCCCCCGCAACACTTGGGAAAAAGGAAGAGCCTCCGAAGAAAGCACCGGAAAAGTTACCGGAAATAAAAACCGAAAAAAAAGAAACGGACATTCCGGAACAACCGAAATCCAAAGTTCAGGAAAATCAGGAAAAATCAACGGATATTCATTTGTCTCCACTGGCCAGACGTATGCTCGAAGCCAATAACCTGACCGGTGATGATCTTCTGGATTTTTATAAAAAACTGAGGATTTCCAAAGATGATGTTGTCCGGTTTCTGGAAGATAAAAACACGCTTTCGGCTGAAACGGTCAGGATGCCTGTAACAGCGCAGCGTGAAGGAAGCCGTGAAACCGAAAGAAAGAAAATGTCCACTCTTCGGCTAAAACTTGCCGAACGCCTTGTTGCTGTGAAAAATGAAACCGCCATGCTCACCACCTTCAACGAAGTGAACATGACCCCGGTCATGCAATTGCGCAACAAATACAAAGATGCTTTCAAAGAAAAATACGGTGTTTCACTTGGCTTCATGTCATTTTTTACAAAAGCCGTAACAGAGGCTTTACTGCAGTTTCCCCAGGTAAATGCTCAGATTGACGGAAACGACCTGGTTTTTCATCATTACGCTGACATCGGCATTGCCGTAAGTGCCCCCAAAGGGCTTATGGTTCCGGTGATTCGGAACGCTGAAACTATGATGCTCCACGAAATAGAAGCAGCAATAAAGGAACTTGCCACAAAAGCCCGTAACGGAAAGCTCACCATTGAAGAAATGACCGGCGGCACTTTTACCATTACCAACGGTGGTGTATTCGGTTCCATGCTCTCCACACCAATCATCAACCCACCCCAAAGTGCCATTCTTGGCATGCACAATATCGTGGAACGACCTGTTGCCGTTAACGGAAAAGTAGAAATTCATCCGGTCATGTATGTTGCCCTGTCATACGATCACCGGCTCATCGACGGCAAAGAATCGGTCAGTTTTCTGGTAAAAGTAAAGGAAATGCTTGAAGACCCCGCACGGATGCTTTTTGCAGGAAACGATCCTGCCATGACGTTGCTGGGTTTGTAATTATACCGGTGATTCTGGTTAAATACCCCTGTCGTTCCTAAAAAACAACGAAGCTGTCCCAAAAGTTCGGGTTCAATGCAAAACATTGAAAACCCGACTGAAAGACTTTTGAGACAGCCTACATTGCGAAAAGGTTCTCTGCTTTTTTAGAAAAGAGGTTATCCGAAGTGTATGAGCCGGTTGGATTTATTTGACAATTAGTTTTTTTGTAACTTTTTCAATTCCGGCAGTTATCGTACAAAAATAAATTCCTGAAGACAGTGAAGAGATATCAAGGTCAAATGTGTTGATACCTTTGTTCATTTGTCCGGCATGATGCCCGATGATCTTCTGACCGGTCATGCTGAAAATTTCGCAAGCCACGTTTGCAGGTTGTGTCAGATCAACGGTAAGGTGAACTGTTTTGCTGGCAGGATTGGGAAAAAGATGCAAAAGCGGGTTATCTGAAATCGATGCTGATTGATCGTTCAATCCAACAGTAAAATTCATGGAGTTGTGAATAATCCGGTTGAGTGTTGGTTCGAGCTGCAATTCTTCGTCAAGGTAAAGGTCAGGAGCGTTGTCGGCCTGGTAAATGAGCTGGAAAGCTCCGTCTGGAGAAGGATCAGGAGCAACAACAGGGTAGATACATTCGTCGTACATATGGAACAGGTTATCGGCGTTCAGGTCATAAAAATCTCCCCAGGTTTCCCCAAGATCATAGGAGAACCTTGTCCAGATATGTTTGTAATTCATAGTTCCGTCGGTAGTAACGTAGGTTTCTGTTGTAGAGGCATAAGCCAGTGCGATCATTCCTCCGTTGATGGCGATGGAGGGCATGGTCGAGATTCCCAGCGAGCGATAAGTAGGAAATTGCGGGTCACCTGTTCCTTCATAATCAAAGATAAAACCGCTGTTGTTAACATCCTGTGTCCAGCCGGCGAGCATTCCGATCGATTCGAGATACTCCGGCATCATGGTATGGTGAACATTGTCATTTTCAGGAATCTGACCCATGCTTTCGTTCCAATAACCAACACCATCGGTATAAGGCCAGTAATTGTAATAACCCGGTTCAGGTGGTGCTGCAGCAAGACGCGCTGCACGGCCAATGCCCCAGACAACATGAACCATACCGTTGTCGTCAATGGCACAGGTAGCCGAGTTGTCAACAGTATAAAGAGTGTCTGACATCAGTGTGCTGTTAAAGTCGAAGAAAGGATAAGGATGATTCCAGATAATGGTTTTCTCCCAGGTTTCTCCATTATCGGGCGATTTCAGCATAAACAGATCAAACCAGGCACTGGAACATAAAATTACCACTATATCACCTTTTGATGCCATCACATAATCGTCGGCATTGATTTCGAGATAATAATCACTACCTGTCCCATCGAGAATGACATCCTGAATATCCCAGGTCTGGGTGTCCTTATTATACCTTGAATACAACATGGCGGCAGTTTGTCCCTGATAGGCGTTGTAGGTATTATACACCATGCTGAGGTAGTTGTTGTTTTCACCGCTGGTAACCATGCGTGCCCATGAAGGCTGAACGCCGCTTCCCGGTCCGTTATAATTCATAGTTTCCCAAGTTCCGGTTCCTTTTGTCTCGCGATAGCTGAACAAAAGATAGTTGGGAAAATTGTGCGAAACGATGATCTCACCGTTTTCACCCCATGGCGCAATGCTCGGCCAGCCTGTTTTCACAGCTTCAATTCTTGCTGATGGTTTTGGTCCCCATGCACTGCCATCGAAGAAGTTATAGCCGGTTCCGCGATCAGGAAAGGCAAATCCTGCCGGACTTTCGACACCACGTGTGCAGACAGCAGCCATCGTGCCGTCTTCCCAAACCCAGAAGCGATTGGCAAGATTGGTGTTGGTCTGAAGGTCATATACCGTTTCGATGATTTCAGTTTCGTCTCCCAGAAGTTGAGCATCTTTGTTTACTCCCGGACTGAGAAAATTCTGGTTTTGACCCGGAGCAACTTCATCATAAGGCGAAAGATGTTTTCTTACGACGGATTTGTTGTACAGTTCCCTGTTGACAGGTGCACGTTGTTGCGCATATCCTGAGTAAAGGATTCCCAATAATACAAGCAAAGAAAAAATCTTTTTCATTTGAAATGTTTTTGATGATTAAATTTAATAGGTGTACAAAAATAAAAAAAATAACCGGGGAGAGAAAACCTGTTTTAAAAATCGGGTAAAATTTTCCGGTTTTGCAATATCGGAGAATGATGTCATAAATTATTTTTCCACTGCTGTTATTTCCTTTGGAAATTCGCTTTTATCTTGATACTAAGAGGCTGTATCAAAAGTCCGGGTTAAAAGCAAAACGTTGAAAATCAGGTTTCCGGAATTTATCCCGATTAATCGGGACGATCGGGGTATTCCTGATTTCCAACGTTTCCTGCCATTTAGCGGATCAAGGGTCAAAACACTGCCATTTCTCCGTCAGTCTTAGTCTCTTGCTACCCTCACTTTTTGTGTATGAAGTCCCTTTGCAGTCAGAATCTCAATAAGATAAATACCCGGCTGAAGATTACCTACATCAATCTGATGGTTACAGGTTCTTTCATTCCGGCTGTAAACCTTTTGTCCCAACAGGTTTACCATCCGGATTTCGAGCATGGGGTCATTCGTTCTGACATTCAGCAGTTGGCTGGCAGGGTTAGGGAATACGGAAGCTGCAACCGTTACTTTTGGTTGCTCATCTAACACGGTAGCACTGGTGGAATAGAAAAGAGCAATGTTGGGATAATAATCCAATGTGTAACTAAAAGAAGGCGGATTCATCGGATCGAAAGGTGCGTCATCCCTTTCTGCCGAGCGCGAACGCATCGAACCAGTATCGATAGCACTGATGAAAGGTGTACCGATGACCATCTGGGTATAGCTTTTGCCGGAATATACCACCAGGTTTCCGTCTTCATAAGGATAGGCATTGTCGAGCGGTATATACAGATTGTTGAAACCTTTTGCAAAATCAATTGAATCATCGAATACCAGCGTTAGGGTGGAAGGATCAATCCAGCCTTCTGACAAATCATTCTTTTCGGTTTCCCCCATATAGATCTGAACGGGCACATCAGCAAGTTCCTGATCAAAGAGGCAGGTGTACTGGATGGCAGTAACAGGCATGTTGGTCATCCCGATTTCTTCAGGGAAATAAAGTGTCTGTGTCAGGCTGTGCAGATTGATGAAGTTATATGGAAGATAAATCGAAGGCCATGACCCCGGATTGATTTGTGTTGTGGCGATGTTTTCCGGCTGTACGTTGATAATCAGATCGCGCGATTCATTGTTGCCAGGATTTTCATCCCCGGGTAAATCAACGTAAGCATGAATCCCGACCGGATTGCCAATCAGTTCAGTTCCCGGAGTCCAGAAGAGGTTAAAAAACCATTTTTCGCCAAAAGCAATTGTTTCGCCGGGTACTGAAGCCAGTTCAATACCCCCCTCCTGCATCAGTTTAACGGTATAATCGCTCTGGAGCAGTGTTCCGCCATTGGTAACTTCTACCAGTATGATGCTTTCTTCACCTGCCGTTGGAGTGGTATTCCCATCGAAGAAAGCGTCGGTGGCAATAAGCAGATCGTTTTCGACAGGATGTTCGATGATGACATCATCTACTGCCCATAAATTGATTGCATAATTATTGCCATCGAAACGGAAACAAAACTGCATTTCCGTTGCACCATCAGGAGGAATGAAAAAATACGAAAATTCATCCTGAGGAATATTAGTCAGTCCAATGAGCTTTTCCCACAGGACTTCCCAGGTTTGCCCGCCATCGTAGGTCAGGTCCACACCGATGATTTCTCCATAATCGGCTTCATAATTAATAAGGTATTGCTTGAACCTGAAGCACAGTTCCTGATAACCTTCTATATTTACAGGTGAGGAAATGAGCCGGATAGTCCCGAAAGTAAAACTGTAGCCCAGAAACAGTTCCGGTGATTCGCCACCGGCCATGTTGGAATTTCCCACCGCCCAGGGCACATATTGTGTGTCGAGCACCCAACCGGGAGGCAGCTCACCTGCAGGATAATCGAAAGGTTCATGGTAGATGATTTCTCCGGTGAGTGAATTTTCATCATTTTCAGCCTGACCGAAGACAGAAGTGTTTAACACCATCAGAGCAACAAAAAGTTTAATGAGTTTCTTCATGATAATTTTATTTAGAAAATGAAAATGCAAATTACGGTATATTATGCCATGCCAACAATTCGTGCTGTTTGCTATTTTTACCTTAATAAAAATTAGTGTCAGCACTAATAACCCGTTTGAGGCCAGCACCTATTTTGTTCATATTCAGCCAAAAGATAGCTTATGTTAACGATTAAGAAGTATATTTGCCACTGACTGAAATTTAAACAGGATGACTATGACCGATGCTGCAGTCAACAAATCGCGCGTAATTTCCATATTGATAATCAGACTTTCCTTCTGCCTGCTCTGCCTGATTGCTGACCAGTCGTGCACCAATCGCAATGTTGACGGGGCTGACGACGGTCAATTGATGCAGGCAACTAACGACAGCCTTTTCAGGGAAATACACAAACAACTGTACGACAATCCTTCAACAGCCAGAGACGGAGCTTTTCAAATCCTCGATTCGCTGGGTTCAGATGACCAGGTATTGAAAATTCTGTCGTTAAAATATATCGGTTCATCCTATGTCCTCGAAACCAATTATTCCGAAGGCATCAAGCATTACAACGAGGCATTGGCAATTGCAGAAGAGATTGGGCTTTACTCCGAAATAGCCAATATCAACAACAATTTAGGGGTGATTTACAATGAGATCGGAAGCTACAAAAATGCCTATATCCATTTGGTGGAAGCACTTAAAAACTATGATCTTTCGAAAAACCAGGATCAAAAAGTTGCCGCACTCAACAACATTGGATTGACCTATCTGTATCTGAAAAACTATGAAAAGGCGCTTTCATTTTTCAACGAAGCTTTAAATCCACAAATTCAATCCAGGGATACCATCCTGATCGCATCAGTTTTGAACAACATCGCCCTGTGTTATATCTCGGAAAATAAACCTGACTCTGCTCTCAGATACCTCGGGCGCTCCATTGGCATCTCAGGGCGGATCAACAATAAATACGGATTGTGTATTTCACATCAGTTGGAAGGCAATGCATACCTGTCGCTTGGCCTTACTGACAAAGCTTTTGAAGCATACCGGCTAAGCGAAAATATCGCCAGAGAAACCAGGTTATCCTATCAGCTTGCGGTGGCACAACTGGGTATTGCACGCGTGCTGCTCAGTCTTGAGAGACCTGATGATGCCCTGAATACCGCATTTGAGGTGATGAAAATGGCTGAAGACCAAAATAGCCTTGTGCTGAAAAGCGATACCCATAAAATCCTCTCTGATATTTACAGTGAGATCAGCAACTTCGGGAAAGCACTGCTGCATTATCGCGAACATGTGCAGGCTCAGCAGGAAGTCGTCAATCAAACCGTTATCCATCAGGTGTATGATGTGGAACTTAACTATCTGAACCAGCTCAACAAACTGCAACAGCTCGAACTTGACAAGAAAGAGCTTGCCCTGAGCAAGAAAAACAATCTGTTGTTTTTTATCATTCTCCTGTCTGTCTTTCTGTTTATCGGTTTCTATCTGGCTTACCGCAATCACCGGCACAAACAAAAGGCCAGTTTTCAGAAAGCCATCATCGAGCTTACCGAAAAAAAATCGGATGCTGTGCTTGAGGCTGAAATTCAGGAACGAAAACGAATCGGACAGGAACTGCACGACAGCCTTGGTCACCTTCTTTCACTGGCCGGTCTTCATGCCAGTGTGCTGCATAAACGCAAAGACCTGGAGGAAGAAAAGCGGAAAGAACTACTCGAATCACTCATGAAAAGTATTGACGATGCCTTTGATGAAGTGCGCAATATCTCTCATAACCTGGCCCCGTCACTCCTTTCGGAACGCGGCCTTGAAGGAGCCCTGAAAAGCATTTCCGACAAAGTGAACCAAAGTACCAAACTTTCGATGAGCTTTGATACTTTCGGCCTTAGCGGAAAAATGGATGCCCTGATCGAAAATACACTCTTCAGAACTCTTCAGGAGATTGTAAATAATACGATTAAACACGCTGACGCAACCAAACTGTTTATTCAGATTGCGAAGGGTGAACATGAAATAACCCTGATCGCCGAAGACAACGGAAAAGGATTCGATGCACAGAATATCACCAGTCATCCAAGTTACGGACTTTCACATATGAAATCCAGAATCGAAAAACATAACGGTACCCTGTTTATCGACTCCAACAAAAACAGAGGTACAATCATAAGTATTCTGATACCTTTAAATGACAAAACTAATGGCAAAAAAACCGGTTAAAGTACTCATTGTGGATGACCATCAGCTTATGGTCGAGGGACTTAAGTCGCTGCTGGAAGATGAAGAGGATATAGCTTTTGTTGCAGGCGCCAATTCGATGAAGGAAACACTCGATTTTCTGAAAAACAATGAAACAGATGTAATTCTCATGGATATAAATATGCCCGATGGTTCTGGCATCGAAGCAACTGAAAAGGTGAAAGCCCTTTACCCTTCGGTAAAGATCATCGGACTGACCATGCACGACGACATTTCGGTGATTACAAGAATGATCAAGGCCGGTGCTTCCGGTTATATCCTCAAACGTACCAATATGAACGAGGTGATCGAAGCCATCAGAACAGTTCACAGCAATGGCAGATACCTCAGCAACGACACCCAGAAGATCATCATGGATAATCTCGGAACACCGGGCACACTTCCTTATCCCGAAAAAGTCAGCAAGCCTGTCCTGTCTTCCCGTGAGATTGAGGTGCTCAATCTGATTGCCAAAGAATACAACAACGAACAGATTGCCGAAAAGCTCTTTATCAGCGAGCGTACGGTAGAAGCACACCGGCGCAATATCTTTATAAAAACCGAAACCAAATCCATCGTCGGTCTGATAAAATACGCCATCCACCATGGTCTTATTGAGGTTAGACCATAATGTTCTATGCCGGCTTTATCATCATATTACTGCCCGGATGCACCGACTGCCGTTAACCCTCGTATAACTGCTCGCTGACGCTGACGTATCCGATAAATTTCCGCCACATCAATTCCATGATGGTGCGATTGGAAGAGGCGCTTACGGAGGAACAATTTTTACTACATTTTTATTTCAATTCCATGATGGTGCGATTGGAAGAAAAGACCCGAATATTTTAATGTATGCTTTGTCTTCATTTCAATTCCATGATGGTGCGATTGGAAGGTCGGTTCAGGCTTTCAGCAGTGGGATGGTACGTCGATTTCAATTCCATGATGGTGCGATTGGAAGCTAACAGCGCATCACCAACCTCACGGAATGTAGTCATTTCAATTCCATGATGGTGCGATTGGAAGCACGGCAGATACAAAGCCTGTATTGAATACAAACAAATTTCAATTCCATGATGGTGCGATTGGAAGCTGATAACAGAGTGGGGGAGTAGTAGTGTTATTGGTATTTCAATTCCATGATGGTGCGATTGGAAGGACGTTTCTGGTACAGAAGCACAGCAAGCAAGGTATATTTCAATTCCATGATGGTGCGATTGGAAGTGGTGGAATTTAACTGATCTGAAACATGCAACGGAATTTCAATTCCATGATGGTGCGATTGGAAGCACAGTTGCAGGAGTTTGTCAGCAAGCTGATACTTATTTCAATTCCATGATGGTGCGATTGGAAGAGGGTAGGGCGCACAGAAGGGCTTGTTTATCCAGAAATTTCAATTCCATGATGGTGCGATTGGAAGTGACAAATCTTGAGAAGCCCACAAACGACACTATCATTTCAATTCCATGATGGTGCGATTGGAAGGTAAACAGAATAATAAATTTTAAAAATGAAATAAAAAATTTCAATTCCATGATGGTGCGATTGGAAGCGAGGACAACGGCACTGAAGGAGCACTGAATCTATCATTTCAATTCCATGATGGTGCGATTGGAAGAAATGCGATTCAAAATCTCTTATCGCACCCTTGCGCATTTCAATTCCATGATGGTGCGATTGGAAGACAGCACAACCGCTAACCTTCATGGGGAGCAATGACATTTCAATTCCATGATGGTGCGATTGGAAGTCAGTTAGCTTCTGTATTCTTATTGACGCTCCGGTATTTCAATTCCATGATGGTGCGATTGGAAGTTCTGTCTCCGTGATAAACCTTTTGATAATGTGAGTATTTCAATTCCATGATGGTGCGATTGGAAGTAGAATATTTGTATTTAGAGGGAGACAACATAAATATTTCAATTCCATGATGGTGCGATTGGAAGCTGCTTCTAACATTTTAGCTTTCAATAGGTTTTTTACATTTCAATTCCATGATGGTGCGATTGGAAGGATTGCTTTACAAAAAAATAATAATTAGCCGGAAAATTTCAATTCCATGATGGTGCGATTGGAAGAAGTTATGTTGACACAGCGACAATGGCGTTCCAATCATTTCAATTCCATGATGGTGCGATTGGAAGTTATTTTGACGTTGCTAATTGCAACAATGTTCACAAATTTCAATTCCATGATGGTGCGATTGGAAGATTGCTTTCGATACTTTAAAATGGGAGGTCAATGTCATTTCAATTCCATGATGGTGCGATTGGAAGGAGCTGGTCTGTGTATTACGGAAAATACAAACAGTCAATTTCAATTCCATGATGGTGCGATTGGAAGGAGGGTATGTCTCTGATACGACGCTTATCAATGTGTTATTTCAATTCCATGATGGTGCGATTGGAAGTTGAGCTTGAGACATACGAGTTTCAGCCTTACACACATTTCAATTCCATGATGGTGCGATTGGAAGGGGGAGTGTTATTGCTGCTATCATTGAGAAAGGCATATTTCAATTCCATGATGGTGCGATTGGAAGTTCCATGCCACTTTGGTGGCTTTAGGCAAAAATCTTATTTCAATTCCATGATGGTGCGATTGGAAGAAGTGGTATCCCGTATGTGATTGTAAAAACTCAAAAATTTCAATTCCATGATGGTGCGATTGGAAGGTTCTTATAAAGTGGGGGGGATGCAAGATCAAACCATTTCAATTCCATGATGGTGCGATTGGAAGTGTCTCATACACCCGTGACGGGTGTACAAGAGAAGAAATTTCAATTCCATGATGGTGCGATTGGAAGTTTTCTCAGTTGATACAGCCGGCAAGGTTCATGGGCATTTCAATTCCATGATGGTGCGATTGGAAG
>Ga0116164_10000655_pt1 | contig 28658 bp, 24 predicted proteins | sample AD_UKC109_MetaG_FD_89888 | JGI IMG/M metagenome (GOLD analysis project Ga0116164, IMG submission 89888) | Active sludge microbial communities of municipal wastewater-treating anaerobic digesters from Hong Kong - AD_UKC109_MetaG | ecosystem: Engineered > Bioreactor > Anaerobic > Digestate... | reverse complement strand
TTCGTGCAGCTCTTGATGATGGAGTCATACTCTTCGTTGCTCCAGAAGCCGTAGTTGTTGCTGTTGTTGGTTACCCACATGTTCAGGTAAGTCATCGGATCGGCGTAGTCCGGGCCCCAACGGGTCAGGCAGGTGTTGTAGTTGGAGGACTGGATGTCCTGAATACGCTGCTTCTTGGTTTCCACCTTCAGCTCGACGGTCACGCCGGGCAGGGTGTTCTGCCATTCCTGCTGGATGAAGGCGGCGATATTCTGGGCGGTGGCATCGTCTTCCACGAGCAGCTCAAGCTTGAACTCGGTCTGGCCCAGCTCTTCGCAGGCTGCGTTGTAGAACGCAACGGCGGATTCCTTGTCGAAGCCTTCGAAGGTCTTGGCGGAGGCACGGAAATCCAGGCCGTCGGGGCCGGTGGCAAGCTGCTCAGGCACGGCGAAATACGCGGGGGAAGAGCCGTCCTTGATGATGGACGCGCAGATGGCCTCACGGTCATACGCGCCGGCAAGCGCCTTGCGGAAGTTGATGTTGGCAAGCTCGGGCACATCCTTGGAATTGACGGTGATGTACCACAGATAGCCTGCGTTCACGGTGATGAATTCGGGATCGTCTTCCACCAGCTCCACCTGATCGCCGGAGAGGGTGACCACGTCGAGGTCGCCGTTCTGATAGCTGAGCAGGGAGGTCTGGCTGTCCTTGATCACCTGATAGGTCAGGCTGTCAAGCTGCACGCGGTCGGCATCGTAGTAATCGGGGTTCTTGACCAGCGTGAAGCTGGTCGCGGCCGGCTCGTAGCTGGTGAGGATGAACGCGCCGTTGGACAGCACGGTCTCGGGGCTGGTGGCAAAGCTGTCGCCGCAGCTCTCGCAGAACGCGCGGTTCACCGGATAGAACGTCGGGAAGTACATCAGGCTTTCAAAGAAGCTTACGGGGCTCTCCAGCTCAACCTGCAGGGTCTTCTCGTCGATCGCGGTAATGCCCAGCTCATCCACAGCCATCTCGCCCGCGTTGATGGCGGCGCTGTTTTTGATCAGGCCGATGTCGGTGATCATGTAGGAATACTCGCTGGCGAATGCGGGATCGCAGGCACGCTGCCAGGCGAACACAAAGTCGTCAGCCGTTACGGGATCGCCGTTGGACCAGAACGCGTCGTCGCGGATGGTGAAGGTGTAGGTGAGGCCGTCTTCGCTGATCACGGTTTCCGCAGCCAGCGCGGGCACAGCGGCGCCGGAGGCGTCCATCTGGTAGAGGCCGTCGGTGAAGTTCGCAATGACTTCAAAGGACGTGCCGTCCGTCGCTACCTGAGGATCCAGCGATTCGACTTCGGTTTCGATCTGTACCTTCAGTACGTTTTCGCCTTTCGCAGCAGCCTCTGCAGCTTCCGCAGCCTTCGCCGCTTCCGCCGCTTCCGCTTTTGCAGCTTCCGCAGCCTCCGCCGCTTCGGCCTTCGCCGCTTCCGCTTCGGTTACCGCGGCATTCGCCGCTTCAACTTCCGCTTCCAGCTCGGTTACTCTGCTGGCCAGTGCTTCCTTTTCATCTTTCAGTGTCGCTTGTCCTGCGAAACCGACAATGGCAACGACAATCGCCGCCACTGCGACAACACAAAGCAATATGATCCACACTTTGGATGAACTCGATTTTTTTTCTGTCATTTTTTTCCCTCCTTATAATTATGTATTGATTGCATACCAATAAACCCATTATAGTAGACCGTTCCGCAAAAATCAAGAATTCCTTTGCGATATGCGGATATTTCAGATTGCGTCAGCGGTATCCGAAGCAGTGGCAGCGCTACGTCGAGGATGCCGCGGGCGTAAGCTGGAAAAAATAAGGCCGGCAGCGTGCGGAGGCTTCCCGCGCCGTTTGCCTGAATCCCCTCTCGCTTATCGCACGACGCCCTTCATGGCGCTTCCGCGCTGGCGCCGCGCGATGCCCGCAAAGATGCGGTTGATAACATAATAGATCATGGCGACCAGCAGATAGAGCAGCAGAATGTCCTCCGCGGTCACGATGGTGCGGTGCGCGGCCACGATTTTGGAGGTGAAGGAGAGCTCGTACGTGCCCACCACCGCACAGAACGACGTATCCTTGATCGTCGTCACAAACTGGGAAACCAACGGCGAGCGGATGCGCCGCATGGCCTGCGGGATGATCACGTGCCACATGGTCTGCACGCGGCTGAAGCCCTGTGAGGTTGCCGCCTCCCACTGGCCCTTGCCCACGGAGTTCAGCCCGCCGCGCACAATCTCGGCAACGATGGCGGAGGTAAACACCGTAATGGCCGCGATGCCGCTGGCCAGCGCGGGCAGCTTGGTCATAAACCGCATGGCGATGATAAACAGCAGCAGCGGGATATTGCGGACGATTTCAATATACAGCGTCGCGGTCCAGCGCAGCACATACCCCTTGGTATTGCGCATCAGCCCGAGAATCGTGCCGAACACCAGGGAGAACACGATGGAGAAGAAGGATATATACAGGGTGTTTAAAAGTCCCTTGCCTAAAAACAGAAGGATGTTGGCGGCAAATACGTTGTGAAAGGCGTTTGCCCAGCTCTCAAACATGGCGCACGCTCCTTTTCTCCATCCAGCGCGCGAGCAGCGAAATCGGCAGGCAGATGACCAGATACAGCACGCCGGTCATCACAAACGTCGGCCCGTAGATCAGATTGTCGCCGCTCCAGGTATCCGCGCGGTACATCAGCTCGCCGCCCGCGATCACCGCGAGCACCGAGGAGTTTTTGATCAGGTTGACTGCCTGGTTGGTCATCGGCGGAAGGCCGATCTTGACCGCCTGCGGCAGAATGATGTGCCACATCGCCTGCACATAGCCGAAGCCCTGGCTGGAGGCCGCCTCCATCTGCCCGGTGGGCACCGCCTTGATCGCGCTGTGTACGATATCCGCCGCGTACGCGCCGGTATACAGCGCAAGCCCCATCACGCCGATGGTCACTATGTCCAGATAGATGCCAAGCTTTGGCAGCACATTATAGTAGATGAAGATCTGGATGACCAGCGGGGTGTTTTGGAAAAACGACATATACCCCCGGCAAACGGCCAGCACCACCCGGTTTTTGCCGCACAGCAGAATGCCCACCACAATGCCGATAACCAGCGTAAAGGCAAGCCCCAGCATCGAAATATAGAGGGTGCGCAAAAAACCGTCCGCAAAAAAGGTCCAGTCGCTGAACCAGGTTTTCCAGTTGTACATTGAAAAAGGTCCCGACATGTGTTCACATCCCCGCGTACGAACACGGAGCGGAGACGTTACAGGCGTCTCCGCTCCGCGCTATACGAGATTATTATTCCGCGGCGGCTTCCAAAGCGGCGGCGTCTTCCCAGAGATAGTCGTAGGAATCAACCACGGCCCAATCCACGGCCACGAGGTTGTTGGCTTCCACCAGCTCGTCCAGCGTACCGTCTTCACGCATGGTGGCGATGGTCTCGTTGACGAGATCCAGCAGCGCGGTGTTGCCCTTCTTCACGGCGATGCCATAGGGCTGCGCGGCAAAGCTGTCGGGCAGGATCTCGGTGGTGTCGTCCAGATAGCTCATGAGGATGGCCTTATCCACGGAGAAGCAGTCGATGCGCTTGGAGCTCAGCGCCGCTTTGATGTCCGGATAGGTGGGGAACTCGGAGAATTCAAGCGTAATCCCCTGTTCGTCGGCGGCTGCCTGCAGGGCATCCTTGGTGGTGGCGGACTGCGCCACGCCGATGGTCTTGCCGTCCAGGTCGGCCAGGCAGGTGTAACCGCTGTCCTTGAGCACCATCAGGCCGACGGCGTCCACAAAGTAGGGCTTGGAGAAATCATACTGCACAATACGGTCGGCTTTGATGGTGAAGGTCGCGATCACCATATCCAGCTCGCCGGTATCCAGCAGCGGGCCGCGGGTTTTGGCGGTGACGGCGGTAAACTCAACCGCGTCGGCATCGCCAAGGATAATGGCGGCCATTTCATGCGCCAGATCGATTTCCAATCCGGAGTACGTGCCGTCCAGATCCTGATAGCCGAAGCCTTCCACATCGGCTTTCACGCCGACCTTCAGCACGCCGGCCGCTTGGATCGCCGCGACTCCATCGGTTTCTTCCGCCATCGCGGTCATGCAGAACGCCATTGCCAGCGTCAGGGCCAGAGCCAGGCAAAACAGTTTTTTCATTTGTCTCCATCCTCCTCAAGATTAGTGTAATATTTTCCCGAGAAACGTCTTGGTACGCTCGTTCACGGGATGATGAAACACCTGATCCGGTGTGCCATCTTCAAGGATGACGCCGTCGTCCAAAAACAGGACGCGGTCGGCGATATGCTCGGCAAACTTCATCTCGTGGGTGACGAACAGCATGGTGATCTCGGTATCGCGCGCCACGCGCTCCATGATGTCCAGCACCTCCTGGATCATTTCGGGGTCCAGGGCGGAGGTGGGCTCGTCAAACAGCATAATTTTGGGCTGCATGGTCAGCGCCCGCGCGATGGCCACGCGCTGCTGCTGCCCGCCGGACAGCTGGCTGGGATAGGCGTCCGCCTTATCCTCGATGTTCACCTCGCGCAGGTTGTTCATCGCGCGCTCCCGCACCGCCTTTTTGTCCTCGTGCCGCAGCACGACCGGGGCCATGGTGAGGTTCTCCAGCACGGTTTTATGCGGGTACAGGTTGAAATTCTGGAACACCATCCCGATCTCCTGACGCACATCGCACAGCATCCGGTTGGTCATGCTGGAGATGGCGACGCCGTCGATAAACACCGCGCCGCTCTTGGGCCGCTCGAACATGTTGATCGTGCGCAGCAGCGTGCTTTTACCGCTTCCGCTGGGCCCGATGATGACGGTCTTGGAGTCTGTGGCGATCTCCAGGCTGATATTTTTCAGCACGTCCAGCGAGCCGAAGCTCACGCAGACGTCTTCAAACGTGATCAAAAATACGCTCCCCCAATCCGCTTAAAACAATAACGCGAAACAGACGCTCAAGCTCCGTTGCTTTTCGCGTATCATCGCGCTCTATAATAGATTTATTGTAAGGCAGCGCCAGTTTGAAGTAAAGGCGAACGGGCCGGGAATACAAAACAAAAACATGTTGGCACATATCCCGGGACATTCGTTTCACGGGTGGACATATTAAAAACTCCGGATTGAATCGTCAATCCGGAGCAATGATTTTCCCGTCCATACGGTAGTTCAGGCAGGTTTCGCCTTTCCCGGGGGATTGCTGCGGGGCAGCCGTACGGACAGCACGATGCACGTGATTCCCGCCATGGTGAAGGCAATTCGGCCGGCGATAAAGCCGGGGGTAAACGCGAACGTGTGCACCCCTTCATAGAGCGGCTGTGTCACCGAGCCGCCGATCACGTCGATCCACGCCGGAAGCGAGACGCCGAAAACGCCGATGATGAGAACAGCAGCCAGCAAAGCGTAGACGAACGCCGGCTTTTTGCTGCCCAGCAGCATGGCGGCGCCCAGCGCCAGCAGCGCAGGCGGCAGCACCAGCAGCAGACCCGATGCAATCAGGCCGCCGAAGGCCGTATAATCGAACACCAGCGCGTAAAAGCCGAAGCACACGAGAGCCGACGCGGTGGCGGCGACCCCAAACGCGCACGCGATCGCGCCGTATTGGATCGCCCGGAACACGGGCGCGGGCATGGGTGTTGCCCCGATGATCGCCATGGCGCCGCGCCTGGCCGGGGTGAACTGCCGGGCGCAAAGCACAAGCAGCAGCGCAAGCAGCAGCACCATCACGGAGGAAAGGTAGTCGCAAAACGTCCATTGGGAAAACGGCGCCGTGTACAGCGCGCCGACCATGACGCTGCTTCGCAGCAGCAGCACGCAATAGGCAATCACCGCCGCCAACAGCAGCAGGTATTCCCGCGAGCACAGCAGCTGCTTGATTTCATACTTGAAAATCGTTCCCTTACGCAATGTTCAGCGCCTCCTCCGTCAGTTCGGTCATGAACAGGAAATCCTCATAGGTGATGTAATAGCAGAGATTGTATTGGTAAAGGTCGGCCAGCTTGCTCTGGAAGGTCTCCTGTCCGCCGGCGGCCTCCTCGGCCTCCAGCAGCTGCAGCGGCATGATATCATACAGACCGATACTGTGCAGCGCGGCCATGACGCGCGATGCGTCGTCATCGGAGAGCTTGGAAAGGTACTCCGGATGCTGCACGTAAAACGCGTTTTGATAGGTTTCCCAGCCGTCCTGCCACACATCGGTAAAGTGCGCGTTGGCATATGCCTCGCCGAAGTACTCCTTCATAAAGCAATAGGTGCTGTAGCAGGTTATGCCTTCGGCCGACCACCACGAGGCATCGTCGCTCAGCGGATAGGTGGCGAGGCCCCACCACTGGTGCGCGAGCTCGTGCACGATGGTATCGATCCCGCTGCCCTCGTCGGGCGTGCTTCCCTCGCCGGGCAGGTATCCCGCTGCGGCAAAGCAGGTTTCATCCATCGCGCTGGTATTGCCGGCGGCAAAGCCGCCCGAAAACGAGGCCGGAAGCTCCAGAATCGTCAGCGCGTTATCATAGGGCAGGGCACCGTAGGTATCCGTGAAATAATCAAGCGCCGCCTGAATCACGTTTACGGCGTCCATGCTCTCGATCTCGGCCGTTTGCTTGGCAAAGTACTTGAGCTGCACGGTAAGCCCGCCCGCCTGAAAGGTCTTGGTCCGGTATTCCGCGGCGATGACCCCCGTGCCGGCATAGCCGGTGCCCTTGATAACCCAGGTCGTCTTTCCGTCGCCTGTGTCCACCGTTTGCGTGTTTGCATCGGCAAAATCGGGGATCAGGCTTTCGTCGAGGGTCAGCCTCGCCGAGAAATCGCAGTCCTCGGCAACCGGAACCTCCGCGTTGGGAGAAACCCCGTCCGGCGGCAGCCAGAGGTAGCCGTCGCTGATGCCGTAGACGGGCGTCTGGCTCAGGCTGCCGTCGTTTTGGATACGACCGCCGTAGCTTAGGCTGAGACGGATCGTCTCGTCGGCGGGAAGCGCGATATGCCAGGTGGCGCTTCCGCTTACCTCTTCCCTGTCGCGGGTCGCCTGCACAGCCCGGCCGTTCACCGACGCGCTTTGGATCGTATAGCCGGAGTTCATCGTCAGCGTTAAATCCTGCGGCTCGCCGCTGGTGTTTTGCAGGGTATACACCGCCGTTCCCGCAGCGGTGCGGCGCTGGGTATCCACGGAAAGGTCGACGGTCTTGCCCGTCAGGGTCACGGCCATGTCCTCCTCCTCCTCGTCGGAGGAAACGATCATGATCATGCCGGTACCCGATTCATAATCGATCCCGTAGTCCATGGCAACGCTGTTGTCAAACAGCGGTTCGCAGGCATAGCTCAAAGCCGCGCAGATGATCACGGCCGCAAGCAGTGCCGGCGGCCATATGCGCCGCGCGTTGCCGCGGAACGAGCCGGCGATCCCGCGCCCGTACCGCCGCTGGCAGCACAGCCCCAGCAGCCATACCGCCGCCGCGGCCGGCACGCAGAAGAGGCGGTTGTACACGATCAGGTCGATCAGGATTTGGTTGTTGACAAGGTCGGAAAACGCGGCCGCGTTCGTTTGCACCCAAAAGAGCTGATAGCTCGGGTTGAGCGCGTACATGGATTCCAGCAGCACCGAAAGCGTGATGAGCCCCATCATCGCGATAAAGGCCGCCTCCACCCGCCGAAGCAGCATATACAGCCCGGACGCCAGCAGGATGGACAGCACCAGCGCTCCGAAAAAGACCAGATACCAGGCCGCGGCAAATGCGGACAGCTGGAAATAGCTTCCGGTCTGAATAAGCGCGTAGGGCAGCGCAAACAGCGATACGAGCAGCGTGGTCACCACGGCCGCACACAGCAGCGCCAGCGTACGGCGCAGCTGGTGGCCGAGCGGATCGGTACAGGTGAGGATGATCGTGTCCGTGTTGTTTTTATAATCCCGGTGGAATTGGATCAGCGTCAGCAGCGTAAAGAGCAGTGCGCCCAAAACCGCGCTGTTTTTCGCGGTCGTCAAAACGTAGGCGTCGGTTGCGGTGGTTCCGTTGGAATTGAGGCAAAACCATACGGCCCCGGCCACCGTGAACGCGATGAAAAGCCAGGTCGCACGCTCGCGCAGTAGCCGCCCGATCTCCCGCCGGAGTTTCATCAGGAAGTTCATGCGCACGCCCTCCCGTTCATAAGCGCCATATAGGCCTTCTCCAGCGAGGCGGTGTTTTTCTCCCGGATCAGGCCGTCCGGGGTGCCCGTATACAGCACTTCCCCATGGTTTAAAACGATCAGATGGTCGCAGGCGGACTGCACGTCCTCGATGATATGGGTGGAGAGGATCACCAGCCGGCTTTTGGCCGTATCGGTAAAGAGGCTGCGGAACGCCACGCGCTCCGCCGGATCCAGCCCGACGGTCGGTTCGTCGAAAATCAGCAGGTTGGGCGCGCCCAGCAGCGCCTGTGCGATACCCACGCGCTGCTTCTGCCCGCCGGACAGCGTGCGGATTTTCGCCTTCCGCTTGTCCTGCAAATGGGTCAGCCCGATCACGCGGTCGATTTCCGCCCTGGCGGAATTGGCGTCCATGCCCTTGAGCGCCGCCATGTAGTCCAGAAACTGCGCCGTGGTCAGATCCTCCAGCAGCCCGAATTCCTGCGGCAGATATCCCAGACCCGCTTTCAGCTCCTTCTCCTTGTGCGCAAGCGGCAGCCCGTCCATCAGGATTTCTCCCGTACTCGGCAGGAGATTGGCGGTCAGCAGCTTCATCAGCGTGCTCTTCCCGGCGCCGTTGGGCCCTACGAGGCCGATCAGGCTGGGGCTTGCGAGCGTCAGGTTCAGCCCCTTGAGGGCAGCCTTCCCGCCCTTATACGTCTTGTGCAGGTTTTTCAGTTCGATCTTCAAAAAAATCAACTCCATTCTTTCGTGATACGTTGTTTGTACCACCGGCGAATGGAGCAATGATGAAGCGGATGTGTAGCGGATATGGAATTTAAAATGTTATGGTAAAGCGCATCCCGTCCGGCGATTTCATCGGCATAAAACTATAGTCCAGCTCCAGCAGCCGCAGCACGGTATCCGTGATATACAGCCCCAGGCCGTTGCCGCCGGTGCTGCGGTTTCGGGATTCGTCCGGCCGGTAAAACGGCTCGTACAGCCGGGAGATCCCTTCTTGGGGGATCGGCTCGCATTCGTTTTCCACGAGCAGGCTGCGCCCCCTGCAGTACACCGCCAGCCTGCCGCCCGGCGCCGTGTACTGCACGGCATTGGCAAAGATATTGGAAAGCGCTTTGCCCAGCAGCTTCGGGGGCGCCGTGACCGCAAACGCGGCGCTCCAGTCGATATATAGATTGAATCCCTTGGCGCGGGCAATGATTGCGTACGGCTCGAGAACCTCCGTGCCGATCGTTTCGATGCTTTCCGTAACGCAGTCCTCCGCCGCGTCCTCCAGCCGTGAGGCATCCAGTATCTCCCGCAGCATATCCGAGAGGTTGTCCACAAGCTCCTTGCATTTCGGCAGCCATTCCTCGTGGTTTTTGTACTTGCCGACGCCTAATATCATGTTGTCCATCATCACGCTTACCGCGGTGACCGGCGTTTTGAGCTCATGGGAGGCGGTGCGCAGAAAATCCGCCTTCGCCTGTTCGGCGGCGCCCGCCTTTTGCAGCTCGGCCTCCAGCGATTCGATGGTGCTGAGCAGGGTTTGGTACAGGCTGTTCACGTTCGCGGCCAGGGCTCCGATCTCGTCCCTGGCGGCAACGGCGCATTCCGCATCCCGGTCCAGCGCCGTCATGCGGCGGGTTTCCCCGGAGATCGCCTTGATCGGGCGTGTGATCGCGCGGGCATACAGCAGCGAAAATACAACGGCTGCGACAATGCACATCAAAATGGACAGGGGCAGCAGGGATACGATCACGCCGGCCGCTTCCTCCACGGGCGCCAGCGTAAGGGACGCCGTCAGGGTGCCCGTTTCCCCTTCCACGGTAAAGCTGCGCTGTGTTTCAATGGTTTTGGTGCCGGACAGCTCGGATACGATGCCCGTAACGCTGCCGTCGGCGGCTGAATCCGCATCGTCCGTAGTGATGACGGTGGTCACCGTTTTGATGTCCGAAACGTCCGTGAATTCCGCATCCTCCGCGTATTGCCCGGCGGTGATCACGCCGCCGTTCCATGTGAGCACGGAATAGCAGTCGTCGCCGATGCAGAGGGTCAGGTTCGCCTCGATCGTGCCCGCGTATTCCGCCATCAGATCGGTGATCCCGTCGCGCTTTGCGGCTTCGAGCCGCGCAACGAACCGGTCCGTCTGCTCCGTCAGGGTTTTTTCCTTCTGGCTGGTATAAAGCTTCGGCATCAGCGTGTAGATCAGCCCGTTCGCCAGCAGGGCGATCAGCACCAGCAGGGCCAGCGTATATAAAAAGGTCTTTGTGAAAATCTTCATCGCTCGTCCTCCAGCTTATACCCTACGCCGGTCACAGTGACGATGCAGTCGAGCCCGAGCTTTTTGCGCAGGTTCTTGATATGGGAGTCCACCGTTCTGTCAAACACGGGCCGGTCTTCTCCCCACAGCTCTTCCAAAATGCGCTCCCGCGAAAGCACCCTGCCCCTGTGCTCCGCCAGCAGCCGTAGCAGCAGGATCTCGCGCGGCGTAACGTCGATGGGGCCGTTTGCGTCCTCCGCCGTAAATCCGTTGAAATCCACGCGGAGCTCCCGGTACCGCCAGATGTATGGCGTATCCCCGTTCCTGCCGCGCCTGAGCAGGGCTTCCACGCGCTTGCCGAGCAAAACGATGGAGAACGGCTTGGTCACATAATCGTCGGCCATGCCGTCAAAGCTGACGATCTGCGTATATTCGTCGCTGACGGCGGTAAGCATGATCACCGGCACGCCGCTTGTTTTGCGCAGCTCGTGGAGCACCGCAAGCCCCGTGAGCTTCGGCAGCATCACATCCAGCAAAATCAGATCATAGCCGCCTTCGCCCGCCGATTGCAGTGCGGCCTCTCCGTCGTAAGCGGGGGTTACCTCGTACCCAGCTTCCCGGAAATATTCGCAGATCCCGTCGTTGGTATCCCGGTCATCCTCTACGACAAGCAGCTTCAAGCGGCATCACCTCCCGGTTACGATATCATATAAATATGTAGCGGATGTGAAATTCGGTCAACAGGTTATCCGGTACTTTCCATTATACTTTACCTCCGTCAGTATGGCAAAGCCGCGCGCTGCCGTATTGCATGTACATCCGCTCTTCCCCTCCGTCAGGGCGCGCTTTTGCGCCTGCTGCCCGGCACAGTCCGGGAATTCCCAATTCTTGTTCTGCCGGGCGGTTCGCCGGCATATCCGGCGGGGCGGATATGCCGATGCGCGGAAATATGGCATATCATGGTACCGCAGCACATAATTTGTCCATTGACATCCCCTGCCCGTTTTTCTATCCTTATTAAAAAAAGATCGGTTCGTTGCGAATCGGCCGCCTGCCGGCTGCGGCGTTTTATTGCATACCACCGCGAAAGGGGATCCTTGCATGGCAAAAATCGTTATACTGGACGGCTACACGGAAAACCCGGGGGATTTGACATGGTCGGGAATGGAGGCGCTCGGCGATTTGACGGTGTACGACCGCACGGCGCCGGAGGACATCGTCAACCGTATCGGCGACTGCGATATCGTTTACACCAACAAGACGCCCGTCACCCGCGCCACGCTTGCGGCCTGCCCCGGCATCCGCTATATCGGCGTACTGGCCACGGGCTACAACGTGGTGGACGTGGCCGCGGCGAAGGAGCGGGGCATTGCGGTGACCAACGTTCCCACCTACGGCACGGACGCGGTCGGGCAGTTTGCCATCGCAATGCTGCTGGAGATCTGCCACCACGTGCAGCGGCACGCGGACGCGGTGCACGAGGGACGCTGGACGACCTGCCCGGACTTCTGCTTCTGGGATTACCCGCTGATCGAGCTGGCGGGCAAAACGATGGGCATCATCGGGTTCGGGCGCATCGGCCAGGTAACGGGGCGCATCGCAAAGGCGCTGGGCATGCGCGTGATCGCCTGTGATAAGTTCCAAAGCGAGTCGGGCCGCGCCATCGCCGCGTACGTATCGCTGGATACGGTGATCGAAACCGCGGATGTGATCGCGCTGCACTGCCCGCTGTTTCCGGACACCGAGGGCATGATCAACCGCGAAACGATCTCCAGAATGAAGGACGGGGTCATCCTCCTCAACAACAGCCGCGGGCCGCTCATCGCGGAGCAGGATCTGGCGGACGCGCTCAATTCCGGAAAGGTCTACGCGGCCGGGCTGGATGTGGTGTCCACGGAGCCGATCCGTGCGGATAACCCGCTGCTTGCGGCAAAGAACTGCCTGATCACGCCCCACATCTCCTGGGCGTCCCGGGAAAGCCGGCAGCGGCTGATGGACGTGGCGGTGGAGAATCTGCGGCAGTTTCTGCGGGGCACGCCCGTCAACGTTGTGAATCAATAACCGAAGGAGGCATTATCATTATGCAGGAATCCATCCATAAGTATTTCAAAATCGGCACGATCCAGTGGATGAGCCACCCGCCCAAGTCTTACGAGCTGCTGGATTCGCTGAGAAAAATCGCCTGCGACGACTATTTTGACGCGGTCGAGATCACGCAGATACCGGACAGGGAGACGCGGGAAAAGGCCGGGCGGATCCTGGCGCAGTCCCATCTGCAGGTGGGCTACGGGGCCCAGCCGCGGCTGCTGGGACCGGGGCTGAATCCCAACGCCACGGACGAGGCGGACCGGATAAAGGCGGAGGCAACCCTGCTGGAGGCCGTGGAGGAAGCCCGGGAGATGGGCGCCTCCGGCATCGCCTTCCTGGCGGGAAAGTGGAGCGAGCAAACCAGGGAGGCGGCTTACGCGCAGCTTCTCAAAACCACGCGCAGCGTGTGCGCCCGCGCGGCGAAGTACGGGATGATGGTGGAGCTGGAGGTCTTCGACTACGACATGGACAAGGCGGTCCTGATCGGCCCCGCGCCTCTGGCGGCGCGCTTTGCGGCGGACATACGCATGCAGTGCGCCAACTTCGGGCTGCTGGTCGATCTGAGCCATTTCCCCACGACGCATGAAAATGCCTCGTTCGTCGTGCGCACGCTGCGGCCCTACCTCACGCATTTCCACATCGGCAACGCCGTTGTGAAGCCGGGCTGCCCGGCTTACGGGGACAAGCATCCGCGCTTCGGGTTCCCGGACAGCGCCAACGATACGCCCGAGCTGACGGATTTCTTCCGGGTCCTGCGGGAGGAGGGCTTCTTCCGGCCGGAAGCGCCCTACGTGCTCTCCCTTGAGGTCGCGCCCTTCGGCGACGAGGACGGCGATATCGTTCTGGCGAACACCAAGCGCGTCATCAACCGCGCGTGGGCGCTGGCGTAGCGACGGCCGCTCCTATCCGTATCCTGTTTTCGGAGGCAAAATTTTGCATGCCTCCGATTTTTTGAACCGCGCGACGGCGGCGCCCCGTTTTCCTTGCGCACAAACGCGTATGCGCCGGTTTCCCCATGCCGGATTTTCCAAAATCCGGCATGGGTTTGCGCCTTTTAGCGAAAATTGGGAAGCCGTAAATAATTAGAAATTGACAAATAAGATTTCACATTATTATCATTTATTATAAGAATAGCACAACAATTCATTCGGAATTGAAGGCTAATTGCACAGTGTGGAGGAAAAAGGAAGACATGAAAAATCTAATGGATCACGTGTCTGCCAGCGCCACAGGCGGCGAGGGCAAGCGTCCGCTGGAGGACGTTCTCAGGGATTATTCCGGGATCGGCTACCGGATGTTCGAGCTGTATATGAACGACCGCGGCTCGGCCGTGAATTTGTCCCTGGGCGCGGACTACTACAAGAGCCTGGCCAGGCAATACGGCATCCGTTACCCGTCGCTCCATCTTTTTGAAATGGACCCCGACGACTAGGCGAGCGTCGCAAAGGCGCGCCAGGCGGCGCTGCTGGCCAAAGACCTTGGCATCGACATTCTGGTTTTCAACAGCACCGCTAAGGAAAACTACGGCCGGGCGCTGGGAAGGTTTCTGGATATCACGGAGGATCTGGGGCAGAAGGTGCTGCTGCAGATTCACGAGGGCCGTTCCCTGGACAGCGTGGATGAGGTCGAAGCCATGCTGGAGACCTATCACCATCACCCCCGCCTGAAGGTGCTGCACGAGGTGGGCAGCTACCACGCGCTGGGCGTTCCCTGGAAAACGGTGATCGACCGCTTCGGCAAGGATATCGCGCTGGTGCATTTAAAGGATATGATCGGCGCGCAGTCCGTTCCCTTCGGCGTCGGCGATATCGATCTGCCCGCGCTGATCACCGCGATGGATGCCATCGGATACCAGGGCGACTATGTGGTGGAGATCGCGCCGCCGCACCGCGAAAAGACGCTGCAGTATATCAGGGACGCGTACGCGTATCTGCAGGAAATCCCGGAATAAACGGAGGATGAAGACCATGATGCTCAATCAGCAGGGAAATCCCGTACAACTTGGTTTTATCGGCATCGGCCCCATGGGCGGAAAGATGAGCCGCTGGCTGATGCAGGCCGGCTATCCCATGATGATCGCGGATATCGACCAGGCGAAGCTGGACGCCATCGAAAAGGAGGGCGCCAGGGTAACCCGCAGCAACGCGGAGCTTGTCGGCCAGTGCGACGTGGTGCTCACCAGCCTGCCCCTTTCCGAGGTATGGGTGGATGTGGCCGAAAAGGAGCTCGTGCCCAACGCCCGCCCCGGTCAGATTTTTATCGATATGGGAACCGTCACCCCGCCCGAAACCCGGCGCGTGGAGAAGCTTTTCCGGGCCAGAGGCGCGCACCTGATCGACTCTCCCGTGTCCAACGGCGGCAGCGGCACGGCCAAGCTGCATATCTTTATCGGCGGTGAAAAAGAGATAGTGGACAAGGTATGGCCCCTGTATGAGATAATGGGGTATCCGGACCGCTATGATTACGTCGGCCCCAGCGGATGCGGGCAGGTCGTCAAGGGCGTGAATCAGCTGGGCATCGGCCTGGTTAACGCGGCGCTTCTGGAGATCCTGTCCATGGCGGTCAACTGCGGCGTGGACCCGCAGGCTGTCAGGAAGGTTGTGTGCGTCCAGGGCGCCGACAACTGGCGCGGCTGCATGTACCGCATGTGCGATACCGTTTCCGCCGGCGAAGCCAAAAACGTCGTCGTCAAGCACGGACAGCTGACCCATTACCTGAAGGAGGCCGAAGCCGACGGCTTCAGCCTGCCGCTGACCCGGGCGCTGTACGATTATCTGAAGGACGTTCCCGAAACGATCAGGGATGCCAACCGCCGTTCTCCCTCCATGTGGGACGAGCTGACGCACAAATGACGTTCTCTCCAAAGTCGTTTGCGGATCCCTGAGGCCATGAATACCGGTGAGAGAGGGTGATTGTTTGGCCTTTAACGCCATGAAGTGCGTATGGAAACGCGTCATGAATGTTTTCAAGCACCGAAAATTCCTGTTTACAATCATCCTCTCCATCGTGGTCGTGTGGCTGATTCCCATGTCCATGCTCCTGCAGAGCAACGCCTCGGTCCTGCTCTCCGCCCGGGAAAACGCCGTGGAAAACAACCGCGCCGTACTGACCAACTTCTCCGACATTCTGGACGAGAAGCTGCGCTACGTGCGCAGCGTCATCATGCAGGTGTCCTCGGACAACAAGATCCAGCAGCTGCTGCTCAAAAGCGATCCTCTCACCGGAGAGGACCGGTACAATATCAAGCAGATCATCAACGAGAATTCCGTATACTTTCTTTCGGACTCGTGGATTTCGGAAATCTATATTTATCTCCAAAGGCCCGGCCTGATCATCACGTCCAGCACGGTGTATCAGGTCGGTCTTTTTGATAAAACCGTGTCGGCCTTCGACGGCATGCCGGCTTCCCAGTGGTTTGAGGGCTGCTGCACGGGCGACATGCTCTACGACGACATCCACGTGGTGAACGTCGGCGGACAGGACCGTATTTTCTGCGTACAGTCCCTGCCCCTGAGCTACGGCAGCTCCCTGAAGGGACTGATCGCCGTCAGGCTGGACGAGGCCCTGCTCAGCGTCCTGGCCGCGTCCTCCGACTGGCTGTACGAAACATACCTGGTTTCCCCGGGCGGGCAGATTCTGTACACCACGGATTCGGAGCTGGCGTTTGCGCAGGGCGTGCTGGCCGCGCCCCTGGGGGACAGCACGCTGAACCTGGACGGCAAGGAATACACGCTGATTCGCCTGGACGTGGACCATTACGATATTTCCTGCATCGCGGTCGTCGCCATGCCGCAGTACCTGAAGCAGGTGATCAGCGTGCAACGCAACCTGACGCTCCAGCTGATCCTCTGCGTGGCGCTCAGCGTGGCCCTGATCGCGGTGCTGACCCAGCGCAGCTACAAGCCCATATGCCGCATCATGACGCACGCCAGCCGCGTGGCCGTGCCCAAGGACGACGCGACGGTTTCCGAGGTGGAGTACATCTCCAGCTCCTTCGACCGCGCCATGCTGCGCCAGGAGGAATTGGAGCAGGTGCTTTCCGACACGGTGCAGGATAACGAGCAGATGAACCGCGCGCTTCTGGAAAACGCCGGCGCCATGCGCGACAACCTGCGGCAGCTGCTGGTTACGGGCAACGCGGACCGGTATGAATGCCTGGGGGATATCATGTCCCATTTCGAGATCGATTTGCCGGGGGACGCGTTCCTCAGCTTTGTGGTGCAGTTTTCACCCGCCGTTCCCGCCGCCCATCCCGCCCCGGAGGAAGCCGCCGCGGCGCTGGAAAGGGCCGCGGCCTTCCTGGAAGAGCGGCTGTTCTCCGAGAGCCTGCACGGCGTAACCGCGGTAACGGGCACAAGCACGCTGACCGTGCTGCTCAACTGCACGCACGGGGAGCAGCCGGATGTCGAGGCGCTCACCGTGGATACCAACCGGGATATGGTCGAAACGCTGGAGGCCGATACGCCGTTTTTGGTCAACGTCGGCATCAGCAGCTTTGTCGGCAGCCTGACGGACGTGGATATCTCCTGCCAGCAGGCGCAGGCCGCGCTGGATTACGGCCTGATGGCGGTCCGGCCGCGCCGCGCGGTATTCCGGTACCGCAACATCTGCAACAGCGACAAGGAGTACTACTATCCCATCGACACGGAGAAGCGGATCGTCGATATGATGCTGTCGGGCGATCTGCGCAACGTACGGCGGCTGCTCAACTCCGTGTACGAGGAGAATTTAACCAGGCGAACGCTGCATCCCCAGATGATCCGCTGCTTTTTTATCGACGTTGCCTGCACCATGATGAAGGTGGTCGGTACGCTCAGCGTGGGTCTGGGCTATATGGACAGCAGCAACCAGACCATTCTGGCGAACGTGACGAACTGCCGGCGGACGGCGGACTTCCGCTACGAGGTGGACCGGCTGATCGAAAACGTATGTACACTCGTCAACCGCTCCAGGGACGATACCGGAAGCCGGCTCAAAACGCGCATCGTGCAATGCGTTGAGGAAAACTATACCCGGGCGGACATGTCCCAGGCCAGCGTGGCGGAAGCCATGGATATTTCCGCCTCCTACCTGTCCAAGTATTTCAAGCAGGAGTTCCGGGAGAACATGCTGGTCTACGTCAACCGCAAGCGCGTGGATCTGGCCAAGCAGCTGCTGCTGACGACGGACCGCCTTTTGGATGAGATCGCCACGCAGACCGGGTTCGGCAGCAGCAAAACGCTGATCCGCGTATTCAAGAAGTACGAGGGGATTACCCCGGGCATGTACCGGGACCTGGAAAAGGCGAGGCACGCAAACGATTCCGGCCATCACGCCTCCTGAGGCTCGCCGGACCGGACCGGAAGCATTCTTAAGTTTTTCCGCATTTCCATTCTTTGTTCTTTTTTCGTGAATCCCCGATCCATGACAAAAAGTGAACATTGCGCAATGCCGTTTGGCACTGCTACGATCCAATTACAAGCGAAAGCATCCGCCCATATGTTCCATCAACGCTCCTGCCAACGGAAGGAGAAATAGAATCATGAACCCAACCGAACTGTGTTTTTCCGGACTCGCCGTATCGCCCGTCTCCTTCGGCTGCTGGGAGCTGGGCGGGGGAAAATGGCAAAAGGGCGACGACGCGGAGAATATCCGCCTGATCCGCACCGCGAGGGACCGCGGGATTACCGTATTCGATACGGCGGTAAACTACGGGGACGGGCATTCGGAAGCCGTCGTCGGTTTGGCGGTCGCCCCCTTTCGAACGGATTGCATCCTCGCCACCAAGGTGCGGCCGGATATGCTGCGGGAGGCGGATGTGTACGCCTCCGTGGAGGGCTCCCTGCGCCGGCTGCACACGGAGTATATCGATCTGCTGTATGTACACTGGCCCAACGACGCAATCCCCATTGATGAAACCATGGGCGCTTTCGCCCGGCTGCGGGAGCAGGGCAAGATCCGGGGAATCGGCGTGTCCAACTTCTCCATACGGCAGCTGCGGCGTGCTGCCGCCTGCGTAAAGCCGGACGCCGTTCAGATGGAATACAGCCTGCTCCAGCGATCCGTGGAGGCGGAGATCGTTCCCTTCTGTACCGCCCGGCAAATCGGCATTTTCAGCTATTCCACCAACGCCAAGGGGATTCTCGCCGGCGTATTCCGCGGCGGCCGGGCCCTGCCCGCCGATGATTTCCGCGCCGCCCGCAGGCTGTTCAAGCCAGAGCACATGCGTCTGGCGGAGCCGCTTCTGGATACGGTGGAGACAATCGCCCGCCGTCATGACGCCGCGCCGGCGCAGGTTGCCATCGCGTGGGTCCTGACCCGGCCCGGCATGACCAGCGCCATCTTCGGAACCCAGAACTTCAGGCATCTCGACGAAAACATCCGCGCCGCGCAGCTTTCGCTGACGCCGGATGAAACGGCGCTTCTGACATCCGCAAGCGACGAAGCGCTTGCAAAAATCGACGCGTAGGGAGGCAAACCGATGAACACGCATGACCTGACACAGGCCGTCAAGAAGGTCGCGCTGCAAAACGGCGCCGCGCTGGTGGGCGTCGCCTCCATGGACCGCTTTGATCCCATGCCCCCTTATTACGACAAGGTCCCCAGGGGCATGCATCCCCGGGATTTTCTGCCCAGCGCAATGTCCGTGATCTCCTTCGCGCAGCCGATCCTCAACCCCGCCATGGACGCGCCCGCCCTGCTGCACGAGAGGCATCTGGAAATGTATCCCGACGACGCGCGCGACCACTGGCTGGACAGCTTTTACCAGAAGGTGGCCCACGCCAATCAGGACAGCTTTCTGCTTGCCATCGGCCAGATGATCGGCCAGTTTCTGCTGGGCAAGGGATACGACGCCATGGTGTTTCCCACCGAGGGCATCCACTTCAGCCTGAAGGACCGGACCGAGGACGACCTGATGCGCAATTCCAAGTTCGGCTATATTTCCGGCCCCATCTCCCACCGGCACTGCGCCACCCGCGCGGGCCTGGGCGAGTTCGGCTACAACAACCTGCTGTTGACCCGTGAATACGGCTCCCGCGTACGGCTGAACACCGTGGTGACCGACGCCGTGCTGGAGGCCGATCCCCTTGTGACGGAGCCGATCTGCCTGCGGGATCAATGCATGCTCTGCATGAAGGCCTGCTATATGAACGCCTTCGTCATGCGGGATAATCCCGGCGAGCCCGACTACCGCAGCGTGGATCATGTGGATAAAAGCGTGATCTTTATCGACTCGCCGGTCAAGACCTTCCCCCAGCGCTGCCGGGACCGGAAGCTGCAGGGAGGGGACACCTACCCCGCCCGGGGCGAGTGCGTCCGCGTGTGCCCCATCCCCCGGCGGCCCAAATTCCTGGACGCCCGCCTGACGCGGCTGTACGACACATGGCTGCCGGAGCACCGGGCCAGGCTCGCCGCGCAGGAGTCGGAAGCCAAGGACGGATGACGTAACGGATACGCGCCGGCGGCAGGCCCGAAAGGAAGCCGCCGCCCGGCGCGCCGCAAACGCCCGGAATCCCGGCATTTTTCTGGCCGCGTCGCCGCGCTGCTTCGGATTGCTCCGTATCGACAGGCGCACGGACGGGGCCGCCCGCCGGGCGCGGGCTATGCGGCCGGCCCCGGCACGGCCCGAATTTACCTGCCGGGCGAAACGGAACGTATCCGCCGCGGCATGCTCCGCGCGAGTGAATCCCGGTCGGGCCGGGGATCGCCGCGGACATGCCCGCGCCGGCAAAGCGATCCGCTTCCGCCGCCGGCGCGCAGCGCCTCCCCGGGGAGGCTACCCGTGAAATTTGGCGGGAAGAGCTCCGTCAAAATAATATTTATTTTTTGAAAGGTGTGGAAGACATGAAACGATTCATTTCCCTGCTCGTGACCCTGACGCTGCTGCTCAGCTTTACGGCGTTTACCGCCCAGGCTGAAACGCGTCCCAAGCTGACCTTCTTCTTCGAGGCCGACGGCAAAGCCACCGCCGTCGTTCCCAGCTACGACGACATCGCCTATTGGAAGAGCGTGGAGGACATCTTCAACGTCGACATTGAATTTGTGCATCCGGCATCCGGACAGGCCACCGTGGAATTTAACCTGATGCTGGCCTCCGGCGACCTGCCCGACATCGTTTGGTACAACTGGAACAATGTGTCCGGCGGCGTCGAAAACCTGATCCAGAAGGGCGTCGTGCTGGATCTGACCGACAAGTTCGAGGAATACGCGCCCAACCTTTACGAGTACTATACCGATCACGAGGGCCTGATGGAGCTGGCGCTGCTCAACGGCGAAACCTTCTACGGCTTCCCGAAAATCAAGGGCGACAACACCATTCTGGTAACCAGCGGCTTCCAGATCCGTGACGACTGGCTCGCCAAGGTCGGCATGGACGTACCCGATACGATCGACGAGCTGTATGAAGTGCTCAAGGCCTTTAAGGAGCAGGATGTCAACGGCAACGGCGATCCCGACGACGAGATCCCCTTTACCGGCTCCAACAAAACCTACACGCTCGTGAACGAGGTGCTCGCCCAGTGCTGGGGCATCGAGTTCAACGATTTCTCCCTGTCCGTGGACGGCGATATCGTATACGGGCCCTACACCGAGATCTACCGCGACTATGTCACCACGCTGGCGCAGTGGTACGCCGAGGGCCTGATCGACCAGGATTACATGTCCAACGACAACACCAACTTCCAGTCCAAGGTGCTCAACAACCAGGCGGGCAGCTACTGCGGCACCATCAACGGCAACCTGGGCACCTTCCTGACCACCTGGGAAAACAACGGCTCCGACAGCCATCTGGTCCCCATGTCCGTTCCCCTGTACGAGGAAGGCGCAACCCGCTTCTGCAAGGAAGTGCAGTCCTACATCTCCGAGGAATCCGCGGTGATCACCAGCAACTGTGAGAACGTGGAGCTGGCCATGCAGGTGCTGGACTACGCCTACGGCGGGGACGGCCTCATCCTGTCCAACTACGGCATCGAAGGCGAATCGTTTACGTATGTGGACGGCAAGCCCGTTCTGACGGATCTGATTCTCAACAACCCGGACGGCTATTCCGCCACCAACGCGCTGCACCTGTACAATACGTCCGCGTCGCAGGGCCCGGAAATCCAGCTCTCCGACCTGTTCAAGCAGATCGCGCTGCATTCCGAGCAGGTGGACGCGTACAACATCTTCGGCGCGGCGGACATCTATAAGATCAACCTGACCAACCTCAGCGCAACCGAGGAAGAAACCAACAAGCTATCCGGGATCATGGCCGACATCAACACCTACGTGGATGAGCAGGTCAACCGGATGATCATGGGTCTGGTTTCCCTGGACGAGTACGACAGCTTTGTCGCCCAGCTCAAAGCCATGGGCGTCGAGGAAGCCATCGCCATCAAGCAGGGGATCTACGACAAGACCTACGGCACCAAATAAGGCATGCCGGGCCGGGTGTGATTTGCGCGCGCCCGGCCCGGTTCAAAAGGGGATACACGAATGAAACCACCATCCAGGCGCTCCAAACCGGGCTTCATCGTAAAGGAGCTGGGAAGAGACCTTGTCCGGAACCGCATCGCCTATCTGATGCTCCTCCCGGCCCTCGCCTATTATTTCCTCTTCCGCTATATGCCGCTTTATGGAGCGCAAATCGCCTTTCGCAATTATGACTTCATGCTCGGAATCGTCAACAGCGAATGGGTCGGTTTTCAAAACTTCCAAACGTTCTTCAATTCCTATTATTTCTGGCGGCTGCTGCGCAATACCGTTTTGCTGAGCGGCTACTGCATCCTCTTCGGTTTTCCGGCGCCCATCCTGCTGGCGCTGTTTATGAACGAACTGAGGAGCAGCACGTACAAACGCATTACCCAGACGATCACCTATCTGCCCCACTTCATCTCCATCGTCGTAGTCTGCGGCTGGCTGCGCACATATCTGGCCCGCGACGGCTTTATCAACGACATCGTCGTGTTTCTGGGCGGCGAGCGAAAGGCGTTTTTGCAGTATCCCGAATACTTCCGCATGGTGTATGTGGTGTCGGATATCTGGCAGTCGATCGGCTGGGGCTCCATCATCTATCTGGCCGCGCTGGGCGGAATCAATTCGGAGCTGTACGACGCCTGCAATATCGACGGCGGCGGCCGCCTTCGGCAGACCCTCCACGTCACCCTTCCGGGCATTACCCCCACCATCGTCATCATGCTGATTCTCCGGATGGGCAGGCTGATGAGCGTCGGGCAAGAAAAGGTGCTGCTGTTATATAACACAAACACATACGAAACGGCGGATATCATCTCCACGTTCGTATACCGAAAAGGCCTGATGGATATGAACTACAGCTATTCCACGGCCATCGGGCTGTTCAACTCGGTCATCAACTTCGCGCTGCTGATCTTCGTGAATCAGCTGAGCAAGAAGCTGACGGACACCAGTCTCTGGTAAAGGAGGAGCGGTATGAAATCCATTCAATCCCGGGGCGAGCGGGTGTTTCAGGCGGCGGACGTCGCCGTTATGCTTCTGCTCATGCTGGCGATGGCGTATCCGCTGATCTACACCGTGCTGGCCTCCGTCAGCGATTCCTACCAGCTCATGTCCTCGCCCGGACTGCTGTACAAGCCGCTGGGCTTTTCCCTGGACGCCTACAGCATGGTGCTGAAAAACCGCAGCATCTATACCGGCTACACCAGCACGCTGCTCTACGTATCCGTGGGCACGCTCATCAACCTTACGATGACCTCCATGGCCGCGTATTCCCTGGCCCTGCGGAAGCTCAAGCTCCGCGACACCATCATGTTTCTGATCACGTTCACGATGATGTTCAACGGCGGTCTGATCCCCACCTATCTGCAGGTGAAAAGCCTTGGGCTTATGAACACCATGTGGGCGGTGGTGCTGCCCGTCGCCATCAACACGCAGAACCTGATCATCATGCGCACCGCCTTTCGGGCGATTCCCGAAAGCCTCTCCGAGAGCGCCAAAATCGACGGCGCGGGGGAGTTCCGGGTATTCTGGCAGATCTACCTTCCGCTGGCCAAGGCGACCATCGCGGTCATGGTGCTGTTCTACGGCGTTTCCCACTGGAACAGCTGGTTCAGCGCGGCCATCTACCTCCGCGACCGCAGCAAGTATCCGCTGCAGCTGATCCTCCGCGAAATCCTGATCCAGAATTCCACCGAGTTCATGACAAGCGGCAGCGGCGTGGGCGAGGATACGCTGGCGGTGGCCGAGAGCATCAAGTACGCCACCATCGTGGTCTCCACGGTGCCCATCCTCTGCATCTATCCGCTGCTGCAGAAGTACTTCGTCCACGGCGTCATGATCGGCGCCATCAAGGGCTGAGCACGGACGGCCCGCCGCAGTTTAGCGGCGCTCCATGGAAGGAAGGATGAAGAACATGAGCTACCAAAGGGAATTTGAAACGCGGCTGAACGCGGCGGTGGTGGGCTGCGGTTCCCACAGCTACCGCAATATCCTGCCGCTGATGCACTACCTGCCGGTAAAGCTTGCCGCGGTATGCGACGTGCGGGCGGAGCAGGCGGAGGCCTGCGCCAAAGAGTACGGCTGCCGCTGGTACGCGAGCAGCGCGGAAATGTACCGGAAGGAGGCGCTGGACGCGGTTTTTCTGTGCGTGGGCGCCAAATATCACAGCGCGCTTGCGATCGAGGCGCTGGACGCCGGCGTCAACGTATGGATGGAAAAGCCCATCGCCGTGCGCGCAGGCCAGGTGGCGCGGGTGATGGAGCATGTCGGGGATCAAACCTGCATGGTCGGGTTCAAGAAGGCCTATATGCCCGCAGCGCGCAAGGCGCGCACGCTCGCCGGCGAGCTGGGCGGCATGACGCTTCTGACCGCGACGTACCCCATGAGCATTCCGCCCGATGGCGAGGCGGTGCTGGAACGGGGCGACACGCCCAACTGGCTGCTCAACGGCGTGCATCCCCTGTCCTTTCTGGTGTACATGGGCGGCAAAGTGGACCGCGTCTGCGCGACCACGGGCGCGGACGGAACGGGCGTCTTCACCATGGTGTTCTTAAACGGCGTTACAGGCTGTTTGAGCATGACGCCGCCCCTCAGGCCCAACCGGGAGCGCTACGGCGTTTACGGGCCGGACTGGCAGGTGGAGATCGAAAACCGTTCGGTGGCCCTGCTTCGCAGCATGCCGGATTTCGTCTACGACCGCACATGGGATTTTACCCAAGCCGCTCCCAAGTCCGTATGGGAGCCCGGCAACTGCGTGGCCACGCTGGAAAACAAGGCGCTGTTTACCCAGGGCTTCTATGCGGAAGCCATGGATTTCTGCCGCTGTGTGCTGGAGGGCTGCAAGCCGGAAAACGGCACGCTGGACATGGCGCTGGAAATTATGCGGGTCTACGAGGCGGGCCTTTTGTCCCACGGACGGACCGTAAGCGTACACGAACGATAAGAAGGAGAGGACGATATATCATGAGCCGTTTGTATGAAAAGATCTATGCCTGCCTGTGCGGCGGCATCATCGGGGACGCCATGGGCGCGCCCGTGGAAGGCAAGACCTACGGGGAGATCGAGCGGGAGCTGGGCTGGGTGAACACGTTTCAGGGCGCGGGCACGGACGATTCCGCCATCAAAATGATCCTGTGCGACGCGCTGCTGGAATCGGGCGGGCATGTGACCGCCGACGAGTGGGCGCAGTCCTTTCTGCGCAACCGCCGGTTCTATCCCCTGTTTTACATCCCGGTGCGCAACATGTTTCACAAGGTGGAAAGCGGCCTGAGCCTGCCGGTCCACGCCGGGCTGGGCAACATGCAGTCCAGCTCCTCCGCCATGTCCATTTCGCCCATGGGCATCGTCAACGCGTGCGATCCCCGCCAGGCGGCGCAGGAGACGTTTGACGCAGCGGGGCTGATTCACGCGGGCGATACCTCGTTCTGCCGTGACGGCGCATGCGCCATCGCCGCCGCGGTGGCCGAGGCGTTCTCCCCCGACGCCACGGCGGACAGCGTTGTGGACGCCGCCACCCGCTATCTGCATCCCGTCAGCTCCCGCGTACTTCTGGATACGATCCGGGCCGTGCTGGAGCTGGCCCGGCAAACGGGGGAATACAAAGCGTTCCGCGCGCGCTTCTACGAGGAATTCCTGCAGGACATCGTCTGCGATTCCCGCGAGACCGTGCCCTGCGTGCTGGCGCTGTTTTCCCTGGCGGGCGGCGACGGCCGGCTGGCGCTGGAATACGCCGCGAACCTGGGCCGCGACGCGGACACCATCGGCACGATGCTGGGCGCCATATGCGGCGCGTTCCGCGGGCGGGAGGCCTTCCCGGCCGCATGGATCGAGGCGCTGGAGAAATCCTTCGGGCAAAAGACCGGCGTAAGCAAGGACTACGATTATGAGGCGGAGACCATGACGGATCAGCGGGAGCTGGCCAAAGGCCTGGAAACGCTCGTGCTGCAGCGCATGGAGGAGCGCGCGCGCGTACAGACGCGCGTCGCGGCCGTTACGGAGGCGTGAATATGAGGGTTTATATCGGCAACGATCACGGCGGCGTCGAGGTCAAATACAGGATCATGGAGCTGCTGCAAACCATGGACATCCCGTGCGTCAACGTGGGCACGGACACCGGGGATATCGTGCGCTATCCGTACTATGCGGCCGACGTATGCCGGGCGGTGGCCGCGGGGACAGCGGACCGCGGCATCCTCCTGTGTTCCACGGGCATCGGCATGTCCATCGTCGCCAACAAGTTTCCGGGCATCCGCGCGGCGCTGTGCCATTCCACCTACGACGCCCGCATGACCCGCGCGCACAACAATTCCAACGTGCTCTGCCTGGGCGGGCGCACGGTGGGCCTTTTCGAAATTCTGGACATGGTGGAAACATGGATCAAGACGGATTACATCGGCGGCCGGCATGATATTTCGCTGGGCCTGATCGAGGACGCGGAGCGGACGAACCTGACCGGCAGCCTGTGGGATCCGCCGTTGGAGGGCCGCAGGTGAAGGAGGGGTTTCCATGAAGATTTCGGTCGTTATCGCGTCCGGCAGCGCGCCGGAAAACGCCTTCGTGGTTTGGCGCGGCTTTGAGGAATCCATCCGCAAGGCCGCGGCCTGCGGCTACGACGGTGTCGAGCTGGCACTGGGCGGCGCCGGGGACGTGAACGAAAAGGACATCAACCGCTGGCTGCGCGCGGCCGGGCTGGAAATCAGCTGCATCAGCACGGGGCTGGTGTACGCCCGGGAGGGCCTGTACATGACCAGCCCCGACGGCGACGTGCGGCGCAGGACGGTGGAGACGTTCCTTGGCTTGATCCGCCTGGCGGAGGCCTGGGGCGGACTGGTAAACATCGGCCGCGCCCGGGGATTCGTGGCCGAAGGGCAGACGCGCGCGCAGGCGCAGGCGCTGTTTCTCGACTGTATGGAAGCCCTGCTCGGCGAGGCGCAAAAGCGCGGCGTTACCCTGATTGTGGAGCCCGTCAACCGGTATGAAACCAACTTTATCAACTCCGTGGAGGAGGCCGCGCGGCTGCTGAGCCGCCTGCACAGCCCCCATGTGGGAATCATGGCGGACGTATTTCACATGAATATCGAGGACACGTACATCCCCCTGACGCTGATCAAGCACAGCGCCCTTGTGCGCTATCTGCATATGGCGGACAGCAACCGCAGGGCGCCGGGCATGGGCCATACGCCCTTTATGCCGATCCTCCGGGCGCTGCGGCAGTCCGGCTACGACGGCTGGCTGGGTGTGGAGGTATTGCCGGGGGACAATCCGGACGAAACCGCCGCGGCCGCCGCGCGCTATTTACGGGCGCTGCTGGCCGCGACGGACGACAAACAGGAAGGGGACTGCGTTTCATGAACACGGAAAAGGCACGGCAGCTCCAAAAGCTGGCGCAATCCTTTCGCATGCAAACCCTGGAGGTGCTGCACGAAATCCAGACGGGGCATCCGGGCGGATCGCTGTCCGCGGCGGAAATCCTGACCGTGCTGTATTTTGACAAAATGCATATCGATCCGGCCAGGCCCGATATGCCCGACCGGGACCGGCTGATCCTCTCCAAGGGCCACGCCGCTCCCATGCTCTACACCGTGCTTGCAAACCGCGGGTATTTCCCGGCGGAAGAGCTTCATTCGCTCCGGCAGGCGGGCAGCTGTCTGCAGGGGCATCCCTGCCTGGGCAAAACCCCCGGGGTGGACCTGTCCTCCGGGCCGCTGGGGCTGGGGCTGGGCGCGGGCCTCGGCATGGCTTTGGCCGCGCGCATGGATCATACCGGCGTGACCGTGTATGTGGTGCTCGGCGACGGCGAGCTGCAGGAAGGCGCGGTCTGGGAAAGCGCGATGGCGGCGGCCAAATACCGCCCGGGCAACCTGATCGCCGTTGTGGACAACAACGGCGTTCAGCTGGACGGCACCAACGACGAGATCATGCCGCTGGGCGATCTTACCGCGAAGTTCTCAGCGTTCGGCTGGCGCGTCATCCCCTGCGACGGCCATGACGCTGCGTCCCTGTCGGACGCGCTGGACGCGGCCGGGAGCACCGGCGGCGCTCCCGCGCTTGTTCTGGCCAAGACGGTCAAAGGTAAGGGCGTCCGGTTTATGGAGGGCAAGAGCATGTGGCACGGACGGCCCATCGGCGATACGGAATACGCAGCCGCGATGGCGGAGCTGGGAGGGACCGGGGTATGATAAATCAATCCGTTCGAGAGGCGTACGGCGAAGCGCTGACGCAGCTGGGCGCAGGGAATGCGCGCGTGGTTGTGCTGGAAGCGGACGTCAGCTCCTCCAGCCAAAGCAAGCTGTTTCAAAGCGCGTATCCGGCGCGCTATTTCAACATGGGGATCGCGGAAATCGGCATGCTCTGCACAGCCGCGGGCTTCGCAGCCAGCGGTAAGATTCCCTTCGTCAACACGTTCGCCACCTTCATGGCAACGCGCGCCAGCGATCCCGTGCAGAGCCTGATCGCCTATAACAGCCTGAACGTGAAAATGGCCGGCGCGTATTGCGGGCTGAGCGACGCCTACGACGGCGCAAGCCATCACTCCCTGGCGGATGTGGCCTTTATGGCGGCGCTGCCCAACATGACGGTGGTCTGTCCCATGGACGCCGTGCAGACGCGCAAGGCCGTGTTTGCGGCCGCCGCGCTGGACGGGCCCGTGTTCCTCAGGCTCAGCCGCGCCGCCGTGCCCGTGGTCTGGCGGGAGGAGGACGCCTTTTCCATCGGCAAGGGCCGCGTTCTGCGGGACGGCACGGACGTGACGATCGTATCGTCCGGCGTGGAGGTGCATCAGGCGCTCACGGC
>Ga0116164_10000653_pt1 | contig 28692 bp, 19 predicted proteins | sample AD_UKC109_MetaG_FD_89888 | JGI IMG/M metagenome (GOLD analysis project Ga0116164, IMG submission 89888) | Active sludge microbial communities of municipal wastewater-treating anaerobic digesters from Hong Kong - AD_UKC109_MetaG | ecosystem: Engineered > Bioreactor > Anaerobic > Digestate... | reverse complement strand
TACCTTGTGTATCGACAACCTGTATTCAAGTGGTTGTTCATTCGGTGACGGGCTGATTGCATGGGAGCTTGCCAACATCAACGTACCGGATATCCCATGTGCCGGCACACCACCGTGGTATCACGACTATAGAGACATGGTACACGAACTTGAGGCCGGAATGACCTATCAGCTTACTGTTACAGCAGGATACGATGATACCTGGTTTGATGTTTGGATTGACTTTGATGACAACCTTGAGCTGAACAATACCGATGAATTGGTATTGAATGATGCTGTTTGTGAAGCTGCCAACACTCCGTACACCTTTGATATCACCATTCCGGGTGGGGTAATTGATGGTTCATACGTACTGCGTTTCAGAACCAACTGGCTAGCAGCCGTAACCGACCCATGTGCTACATACAGCTATGGTAACTGCTGCGATTTCACTGCTGAGATTGGCGGCGACGGAGCATGGCTGACTGCTGAACCAATGGAAGGAACAGTTGACCCAGGTGAATCATTACCAGTTACTGTTACTTATAATTCTCAAGGCCTTCCGGCTGAAATTCTGACCGGTGCTTTGGTATTCACCAGCAACGCACTCAACAGCCCTGTAACTGTTCCTGTTACATTGAGTCCTGGTGGTGGTCCTGGTGGACTTGTAATTACACCTGATACGATTTATACAAATCACTGGAATACCGATGTTACCGATCATATTCTGACTGCTCAGAATACTGGTTCATCTCCGATTACCTGGAATGTTACCATTGAAACAGACGGAACAATCGGATTCAAATATTCAACTGCCAAACCGCTGGTTCGTCCGGCAAGCGATCCGGCATCTTCAGAAAAAGCTCCTGGTACCTCATTTGGTAACGAAGTAATTTCTACTGATGCAGATTATGACCTGCAGTTTGAATTTGCCTGCGGTGACGCATCAGGTGAAGCAGGTATTGAAACCGATGGTGATTACATCTACACTACCAAGTGGAATGGAACCGGATTCTTCAAATACGAAATCAACGGAACCTTCCTTGGTGCTTTCCAGGTTGGATCAGTCAATGCAATTCGTGATCTGGCCTATGACGGAACCTACTTCTATGGTGGTGCTGCTGCAACAACAGTTTACAAGATGGATTTTGGTACCAATACACTTATTGGTCAGTTCACTGCACCTGTTGCTGTTAGGGCAATTGCTTATGATGAAGGTCAGGATGGCTTCTGGGCAAACAACTGGTCAACTACACTGACTTTGTTCGATGTATCCGGTGCTGTGCTGAATACCATTCCGACACAGGGTAACGAAAGCTTCTACGGCCTTGCTTATGATCCTCAGGGGCCATACCTCTGGGGTTATAGCCAGCGGACCGGTTCAAGCCAGAATATCCTCTACAAATATCAGTTACCTGGTGGAGCATTCATCGAAGAATTCGACGTGTTCACAGTTCTGAATATGCCTGTATCAGGCGACATTGCCGGTGGTCTTGCATTCCATCCTGATCTTTACATAGCAGGAAAATACACCCTGTTGGGGATTGTTCAGAATGTATGTATCTGGGGTCTCGAAATGGGTGATACCGGAAATGGACCATGGATCAGTGTTGATCCGATGTCAGGTACTATTCCTGGTAACCAGTCAGCTGATGTTACAGTTACTATAACTTCAACTGGTTTTGAACCTGGTGAGTATTACGGTACGGTTGTGTTTAATACTAATAATGCAACTACACCTGTAATTGATATTCCGGTTCATCTCCATAAAACAGGAGATAACGTTGGCGAAATCACCGGAAATACCGGTCTCTCGATGTTCCCGAATCCTGCAAAGGATGTTGTGACTATCGAAGCTGCTGACATTACAAATGTTACCATAGTTAACAACCTTGGTCAGGTAGTTTATGACAGACCTGCTGATGCTGATAATGTACAAATCCAAACTTCAAATCTGGAGAGAGGTATTTACATTGTTCATATTCAGACTGTAAGTCAAACCTTTACCGAAAAGTTGATTATCCAATAATCCTTCATTGGAATAACAAAAAAAGGGAGCCTTCGGGTTCCCTTTTTTTGTTACTTCTTCCCTGAAAGTGCAACAGCACTGTCTTCGTTTTGATTATTTTTGTGCCCCAACAGTTTAAAATTGCTTTCAGTTAATAACATATCCGTTCACTTTACCGGCGAATATATTTTCGACGGAGTTTCATTTTTGATAAATGACCGTGACAGAATTGGACTTGTGGGGAAAAATGGTGCTGGAAAAACAACCCTTTTAAATATAATAGCTGGTGAGCTGGAGCCGGAAAAAGGCGCAATTGCGTCACCATCGGGTCAAACATTGGGTTATCTGAAACAGGAAATGGACACCGGCAGCCAACGAACAGTGATTGAAGAGGCGCGTCAGGCATTCAGAGAAACCATTGAGCTCGATCAGAAAATCAGAAAAATTACCGAAGAGTTGTCCCGACGGACAGATTTCCATTCACCCACCTATCTTGGTTTAGTTTCCGATCTGAATGATGCAACAGACCATTTCAATGTGCTGGGGGGTCATAAAATGGATGAAAATACCGAGAAAGTTCTACTAGGGCTTGGTTTTGAACGAAAAGATTTTTCCCGTCCCCTGCGTGAATTTAGCAGTGGATGGCAGATGCGTGTCGAGCTTGCAAAAATCCTCCTGCGAATGCCGGATATTTTGCTGCTGGATGAGCCTACCAATCATCTTGATATCGAGTCCATTCAGTGGCTTGAAGAATTTTTGATCAGTTATCCCGGAGCTATAGTGCTGGTATCACACGATCGGGCATTTCTTGACAATGTAACCAGGCGCACTATAGAAATTACCCTGGGAAAGATTTATGATTACAAAGCCTCTTATTCAGAATATGAGCAATTGCAGGCCGGGCGCCGCGAGCGTGAAATAGCAGGTTTCAATAACCAGCAACAGCAAATTGCACAGATTGAACGGTTTATCGAACGGTTCAGGTACAAAAATACTAAAGCACGACAAGTACAGTCGCGACTGAAAATGCTCGATAAAATGGATCGGATAGAAATCGAAGATACTGATAAATCTGCCATACGGTTTCGGTTTCCACCAGCACCTCACTCAGGAAAAGTGGTTGTAAGAGCTGAAAATTTAACCAAAAGTTATGGTCATCATCTGGTATTGAAAAACCTTAATTTTTCGATTAATAAAGGGGAGAAAATTGCTTTTGTAGGTCGAAATGGTGAAGGGAAAAGTACCCTTTCCAAAGTCATTATCGGAGAATTGCCATTTGAGGGTAAACTGGAACTGGGGCATTTGGTGAAAATTGGCTATTATGCCCAAAATCAGCATGAGATGCTCGATATGGAAAAGACAGTTTTCGAAACTATTGATGAAGTGGCTACTGGTGAAATGCGTACAAAAGTTAAAGGGTTGTTGGGAAGTTTTCTTTTTCGGGGAGATGATCTGGATAAAAAAGTTAAAGTGCTGTCCGGTGGTGAAAAATCTAGACTTTCGCTGGCGCGAATGCTGCTTTCACCAGTGAACCTTCTTGTACTTGACGAACCTACCAATCATCTCGATATGAGCTCAAAAGACATTTTGAAAAATGCTTTGCTTCATTACGATGGAACATTGGTCATTGTATCTCACGATCGTGATTTCCTGTCAGGTTTGACCGAAAAGGTAATCGAATTTCGAAACAGAGGAATCCGGGAATATCTTGGCGATGTGCATGATTTTCTTGAATCTCGTAGGTTGGAACATCTCAATGAACTGGAAAAAAAGCAAACAAAGCAGCAGACCGAAAACAACACTGAAGCCCCCTCGCAAAATAAGCTTGATTTTGAACGTCGAAAACAACAGGAAAGCAAGTTGCGCCGGCTTCAGAACAGAATAGAAAAATCGGAACAATCAATTGAAAAAATTGAGAAAGAAATTGCAGTTCTTGACAATTTGCTGGCTTATCCTGAACCTGAGCATCCTTTGGTCATTTCTGGTGAAATCTATCATCAGTATGAAAAGCTGAAAGCTGATCTGGCAGGTGAAATGAATAGCTGGGAAGCGCTTATCGCTGAGCTGGAGGAGCAGAAAAATTCACTGAGCTGATTGCAAAATAAGGTGTGCTAATATCTCTCTGGTTTGCTGATGTATTTTCGTTAAAAAGGACAAAATGCAGTTCCTGGGAGTTTTGCAGATAACAAGCGGTTTTTTTGCAGCACTTCAGGTTTACTTTAAAAACTTCATATTTCTTATTTCAGGACTGTCAGCGGATAAGTTTTCAGACCTACATTCAGGGTCATTCATGGAGTTTATTTATTTTTTACAGAAAAAAATGTGTTGGTTTTGCGCAAAATGTTTATTTTGCAGCCGCTTACTAAAAATTACCCTTTTTTCACGATCATGCTGATAAAAACCTATGGAAGTGCCATACAGGGTGTCAATGCAATCACCATCACAGTTGAGGTAAACATCGACCAGGGAGTAAATTTCTTGATGGTTGGTCTGCCGGACAGTGCTGTCAAAGAGAGCCAACAACGGATAGAATCTGCGTTGCGATACAATAATTATCGTTTGCCCGGAAAAAAGATTGTTATCAATCTGGCGCCTGCTGACATCCGAAAAGAAGGTTCTGCCTACGATCTTACCATTGCCATTGGCATTCTTGCTGCCTCCGAACAAATAAAGTCAGAAATTGTCGGTGATTATATTATTATGGGTGAGTTATCCCTTGACGGAGGGTTGCAACCCATCAAAGGAGCGCTTCCCATAGCTATTGAAGCCAGAAACAAAGGTTTTAAAGGATTCATCCTGCCGGTACAAAATGCCCGTGAAGCTGCCATTGTGAATGATCTGGATGTTTATGGAATTGAAAATATTAACGAAGCAATTGACTTTTTCAATGGGAATTCCACCTTGAAACCCACTGTGGTGAATACCCGTGATGAATTTTTAGCCAACCTGAACGATTATGAGTTTGACTTTTCAGATGTTAAAGGGCAGGAAAATATCAAACGGGCGCTTGAAGTTGCTGCAGCCGGAGGTCATAATGTAATCATGATTGGCCCGCCCGGTTCCGGCAAAACCATGCTTGCCAAACGATTGCCTTCGATTTTGCCGCCATTGAATCTTCATGAAGCTTTGGAAACAACCAAGATTCATTCCGTTGCCGGAAAAATGGGGCGCAATTCTTCCTTAATTTCAATAAGGCCGTTTCGTGCACCACATCACACTATCAGCGATGTAGCTCTGGTTGGTGGAGGTGGAAATCCTCAACCGGGAGAAATTTCGCTTGCGCATAACGGTGTGTTGTTTCTTGATGAACTACCTGAGTTTAAACGCACTGTGCTGGAAGTGTTGCGGCAGCCGATCGAAGACCGCGTTGTGACTATTTCCAGGGCAAGATTTACAGTAGATTATCCTGCCAGTTTTATGCTTGTGGCAGCAATGAATCCCTGCCCATGTGGCTATTACAACGATCCAAACCATGTATGCGTCTGCGGTCCGGGCGTTGTTCAGAAATACCTGAGCAAAATCTCAGGCCCCTTGTTCGATCGTATTGACATTCAAATTGAAGTCATTCCTGTGCCTTACAGAGAATTATCTGATGCACAACCCACAGAATCAAGTGCGGTTGTTCGTGAACGGGTTACCAAGGCAAGACAAATTCAGGAAAAACGTTTTGGTGAAAAAAAAGGAATTCATTGTAATGCTCAGATAAGCAGTAAAATGCTGCGCGAATTCTGCAAAATTGATGCAGTTGGACAAAGCCTTCTGAAAACAGCTATGGAAAAACTTAGTCTTTCAGCACGGGCTTATGAACGAATTTTAAAAGTCTCACGCACAATTGCTGATCTGGATAACTCCGATGATATCAAACCGGAACATCTTGCGGAAGCTATCCAGTACAGAAGCCTTGACCGTGAAACCTGGGGTACCTGACTATCAAAACCATTAATTCCTTATGAAATCTTTACTGACTGTATTGTTTTCTTTTTTTGTTGCTTTTGAAATTTCTGCTCAAAGTTTTGGGACAGATGTTTTTAGAACACATATGAGCATCCTTGCCCAGCATCCAAAAATTAAAAAGCAATTCCCGATGATTGATGATGAGCATGTTTTTCATCTTTACATAAATGTAGATGCATTTGAGGATTATTACAGCGAACAACCAGTTTTACATCCCGGGTATAAAGTGTTTCTTTGGAACAGCACCAAACTTACTTTCTTCGAAATTCAGCAGGATATCCGATTGGTGACAGTGGAGCAACCACATAAAAATGTAGTGGTTTACGAGTTTATATCTCAAATTGACCACAGGCGTTTTCTTCTTCAGGTACGTTTTGTGTTTAAATCAGATAAATGGGAATTGTCCGATCTGAAGCAAACCAGAATTAAAATGACACAGGAAGAAGGTGACTTTTTCAATTAACAAAATACAACTGAACAAATCCGTAATATTTTCATTAATAAATAAAGTTTTTTATCCAACAATATTCATCATGCTTTTGTGTTCTGAAATTTGCCTGTAAGAAAATCAGGTACCAAACAAATCAACTATGGAAAAGCAGAAAATCATCAGTCTGATTGACATCAAAAAATATTATAAAGTTGGAACCCAGGTGGTCAAAGCATTGCAATCGATCACCACCGACATTTACAAGAATGAATATGTGGCACTGATGGGGGCTTCGGGATCGGGGAAATCTACTTTAATGAATATTCTCGGTTGTCTGGACACAGCTACCAGCGGGCAATATTTTCTAAATGGAAAAGATGTGAGCAAACTGGATGATAACAGACTGGCTGAAATCAGGAACAAAGAGATTGGATTTGTTTTTCAGACTTTTAATCTTTTACCAAGGCAAACAGCATTGGAAAATGTAATGCTTCCGCTGGTTTATGCGGGTATGAACAAAGCAAAAAGAATTGAACGGGCGAATGCGGTGCTTGAAAGCGTCCAGCTTACTGACCGGATGACCCATAAACCCAACGAACTCTCAGGTGGACAGAGGCAAAGAGTGGCTGTAGCAAGGGCTTTGGTAAATGAGCCATCCATTATTCTTGCTGACGAACCTACCGGAAACCTCGACAGTAAAACATCCATCGAAATCATGGGGCTTTTCGAACAGATCCATGCTTTGGGAAATACGGTGATTGTTGTTACTCACGAGGAAGATATTGCCAGGCATGCACATCGGATTATCCGTCTCAAAGACGGACTTGTGGAAGAAGATTATCCAAATACTGATATTAAAACAATGAACGATTACAAGGTGATGGAAGCACGCTAAAATCAGTTTATGTTTGTCATTGCTTTATGAGTATCGTCACAATTAAAATGAAATGAGCACAGAATTTAAAATATATACCAAGACCGGAGATAAAGGAGAAACTTCCCTGATTGGGGGTACCCGCGTGCCAAAATATCACGACCGCATTGAGGCATACGGTACACTCGATGAGTTAAACTCTTTTATCGGAATGATCAGAGATCAGAATATTGATACGGATACAAAAGCCATTTTAATTGAAATACAGGACAGGATTTTTACGGCCGAGTCACTGCTGGCAGTGGATACCGAGCATCCTCCACTTCGTAAACTTCCGGAGTTGAGCGAAGATGACATTGTTTTTCTTGAAAAAGAAATTGACAGAATGAATGATAAACTGCCTCCAATCAGGAACTTTATTTTACCCGGCGGGCATCCTTTTGTTTCACTTTGTCACATAGCCCGTACAGTCTGTCGTCGTGCCGAGCGGGTTACTATTAAACTCAAAGAAAATTATGAGGTAAACGAGCTGGTGATAAAATATTTGAACCGTCTTTCCGATTACTTGTTTGTGTTATCCAGAAAAATTAGCCAGGATTTTAAAGCTGATGAGATTCCCTGGCAGGCAAGACTGTAAATCACGGATTTACTGTCGATGATTAATGTGAAAAATTACTTTTGTTCAATTTTAAACAAAATTTGAGCTATGTATTGGACTTTGGAATTGGCTTCGAAACTTGAAGATGCTCCCTGGCCGGCAACCAAGGATGAGCTGATTGATTACGCCATGAGATCAGGAGCTCCGCAGGAAGTAATTGAAAACCTGAACGAAATTGAAGATGAAGGCGAAGTCTATGAGCGTATTGAAGACATCTGGCCCGATTATCCTACCAAGGACGATTTCTTCTTTCATGAGGACGAGTACTAAGGTAAGTTGGTGAAAAACGAAAAATTCACTTTACCGTATCGTCGGTTTTGGCTGAATTGAGAATGGTTTGCAAAATCTATCCCGCGCGGATGTTCAATGATAAGCAAACCATCTTTGTTCAGCCATTTTTTATCGAAAATCAAATCAGGTAATTGTTCAATTTTTTGCATATCATAAGGTGCATCCGAAAAGATCAAATCAAAAGGTGTTACCGGTGATTTATCTAAAAACCTGAAAACATCTGTCCGATAGGCTACAATCGAAGAAAGGCCAAATTGCCGTGCAGCTTTTTTGATGAATTCCACGCATTTGAAATTCAGGTCGACAGCTACCACTGATTCTGCCTGACGGGATGCAAATTCCAGAGATATGCTGCCTGTTCCCGCAAACAAATCCAAAACACGAATATTTTCGAAATCGATCAGATTGTTCAGGATATTGAAAAGACTTTCCTTGGCTAAATCTGTCGTAGGTCGCACCGGGAGATTTGAAGGAGGATTAATGCGTCGTCCTTTAAGTGTTCCGCCTATAATTCGCACCTGAAATGATTAAAAAGGTTAAAATAGAAGTGATTCGGAATCTCGTCAAATACGTAACTGAATTTGAAATCAGCAGGTTTCTGGATAAATGACACGTTTCGTATATATTTCACTGTGATGTCGTACAGCTGCGAGCGTTTCAGTATCAAACCCAAAAAAGTAAGCTGCACTGTTTCGGGATTTAGTTCTAATTGTTCAAGAACATAGATCAGGAAATAAATAAAATCTTCTTTGGTCTGATATCGGAACGAATTCGAGAATAATAACCTGCCATTGCTGATTACCAAAATATCGAACCAGGTTTTGCGCACATGAACGAAAACTTCATGGTTGTTGTGATTTTTCGTTAAGGTAAGCAATTGCTCGATAAGAATACTTGTATGGAGATGAAGCGGAGCGTCAGGGAAATGCTTTTTGACAGTATTTTCGATAATTTGGGGTAATACCCAAACATTATAGGCTTCGAGAATGGGCAGGTGGTCTGAAGCAGTGGTCTCTCCCAATTCGATACGGTGGTTAATTTCCAGCGCATTACTATGATTTTCCCGATCATAAAAGGCACTTGGAATCAAGGTTGATTTGTTGGTTTCGTAGAGGGCGATTATTTTGTTGTATGGTAGGGAAAGCAATTCGTTAGTAGTAATCAGTTGTTCTATCGCAGCATTAAATTGTCCGGCAGAGTTGATATACTGGAAATCAAATGCTTGCAGACTGATGAATTTTAGTTGGGAGTGATCGAGTACACAAAAAGAAAATCCATCCAGTGAAAGCTGAATGGATAATTGATAGTTGTCCGAAGCTTTTTTATCGAAAGCTTTGTCGGATATATTGTGTAATAAATTTATCCGGTGTGGCATTTGTTTTACACTGCTACTCCCAGTTTCCGTCAAGGCTTGGTTCTTCGAGAGAGCCAACAATCAGATCTTTCACATCTTTATCCTTAATCATATTTTCGTCAAGGCCGTTTAGATAATATTCTTTTTTTGCTGTGGCCATGAAAACCGGAACTTTTACACCACCTCTGTCAATTTGTGTGGCGTCCATTTCAAAAATTTTTCCGTTGGAGAAAGGAATATAGGGAAATTCATCAATTTTGAAATTTGGTCTGTTGCCAAATAGTGAATCAACAACTGGTTTGTATCCGATGGTGTCGTTAATGGTTTTAACCAGTAATGTATCTGTGGGGTCATAAACGATATTTACCACCGGAATTTGTGCTTCTTTCAAAAACTGCATCAACACATCAATGTTTGGTGCAAAAGTGTCGTTTAATGATCGGTACATTTGTTGAACTGACCGGATATCCTTTAGTCTTTGGACTACGATCTTTGTTCGAAAGTCTTTAGCTTTTTCAAATCTCACCGGGGTTTGAATAGTTTCCCATACCTGGTAAGCCAAAAAGCCAATCACAATTAACAGAGCGATCTGAATGATTCTTGTCTTCATAAATTCCTATTTTTTTGATAGCTGCAAATGTATTAATTTTTTGTTGTTTAGTGATTATTTGTCCAATTTTCTGCTAACCTTTACTTCTTCAAAGCTTTCGATGATATCACCAACTTTGATATCATTAAAGTTTTCGATACTGATACCGCATTCATAGCCGTTTTGTACTTCCTTGACGTCATCTTTGAATCGTTTCAGGGATGAGAGCTTCCCGGTATAAATGACGATTCCGTCGCGAATCAGCCGTACCTTTGTATTTCTGGTAATTGTTCCGTCGAGTACCATACAACCTGCAACAGCTCCGAGTTTTGCAATTTTAAATACTTCCCGGATTTCGACATTGCTGGTAATTTTTTCTTCGATTTCGGGTGAAAGCATTCCTTCGATAGCTGCTTTAATTTCTTCAATGGCAGTATAGATTATAGAATAAGTTCTGATGTCAATTTGCTCACGTTCGGCCAGACGACGTGCACCTATTGATGGTCGCACCTGGAAAGCAATTATAATGGCATTGGAAGCTGAGGCAAGCATAACATCAGTCTCGGTAACGGGTCCTACGGATTTGTGAATAACATTGACCTGAACTTCTTTGTGACCAAGTTTCATAAGTGCATCACTCAGTGCTTCTACTGATCCGTCAACATCTCCTTTGACAATAATATTGAGTTCTTTGAAATCGCCAATGGCAATACGACGGCCAATTTCATCAAGTGTTATATGTTTTTGTGTTCTTAGGCCTTGTTCACGCTGGAGTTGCATACGTTTGGTGGCTATACTTCTTGCTTCACGTTCGTCGGTCATTACTCTGAAAATATCGCCTGCCTGTGGAGCGCCATTTATTCCAAGCATCAGCACGGGAGATGACGGGCTGGCAATGGTGACTTTTTGATTGCGTTCATTGTACATGGCTCTTACCTTACCGGCATGTGATCCTGCAAGCACTACATCCCCTATTTTGAGTGTCCCGTTTTGAACAAGCAGTTTGGCTACATATCCTTTTCCCTTGTCCAGTGAGGACTCAATAACTGTACCAGTGGCATGTCTTTTTGGATTGGCTTTCAGGTCAAGAATTTCGGCTTCAAGCAAAACTTTTTCAAGAAGCAGATCAACACCTGCACCTGTAATAGCTGATATTTCCTGGCTTTGATATTTCCCACCCCATTCTTCAACAAGAATATTCATTTGTGAAAGTTGTTCTTTTATTTTTTCCGGTTTTGCAGTGGGTTTATCAATTTTATTAATAGCAAAAACGATAGGGACATTTGCTGCCAGTGCATGGTTGATTGCTTCTTTGGTTTGAGGCATTACGTTATCATCAGCTGCAATGACAATGATAGCAATATCAGTAATTTTTGCACCTCTTGCACGCATGGCTGTAAATGCTTCGTGACCTGGAGTATCGAGGAAGGTGATTTTTTTTGAGTTATCAAGAATAACTTCATATGCTCCGATATGTTGGGTAATGCCACCGGCTTCGCCGGCAATTACATTGGTTCGCCTGATATAGTCGAGGAGTTTTGTTTTACCGTGATCTACGTGACCCATTACAGTTACAATGGGAGCTCGTGGGACAAGGTCTTCGGGTTTGTCTTCTTCCATTTCGCTTTCGTCAATAGCACTTTCAACGCTGGTGAATTCTACTTTAAATCCAAATTCCTCGGCTACAATACTAATGGTTTCAGCGTCCAGTCTTTGATTGATAGAAACTACCAACCCCAGTTGCATACACAATGAAATAATTTCTGTTACCGATACATTCATCATTGTGGCCATTTCGTTGGCAGTAACAAATTCGGCGACTTTAATGGTTTTTTGTTCTTCTTCCAATGCCATCAATTCGCGTTCTTTTTGCTTATGTACCAGGTCACGTTTTTGCCGACGGTGCTTTGATGTTTTTGATTTCCCGGCCCCGGTAAGCCTGGCCATGGTTTCTTTGATTTGTTTTTGAATCTCTTCCTGGGTAAGTTCAGGTCTTTCTTCTTTTTTATGGCGTTTATGCCTTTGAAGTTTTATTTTCGTTTTGGCCTTTTCTTCACCAGGTTGCGATGAAGCTGTCACAGGAGCTTTCTCGGTTTTGCCTTCATCAGGTTTAATGCGTTTTCTTTTTTTCTTTTTTGGCTTCAGTTTGTTGTCGGATGATGATGCCACAGGTTTTTGCTTTTCAACGGGTAGTTCAATTTTTCCGACGATGTTAAGTCCCTGCAGGCGTTCTACTTTTGGTTTGAATACTACTTCATCCTTTAATTTGTCTTCGGTAATAAAGATTTTAGGTTTTTCTGAAGTTTCCTCTTTAGGGACAGGCTGTTCTTCCTTTTGAGGTTTTGTTTTAATTTCCGGTTTTACTGGTTCTGATTTTTTTTCCTGTTTTTCTGGCTTCGGTTTTTCTGCTTTACGTTTTTGCTCTCGTTCTTTGCGCTTTTGGTCTGAAGATTTTTTTGGGGGTTTGGTACGTTCGTTAATCGATTTGAGATCGATTTTTCCGACGATCTTTAATTTGCTGATTTCTTTTTCCTGTGATTCCTCCGGGAGGTTTTCTCCTTGTAATTCCGGTACTTCTTTCTTCGTTTCTGCAGGTTCAGCGGATACTTCTTTTTCATTTGTACTAACAATCTGTTCAATGGTAACTTCATCCGGGGTTATTTCGGGTTGCTCTGTTTTTGGCTCTGCTGTTTTTGTTTCTTCAACTGGCGTTATTTTTTCTTCAGCAGGTTCATGTTTTTCTTCAGGCTGGATTATTTTATCAGGAAGTACATCCGTTTCAACCGGTTTTTCTTCGATCAGTTCTTCGATGGTTTCTTCGAGGTCTTTTGATTCTGTTTGTTCAACAGCAGGCGATTCAATTGATTTTTTAAAATCTTCATCGATTTCCACAGAAACACCTCTGATGATTATATCTTCTTCTTCATCTTCATACTCAGGTGATGACACGGCTTTTTTGCGATCGTCAATTGAAATGATTTCCCGTTTGATGGAAGTGAGTCCTTTTTTGCGGGATTCTTCTTTCACACTTTTTTCGCCCATGTACTCGCGGGTAAGGAGATCGTACATTTCACCGGTGAGTTTGGTGTTTGGGTTTAGTTCGATTTCGTATCCTTTTTTATGTAAAAATTCCACGATTGTCCCCTGGCCAACGTTAAACTCACGGGCAGCTTTGTTCAGCCTTATGGTACCGCTTTCTTTCATGTTATTCCTGTTCCTGTGGAAATTAAATATTGCGCTAAAAATACTTTTTTTATTCAAATTCTGCTTTTAAAATCTTTAATACATCAGCAATTGTTTCTTCTTCCAGGTCGGTTCTTTTAACCAATTCTTCCATTCCGATGCTGATCACGCTTTTAGCTGTATCACATCCTATAGCTTTAAGTTCGTCAATTACCCATTGCTCAATTTCGTCAGAAAATTCATCCAGATCAACGTCGTCTTCCTGTTCGCCGACAGTGTCGCGATAGACATCAATTTCGTAACCGGTGAGTTTTCCGGCGAGCTTAATGTTGAAACCGCCTTTCCCAATAGCAAGTGAAACCTGATCGGGTTTCATATATACCTCTGCTCTTTTTGTTTTTTCATCAATGTTAATGGATGTAATTTTTGCCGGGCTGAGTGCTCTTTGGATATAAAGTGAAACATTGGATGAGAAGTTGATGACATCAATATTTTCATTCTTCAGTTCTCTAACAATCCCATGAATCCTTGAGCCTTTCATTCCAACGCAGGCTCCGACCGGGTCAATGCGGTCGTCGTAGGATTCAACAGCAATTTTGGCACGTTCGCCAGGCACCCGGACAATATTTTTGATGGTAATTAAACCATCGAAAACTTCCGGAACTTCCTGCTCGAAGAGACGTTCAAGGAAAATGGGAGAGGTACGCGAAAGAATGATCTGAGGCACATTGTTGCGCATATCAACTTTGAGAACAACTGCTCTGATGGTATCGCCTTTACGATAATGGTCAGACGGAATTTGTTCTGATTTTGGTAATACCAGTTCAATGTTTTCGTCGTCGAGGACGAGTGTTTCTTTTTTCCAGACCTGATAAACCTCACCTGTGATTATATCACCAATTCTGTCTTTGTATTTACGGTAAACACTGTCTTTTTCATATTCCTGAACTTTCGACACAAGATTTTGACGGATGGCAAGTATTTCACGGCGGCCAAAATCTGACATCCTGATTTCTTCAGAGACTTCCTCACCTATTTCAAAATCCGGCTCAATTTTTATAGCCTCAGAATAACCGATTTGAAGATTTTCGTCTTCAACGCCATCATCTTCAACGATTTCGCGGATGCGGTAAATTTCAAGGTCGCCTTTGTCAATATTTACAATAATTTCGATATTTTCGGCTGTACCATATTTCTTTTCAAGCATTGAGCGAAAAACGTCTTCGATAATCCGCATCATCGTTTCACGGTCAATGTTCTTGAAATCTTTAAATTCCGAAAAGGTTTCGACCAAATTAATATTATCCATATTTAAACTTTTGTTGATCTGTAAATCAGGTTATTTAAAAGCCAGAATTATTTTTGCCTGTTCAATATTATTATACTCAATTTCGATAGCCTGGGTTGTTTTTTCTTTTTGTTTTGTATTCGCAATTGCTTCAAGAGTTACAAAATTTTCTCCTGCAGTTACAAGCTTTCCCTTTATTTTTTTCTCATCTTTTGTAGTAATTACCAGTTGCCTTCCGATATTTTTGGTGAATTGTCTTTTGTTAATCAGTGGTTTATCAGCACCATAGGAGGTAACATTTAGCTCAAAATCTTCCAGATCGCGGTTCAGCGAAGCTTCGACAGCTTTGCTCAACCGGCTGCAGTCATCAATCATTACAGAAGTATCACTGTCAATCACCAAGGTTATTTTATTTCCTGGTTTAACGGAAATGTCAATAAGGTACTTGTCAGTGCCTTGAAGGTGTTTTTCTGCAATTTCTGCTATTTGTTCTTTTTTTATCATTCTGTTTAGTAATAAAATAGGGGACTTTTGTCCCCTCTGTCCCTTTACACGTATGCTGTACACAACACACGAAACAATTTCGGGCACAAAATTACTATTTTTTTCGAAAATAAAAATAGCTTATCTTTCATAAAGATCGGGATATCATAAAATGTAAGATTGTAATTCGGGGTCAAAAAATTTCAGATAAATATCCTGAAGAGTAAATTAGAACGAACTATCTTTACCAAAAAAAATACAGTATGAATACAGATCAATTTCGGAAGTATGGCCATGAAGTGGTTGACTGGATGGCTTCGTATTTTAATAACATAGAAAAATTTTCGGTTAAATCGGAAGTGTCTCCTGGTCAGATTATTGCCCAACTACCGGAACTCCCTCCGGAGAAGACGGAGGACTTTGGGGAAATTATGGATGATTTCGAGAAAATTATTCTACCTGGCATCATGCATTGGCAACATCCTGGTTTTCATGCTTATTTTACTGCCAATAACAGTTATCCTTCCATTCTTGCCGAAATGCTCACTGCTGCGTTAAGTGCTCAATGTATGAGCTGGCAAACATCGCCTTCGGCAACAGAGCTTGAAGAACGGGTAATGCAATGGTTAGCACAAATGATCGGGCTTCCGGATTTTTTTACCGGAGTTATTCAGGATACCGCTTCCACATCAACGTTGGTTTCTGTTTTGACAGCACGGGAACTTGCTACCGATTACAGGATCAATACACATGGTTTTGATGGTAAGGAACGTTTTACGGTTTATTGTTCCGTCGAAGCTCATTCGTCCATTGAGCGTGCTGTGAAAATTGCCGGTTTTGGGAGCGAAAATTTACGCAAAATAGAAGTAAACGATGTTTTCGCCATGAGGATGGACTCGCTTGAACAAACGATTGTTCAGGATTTAACTGCCGGAATGAAACCACTTATGGTGATAGCTGCAATTGGCACAACCGGGTCAACTGCAGTAGATCCTCTTGATGAAATTGGGAAAATTTGTAAAAAATACAAACTCTGGCTTCATGTTGATGCTGCCTGGGCTGGTACAGCGCTACTGCTTCCTGAAATGAGGTATTTGATAAAAGGCATTGAAAATGTTGATTCGCTGGTTTTCAATCCTCATAAATGGATGTTTACCAATTTTGACTGCAGTGCTTATTTTGTGAAAAATAAATCGGCATTAATACGAACTTTTGAGATTTTACCTGAATACCTTAAAACCAATGAAATTGAAAAAATCAACAATTACAGGGACTGGGGGATTCAACTTGGTCGGAGGTTCAGAGCCCTAAAACTTTGGTTTGTTATTCGCAGTTTTGGAATTGAAGGGCTAAGGGAAAAAATCCGAAACCACATTTCATGGGCTAAAATATTCGCAGAATGGGTTGAAAAGGATGATCGTTTCGAATTGATGGCACCAGCGGATCTTGCAGTTGTTTGTTTCAGGTTGAAATTGTCTGACCCGACACACATTGAAGATGTTAACCGAAAGAATGCCGAATTGCTCGAAAGGATCAATCATTCTGGTAAAGTTTTTTTATCACACACCAAACTAAATGGAAAATATACACTTCGTTTTGTTGTAGGGCAGACTAATACCGAGTTTAGACATATTCAAAATGCCTGGCAGATTATCCTCGAAAGTGCTCTTCAGATGATTTGATTAGTATAAGTCGGGAGTTTTACTGAGCGCTTTTTTTAGTTTGAACTTTCTTTTGAGACCATAAAAAAACCGTCGCCAGCGGGAATTGCGGACGACGGTGAACTTACTCTTATGAAAATCAGTTGCTTAGTTATAGGCAAAAATTACATTATACTGGCCAGCGTAAGCCTTATCATTATTTTTCCGGATTTCTTTTCCTGTAACTCCTTGCAGCTTAATTACCTGCTTACCAAACTCATCCAGTGTTGATGACATTTCATCAAACTGTGTTTTTGCAGCGAATGAAACATGGTTGCCATCAATACCTTTTAATTCTGAGGAGGTAACCATTATGGCACATGTAGCTCTTGAACTTCCATTGAAAACTATTTCTCCCAGTTCCAAATTTTCACCGATTGCATTTTGTTGAACCTGTAAAGTGTTGTTGGTATTTGATGAAGCCTCGGTTGCTTCAACAACTTCAGCAAAAACATGACCTGTCACCCTAACCTGAGCATAACTATTCATTCCTGTATTGAGCAGAGCAACAAGAATAATTACGATGACAGTAATTTTTTTCATGAATAAATTATTTACATGTTGTTTTTAATGAGCCAAAAATAGTAAATAATCTTTCAAAAAGAAAAAAATTAGCCAATAAAATATTTACGTTATAGTAAAAAAATATGTAACACAAAGATAATCAATAATTAAATAAATTTTTTAAACTTTATTAAAGTAAAATTAATTTACATTTTAAGATTTGAAGAATGTAAAATAATCAACATTTGTTGATTTTAAAGTTTTGAAATTAAAGCGATTGGATCATTGATAAAACTTAATATGCTGTAAAAAGTTGATTAATAGATGAATGGAAAACAGATAAATCCTGAGATTAAAAAAAGCCTGATGTAAATATATTTACATCAGGCTTTTTTAAAAGAATAGCTGAAATTGTAGCGACCTGTTTATCCAGGTGAAAGACCATATTTTTCAATCTTGGCGTTCAGGGTTGGTCGCGTAATTTCAAGTACTGATGATGCTTCCATTTTATTCCATTTCAATGCATCTAATACACGTTTGATATGCTCTTTTTCTATTTCCGACAAAGGTACTAGTCGTGTGGTATTATCAATAAGAGAGGGGGGGCTGAAAAGATTGAGTATGATGTTCTTTTTTTCGAGCACATCACCCTGACTTAGGATAACTGCCTGCATGAGCACATTTTCAAGCTCTCTGATGTTACCGGGCCAACTGTGTTTTTTTAGAATATCATTGACGCCGTCTTCAACTTTAACAACTTTTCGGTTTAGTTTTCGATTGAGTTTTGTAAGTAAGTTTTGAACCAGTTCAGGAATGTCTTCAATTCGTTCACGCAGCGGTGGAATTTGGATTGTGAAAATTCTCAGACGCAGATAAAGGTCGCTAAGGAATTTTCCTTCATTAACCAGTTCTTCAATATTTTTTTGGGTTGCCGCAATTATTCTGCATTTTAATTTAACGGGTTGAGGGTCGCCTGGTTTATAATATTCTCCGTTTTGGATAGTTCTTAGGAGTTCACTTTGTATTGTTGGTGAGAGTTCATGAAACTCATCGAGGTAGAGCGTTCCGTCACCGGCAAGTTCAATTTTTCCTAATCTGTTCTTTCCGCTGACGTTATTAGTTATATTGGAGAATCCGAACAATTCCTGTTGGAGCAAGTCTTCGTTGGATGATTGGCAATTTAATACGATGAAGGGCTGCTCTCGTGTTATGCCACTGAAATGGATCAATCTGCCGATTTGTTCTTTTCCTGTACCTGCTTCTCCGGTTATTACCACATTCACATTGGTAAGCGAAATTCGCCCGATATTTTTAAAGATTTCACGCATAGCAGGAGTTTTTCCGGCAAGAAGGCTGTCTTCGATGGCTTTGCGTGCTTCGGGTGAAATTATTCTGATAAGGCTTTTACTTTGTATGGATGCTTGTATCCCATTGTGTATGGCTTCGATCAGTTCCTGATTTTTGATTGGTTTTTCAATGTAATCGTAGGCACCGGATTGTATAGCTTTTATAGTAAGACTAACATCGCCGTATGCTGTGAGCATGATAACGGGAAGTTCAGGGTGGGAACGAACCAGTTCGGTTAATACTTCAAGTCCTGAAATTCCTGGCATTTTAAAATCTGTTACTACAAGATCAGGATTTTTCAGTTCCACGTATTTCAGTCCGGTTTCTCCGTCAGGAGCTTCAATAACATCAAAACCAGCTTTTTGAATGACGCTGGCTAACATTTTTCGGATGAAGTCATCATCATCAATTATCAGAATTTTTTTCATCAAGATTTAATTAAAAAGCTAACTTTTTTTGTAGCGTACCCTGCGTGCCATGCAGTGTAACAATACATACCCCATGATGAACGGGCAGATTAAAACGATATTCTGTGCCACCAGCAAGATCTTTTTGTATCCAGATACGTCCGGTGATATCCAGCAACTGAAAAGATAGTTTGTTGGAAATCATTGTCATATCGACAATCAATTCTTTTTGACTGGTAAAAATTCTGGCTGGGATTTCATCATGAGGATCCGGATAATAGCCTTCTTTAAGTTGAAGTATAAATCTGGCCGGATTGTCATTGCATGTAGCTTCAAATTCGTAGATTGGATTTTCCTTCAAATTATGCTGAATTCCGGTTTTTTTGTCGATAAGATAAACAAAATCAAAAAATTCTATTTCAAAACTTGAAGTTATTTTGAAAACTCCGTTATTGCCGGGTTTAAAAGAAACAGGAATCACGGGATTTTTTTCAATGTTATTTCCGTTGATGGCTGAAAAGAATTGACCGTTCAATGGGATAAAAAGGCTTGGGGCTTTGGGAACAAAACTAAATCTTTTAGGTGTACCGGATGATGTTTCACACGGTTCCATTCCGATCATTACTTCATCAGATCCATTTTTTGTATCTGAGGAAACAATTAGGAAAATGATGTCTTTGAACATTTTTGTTGATTTCAGCCAATTTCCGGCGTTTTGGTGTGTTTTCAACGAATGATCAAAAGAAAGTGAACCATTTTGAGAAGCCAGAACAAAAAATCCCTGATTGGCACTGATAAATCTGGTAACTCCAAGAGTGCCTTCTTCATTGGGGGAGGCTGAATTGAATACACCGTAATTGTTCGCCGTATCATTCCACATCCACATATCGTAACCGCCTCCGGAGGGAACCAGATCAGTCCGGCCCCAGCCACTATTTGATTTCCAGTCAATTGCTGAAGGATAAGGATTCCCAATAAGGTTGGCACCAAAAGGATCACCAGCGTTGTCAGATTTGGTGATGGGTATGGTAACACTTCCGCTATTCAGCACGCCCTGAAAACTTAAAGTAGGATTTTCTGCCTGATAAGAAACAAGGTATCCTCTGCCAGGCAAAAAATTATTGCTTCCGTTGGCTTCAGCCCATGTTGGCGGGAAATCTGTATTGAGCAGATATACCCAGGAGGTATCTGGTTCATGCCAGGTATAAAAATCGTAACCTGTGCCGTCGCCATAAGTACCGGACGGGGTAAAATCACCGGCTATGGCTTGATTAACCATTGGAGAGGAAAGCATGTGCCAGCTTTCGGGTTCTCCTTTGATGTATCGCTGAGAAGTTGCTTCCACATTTGCAGAAGAAGTTATTAATGATCCCGTGCCTGATTCTGAGGAGCTGATTATAAGGCCGTCAACTCCCTGATTATTAATTAAGTTTCCATTGACGGTTAAATTACCGGCAGGTTCAATGGTTAAAGATGCACCCGAATCAATGGAAAGATGATTAATTGTTACTGGTGTATTAATTGATGGGTCATTGGGAGTAACCGGAATCAGGACAGTTGAAGCAGAGCTTGGTAATATTGGCTTATTCCAGTTTCCGGTATTATTCCATTCTGATGAAATTGTTCCATTCCAAATCCAGTCATCCTGAATAATGACTGTTACAACATTTGAAGAATCGGATTCGCCAGTTGGATTGGTATAAATGGCCGTAACATAATAGTTGTAGATGCCTGCAGCAAGAGTATAATCTGTATAGGTAAAATCTGTAACCTGTGCAATTTCAGCTTGATTGCGGTAAATTTTGTAACTGGAAAACAATCGGGTGGATTTCATCTTGTTATCTAAAACCATGGGCTGATTTTCGGTACGATTTGTCTTATGGTCAGCAGAGGAATTTAAATTAATCTGAGAATTTGATGAGAATCCGGAAAGTTTTGTTGAACCACTTGCATCGGTAATGGTAAAATCATCAATCATGAAAATAAATGCATCGTTGGATACGCAATTGATAGCAATGTAAATTTCCTGATCTTCGAATGCACTGAGATCATAAGCGAATTCTGTCCATGTTATTGGTGATTCGAGGTAGGGTGAGGGGGTGATGAAGGTAAAATCATTAGGATTGGAACCAGTAGTCGAAATGCCGACTTTGAATCGTTCCAGACCATAATTATCTTCGACTGATTTGTGATAGAAACTAAGGTGATCTCCATCGGCAATTTTTAATTTTGGAGTAATAATCCAGTCGTCATTGGGACCTCCATAGGCTGCAAAGCAGGCTGCAAAATGACGACCTGAATAGGGTTGCCAGGCAGGATCGTTACAAACAGGGGAGGTTGTCGCCGGATCAAAGATGATGAAAGAACCTGTATAATTCTCATTGGTAAAGTCGTAGGATACTGAACCATAGGTTGAAAGCCCGTCGAGATCATATTGCGTCCAGTTGCCAAAACTTAAGGTAAAATCATTATACATCTCAAAGTTTTCATCAATGGCCGGCGAGTACCAACTGAGCACTACGTCATTGCCATTTTCTACATTTGCTGTAAGATATCTTGGTGGATTGAACGGATTAACCGGTGTGAATTCTACAAGCCAGGCCTGAAGATTCCAGTCCCCATCGATGGAGATCAAATTGTTGCTAAGTGATGTCCAACTCAGGTTGTCATTGTTGTTTAACCGGAAAAGATTACTTTTCCCATCAATTTCAGTAGCATTATCAATGCCAGCCGGATAAAAACCACTCCCAGGGTCATAAAACTCAACCCCAAACCAAAGCTCCCGGGTTGGATCAACCTGATAGGGGGTATTCAGGATTACTTCAACCCAACTGTCAGCAACTGGAGTGAAATTTTGGCTGAAGTATTCTACCAGACCAGCCTGATTAATCCCTTGCCAGATTTTAATGCTCGCACTCGAAGGTAAATCATAAATATAAACCCTAATTTTTGTGATTTCATGCGAAGGATAACCAATAAGATCAGCAGGTTCAAATCGGGCTGCAATTTGCAAAATTCCGGCGTTTGTTCGCCCCACTGCATTGTCGTTCAGTCCATTATCCCAATGCAACCAATCACCAGGTTCAGTTATTGTCAGGTAATCTGTTTTAGTTTCTGTGTAAATACCATCTACTGTTAAGCTTATGGTTTTGTATCCGACAGTGCTGTATGTAACTAAATGTGGTCCTTGAGTATTAGCCGATGGTGGGTTGGCGCCATCTCCAAAATCCCAAAGCCATGATGAAAAACTGCCACCGGTCGAGTTATCAGTAAAGATGATTGTTTCGTTAACTTCTGCAATTTGAGGAGAAGCTGTAAAATCTGCATTAGGTATATTGGAGTAATAAACTGTTACTGACCAGGTTCCATTATCTACCTTATTATAATAGATACTGCAACCAGTAATATCCCAGCCCCAGGTACGACCTGCATGTAATTCAAACTGAATACTGCCTCCACCAGAAACCCCATTTGCTATGTCAAGGTTTGAGCGGGAATAAACCAGTGTTCCTTCTGAATTGCCATACCCCAAAGTTAAAGATGGCTCGTTAGTTCCTCCCGGATTTACACACCTGAGTTGTGACCTTTGTTCTGACATCCATCCATTATTAGTTGCTGTCATTGCATAAGTTGTACTCACACTGTTGATTATAGCCCCAGCCGGTATTTCAATGGTTAATAAACCGGGGCAGGAAGATGAGCCGGATACCGAATTAAAATTAATGTCAGTCGGAATATCACCTTGGCTATATGTTGCACTTACTGATTGTTCGGGCAGAGTAATGATGATATAGTCGGTTTTGGTGGTCGTGAATTCATCATTTATGGTAAGACTGATTGTTTTATATCCTGCAGTCGAATAACTTACCGAATGTGGACCCAGTGTTGTAGCTGTTGCCGGATTGGAACCTGCTCCGAAATTCCATTCCCATGAAGTAATAGCCCCTTGCGAGCTGTCTGTAAAAATAATATTTTGACCAATTTGCGCTATTGTCGGAACAGCTGAAAAATCAGGAATAGGAGCAAAGCTTGATACTGAAAAATCATCAATAAAACACAACCGTGAACCAGAGTTGCTTCTGAGTCGGATGTAAATGTTGGTTTTTGTGGTAAATAAAGGGTCTGAACTAATATCAATGGTATAGTTTTCCCATGAGTTATTAGTTCCTTGAAGTGTTGCTATTGTATTCCAGGTTGTTGCATTGGGATCGGTTTGCCATTGTACCTGCAATGAAAGTGCACCGCCACCCTGACCCGGTGACAAACGTAAAAACCAAAAACTCAGCTCTTGGGGAGTTGTTAAAAGTGGAGTGATGATGTAATGGTCGTTGCTGTTGAATTGTACACTTCTTGCTCCACTGCGGTAACGCGATGTAGAATGTGTAACACCGGGTGAGTAAGTCCATCCTGCAGGTGGAGGTACACTTTGTTCAAATCCCTCGTTAATAAGGTAAATCTGACCAGGTAATAAATTCCATGAACACGTGATAAATACAAAAATCAAAAGAGTAAGCCAGGTTTTCATGTTTTAGCGACTAATTCCCGTTCAATAAAACAGTTTGTTCCACAAAATTAATCATTAAATTAAAATCAAATACTTTTTTATCGAAGCGGGCGAGGGGGTGAAAACTTTTAAGATTATCAAAGCATTATTTTTTTTGTAAAATAGGTTTTATTATCTGAAAATCTTACTATGAAAACACCTTTAAATGATTGTAAATCAATAGTCATCATTTCTATATCATCATTTATTGTTTTAACAAACACCCGGCGTCCTGTTGTATCAAAAATTTCCAGATAATAGTTGGTGTTCCCCTGAACAAGTCTCATATCTATATAAAGAGTCTTGTCATAAGAATACATATGAACCGGCAGTTGGTCGTGGGGATCGGCAAAATTGCCTTCAACGAAATGTAAAACAAATCTTTCCGGGTTATCAGTTGATGAAGCTTGAAATGAATACTCCGGATTACTTAAAAAATCATGCTTGTTTTCTGTTTTTTTATCTTCAAGGATAATCATTTTAAAGTAGGTATCGTCAAAATTGACCTTGATAACATGACTTCCGTCAACCCCTGGTTTGAAAGATACTGGTATTACCGGAGTGGATACAAAGGTAGTGTAATGGTGCAGGGAATATGCAATCCCGTTTACTGGTATGTAAAGACTTGGAGCAGTTTCGATAAAACTGAATTTTTTTCGACTCCCGCTGATTTTGTCAGTATGCCCGAACTCAATGACAATTTCATCTTTATTATTCCTATCAACCGGCTGCACTGTGAGTGAAAGCCTGATAGCATTTTCAGAGGTAGTTTTAAGCCAGTTATCAGAACCATCATGTATTCTTATGTCGTTTGTCATACTGATTGAACCAGTCTCTGCCGCAGCAACAAAAAATCCCTGGGTTGGAGCAATATAACGGGTAACTCCAAGCGTTCCAAGGTCTGTTTCAGATGCTGAATTATAAACACCGTAGTTTTCAGCCTGATCATTCCAAATCCAAATATCGTATCCCTGACCATTAGAAATAAGTGGAGAGCGATCCCATCCGGATTCTGCCTTCCAGTCAATAGAAGAAGGATATGGATTTCCAATAAGGTTACTTCCTGCTTCAGCAGTATCAGCAATTGTTTTGGTTACTTCAAAGGTAAGCGTTCCATTGTTTAGATTTCCCTGAAATTCTAAAGTAGGGTTTTGTGATTGATACGAAACAAGGTATCCTTTCCCGGGCACAAAATTGTTACTGCCGTTTGCTGTAATCCAAACCGGAGGATAATTAATATTTAGCAGGTAAATCCAACATATTTCAGGCTCGTACCAGGTGTAAAAATCATATCCGGTGCCGTCGCCATATGATCCGGCTGGAGTAAAACTTCCTGAAATAGGCTGATTGCTCACGGGTGAGGAAAGCATATGCCATGTCTCCGGTTCACCATTTATATAGCGTTCGAAAGTAGCTGGAACATCAGGAGAATTATGTAAAAGTGAACCTGTTCCGTTTGTATTTGATTGAATGATCAAACCTGCCGGACCAGCCATGTTGTTGAGTGATGCTGACACAGTGAGACTGCCATTGTGTGCAATGGTGACAACACTGTTGCTTTGAATAGTAATACTTTTTACCTTCGCATCAGAACTGATAACCGGTTGATTGGGTACTGGTGGTATTCTCACATTATCATTAGCTGTTGGAACAATGTTTTGATTCCAGTTGCCGGGAACTTCCCATGCTATATCTATATTCCCTGTCCAGATAATAAGATAGAATCCACCTAATGGTGAGAGAAATGGATAACCATTGTTAATTGTCGGATCAATTGACCATATGGTTGTGAAATTCCAGCCGGAATTGAGAAAAGTGTTGATATCATTCATCTGGGCTGTATTTTGCGGAGTGCCGCCACTGCTGTAGGAAACACCTGAAGTCTCTGTATCCCAGAAGGAATTGTTAACAGAACCTCCGGTGGAAGATGCAATCAATCCTCCACTTTGACCACCATCTGATGATACAATGGTACTTGAAAAAGAATTGGATATGGTTGCCCATTTTATTTCTCCAACCAATCCACCTACTTTATTGTTTCCGGATGCAGTCCCAACAGCATAGGAATTCACAATTGTTCCCGATTGTATTGCCCCGACCAGTCCTCCAATGTTGGAGTGCTGACCAAATACCTCAGAAGTCGAAAAACACTGACTGATAACTGATGAACCATAAGCCATGTAACCGACAAGACCACCTGTTTCTGTTTCGCCATTCACACTGCCGGTGGAATAGCATAATTCAATTAAGCCATCCTGATTAAAACCCACAAGACCTCCCACATGAATGGTTCCGATAACATTAGCTGTTGAATGACAATTTGTTATAGTTGAACCATTATAACCATTGAAACCAATTAAACCACCGGTGTTTTTTTTTCCATTAACCTCGCCTTCCGAAAATGAGTGGGAAATATCCCCACCATTATTAAGGCCGATAAGCCCTCCAATATTATCTCCGCTACCGGTAATAACCGCTGCTGACTGAGAACTGATTACATCACCCTCATTTTTTCCAATTAACCCGCCAACCTGGTTTTTGCCATTTACACTCCCGTAACTGGAACAATTTTCAACAATTGCACTGTTGTTATATCCTATTAAACCTCCGACTGTACTTCCTGATGACATCACATTTGCATTTGTATGACAGTCAGAAACATTACTTCCTGAATAAATTTCGCCGGCTAATCCACCTGAATTATCATCTCCGTTAATCGTTCCGGAAACGAATACATTCTGAATCTCTCCCGATAAAACCCCGCAGAGTGAAGCTGTTCTTGTTTTACCCCTGATATTGACGTTTTCCAGTGTTAAGTCCTTAACCGTGCAATTTGGCCCAATGTGCTCTATAAGGGCCGCCCGGTCTTCATTAGTGCGGTTAATAACAAGATTGGATATAATAAAGTTGTTCCCGTCCAGGCTGCCATTTTGATAAGAAATGGGTTCAAATCCTTTTCCATTGTTCCAGGTAGCTGTTTGTGATGCATCAATGTCGTTGATTAGTCTGAAATGAGCAGTGTTTGATACTGATGAAACAGCCTGCAATTGTTGGATATTCCCGATGAGGTAAGGGTCTTGTGTTGTTCCTGATCCACCGGCAAACTGACCATAAATGGTAAACGGTAAAAATGTTCCCAGGATAAAGAAAAATAGGTAGGTTGAAAAATGCCGAAATAAATAATTTGAATTATCGATTGTTTTGATCAGATAAATCATGATAAAAAGTTTAAATCAGGTTGATGTATGAAGTAAAAAAATTTACCAACACCTATTCTAACCCGAATGATCAAAGAACCAATTAATCAAAAATCATGCAATTTATCAGAATCATAGTCTGTAAAGGATTTATGAGAATAATGCCGGGAGAATTTCCAATTTTTGGAAAAACATTTCCCTTAAAGAAAAATAATTTTATTCCGGTTAAAATTTTCAATCATTCACCGAATAGTAAAATGGTATTACTGACTGTTTATAAAGGTAAGAGGATCACTCAAAATAATCTTTATCTGCTGGTTGAAGAATCTGCCATTGATAGCTTAACTTCTGAAAAAATTTGTTTTTTCTTACACAGAAAAAAGAGGCTGACCTTTTGAAACATGCTCTATTTTTTTACACCCATTTATTAATCAAATGCTTACACCATATTTAAACCAAAAACAAACAGGGAGTCAACTTTTTTAGCTAACTCCTTGTTTCTCTTTGGTTTACTTAGAGCGGACAATGGGGTTCGAACCCACGACCCTCAGCCTGGAATCCGCCGGTTGGCGGACTACCAGCTGAGCTGCTCAGATAGTTCGAAAAATTCTGGTTTGGGTAAATTTTTATCTGCCTGGCGTAAATAAACCCATGCAACCTGATGGAATTGGATTCATACGATGATTTATCATCTGAATAAAAAAGCCTGCGAACTCCTGCAGGCTTTTTCTGAGCGGTAAATGGGGTTCGAACCCACGACCCTCAGCTTGGGAAGCTGATGCTCTACCAACTGAGCTACTACCGCAGTTTCTGTTGTGGCTGCAAAATTAGTTGAAATTTGTTTTAGCCATTAATTTTTCTACTTTCTCCTGTAAAATTTTCATTATTTGGCCGGCCTTACCTTCCAGATGGATATCAGTGATATAGTCTGTATATTTTGATTTTTCAGGGTTTACCTCTATGATAAGGGCGTTGTTGCGCCTGGCAATCCCTGGTATTTGGTTGGCTGGCATTACTTCTCCGGTTGAACCAATAATCAGAAAAACATCGCAACGCTCGGAGGCAGCCATAGATGCAGAATGAGTTTCAATAGGTATGCGCTCTCCAAAAAAGACAAAATCAGGTTTTAACAGACCTCCGCATTTGAGGCAGACCGGCGGGAGCTTTTCCAACGAAATATCTTTAGCCTGAAAATGAGTTTCGCATTGCGTACAAACCAATCGCTGAGAATTGCCATGAAACTCATAAACTGTGGTATTCCCGGCAAGTTGATGAAGGTTGTCTATGTTTTGGGTAATTACAGCTTTTAGTAGTCCCATTTCTTCAAATTTGGCCAGTGCAAGGTGTGCAGGATTGGGATTTGCTTTACCGAAAAAATCATAAAAAATCTCTTTGATTACTTTCCATGAACCGAGAGGATTCCTGAAAAAATAATCGAGATCGAGCACTTCCGGGTTGTATTTACTCCACAATCCATCAGGCCCTCTGAATGGCGGAATACCACTTTCCACAGAAATGCCTGCACCGGTAAAAGCAACCAGATACTTTGACCGGGCAATGCTTTCAGCCGCCTGATCAATCTTGTTGTTTATGCTTTCCATCTTTTACTCTAATTTTTTTAGGCGTACAAATGTAAAGCAAAATCAATTGATATTTGTTCGCAACAAAAACTTTTAAGGGTACTTCCTTTTATTGTATGCATGGTTTTCGTTTAAAATCTCTTCGGCGGCAGATGAACCTAAATCCGGAAAGTTATGTTAAACGTCAATAATTTTTTTTAATGCTTTTAAGATTTTAAACCAAATTTATGCAAACTTATCTTGTGACAGGAGCTTCAGGTTATATTGCCTCCTGGATTGTGAAGTTCCTCCTCGAAAAAGGTGAAAAAGTTCATGGTACTGTC